>Ga0075418_10010426_pt1 | contig 10405 bp, 12 predicted proteins | sample SoiMetdeltSBSDD2_FD_81776 | JGI IMG/M metagenome (GOLD analysis project Ga0075418, IMG submission 81776) | Bulk soil microbial communities from a Populus tree surrounding site in Tennessee, USA - Soil MetaG P. deltoides SBSDD2 | ecosystem: Environmental > Terrestrial > Soil > Tree plantation...
GAGATGGCGGCGTCGATCTCACCTTTCTCAAGAAGATCAACCAGGGTGCGATCGGGGTGAGCGGTGATGCGGAAGCCTGCATCCTTCCTCAATGGCACTTTCTCGGCGCGCCCCGCCTGGAACACGCCAGCCTGTCGCCAATCGATGCTCTTGAGGTCGATACCGTACTCGTACTGCAGCAGGCCGCGCGCGTAGATGCCGGCGGTCTGCGACCACTCCGGCACGCCCACCCGCTTGCCCTCGAGATCTTTGGGCTTCCTGATGGAAGAACCGACGTAGATCGAGGAATGGCGGAACACGCGCGAGACGAACACCGGCAGCGCGATGATGTCCGGGCGCTCGGCGGAGAGCAGCGCCACGGTTTTGGCCGACGACATCTCGGAAGCGTCGAACTCGCGAAAGCGCGCGAAGCGGTGGAAGATCTCCTCCACCGGCAGCTCGAGCACGTTGAGATCGATGCCGCGCGCGCGCAGCCCGCGCACGTGATCGTACGGGCCGATGGCGAGGGAGAGCGCAAGTCGCATGCGGTAATATTGACACACCCTCGATGGTCCACATCCGGCTTCCCGACGGCTCGAAAAAAAGCTTCCCTGGACCTGTAACCGTCGCCGAGATCGCACAGGCCATCGGCGCCGGGCTGGCCCGCGCCGCGCTCGCCGGCCGTGTCGACGGCAGGCTGGTCGACACCAGCTTTCGCGTCGAAGCGGACGCCGAGGTCACCATCGTCACGGACAAGGATCCTGCGGCAAACGAGATTTTGCGCCACTCCACCGCGCACCTGCTGGCGCAGGCGGTGAAGGAGCTGTTCCCCGACGCGCAGGTCACCATCGGGCCGGTGATCGAAAACGGTTTCTACTACGATTTTTCCTATAAGCGTCCTTTCACGCCCGAAGATCTGACTCTGATCGAAAAAAAGATGTCCGAGATCGCGAAACGCGATCTGCCGGTGCAAAGAAAGGAAATGCCGCGGGACGAGGCGGTCAGATTCTTCAACTCGATCGGCGAGAAGTACAAGGCGGAGATCATCGCCTCGATCCCCGAGAAGGAATCGATCTCCCTCTACGGCCAGGGCAACTGGATCGACCTCTGCCGCGGCCCGCACGTACCGAGCACCGGCAAGCTCAAGGTGTTCAAGCTCATGCGCGTCGCCGGCGCCTACTGGCGCGGCGACTCGGACAACGAGATGCTCCAGCGCATCTACGGCACGGCGTGGGCGCGGCAGGAGGACCAGGACGCCTACCTGAAGATGCTGGAGGAGGCGGAGAAGCGCGATCACCGCCGCCTCGGCACGCAGCTCGACCTGTTTCACATGCAGGAGGAGGCGCCGGGGCTGGCGTTCTGGCATCCGAAGGGCTGGGTGCTGTGGCAGCAGGTCGAGCAGTACCTGCGCCGCGTCTACCGCGACAACGGCTACCACGAGGTGCGCGGCCCGCAGATCCTCGACGTCGAGCTGTGGAAGCGCACCGGGCACTGGGACAACTTCCGCGAGAACATGTTTCTTACCGCGTCGGAGAATCGCGACTACGCGGTAAAGCCGATGAACTGCCCGGGCCACATCCTGATCTTCAACAAGGGCGTGCGCAGCTACCGCGAGCTGCCGCTGCGCTACGGCGAGTTCGGTTCCTGCCACCGCAACGAGCCCTCCGGCGCGCTGCACGGCCTGATGCGCGTGCGCGGCTTCGTGCAGGACGACGGCCACATCTTCTGCACCGAGGACCAGATCCTGGGCGAGTGCGTGGTGTTCACCGCGCTGCTGCAGAAGGTGTACCGCGACTTCGGCTTCACCGAGATCATCTACAAGGTGGCGACGCGGCCGAAGGCGCGCATCGGCTCGGACGAGGCGTGGGACAAAGCCGAGCTTTCATTGAAGACGTCCCTTGAAAAAAGCGACGTGGCCTACGCCATCTCCCCGGGAGAGGGCGCTTTCTACGGGCCGAAGGTCGAGTACTCGCTCAAGGACGGCATCGGCCGCGTCTGGCAATGCGGCACCATGCAGGTCGACTTCAGCATGCCGGGCCGCCTCGGCGCCGAGTACGTCGGCGAGGACAACGCGCGCCACACCCCGGTCATGCTCCACCGCGCCATCGTCGGCTCGATGGAGCGCTTCATCGGCATTCTCATCGAGCACTACGCCGGCGCTTTCCCGCTCTGGCTCGCGCCGGTGCAGATGGTGGTGGTGAACATCACCGAGCGCCAAGCGGCCTATGCCGAGAAAGTGAAGAATTCTCTTTCGAAAGATGGGTTTAGAGCAGTTTTGGATTTGCGAAACGAGAAAATTTCCTATAAGATTCGCGAGCATAGCCTGCAGAAGCTCCCCTACCAGCTGGTGGTGGGAGACAAGGAAATGCAGGCGAACACGGTGGCCGTGCGCACGCGCAGCGGGGAGGATCTCGGGGCAATGACGCTCGAAGCCTTCACCGCACGCCTTGGGTCCGAAATGCGGTCCTCGGCGAACGCGCAGAAGCACGGCTAATTTTTTCAACGGACTGAGGAGCTTTTCACACATCGCACTCGAGAGATCGCAGCGCATCAACCGGGAGATCACCGCCCCGGAGGTGCGCCTGGTAGCGGAAAACGGTGACCAGCTCGGCATCAAGCCGGTGCTGGAGGCGCTAAGGCTGGCCGAGGAACAGAACGTGGACCTGGTGGAGATCGCGCCGCTCGCGGTGCCGCCGGTGTGCAAGCTGATGGACTACGGCAAGTTCCGCTACCGCGAGCAGAAGAAGGCGCACGAGGCGAAGCTCAAGCAGAAGCAGATCCAGGTCAAGGAAATCAAGTTCCGGCCGGGCACGGACGAAGGCGACTACAAGATCAAGCTCGGCAAGCTGGTGCAGTTCCTCGAGGAAGGCGACAAGGCGAAAGTCACGTTGCGCTTCCGCGGGCGCGAGATGGCGCACAAGGAGTTCGGCGAGCGGCTGCTCGAGCGGGTGAGGAAGGACCTGGATCCGATCGGCCTGGTGGAGCAGTTTCCCAAGCTCGAAGGCCGCCAGATGGTGATGGTGCTGGCGCCGAAGAAGAAGGTGCTGGTGAAGGAGAAGGCGAAACCCAAGGCCGAGCCGAAGAAGGCTGTGGCCAAGCCCGCCGCAGCATAGCGGGAACAAGTGATGTCCGAGGCTTCAAGAGCTCGTACCGCGAGCCGCCCGGCGTCAAGCTAAAAAAGGAGGGCGTCATGCCCAAGATGAAGTCGAAGCGGGGCGCGGTCAAGCGCTTCCGCGTGCGCGGCAGCGGCAGCATCAAGCGCGGCGGAGCGTACAAGCGCCACATCCTCACGAAGAAGACGACCAAGCGCAAACGCCAGATGCGCCGGCGCAGCGCGGTCGACCACACCAATACGGCAGCGATCCGCTCCATGCTGCCTTACTCGTCCTAGGAGCGCGCCATGCCGAGAGTCAAGCGTGGAGTCATAGCGCGCGCGCGCCACAAGAAGGTCATCCAGCAGGCGAAGGGATTCCGCGGCCGCCGCAAGAACGTCTACCGCGTCGCCAAGCAGGCGGTGATGAAGGCGGGGCAATACGCCTACCGCGACCGGCGCAACCGCAAGCGCGTGATCCGCGCGCTGTGGATCGCGCGCATCAACGCCGCGGTGCGCGAGCTGGGGATGAACTACTCCAGCTTCATGGCCGGACTGCGGCGCGCGCAGATCGAGATCGATCGCAAGGTGCTGGCCGACCTCGCGGTGCGCGACAAGGCGGCGTTCGCGAAGATCGCGAGCCAAGTCAAAGCCAGCCTCGCGCACTGATTGGATCTCGAGAGCATCGTCGCGCGCGCGCTCGCCGCTTTCAGCGCGGCGGGCGATGCTGCGTCCCTTGAGAACGCAAAAGCGCGTTTTCTCGGCAAAGAGGGAGATCTTTTTGCTTTTCAAAAATCCCTCTCTTCCCTTGAGGTAGCGCAGCGCAAGGCGGCAGGTCAGGCGTTCAACGCCGCCAAGCAGCGCATCGCGGCGGCGCTCGAGGCGCGCCGTGCCGAGCTGGCCGCAGCCAAGCTCGCCGCGCGCCTGGGCGAGGAGGGGCTGGAGGCGACGCTGCCGGCGCGCGGGCGCGGCCGCGCCGGCGTGCACCCGATCACGCGCACCTGGCAGCGGGTCGAGGCGATCTGGCGCTCGATCGGCTTCGAAGCCGCCGACGGCCCGGAGATCGAGACCGACTGGTACAACTTCACCGCGCTCAACAATCCCGAGAACCACCCGGCGCGCTCGATGCAGGACACGTTCTACGTCGACTTGAAGGACGACGCCGGCCTGCCGCTGCTGCTGCGCACCCATACCAGCCCGATGCAGCTGCGCTATGCGCGCACGCACAAGCCGCCGATCAAGGTCATCGCGCCGGGCCGCACCTACCGCGTCGATTCCGACGCCACGCACTCGCCGATGTTCCATCAGGTCGAGGGCCTGTGGATCGACGAGCACATCAGCTTCGCCGACCTGAAGGGCGTCTACACCGAGTTCCTGCGCCGCTTCTTCGAGATCGACGACCTCGAGGTGCGATTCCGCCCCTCGTTCTTCCCCTTCACCGAGCCCTCGGCCGAGATCGACATGAAATTCAAGGGCAGCTGGCTCGAGATCTCGGGCGCCGGCCAGGTGCATCCGGCGGTGGTGCGCAATTTCGGCCTCGACCCCGAGCGCCATATCGGCTTCGCCTTCGGCTCCGGGCTCGAGCGCCTGACCATGCTGCGCTACGGCATCGACGACCTGCGCCTGTTCTTCGACGGCGACGTGCGCTTCCTCGAGCAGTTCAGATGAACGTTCCCGAGCGCTGGCTGCGGGAGTTCTGCAATCCATCGCTGCGCGGGCGCGAGCTGGCTGATCGCCTGAGCATGGCGGGGCTCGAGGTCGAGTCCTACGAAAACGAGGTCTTCCTCTTCAAGCTGACGCCCAACCGCGCCGACTGCCTGTCGGTCCTCGGCATCGCGCGCGAAGTCCATGCATTGACGGGATCTGCGCTCAGGCATCCGGCAATAAAAGCGGTGGCGGCAAAAGGCAAACACAAGCATCCCGTGCGCCTCAGCGCGCCCGAAGGCTGCGGGCGCTTTGCCGGTCGCGTTATCCGCAACGTGAATGCGGCGGCTGCCACTCCGGGATGGATGCGCGAGCGCCTTGAGAGCTCCGGCATTCGTTCCATCTCTGCGCTCGTCGACGTGACCAACTACGTGATGCTCGAGCTCGGGCGTCCGCTGCACGTGTACGACCTCGACAAGCTGAAAGGGCCGATCGACGTGCGCTGGGGGCGCAAGGGCGAGCAGGTCCTGCTCCTCAACGAGCAAAAGGTCGAGGTCGATCCCTCGGTGCTGTGCATCACCGACGACTCGGGTGTCATCGGCCTGGGCGGCATCATGGGCGGCGAGAGCACCAAGGCGGACGAGCGCACGCGCCACGTGTTCCTCGAGTCGGCGTTCTTCGCTCCGGCAGCCATCGCCGGGCGCGCGCGCCGCTACAACTTCTCCAGCGACGCCTCGCACCGCTTCGAGCGCGGCGTCGACTTCGACAACAACGTCGCCGGCATCGAGCGCGCCACGCGCCTGATCCTCGACATCTGCGGCGGCGAGCCGGGGCCGACGGTCGACACGGTCAAGCGCCTGCCCAGGCGCAAGCCGGTCGCCATGCGCGTGGCGCGCGCGCAGAAGATCATCGGCATGCCGATCGCGGCAAAAGAGATGGCTGCGGTGTTCAAGCGCCTTTCCCTGCCGTTCGTTTTCAAGAAGGAAATCTTCACGGTGTCTCCTCCCTCCTACCGCTTCGATCTGGAGATCGAGGAGGACCTGGTCGAGGAGGTGGCGCGGGTGCACGGCTTCGAGCGCATCGCCGCGCGCCCGCCCGCAGTCGCCGCGACCATGCTGCCGCGGCCCGAGGGCCGGCGCTCGCTGCACGCGCTGCGCGAGCGGCTGGCGGCGAGCGACTACTGGGAGGTGATCAACTTCAGCTTCGTCGAGCCGGCCTGGGAGGCGGACCTGTGCGCCGGGCCCGAGCCGATTCGGCTGCTGAACCCGATCGCGGCCCACCAGTCGGTGATGCGCACCAGCTTGCTTGGTTCACTGCTGGATGTTTTGAAAAGAAATCACTTCCGTGACGTCTCGCGCATCCGCGTATTCGAGGTAGGGCGCGTGTTCCTGCGCGACGCCGCGGCGCCCGACGGCCCGCTCAGCGTGAAGGGGCTGCGCCAGCCCATGCGTATCGGCGGCGCGGCCTTCGGGCCGGCGCTGGAGGAGCAGTGGGGCGAGAAAACGCGCGCCGTCGACCTCTACGACGTCAAGGCCGACGTCGAGTCGTTGTGCGCGCCGCTCGTGCCGCGCTTCGAGGCGGCCTCGCACCCCGCCTTCCACCCCGCGCGCGCGCTGCGCGTGCTGTTGCAGGGGGAGGCCGCCGGCTGGCTGGGCGAGCTGCACCCGCAGTGGCAGCGCAAGGTCGAGCTGCCGCAGCCCGCGGTCCTGTTCGAGCTCGACGCCGCGGCGCTGGAGCAGGCGCCGCCGCCGCGCTATGTCCCCCCCTCGAAATTCCCCCCGGTGGTGCGCGATATCGCCCTTTTGGTCGATTCCGGGGTCTCCGCGCAGGCCCTTCTGGCGGCTTTTGAGGCCGGAAAACCCCCTATCGTCCGCTCTGTCCGGCTTTTCGACCTTTACCAGGGTTCGAACCTGCCGGCGGGGAGAAAAAGCCTTGCTTTCCGGGTAGTTATGCAAGATACTGAAAGAACCCTTACGGATGCGGAGGCAGATGCTGCCCGCGACGAGCTGGTAGCCTTGCTGACCCGCAAATATTCGGTAACGCTCCGTACATAAAAGGGATTTCAGGGAGCCGGGCAATGACTTTGACGAAGGCCGAGCTGGCCGACCTTCTTTTCGAGAAGGTCGGCCTGAACAAGCGTGAAGCCAAGGACATGGTCGAGGCCTTCTTTGAGGAGATTCGCGGTGCGCTCGAGCGCGGCGAAAGCGTGAAGCTCTCCGGCTTCGGCAACTTCCAGCTGCGCGACAAGCCGCAGCGCCCCGGACGCAATCCCAAGACCGGCGAGGAAATCCCCATCAGCGCTCGTCGCGTCGTCACGTTCCACGCCAGCCAGAAGCTCAAGGCGATGGTCGAAAAAGCCCGCCATGGAGCAAAGCCGCAGGAAAGCTGAGCTCCCGCCGATCCCCGCCAAGCGCTACTTCACCATCGGTGAGGTGAGCGAGCTGTGCGGGGTGAAGCCGCACGTCCTGCGCTACTGGGAGCAGGAGTTCACGCAACTCAAGCCGGTGAAGCGGCGCGGCAACCGCCGCTACTACCAGCACCACGAAGTGCTGCTGATCCGCCGCATCCGCGAGCTGCTCTACGAGGAAGGCTTCACCATCAGCGGCGCGCGCAATCGCCTGGACAACGCGCGCCTCGACAGCTCGCTCGGCAACGAGGAGAAGGCGGAGGCGCCGGCACGCAGCGAGCGCGTCGCCGGGCCCGCTGCCGGGGTGGATGTCAACGCGATCAAACGCGAGCTGCGCGCCGTTCTCGACCAGTTACAGCGGTAGAATCGCGCAGTCGTACCGAACACTCGGGGCGTAGCGCAGCCTGGTAGCGTACCTGCATGGGGTGCAGGTGGTCGCGAGTTCAAATCTCGCCGCCCCGACCAGTCCTTTCCCTCCGGCTTACTGCAGCTGCAGCGCGATCAGGCGGTAGGTCTTGTAGCGCGAGAAGGTCTCGGCCGTGCGGTGGCCGCTGAAGTACTTGTGGCGCGCCGTGGCGAGCTTGCGCCCCCACAGCAGCCGGATCGCGCGAACCACCCAGGGGTGCCGCTCGGCGAGGTGCACGGCGAGCGTGCGCGCCGCGGGCAGCACGCGATGCATCAGGATCTCGTCGACCAGCACCAGGGTCGGCGCAATGGCGGCGGTGATGTCCTCGTCGCCCACGATCTTGAAGCGCGAGCGCCCGACCTCGCCGTAGAACTCGCCGATCGGGTGCCCGCCGCGAAAGCTGCCGTCGGCGGGCCCGCCGTCGCCATGCGCCGCGGTCTTGAAGAAGTCGCAGACCAGGAGGTAGCCCCCGGGGCGCAGGATCGCCGGCGCGAGGGCGAGCGTCGCCCGCGTCGGGATGTACTGGAAGCTTTCGCTGAACAGCACCACGTCGTAGTGCGCGGGCCGCTCGGCGCGCGGGAACGCTTCGAACGTGCACTCGAAAATGCGCGTCTCGGCGCGGCCCTCGCGCGCCAGGCGCTCGCGCGCGACGCGCGTCAGGTTGGGCGCAGGGCTCACGCCCTCGGCGTCATAGCCGAGCGCGCGCAGCTCGGCGAGCAGCGTGCCCGCGCCGCAGCCGACGTCGAGCACGCGCTGCGGCGGCAGCGCCAGAGCGCGCAGCGCGGCGAGCAGCACCTCGGTGTAGCGCCGCTGCGCGCGCGGCAGGTTGGCGAGCGTGGGGTCGAGCCCCGCCTCCCAGTAGCCGTAGTGGAGGTCATCGGCGCGCAGGAGTTGCTGCAACAGCACCAGCCCAAGTTCCCTGCTTTGCATGGGCCGCTACTGGCTCGAGACCATCTCGAGGAGCCGCGCCATCGTCTGGTCGGCCCAGTATTCCGGATCCTCGTCGATTTTGGCTTCGCCCTTGGCGACGAGCGCTTTGCCCACGCCGCGCCGCTCGCAGAAGCCGCGCCAGAACTGCTTGATCTCCTCTGCGCTCATTTCCATCGGTCGGTCTTCCTCCGGGCGGACGGTAGAATCGTTCGCGTGCATATTCTCGTATCGAACGACGACGGCTACTTCTCCCCGGGAATCATGCTGCTGGCGGAAGGTTTGCGCAAGCTCGGCGAGGTGACCGTGGTCGCCCCCGAGCGCGACCGCTCGGGCGCCTCGAACTCGCTCACGCTCGACCGCCCTCTCACCGTGCGGCGCGCGCCCAACGGCTTCTTCTCGGTCAACGGCACACCCACCGACTGCGTGCACCTCGCGGTCACCGGCCTGCTCGACTTCGTGCCCGACGTGGTGGTGTCCGGGGTCAACCTCGGCGCAAACATGGGCGACGACACCATTTATTCCGGCACCGTGGCCGCCGCCGCCGAAGGCTACCTGCTCGGCATTCCCTCGCTCGCCGTCTCGCTCGCCGACAAGGAGGGCAGGCACTTCGACAGCGCGGTGGGCGTGGCGCTCGAGCTGGTCGAGCGCCTGCACCGCCGGCCGCCCGGCGAGCCGGTGCTGCTCAACGTCAACGTGCCCGACGTCGCCGCCGCGGCGCTGCGCGGGATGGAGGTGACGCGACTCGGCCGCCGCCACAAGGCCGAGCCGGTGGTGAAGATCCGCACGCCGCGGGGCGAGAACGCCTATTGGATCGGGCCGGCCGGCAGCGCGGCGGACGCCGGCCCGGGGACCGATTTCCACGCCGTCGAGCAGCAGCGCGTGTCGATCACGCCGCTGAGCATGGACCTGACCGCGAGCGCGCAGCTCGCGCTCGCGCGCGAGTGGCTGGCGCGATGAGGGCGCAGGCCGGCATCGGCATGACCTCGCCGCGCACGCGCGGGCGCATGGTCGAGCGCCTGCGCGACAAGGGCATCCGCGACGAGCGCGTGCTGCAGGCGATCGCGGCGGTGCCGCGGCACCTGTTCGTCGAGGAGGCGCTCGCCAGCCGCGCCTACGAGGACACCGCGCTGCCGATCGGCTTCGGCCAGACCATCTCGCAGCCTTACGTGGTGGCGCGGATGATCGAAGTCCTGCTCGAGAGACAGGTGGCGCAAACGGTGCTCGAGGTCGGCACCGGCTGCGGCTACCAGGCGGCGGTGCTGGCGCAGCTCTTCGCCGAGGTTTATTCGATCGAGCGCATCAAGGGGCTGCTCGAGCGCGCGCGCGCCAACCTGCTCGGCCTGCGCCTGCGCAACCTGCGCCTGGTCCACGGCGACGGCTACGCCGGGCTGGAGAAGGCGGCGCCGTTCCACTCGATCATCGTCGCCGCCGCGGCGCGCGCGACGCCGCAGGCGCTGCTGCAGCAGCTCGCCCCGGGTGGCAGAATGATATTGCCGCTGCACGCAGGCAACGGCGGTGCGCAGCGCCTGGTGCTGATCGAGCGTGCGCGCCGCGGCATGGTGCAGACGGAGCTCGATCCGGTGCGATTCGTACCCATGAAAGCGGGGAAGACCTGAAGGCGGGCTGGCCGCTCGGCCTCGCGCTCGCGCTCGCCCTCGCGGGCTGCGCCTCGCGCTCGCCGGCGCCGGTGGAGGATCGCCGCGCGCGCGCGGCCAAGCCGGCGCCGAAGGCGGCGGCGAAAGCGGCGCCGGCAGCGGCGGCGCAGGACGGCGTCTATACGGTGCAGAAGGGCGACACGCTCTACAGCATCGCCCTCGAGCACGGCGCCGACTACCGCGAGGTGGCGCAGTGGAACGCGCTCGCCGATCCGTCCAAGATCAACGTCGGCCAGCGCCTGCGCGTCACGCCGCCGGAGGAGAGAAAGGTCGAGGTGAGCCGCACGCGCGGC
>Ga0075418_10010428_pt1 | contig 10404 bp, 4 predicted proteins | sample SoiMetdeltSBSDD2_FD_81776 | JGI IMG/M metagenome (GOLD analysis project Ga0075418, IMG submission 81776) | Bulk soil microbial communities from a Populus tree surrounding site in Tennessee, USA - Soil MetaG P. deltoides SBSDD2 | ecosystem: Environmental > Terrestrial > Soil > Tree plantation...
CGATCCCAATCTGCTTGAGGTTGTTGACGCACTGGGTGCGGGCGGCCGCCTCCCGGACCTTCTGCACGGCCGGGAGTAACAGGCCGATCAGGACGGCAATGATCGCGATGACCACGAGTAACTCAATAAGCGTAAATGCCGATCTCGTGGAAGAACGACCGGTCATCTCAACCTCCGTGATCCGGAATGTCGATGAGGAGATTTCCAACGGCGGGAACCATTTCGGCGAAGAGGCCTACAGCATGATTATCGCGGCGCCCGGTAGAATCCAGACGCGAACCGTGAATAACGTGTGAAGTCGGCGTGACGATCGAGGCGAGCCGTTCGTGTATTGGAATTCAACCCAAGTCAACTTTCACCCGGAACAACTCTCCCGCCGCGAATTCCAACCGCACCGCGTCCCCGACGACGGTCAGTCCGGTCGTCGGCTGATCGTCGCCATCGACGACAACGGCGCCCGCAGGGTCGCGGACGCAGCGAAGCTCCGCGGACCCGCCGTGGACCCCGCTCGTCTCCAGGAACGTCGCAATGAAACCCCGCGACCCGTCCGCGGCGGGCCGGAGATTGATCAGCAGCAGGTTCGGCGAGTCCACGTGGAAGAGCCAGCCCGTCGGCCCGATGTGCGGCGGGCCCTTCGTCGTCGGAACGACCGCGACGGGCGAGATCATGCCGACCGCGGCCTGCATCGGGTGTTCGCGGTCCACGGCGAGGCCCAGCTCGAATACGTTCTCCTGTTCGCCCTCGGGCACCAGGATCACGTCGAGCATCCGCGAGCCCTGTCGCTGGTGGAACGGGAGCCCGCCGGTCAGAATCGTCGTTCCCATGCGGCCGAACCGCAAATCGACGAAGTCCGGGGACACCGGCCGCGTGTGGCTGGTTTGCATGGCCAGGCCGTTGACCCCGCGAAGAAGGGCTGCCCGGTCCTCCCGCCAAGCAAACCGAGCCGCGTAGAAGGCGTGCCACGGATACCCGGACGGCGGGTGGTGCGGCTCGATTTCGATTCTCAGGTCAAGTACCGGCCGCGACAGCCAGGCGCGCAGACGCAACACGAACCGGGCCAACTCTTCATTTTGCTCGTTGAAAATCACTCCCTCACTGACCGCCTCGCCAAGCGCTGCACCGTTCTGGGTCACTTTGAAGAACCGCCCCTCAGTCCGGCTGCCGGGGTTGTAAACGAGCTGCATGCCGAGCCGGGCGGTTCGCGTCCGCGTGTCACGAAAGGCCTTGATTCCCCCCGTTGCCGGGTCGAACTCGGCTTCGAAATACTCATTTCGCACCGTGTTGCCGTCCGCCAGCCGGATCCGCGGCCGCGGCGGCGCTGTGCCGGGGACGCCCTTCGAGGGGATCCAGGCAAAGCCCAGGGGCGGGATTTCGGCAACCAGCCGCGCCTTGTCGGCGTCGAACTGAGCCGCCTTGATAAATCCCTCAACCGGCAGAACACCGTTGACATCCAGCTCCAGCGCCACGCGACGGGTAAACGCACACGGGTTCAGCAGTAGGTATCCGGGCCGATCATTTTCGGCGCGGACTTGTAGTCGTTCGGCCAGCTTTTTCGCCCACGGCTCATCGGGCGCTGGGTTCTGTGGTGCGTCCGGATTCGAATCGAGACCGGTGGCTTCGGTTTCGTCCTCGGCCTGTTTCAATTGCTCCAGGATGGCGGCCTCCTCCTCGGTCGGGCCGGCGGCGCTGAGAGACCGGCAGATCGATGCAAAGGTCCAGGCCGCGTCGAGCCGGCGCCGAGCGCGGGCGTGGGCCGCAAACGCGCTCACCGGGTCCGGGCGGTGGGCGTTGGTGCGCTCTTCCAGATAGTCGGCGAAGAAGTCATCCGGGTTGGATGTGCCGACGTATTCCCCGGCGAGGGCGTCGCTGAAATAGCGCGAGAACGTGGTCCACTCCCCGAGCACGGGCCCCAGTTTGCTGAGCGCGAGCCAGTCCTCGTAGAGTGGGTTCGCGGGCGCGTCCTGGTGCAGCAACGCGAGCGTCGGAGCACTGTCCTGGGTGATCGACTGGTGCAGCGAGTAGACCAGGTTGAAGAAGGTCTCCGCCTTGTGTGCGCCGGCCGGGACGCGAGTGAAGGCGTCGATCGCCTTCCCGTCCGGCGAGGTCCAGTTGACGACGGTCGCGCGATAGTTCGGCGTCACGGCGCCGTCAAACGACGCGAGCAGCGCCCGGCGCAAGCCGGTGGCCTGCACCCAGGCCGGGATGTGCGGGTGATTCGCGGACCGCTTGCGGGCCAGCACCTCGACGTTTGCCCCGAGCGTCTCCTTCGCTGCGACTCGACCGGCGCGCAAGTTCCAGAGCTGCGATTCAACGGGTAAGAGTGCGTCCTCGCGTTCGCGATACACCCCGCCGATCACCTCCAGAATCGCCGGCTGGATCGACTCATCGAGCTTGGCGCGCAACTCGGCCGCGCGCTCCGGATATTGCTCGGCCAGGCGCTCCAGAGCCCGGCCCGTTGCCATCAGGTTCAGCGGTGTTCCAGCGGTGAGCGCCGCAGGCGGGGCCACGTCCAGGCGATCCTCGGCCAGGTGCCAGACGTCGAGCAGGTGAATGTTGACCGCGTACAGCACTTCGCGGGCGGACAGGAGCTTGCCTGCGGCGCTTTGCAGTTTGGTTTCGACCTCTTTCGCCCCATCTGCTACGAGCAAAGCCTTGACCGCGTCGTGCACATCGGTCCAAAAGCCCGCGACGTCGAGCAGCCGCTCGTGGTCCATCGCCTCGAAGAGGGAATCGACCATCAGGTAGCCGAACCCGATCCCGAAGAACGGCCGGATTCGGTCCATCGGCAAGTCCAGTAATACTTGCTGTTCCGGTGACGCGAAGTGCTCGCGACCCTCGTCGGTTTGGGCGGCTTCGCGGACGGCCTCGACCATGCCCCGGATGGTTTCGCCGCGATCCGGCGAGGCCGGCAATTTCAGTGAACCGGCTGCGCGCACCCGGTCCGGCCAATCGTCCGGGAGGAACTGCGGCGGCGAATCGGGCATGACATAGGCCCGGCCGGGCTTCGGCTGTTCGTGATCGTAGGCGGAATCAACGCGTGGCGGTCGCTCGCCGCCGAGGAGTAGGGCCGGGTGCCACAGGACGATGTACCCGTTCAGCCACGCCGCGATCTCGTCCTCGTTCAGGTACACCTGGTGGTGAGTCGGCAGCCGGTACGGGGAGAGGAGCAGTCGCTGGCGGTCGCTCATGGGGACTGGATGTGGCCGTGGGATTGCGGCGGGTAGCGGATATGATAGGAAATCGATGTCCCCTCCCGGAGCCGCACGACGTGGCCAAGGCAACCGCCACCGCGCCCCTGACCCGCAAGGCCGAGGCCGCCCTTCGGGAGCGCCGGCCGACAGATGCACTCGCGCTGGCCCGTCAATTCGCCGAGCAAAAGCCCGGTCCGGACGCGCAGTCGCTGCTGCAACGTTGCTACCTCGCCGCGGCCGAAGTACATGTCGAGCGCGGCGCCTTTCGCGACGCCCATGCCCTGCTGTCTGAGGCGGAACGGCTCCCCTCGACCGACGCCGCTTGGTGGGAACGGCTCGCGGAATTGCGGGCCGACCTCGGCGATCACACTCGAGCGCTGCAACTGCTCGACAACGCCCCCGGCACGTCGGCCCGGCCGCGCGTGCTCGGCCGTGTCGTCGATCGGGCCATGCGCGACGAGACGGCCGGCCGCGCCTTGTTGCCCGCAGACCTCCAGCCACAATTCGAATTGATCCGCAAGGCGTTTGCCGAGTACGAGGCGGGTCGGGACGCCGGGGCGCGCGAGATTCTCAACGGAATCGGTCTCTCGTCACCGTTTCTCGAGTGGAAGCTCCTACTCCGCGGCCTGATCGCCTGGTCCGCGAACGACACTCCGCGGGCACTTGAAAACTGGTCGCGCCTGTCCCCAGATCGTCTCCCGGCCCGTCTCGCGACCCCATTCCGGATTTCGATCGACAAGGCGTACACGGCGCGTCTGCCGGCGGACCGGCTCGCGGTTGCCACACGACTTGCCGACCGATTGTCCGGCAGTCTCGGAGAGGGATTGCGCCGGCTCCGCAAGCAACTGGCATCGGAAGAGACCATTCCGGATGCGCTGGAGACGGCGCGCGCCCTTGTCCCGGACCTCCGGCGCGCTGCCCCCGATCTGGTGCACCGACTGGCGCACGTCGTGTATTGGGCGCTGGTGGCGGGCGGGCAACCGGAGGATCTGCCCCGGTACAGCCGGGTCTTCGGCCCCCCACCGGACGACCCGCAATTCTTCCGCCTCCAGGCACTGGTGACGGAGCAACTCCGTCGCTTGGACATGGCGCACGGCATGTGGCGCAAGTACGAGGAGTGGATCGCCAGGACCCCAGGTCGGTGGCCGGGGCCGGTCGCGGCCCGGGCACGCGCCCTCGTCCTGGAGCGAATGGGTCGGCTGGCCCGCGACTGGCTCGACGACGACGGGCTGGACGATTTTGACGACTTCGACGAGTTCATGGCGTTCTTCAACCCGGCCGCGATCCCCGGGCGGCCGACGCCAAAGCCGCTGTCGCCACCGGCCGAAGAGTGTTTTCGTCGCGCTAGCGAACTTGCCCCGGATTGGGTCGTTCCGGCCACGCAGTTGCTGCATGAGTACGAGTCGCAGCCGGCCAAGGCCCTGGCCGCGGCGGACGATCTCTTGCGCCGCTTCCCGACCAACCTGGACATTCTCGAAGCTGTCGCGGAGCTGTTTGAGAAGGTGGGCGACACGGCCCGGGCCCACGACTGTCTGAAACGGGCCCTCGCGACGAACCCGCTCGACCGCCGGTTGCGCCAGCAGGCCGCGGCCCTTGCTCTGAACGACGCCCGCCGCCAAGCCGAGGCGGGAGAATTTGACGCGGCCCGCGCCGCCCTGCGTGAGGCGAAGGATTTGGGGGACACGTCGAACTCCGCGGCCGTCCTCGCACTGGCGGCCGCGATTGAGTTTCGCGCCGGCGACCAGGTCGCCGCGGCACGGCACCAGGGATCCCTCATGGCCCTGCCGGACATCCGCGTCGCGGGACCGTACCGACTTACGGTCGAGGGCTCACGACTGAAACTGAAAAAGAAAGACCTGGCGCCGCACCAAGCCGCATTTACCGAGGCGCTCGCCGGGCCCGCGACGGCGGGTGAATTCGCGGCGATCCTGGACTCTCTCGATCAGTACCGGCGCGAGCCGGTTCCCTATCGCGGACTCAAGACGCACGAGAAGAAGATCCTCGACCGGGTGATGTCGGCCGTTTCGTCCCCAGGCCTTTCCGAGGATGACCTGGTGCGACTCGGGCTGGCCCTCCACCGGTTTCAAATGTGGAATCGGCTCCGGGCCCTGGGAGAGCAGGGGATTATTCGCCACCCGGACAACGCATTCTTCCAGTTCTTCCAGGCCGAAGCGATCGTGGCCCGGCAGCGGGCGGATTACGTCAATTACCGGGCCGGAACGATGTACTGCCGCGTGAAGTTCCTCATGGACCAACAGCATGACCTCCGGTACAGCCGGCTGCAAGAACTTTTGGACGAGCGCGTCCAGGCGACGCCCGATGTCGAGCGCTGGCTCGATGCCGACTGGCAGTGGAGACTGTGATGATCGATCCATACTCCATACTGGGCGTGGAGTCGGATGCGGACGACGAGTCGATCCGTCGTCGGTACCTGGACCTGGTGAAGCAGTTTCCGCCGGATCACCACCCGGAGAAATTCGCCGCCATTCGCGGGGCGTACGAACGGCTCAAGGACCTGGACGCCCGCGTCCGGCACCGGCTGTTCGAGCAGGGGCGTCGCGACGGTATTGATGAATTGATCGAGGAGATGGCATGTCGGACGCCCCGCCGCCGGTACGGGCTCCAGGCGCTTCTGGCGATGCAGCGGCCGCCGGGCCGCTGACGTCCGAGGCCATCGACCGCATCCTGGCGGACTTCCGGGACTGGCTTACGGAAGCCGCCGCCCCGCCCGGGACTGCGAACGAACCCCCGTCAGTGGACCTGCACACGCTGGTATCCCAGTTCACCGCCCTCCGCCACGAAGTCAACTTGCAGACCAAGGCCGCACGGTCGTCGCTCGAGCAGACGGGCGAGGCCCTGGCCCGGCTCGGCGATGCGGTCGAAACCCTTGAGGAACAGCCGGGGGCCGACGACGACGTTAAACCGCTGCTCAAAGCGCTTGTCGACGTCTACGACAACCTGGGAATCGCCCTGCGCCAGGCGACGCGGCAGCGCGAGGCCCTGGAGAAGGCGCTCGGCGATCTGGCCGTCGCCCCGGTCCGGGCGCCCGCGGCCAGTCTATGGTCACGATTCTTCCGGCGAACGACTGAGAGCTTAACACCCGACGAACGAGAGCCGCGGGGCACCGAGGCCGCGACCCTGGTCCGATCGTCGCTCGACGCACTCATCGCCGGGTACAAAATGAGTTTGGCCCGCGTGGATCGGGCTCTCGCGCAGTTCGAGCTGGAGACGATCCCCGCCCAGGGGCAGACCTTCGACCCAGAGTTGATGGAAGCCGTCGAGGTCGCCGGGGATAGCGGGCAACCCGCCGGCGAGGTGATTGAAGTGTTGCGCCGCGGCTACCTGTGGCACGGGGCCGTGTTCCGGTTCGCCCAGGTCAAAGTGGCGCGCTAGGTTCTCACTCCCTCTTCCCCCGCTTCGGGGGGGCCGCAAAGCCAGGGAGGGGGGTTCCAGACAGTTCAAGTAGGATGCTCTCCATGGCTGAACTGATCCTCGGCATCGACCTGGGGACGACCAATAGCGAGGTCGCCATTGTCGAAAACGGGGTACCGCGAGTCCTGCCCGGCGACGACGGAGACCCGATCCTGCCGTCATTCGTCGGCCTCGCAGACGACGGCCGGCTCCTGGTCGGCAAAGCCGCCCGAAACCAGTACCCGCTCGTCCCGGAGCGCACCGTCAAGTCAATCAAACGGCAGATGGGCGAGGACGTGAAGGTCGCGCTCGGCGACCAGGAGTATCGGCCACAAGAAATCTCGGCCATGATCCTGCGCTCCCTCAAGGATCGGGCGCGCAAGGCCCTCGGCCGCGACATCAAGAAAGCGGTCGTCACGGTCCCGGCTTACTTCAACGACGGCCAGCGCCAGGCGACGGTCGAGGCGGGCGAGATGGCTGGGCTCGAGGTCGTGCGCATCTTGAATGAGCCGACGGCCGCGGCGCTCGTCTATGATCCCGAGCAGACCGCGGGGCTCAACGTTCTGGTCTACGACCTGGGCGGCGGCACGTTCGACGTCTCCATCGTTCGCGCCGAGTCCGGCGTGGTCGAAGTCCTAGCCAGTCACGGCGATACCCAACTCGGCGGCGACGACTTCGACGAACTGCTCCTCGGCCACCTGTGCGACGTCTTCCAAACGCATCACCGCATCGACTTGCGCGAGAACCGGCCCACTCGGGCCCGCGTCCTTCGTGCCGCCGAGGCCGCCAAGCGCCAACTCTCCGATCACGCGTTTGCTCACGTCGAGGAGGAGTTCATCGCCGAGAAAGACGGCGTGCCGCTCCACCTGTCGGTCGAATTGAGCCGTGGCGACTACCAGGACCTGATCCGACCGCTCATCGACCGCACGATGGACTGCGTGCAGCGCTCCCTGGACGACGCCCGGCTGACGGCCACGCAGATCGACCGCGTCGTGCTCGTCGGCGGCAGCACGCGAACGCCGATGATCGGCGAGCTGCTGGAAGCCCGGCTGGGCCGGCCGGCGCGTAAGGACATCAATCCGGACCTATGTGTAGCGCTCGGCGCCGCGGTCCAGGCGGCCATGATCGCCGGAGAATCCGTCGGTGCCGTGCTCGTGGATATCACACCGCACTCGCTCGGCATCAAGACTCTGGACCCGAGCGCCGGGGACTACTCGCTCATGGGCGGTGGCTTCGAGTATCGGTTCGCCCCGATCATCCGTCGCGGTACCCCCCTGCCCGCGTCGCGGTCCGAAGTCTTTCGTACCGTCGCTCCCAACCAGCCGACGGTCGAGATTGATGTCTACCAGGGGGAGAGTGACGACGTCCGACGGAATCACCGAGTCGGTACGTTCTTGATCGAAGGTCTGGCCCGGGTGCCGGCGGGGAACCAGATTGTCGTGCAGCTCGACCTGACGCTCGATGGACTCTTGAAGGTCCAAGCGCGCGAAAAGGCAACTGGGCTGGTGAAGCACATCACGATCGACAACGCCCTCGCCCGGTTCGAGCGCGAAGAGCGCGACGCCGCACGAGCCCGCCTCGACCAGATGTGGGAGGAGAGCTTCGCGGACGACACCGACTGGGAGCGGAACGGCGAACTGGACGAGTCCGCGCCCGAGTCGAACGGGGCTGTCGAACCCGTGGGGGAGGGACCGGTCGCGGCCATGCCGATGCTCGACGCGGGGCCGCGCGAGGGCCAGCGCGAAGCGGTTCAGGCCCGGGCCCTGTTGGAGAAGGCCGAACGACTTCGCGAAAAGGCCCCGGCCGAGGACCAGGCGGAGCTGGACCGGCTGATGTAAAACGACCGCACCGCGCTCGAAGACCGGAACTGGAACGGCCTGGAGCAGGCGACCAATGCGCTGGCGGACGTGCTGTTTTACTTGGAAGACGTGTGAACTTAGGCCGACTGCCGGAGCACGATCCCGTCCCCCGCGTTCTCCCCGACGTATTTCAACAACGTATCCCACGACCCATGATCGGACGGGACCGTGGCCGCGGCCTTGTCCAGGTCCTCGAGCAACGACGCTGCTGACGGGTAGATGCCCATCGGCACATTACCCCCGTCGGGAGTGACGCCCAGGCCGCGGAGCACCGACACCAAGCCGGCCGGGAATGGCTTCGGCCGCATGCCGCGCCGTCGGCCGCCTTGCATCCAGTTGACGGCCACCTGGCCGAGCGCTTTCAGGTCTTCCTCAACGCTCGCTTCGCCGCCGGCGCGACCGGCTTGCAGCCAGGGCGGCTCGCCGACGCCGATTAGCTTCACCACGCCTGCCCGCGTTAAGAGGAAGGAGTTGGCACTGAGCCGGCCATGAGTTAGACCCGCTGAATGGGCGGCATGTAATCCCAACGCCGATTGCATCATCACCCGGTGCCAGACACCGGGGGCCGAGACCGCGGCCGGCCACTCACTTCCGACGACGCCCGAGAGCCATTCTTGGACCACCGCGGGACGGCCATTGATCTCGAGCACTTCCAGTGTGGCCGCGACGTTGGGGTGCGCCAGGTCGCGGGCCGCCCCAAACCGCTGGCGATACTCGTCCGGCCGTACCGCGTCCACCATTTCCGCTTCGCCCAGGTGCCGCAGGAGGCAGGTTCCAAGTTCCAGGTTCCAAGTTCCAAGTTGATCCTCCGACTTGGAACTTGGAACTTGGAACCTGGAACTGAGTGTGGGATCGAGGACTCGGAAAATTGACTCGCGGGCGGTGGCCAGGAGCCGATCGATGACGCGGAATCGGCCGAGCACGAGCCCGGCCAGGTTGCCCGACTCGATGAGGGCGAGTTGGTAGAGAGTCAAGTAGCCGCCGGCGAGGAGGATCTGGCGAAGGGTACGTCGCTGGCGCCGCGCTTCGTGCCACAGGACGTCCAGCGTCTCCCCGTCCACGATGTCGAGGGTGCGGAGCAATTCGCCGAGCTTGCGGTCCGCGGGTTCCAGATCGTCCGGCAATGACAAGATGACGGGGGAAGAGTCCTGAGTGCTGAGTTCTGAGTCCTGAGATTCCGAGCGCGGAGCGAATGGGATGATCCCCGAGTCGCCTGAACCCCGTCCCCTGTCCCCTGTCTCCTGTCCCCTGAATTGACTCCAACGCGTCTGGGCGATTTCGCGGAACTTCTGGCGGAACCACGCCTGCATGTCCCCGAGGTGTCGATCCACTTCGCTCCGCTTCTCGGCAACCTCTTCCTCCTGCTGCTGAATCTGTTCGACGCGGGCGGCAAGCTGCTGTACGGTGGCCTCGACCGCTTTTTCGCGGCGGTCGAGCCGGGTTTCGCCGTGGTGCAGGGCCTGTTTGAGCTCGGCGAACCGATTCTGCCACTCGATCAGTTGCTGACGGAATGAGGAGACGGCCAGCCGGTGCTCGGTCCGGGCCCGGTTGAGCACCTGCTCTTCCTCGCGGACGCGGGCCAGGTCGCCCTGGACCTGGGTTCGGACCGCCTGTAGGTCTTCCTGGCTCTTGAGGGCGTACGCGTGCAACTCGGCGAGTTGGGCCCGCATCGCCTCGCGGGCGTGAGCGGTGCGGTCGAGAGCCGCTTGTGCCCGCTGCTCCAACTCCGGCATCCGCGCCAAAAGATCATCGGTCCTCAGGGCCAAGGCCTGTTTCAGCTCCTCGACTTCGGCCCGCGCCTTGGCTAGCCGCTCCTCGCGGTCCATCTGCTCCTGCTCGAGCCGGGCCTGGGCCTCGGCCAATTGCTGCTTCTGTTCGGTAATGGTCTGCTCGGCCGCGCGGATGTTTTCGTCTCTCTCCGCGAGAATTGCCGCCTCCTCGTC
>Ga0075418_10010430_pt1 | contig 10403 bp, 12 predicted proteins | sample SoiMetdeltSBSDD2_FD_81776 | JGI IMG/M metagenome (GOLD analysis project Ga0075418, IMG submission 81776) | Bulk soil microbial communities from a Populus tree surrounding site in Tennessee, USA - Soil MetaG P. deltoides SBSDD2 | ecosystem: Environmental > Terrestrial > Soil > Tree plantation...
CAGATTCTCTTTGAGGAATAGACGCTATTATTAAATCAGGATGAAGAGCAGCCGGGACATCTTTGATACTATGTATAGCAAAATCAATATCACCTTTAACTACAGATTCATTTATTTCTTTTTCAAAGATACCTTTCTTATCTAAATAAAATAATGGCTTAGAGCTCTCTAAATCACCACTGGTTTTGATTGGTATAATCTCATACTTGAAAGGCTCGTTTAGGTGACTAAGGGATTTAATTACTATTTGTGTCTGAGCAAGAGCTAATTTACTTCCTCTTGTACCTATAAGTAATTTCGATGTCATCTTATTTTGTATATTTATTTAAGGAATCAGAATAACATTCAATGGTTTTTTCAATATCTTCATCAGAATGAGAATAAGAAATAAAACAGGTTTCATAAAGGGATGGTGGGATGAAAATATTTTTTTTTAGCAAGTCCCAGAATAGATTTTCAAATAACTTTTGATCAGACCTTAAAATATCAAGAGGTGAAGAAACCTGTTCTCTGGTAAAAAATATTTGAAACAGAGATCCAATAGAATTCAAAGTGTAATGGTTATCAAAGTCCTTAACACGATCTTTAATACCCATCACTAAAGTATCACATAATCTGCCTATTGTGGGATATATTTTATTTTTATTCTTCAAAAGGTTTTCAATGGTGGCGATTGCTGCTGTTACAGAAACAGTATTTCCTGCATATGTACTGGCTTGATAAACATCTCCAGAAGGTGATAGTTGATCCATTATTTCTTTCTTGCCACAAATTGCAGCTATTGGAAATCCATTTCCGAAAGATTTAGAATAAGTAGCAATATCTGGCGTGATACCAAAAAATTCACTGCAGCCACCAATTGATAGTCTAAAACCTGTGATAACCTCATCAAAGATTAGTAGGATCCCATTTTTTTTTGTAATTTTTCTTATATCAGTTAGGTAATTTTTTTCCGGAATTATAAGTCCGTAATTCGCCAAGACTGGTTCCATTATTAAACAGCTAATATTTTCTGATTCTTTTTCAATAATTCTTTCTAATTCCCCAAAGTCATTATATTCGACTATTAGAGTCTCGTTTGAAATTTCCTTGATTGAGCCAGCAGATGATGGGATAGTTGCAGCTCCAGATCCAGCTTTTACCAACACATAATCATATGCCCCATGATATCCTCCATTAAATTTTAGGATCTTCTTCCTTCTCGTGAAAGCTCTACTTAATCGTATAGCAGTCATTGTTGCCTCACCACCAGTATTAACTAATCTTACTTTTTCTGCACATGGAATTATCTTAGTCATGATTTCAGCAAGATAGACCTCTTTTTCAGATGGGATGCAAAAGAGAGTCCCATTCTCAAGTTGCATTCTTACGGATTCGATAATTGGTAAATATGAATGTCCAAAGATTAATGATCCGTACCCCATACAATAATCCAGATATGTTTCATGATCAACACTAACTATTTTGCTTCCTAAACCCGAAGCGACAAAAAATGGATACGGCTTAAAGAATCTTACAGGACTATTAACCCCTCCAGGGATAACCTTAACTGCTCGCCGAAATAATTTTTCAGATTTATCTGATATCAAATATTTAATTATTACAATCTATTTATAAGAATCTTATTTTTCTAAGAGTACTTTAGCCATTTTTTTTGCAAAATATGTTATTATAATATCAGAACCTGCTCTTTTTATCGAAGAAAGAAACTCTATCATGACATCTGTCTCGCTTATCCATCCTTTTTCGGCGGCAGCTTTTATTAGAGCATATTCTCCTGAAACACTGAAAGCACACAGAGGAAGTTTGAAAATCTCCCTTGCTTGGCAGATTAAGTCCAGATATGGAAGAGCAGGTTTTATCATAATCATATCAGCTCCTTCTTTTATATCTAATTCTATTTCTCTTATGGATTCAAGGGTATTAGTAAATGGCATTTGATAGGTTTTTCTATCTCCAAATGTCGGAATAGAATTAGCAAGATCCCTGAAAGGTGTGTATAATGATGAAGCCATTTTTGCTGAATAAGCCATGATAGATGTATCATTAAACCCTGCATCATTCAACTGTTCTCTAATGGCAAAAACTTGGCCATCCATCATAGCGGATGGAGCAATTATATCTGCACCACTGGTAGCATGACTCTCAGCAATTTTAGCCAGTACTTCTATACTAGAATCATTATCTACCATAGTATCGTTAACTATTCCACAATGTCCTGAATTTGTATACTGACACATGCATACATCAGATATCACTACAATTCTATCTCCAAAATGTTTCTTTATTGTTTTGATCGATTTTTGAACTATACCTTTTTCGTTGTATGCAGATTTTGCAGCTTCATCTTTTTTTGAAGGAATTCCAAAAACTACGACACCTTTGATTCCAAGATCTAGAATTTCTGAAACTACATCTACAATCTTTGAAGGTGGAATTCGTTGTATATCAGGCATCGAAGCTATGTTTTTGGTAGTCTTTAAGCCTTCTTCGACAAATAATGGATAAACTAAATCATCTGTCGAGATACGAGTTTCTTGTAAGAGAGCGCGGAGTGCTTTACTTTTTCGTAGGCGTCTTAATCTCATATTTGGAAAATATGTTCCATTCCCTAAAGAATTATTGGAAATTTGCTTCATTTTCATAATTGAATAGCTTAGCAGCTAGACGCATAAGTTCTTCCTCATCGTTTTTATCATTTTGAATCTGTCGACGAAGATTATTCATAGGAGTAGATATTATTCCTTCTAAAAGCGCGTGTGAAAATTGTTCAATAATCTTGCCTTCTTGAGGTCCTATATTAGACCCAAGTATAGATAGAGCTTTATTAAGTTCTCTTTTCCTTATTTTATCTACATTACGAAAAACAGAAACAACTACTGGATCTGCTTTTCTTCGTTTTAATAATAAATCCATATTTTTCATTTCCTCTTCAATTATCTTATCTGCAGATTGGATTTCCTCTTTTCTCCATTGAAGATTCCTCTGAACAATATTTCCGATTTGATCGAGATTAAATAGAAATACATTATCTATTTGTGAGATCCCCTCTTCTACTGTGCGAGGATTTGATAGATCAAAAATTAATAAAGAGGTATTTTTTGCTTCCATTGTTTTCTTTATCCTATCTTGTGTAACTAAATAATATGGGGCTGTAGTACTTAGAAAAATAATATCCATAGAATGTAAGGAGGTTAAAGCATCTTCAAACATTATTGGTATACCTGAAAGAGATTCTGCAAACGATCTGGCTCTCTCAAAAGTCCTACTAGTATTCATAAAAGAAACATTTCGCTGTTTTAATGCTTTGGCTATCAGACTAGCACCTTCTCCTGATCCTATAAGGAGTATTTTCTTCTCATTCAGTCGGCCAATTGATTCTTCCGCTAAACTAACCGCCACTGAACCAACTGAAACACGTCCTTTATTTATCCCAGTTAGTGTCCTAACTTTACTTCCTACTCTGATAGATTTCTCAAAAATGATGGAGAGAAAAGGTCCAAGATAATTATTAGACTTGGAGAATTCATACGATCTTTTTACTTGACCTAGAATTTGATCCTCTCCAATTACTAGAGAATCTAACCCTGCAACTAGTTTTAAAAGATGGCGAATTACATCTTCTCCTCTGACAATTTCTACTATTTTGGAGAATTCTTCGGTTGAAAGCTTTGAATGAACAGCCCAGTAATCAATAATTTTCTGCAGATCTAGTTCTTCCTCTATAACTGCAAATATCTCTACCCGATTACAAGTTTGCAAAATGAGGCATTCTTTCATTTGCAAATGTTCAAGAAAAATTTCATGGGCATCATTTAAATCTTTAAATGCAAATTTTTCAAGTAAATGTATTGGAGCTTCTTTATATGTTATCCTAAAATTGAGTAATTCAACTGATTTGTTAACGAGGGTCATTTTTAAAATCGCTCCAATGGTTCAACAATTCAATTGTAGCCGCCTTGGCTTCATCTATTTTGTTTTCGTTAATTAAATTTTGAATATTTTTATTATTGATTATTGAATAGAGAAATTTTTTACGTTCTATAACTGTTTTAATTTTTGGTCTCGCAGCCATTCTAGCATACTCCTGTAGCTTGGTATTTTCTATATCTGATTGCTTTATTATTCTTCTTAAAATACGTTCTGCTTTTATTCTCAATTTTCTAGCCATTATCGGACTTTTTCCCGATGTAGAAATTGCTACCTGCATTACTCCTTCAATATTTATTATAGAGGCATAAGAAAAATCACTTACTTGTGGATCATCCGCAGCATACACGAATGACATCATTGAACGTCCTTTTTCTATGATTTTTCTATTAAGCTCTTTATTATCAGTAGCAGCAAGTATTAAAAAAATATTTTGGTAATTATCTAATACATCTGCATTCTTAATTTTCATTTTAACTATCTCAATTTTTTTTTGTTGTGATAATTCATCAAGATAAGAATTCATTCTTTCACTAATTACAGTGATTTTACAATTTTGACCTAATAATCCTTTTACTTTTCTAACTCCTTCTATTCCCCCTCCTATCACAATTACATGTTTTTCAGCGAGATTTAGATCAACTATCAATTATACTTTCACTGCTGATGAAACAATATTGATTACTTTATTTAAGTTATTTCAACTAAAGTAGACTTTATGAAAGAAATTAATTAAAAATATACAAAAAAATATTTAGTTCAAGAATCAATATAATATTCAAAATGATCTCAATTGATAAATAAAGAAAATCATAAAAAATTAGAACTTGATACTCTAGATGAGATTGGTCCTGCAACAAAAATTCATCTTATTGATGCTGGAATAGACTCATTAAAGGATTTGATAATTAGAGGCCCACATGATGTCGCCGAGGTTACCGGAATGACTATGGAGAAATCAACTGATTTATGTAATAAAGCGAGAATAAAACTAGAAGAAGTAGAGATTATTGAAAGAACCTTTATTCCAGCAACAGAGCTTTATAATAAAAGGAAAAATATAGAGAGGATTTCTACTGGTTCTCAATGTTTTGACGAACTGTTAGGAGGTGGATTTGAAGTTAATGCAATAACGGAGATATATGGAGAGTTTGGATCAGGAAAAACTCAAATCTGCCATACTTCCGCAGTAATGGTACAACAAAAGATAACAGACGGTGGACTAGAAGGAGGAGTAATTTATGTCGACACAGAGAATACATTTCGACCAGAAAGAATAGTATCGATTTCGAAAGCGAGGAATATAGACCATGTAAGCGTTTTAGAAAATATAGTAGTTGCAAAAGCGTTTAACAGTGCACATCAAGAATTAATCATTCATGAAGTAGGAAAAATTATTGAAAATAACAATATAAAGTTACTAGTATTAGATTCGGCAATTTCTCATTACCGTGCAGAATATCTTGGCAGGGCAATGTTATCAGAAAGACAGCAAAAAATAAATAGATTAATGCATATCTTAATTAGGATTTCTGAAACTTACAAAATAGCAGTTCTACTAACTAATCAGATTCAATCAGTTCCGGACACGTTATTTGGTGATCCTTTTAGGGCAACAGGGGGAAATATTATTGCACATTCGAGTACCTATAGAATATATTTGAAAAAAGCTGGCAAAAATAGAATTGCTAGAATCGTAGATAGTCCATATCATCCTGAAATTGAAGCGTTATTTTCATTGGGAGAAGAAGGGGTAACTGATCCTGTATAGTTCAGTTAATATTAAATTAAGGGGATAATTCAACTACAATATGCCAAGATCACATGGAAGTAAGAGAAAATCACGATCTATATTAACTAAAAGTAACATCCTTAGGGGTATTTCATATTTATTAATAAATTACCAAATTGGAGATAAAGTAATTATTAATATCGATCCTAGTGAACATAATACAATGCCCCATAGAAGATACCAAGGAAAAATAGGAATAATTCAGGAAATTGGAAAAAGAATTATTAAAGTATCTGTTCCTATAGGCAATAAAGAAAAAATTTTACAGACTAAACGAAATCACTTAAAACCTTTAAGTACCTAGGAAGGATTTGTATGGAAACTTTAAAAAAAGAAGTTATATCTCTATCAGAGGTAAAAGATATTTTAGAAAAAGTAAAAACAGAAGAAATGGATCAAATTCAGAGATGGACATATGATTATGTGTCCAAATTTGCCAAATTACCTTCACAAGTTTCAAGGACAATAATAGATGAATTAGTAGCATCTTGCGATTTAAAGGAAGACGAAGCAGTAGAAATAGCAAATTCTATGCCCACTTCTATTGAAGAATTACGGGCTTTTACATTTGGATGGAAAAAGTTGATCTTAACAGATACATTAAACAAAATTTTAGATATTTTAAATAAAGAGAAAAAAGATAATTAGAGCATCCTAAGAGAAGAATATTAATGTCACTACCGGATCATTATCAAGATACGAAAGGGAATGCATTCGGTAGCTTTCACATTCCTAGGAGATATGAAGAATATGCACATGTGATAGAATTTACAATAAGAGGAAAATCTTCAACCGTAAAAAAACGAGAAGGTATAATAATACAGGCTATTGGAGAAGAACGCTTAACATTACTCGAATTATTAGGGGATCCATCTCAAAATTTTGAGATTGGGGAACGTGCCTATATTGGAAGGGAAGGAAGAAATAAAATAATCAGTGTTTTAGGTAGGTTAAATTATAATGATCTGTCAGTTTCCGCAAAAAATGAAATCCCGCTTGCAATAGAGAAAATAGTTAATATTAAAGAAAGAAGATTTGTTGACTATTTTAATAATGCTCAACCTATTACTCCCCGTGTTCATGGATTGGAATTAATTCCAGGAATTGGTAAAATATATATGAAAAGTATTTTAACAGAACGAGAAAAGAAAAAATTTGATAGTTTTGCTGAGATCCAAGAACGCGTAGGTGTAAAAGATATACAGAAATTAATTACAAAAAGAATAGTAGAAGAAATTTCTGGAGAGGCAAGAATGAATCTCTTTGTGAGAAAATGAATTGGAGAAAATATTATGGGCAAAATTTTCTTACTGACCTAAGAATAGCTAGAAAAATAACAGAGACTTCCGAGATAAAATCTTTTGAAGACGTTTGTGAAATGGGTACAGGAAAAGGCATACTTATTCCATATTTATGTCAAAATGCCAAATTCGTAAAATCATTTGAAGTTGATTATAAATTATATAATAGGATCAAGCTTTTACAATCAAAATTTAATAATTTAGAGATTATAAATAAAGATATTTTAAAATATACAAATCCTTTGAACTTTGATGTTTTTGTTTCTAATATTCCATATTCTAAAAGCAAGGAAATAATGTTATGGTTAGCAACAAAAAAGTTTCTACGTGCCATTATAATGGTACAAGAGGAATTTTGTCAAAAAATTCAATCTAAAAATGGAGATAAAAATTACAGAGCGTTATCGGCCATAACACAATATTGTTTTAATATTCAACCATTATTCAAAGTAGATAGAAAATCATTTTACCCTGAACCAAAGGTCGATTCTCGAGTAATAAAATTAACATCAAAAAATAAATTTCTTTCTAAAGATACTATTTCTAAAATCCATTTAATTTTTTCTTTTAAAAATAAAAATATAAATAAACTAAATAATAAACTTAATATTCATTTTAACGAAATAGATAGTAGAGTCAAGGATCTGGAACCTGAGAAAATTATTGCTCTCTCCAAACTCATCTGAGGGATCATTGAAATAATAAATGTACAATCCTAACGTTGATAGTTTCTTATTAATAGATTCAATTCGAGAATATTATGGCAAATCTGCTCTCGAGATTGGAACAGGATCAGGGATAGTTTCTGAATCTCTCTTAAAAAATTTTAAAAATGTGGTAAGTACTGATATTGATATTGATTGTCTGTTATATTGTAAAAAACATAATAATCCGAAAATATCTTTAATATGTTGTGATGCTGCCACTGCTATATCAGGTAAGTTTGATTTAATTGTAAGTAACCCACCCTATTTACCATATGATTCATTTCGTGATAAAACCATTCATGGAGGAATAACTGGAATAGAGAAAACTATTCATTTTATTCGTTCTGCAGTATCAAATTTGGAAAAATCTGGACACATTATTTTAATTGTGTCTTCTCTATTAGATATATTCAAGCTTGATAGGTTTATTTATGAAAATAAAATTGATATGAAAATTATTAATAAGAAAAAAATATTCTATGAAACTCTTTATGTATATGAATTAAGCATCTTAAATCATAGACAGGCACTTAATAGAGTATACTCACTTTTTTAATAATCTAGAAGCTCTTTGAGAAATCTGTTCTGCCATTTGAGAAAGTGATGCATTACCACCTAAATCATAAGTAACATATTTATTCTCATTTATAACGTCTTCAGTGGCTTTAAAAATAGCTCTGGCTATATCTTTCTCACCTACATATTCTTCCATCCAAGCACCTGAGCATATTGTAGCTACAGGATTTACTTTATTCTGACCTGCATATTTTGGTGCACTACCATGAGCAGGTTCAAACATAGCATATTTATCACCATAATTGCCTGAATAAACATTCCCTATTGATCCGACGTGTCCTGAAGCACATTCAGATATTATATCCATGAATAAGTTAGTACTTAACAAGATACTTTTATTGAATCTTTGAGGATTTTTGACTAATTGTTGAGTAACATTATCTATGTAATATTCCTCTGTTTCTATAGTATCAAAATTCTTTTTGATTTTCTCTACTGCTGAAACAAATATTCCATCGGTTTCTTTTAAAATATTTCTTTTAGTAATAACAAATATTTTTTTGAAATCTAATTCCTTGCACAATTCAAAGGCTTTGGATACTACACGTTCACAACCTTTTCTAGTTATTTTTCTAATTGCGACAGCTGAATCGTCACTGGTTTTAAATTCTATTCCAGCATACAAACCTTCAGTTGCTTCTCTGACACAGACGAAATCTAGGTCTAACTGTGAAGTTTTGTAGGTTTTTATAGGTCGGATATTTGCATAAAGTTCAAATTTTTGTCTAATGCTAACAGCTACACTTCTAGGGGCATTTGGATCCGGAATGGTAGTGGTTGGCCCTTTAAAGCATGCATCGCTTTCAGAAAGTAATTTCCAAACTTCATCAGTGATATACGAATTTGTCTTATGTTTTTGCCAATATTCAGATCCAGCTTCTACAGGAACAAGCTCAATAGTGCTGTTACAGGATTTCAAAACGTCGATCATACATTTTACTAACTCTGGACCGGTACCATCGCCCTTTATCACAACAGCCTTTTTATTTCCCAAAACTTCTCAAGTTTTCACTTGATTTTTTCTATTTATATATTATGTGGATTGTAACTCCTTTCCTACTTTGTCATTTTAGATTTTGATTTTAATTCAATTTTTACTACCATATCCTTAGTAAAAGGTGGCATTAATGTAGAATTAGATATCTTTGTATATTCATTATTTTCAGAGAAATAGGAATACTGAATATCGTAATTATCTAATGTAATTATTTCTTTGTTTATAGATCCTGTTTCGTTATTAATAACAGTTATAGTTTTATTGTCAACGGAGTAAAGTTGCATAAAATCATCTATTGTTAGTCTAATAGGTCTAATGTACTCTATATGTAGTCGATCGCCTACTTCGTCTGTATGAATTATATGGATGCATTCTTTTCCATCTTTTATTTCCTTTCCTACACCTTCCGGAAGGAATTTTTGCTTTCCATCTTCAAAAATTTGCACTATTGGGTAAACATTAAAAGTTTCAACATTATGAGCTTTTAAACAAATGCCCAAAACTTGGGGAGGAGGCGATAATTGCATTATTATTATTCCTGCGAAAGTAGCTATGCCTATCATAACTGGTGGTAATAGTAATTGTTTTTTCCCTATTTTCTTTGTAGGTTTTGTTGGCTTAAACCGCCGTTTGGGCATTGTAAATTAAATCGTAGAAACTCAATATTAGAGTCTTTCTCCATTCTTGATTGTGTATATAATCTAAATGGTGAATTTATATCAAATTATAAGTAATTTTAAGGGATATTCATAACCATCTCTTTTTCTTGCCTCGCTACATCTAAAATGTGAATAAAAATTTTACACACATTAATTCACATCATAATCTGATCCCTAATTATTAGAATTTATATTTTATTTTTAAAAATTATTCTTGGAAGGTCGAACAAATCTAAAATTCGCATCAAATATTTAGATGGCAATATTCATTAAAATAGAATGCTTAATACTATGACCTATTTGATAAAAAATTGAATTTATGCAAAATTAATAAATAAGTTTACAAAATATTTTTTATTGCTTACTGTCCATATAGATGGGGCATCGAGATGAAATCCTGGACCTTCAGGTATTGGAGTTATTATTTTTCGAAATAATACA
>Ga0075418_10010431_pt1 | contig 10403 bp, 8 predicted proteins | sample SoiMetdeltSBSDD2_FD_81776 | JGI IMG/M metagenome (GOLD analysis project Ga0075418, IMG submission 81776) | Bulk soil microbial communities from a Populus tree surrounding site in Tennessee, USA - Soil MetaG P. deltoides SBSDD2 | ecosystem: Environmental > Terrestrial > Soil > Tree plantation...
CGGCGAGTGGGCCCGCGGGACGGCGGCGGCGCGAATGTGGCTGACGCCGAACTTGACGGCGTACAAGGCGATCGGCGGCATGATCCAGAATCTCGACTCGATGCTCGCGCGACCCGAAATGCGCTACTTGCCGCGGAGCAACCAGGTGGGCTGGGGCCCCGCCACGAATCCGTACACGAACCGGAATCCCCCACTCCGCGCTGCAGCCATCATGACTCGCTATCGCCTGCTGGAAAAACTCGTGCTGACGTTCTACACCGTCGCGGACGCCGGCATGCTCCTCGGCACCGACGCCATGAATACCGGCGTCATCCCCGGTTTCTCGGCGCACGACGAGCTGTTCGACCTCGTGGCGGCGGGACTCTCGCCCTGGGAAGCACTGCATGCTGCGACCGTGAACGGGGCCGAGTTTCTCGGGCAACCGGGCGACCGCGGTACCGTCGCGGTTGGTCAGAAAGCGGATCTGGTCCTGCTCGACGCGAACCCGTTCGCCGATATCGCGAACAGCCGCCGCATCGCCGGCGTGATGCTCCGCGGACGATGGTTTTCACGCGAGGACGTCAAGGCGTTGCTACGCCCGATCTAGGCCTCGCTAATTGTTCGCAGCAAGGCGCTCCGCTTCCCCCAACAGCGCATCGAGCCGCGCCCTATCGAGCAACTGACCCCGCAACACCACCGCCTCGATCCTGGTCGTGTTATGGATGTCCTCGAGCGGATTGGCGTTCAACAACACGAGATCAGCTCGCTTGCCGACTTCCACTGTCCCCGCCTCCGCGAAGCGTAGAAACTCGGCCGGCACCCGCGTCGCCGCCTGGATCGCGTCGCTTGGCGTGAACCCCGCCTCCACGAGCAGCGCGAGCTCCTCGTGCACGCTGAACCCCGGGAAGATCCGGCCATCGGCGAGGTCCGTCCCCGTCATGACGCGGACGCCATGCTGGTGCATCAGCCCCACCAGCTTGAGGAAGGTGGTCTTGAACAACTGCTGACGGCCGGCGAGCACATCCGGAAGACTGCGATACTGCTGCGCCACCGTGTCCATGCGTGCCTGCGCCGATCGCGCGACGTACTTGCTCTGCTGGTGCGGCGCGAACCCCCGCCAATCGGCGCTCGACTTGTACATGATCAGTGTTGGATCGTAATACGTGCCATTCCTGGCGAAGCGCTGGAACAACGCGGTCATCGCGTCGATAAACTGCTCGGGCGACAGGCTGCCGAAATTCATGCTTTGCAGCAACGACTCGGTATGCTCGATGCTCGCGACCCCTGCATCCGACACCTCCGCGGCCGCCAGCTCGAGTGGGATGTGGCCGGCCACGGGCAATCCAACCCGTTTGGCTTCCGCCACGATCGCCCGGAATTCCGCGGGCGTCAGCGTGCGATGGATCTTGATAAAGTCGACACCAACTTTCGCGAGCGCCCGCACCGCCGCGCGCGCCTCGGTCGAATCGGCAACGGCCAGCTGCACCGGCCCGAATGCCTCGCCATTGACAATCGGCCCGGCGCGCACGATGCGCGGTCCGATCAGCGTGCCGTCCTCGATTCTGATGCGCAGCTCGTCCACATCGCGCAGCAGGCTGCCCATGTCGCGCACACCGGTCACGCCATTCGCGATGAGCGCCGGAATCGCACTCGGCCGCGCATCGGTGAGATGGACATGCATGTCCCACAATCCCGGGATCAGGAACTTGCCCGTGCCATCCACTACGCGAGCTCGGGGCGGAATCGCGACGCGACCGCGCGGCGCTACGGCCTCGATGCGGCCGTCGCGAATGATGACGGTCATCGCGGGCTGGGCGGCGGTTCTCGTGCCATCGATGACCGTCACGTTCGTGAACACGAGCGCGGCTTGGCCCGATACGGCGACTGGCAATGAAGACGCGAGCGCAATCCATGAAAGGACGCGGAGGAGGCTCATGGGACTCCCGACCTCACAGGTTGACATCCACCCACACACACGCATGATCCGACGCTTGCGTCGTCTTGCTCGTGACCTCGGGAAAATGCGGGAACGTGTTCGGCGCGTAGACTCCCCGCCGCTCGACATCCACGCCCTGCACCAGCGCCCACAGCGCCGGCGAAAGCAAGAGATAGTCGAGCTTCTGCCGGGACTCGTTCGTCGCCGTCCCGTACGTTCCAGGAAGACCCTGGTAGGTCGGGTGCGTCATCACGTCCCGCAGGTCCGTACCCTGAATCAGCGGCGCCAGCGACGCGTGATCCGGGCCGGCGTTCAGGTCGCCCGCGACGACCACGAGGTTCGTTCGTTGCAGCGCACTCTGGTAGATCTGCGCAACGGCCGCAGCCTGGTCCCGGCGTTTGGCGTCGTTCGCCGCCTGGTTCCCGTATCCCTGACTCTTGAAGTGGTTGCCCAGCACGATCAACAGTTCGCCGTTGGGTAAACCCACCTGGTATTCAGGACAGTCTCGACTGAAGACAGGCTCGTGGATGCCAGGACGCGGCACGTCCGTGTAGCTCCGCACGCCCAGAATTGGCCATTGGCTCATCAGTGAGATATCGATCCCTCGATCGTCGTTTCCGTCGACCAGAATCTGGTGATTGAAAACGAGCTGGAACTCGTGCCGCAGGACTTGCTCATTGAAGCGCACGAGACTCGGCCGATTCTCTACCTCGACCAGGCACAGGACGTCAGGGCGCACCGCGTCGATGACGCGCCCCGTGTTGACCACTTCAACACCCTTGATGTCGTCCCGCACCAGCTCGAACCAGCCCACCCAGTCGCCGCGGCCGTTGGGCTTGATGCGCATGTTCTGCCCAGACGCCGTGACGAGTTTCTCGCGCACTTCGTTGAGCTTGATGCGGCGTCCACCCGGGGGCACCGGGCCTTTCACGTGTCGCTGGACGAGCGTGAGGAGGCGACTCTTCGTCGCCGCGTCGTACGAGTCGCGCTGGATGAGGGAGGACATCTCGGCGTAGTCCTCGAGCACCTGCCGGCCATCCTCCCACGAATCGTACAACATGACCTTCGGCCGGCTAAAGAGATTCTCGGCGTTGTACGTAGCGATTCGCATGGCACCCCCTTCGGGGTCCACTCTAACCGCCAGTGACCTGCTTTCCTATCCGGCCCGGTGAAGCCCGCCTAAAAGCAGATCCCTCGCTCCGCCTTTAAGAAAGAAGAGAGACTTAAGGTGGTGAGGCCCGCTTCACCTCACTCGTAAGCCGTCGGCGACAACCACCGAACCAGTTGCCCCACGCCGCAGCAAGACCACGCTATTCCATCCCACCGGCAACATCCACGTCCCCAGCGCATGCCAGGCTCCTCCCCCGATGCGCTGATCCACCGGCCCGATCTGGACCGTGTCCCCGGCGGACGTGATGAGGGCATATGTCGCCTGCGGCGAACGATTGGTGCCGCTCGTCCATCGGGCATCCAGCGTTCTGGTGCCGGACGCCGCTACGTAGAATGAGAACTCGACGCCATCGGTCGCGGTCGGATTCGTGGACGCCCAATGATAACCGCCGCCGTAGTAGTCGGGCGTCGTGTCGGCGGCTTGCCACCCAGCCGGCACCACGACGCGAGCATCCGACGATGCGTTGAACTGCGACGAATCGTCCACCACGAGCTCCCCGCACAGCGCCTGCACCCGGTGGACGTAGGCGATCCACGGCCAGTTCGGCCCCGGATCGGTGCGGTTGGCGGGCTGGAGCTGTCCGTGGCCGACTATGTGCTGCCAGTCGCGCGGAATCGCGCGGTCGCGCGTGATATCGCACACCAGCGCGGCCGACCGCTCGAGTAATCCTCGAGGGAAGGAATCCTGCAAAGCAAAGCCGGCGTGCTCGATCCCGACGGTGAAGTGATTGCTCTGGACGCTGTCCAACCAGCAGGCGTGCCGGCGGTTCAGGGCGCAGTCGTAGAGTGCCGCGATGTGCCACGCGCGGGTCGGCTCGCGCACGAGCTGCGAGATCTCGCTGCCGTCTTCGTTCACGACGTAATGGGCGCTCACCTGCGAGACGGGATTAGCGAGCCAGCTCCAGCAGCTCGGGTAATTGCTCTCGCAGGTATGGATGATGACCATGTGCGGCACGCCGGTGGAATCGGTTGCACGCTGGTCGAAGTTAGGCGACGGCCGCCAGATGGAGGACGGAAAGTCCGGCCCGGCAGTCGTGTCCGGCGGTGGACACGCCGCGGCGGCAATCGTTGGGGCCGGCGCCGGCTGCGGCGCGCTCTGTGCGTCTGCGACGGCCGCGAGGTATGCGCCGCGGCCCGCGGGCATATCGATCTCGCTGTAGCGCGCAGTCGCCGCATTCCAGTCGCCGCCCGCCTCGGCGGCATAGGCGGCGAGCAGCGCCGCGGCGGCGCGAATGTTCGCGACGGGATCGTGTCGAGCGGCGTCGACTGTGACGCCCGCGAGCGCCGCTCCTCGTGCGAGCGCCGCGCCCCGCAGTCCCATCACACCGAAGGCCGCGGGACGGCCCGGAAACTCCTCGGCGCCCCGCAACATCTGCCAACGCGTCTCCACCCAGCCGACCGATGCGAGCAGCGCCGGCGGCACGTGAAACTCGGCGCCGGCGGAGCGGAAGATTGAATCAAATGCGGGGCTGGGGCCTAGGGCCTGGGGCCTTGGGGGGATCAGGGCGAGTCGAGTGTTGGGGCAGGGTTGAACGGGAGATTTCCGGCAGCTCGTGGCAAGAGCGATGACCACGAACACCCCCAGGCCCCAGGCCCTAGGTCCCAGGCCCGGCTTCACCAACTCACATCCAGCACGACCCGCGCGGGTCCAGTGAGCTCCGAGACGCGGTACGCGGCCTGTGCGGCGACGCCGAGGACCCATTCGACCTGGCCTTCGAAATCGCAGATCAGCGTGATCTCGCGGACGGCTGTTAATCCGGGCGCGCTGTGGCGTGCAGCGAGGGACGGAGTCGGATTGCCCTGTTCGTCGTGCGCCTGGGCGGGCTCGAAGCGCACCAGGAGGCGCCCTGTTCCGGCGACGGAGACGCGGTCGCCTGAACCGCAGCGTTGCACCGGTCCCGTGGTGTACTGCACGCGGTACCCCGGCACGCTGTCGCCCGTGAACTCGAACACCACGCGATCGTAGCTGGGACTCGGTCCCCCCCCCCGATCGGCCCGAACCGCGCGAAGCACGGGACGCGCGGCGTAAGGCAGGAGCGAACGAGTCCGCTGCACGGGCGCAATCGTGCCCTTAAACGCGGTGTCCTGCGGTATCACGGCGCTCGAGGCGCTCGCCCGTTCGCTCGCTTGCGAGTCGCTGGGGCGGGGCTCAGTGCGCGGCCCGCATCCCGCGGTCAAGATCGCAAGCACGACCATCGCGACTGTGGTGCGTGATGCCATGGGTCGAATATACTTGTAGGGAGCTTAACCTTTCATTTGATCACGAATAACCAAGACACCGCCCTGGCCACCCCTTTGCCCGCGACGGCGAGCGGACCCAGCACGCGTTGGGTTTCAAAGGTCACGGAAAGCGACGCCAGTGCCACGTCTGTGCGAAGCCGGTCGATTCGTGCTTGCAGCGCGTCGATCTCGGATTGCAACCGCGCGATCTGCTGCTCGAGCTTCAGAACCTCGTCGAGGGTCGCGGCGCGGGCGAGCAGCGCTTGCAGCCGGTCGCGCAACGCGATGTTGCTGCGCAAACGGGCATCGAGATCGGCGTACTGATCGGTCACATCCGTGCCGCTGAGCTGACGCCGCCGCTCCTTCCCGAACGTCGCGATGCTGTCCATCATCTCGTCGAGTTTGGCAGCAGGGACGCGGGCGACGACGTTGACGGTTCCGTCGGTGCTCCCGCTCGACTGCTCCACATAGCCGCCGGCCTGGTGCGCCAGCCGCTCGACTCTTCTGCCCGCTACGAGCGGGGAGTCGACTTCCACCCGTTGCTCGCCACGGCGGATGGTCAACCGATCGATGCTGGATGATGGAGAAGTCACAGGCGACACGATGGAGGCTGTGGATGGCATCGCACGGCCGCCGCAGCTCACTGCGGTGATGGTGATAGCGGCCGGAATCACGAGTCTGAACACGCGAAAATCGGAGAGCATGGAGCGCCTCGGGAGGAGAAGGACATGCTTGGTACTCGGCTGCTCCGCCGAAGTGCCGCACTTCGCCGTCGCTATGAGCCGATCATGTTGCAAGGGGGGGAAACGAGAGGCGTCGAATTGACGGCACGTCGTCTTTCGACGCCTCCCGCGACGACTTTTTTAGGCGAACTCTACTTGACGCCGTTCCTTCGACGGTTCCTTTGGACGCTGTACAATGAGCGCCCAGGCCGCCAGCAGCTCATTATCGCTAAACCGGAATCGTACGAGCCCGTCGAGCGCCCGTATCTGTTCGTCAATCTGTTCGCCGACGGCGATGAGATCGTCGATGACTCGCACGTGCTCGCGCCGCTCAGCCCGCGACGCCTCGAGCGTCTTCTCGAACTCGCCGAGTGCGGCCGTAAGATCATCGAGCAAGCTCGCCGGCATCCCCTGTTTCACGAGCAGCTCCTGCTGCGCGATCGCCTTTTCCAGCATCCCGCGCACCGTCATGACGAACGCCTCTTGACTCCCGCCCCGCGCCAGCCGGAATTCCGCACGCTGTCGCGCGGCGAGCACCTGTGCGCGCTCGATCAGCTGCTCGAGCCGACCGAGCCCGAGCCCTTGACCGACGCCGTCCGTGTTGTGCGCCCGCAATAGGTCACGCACCCGTATCGCCATCTCCAGCCGCTTACGAAGCAACGCGTCCATGGAATCTCCTTTCCTCTATATACGGCCAGGTGAGGTCCTCCACGCTCGGTAATCCCTGCGAAACTCGCGCCGCTCGGGTCTGTGCTCAGGCACGTTCGATGGTGTCTCTAGGTGAGGACGTTTTGAGCACTTTCTGGTGCACGCAAGGTGCGACGCGGCGCCTCGCATTCGTATGCGTGGCGCTACAAGCTGCCGGCGTGGATTGACCTGTTATTGGGCGGAGATCAAGCCCGCTACCGTTTCAGCGGTTTGTCAGAATAGGGATGCACGCGCGGCGATGCACGACAGTCTTTGTGCTCCCATTTGCGCGTTTGCACATTCCGCTGGGAGTTGGGATCGAGCGGGTCTACTGGCTTGAAGCATCGAGGACAGAGTCTCGGGCGCACGCTTAGCGGTTCACTGTCGTCGGGCATCAGCATTTCACCCATAATCGTTATGGCCGCTGCCGTCGGCCCCCTCAATCAGATTCCGCGAAAGCTGTCGCGGTCACTCGGGCTACGTCAGCCTCACTCAAAGGACCTAGAAAATGAAGATGAGCGGCGCACCCCTGGGGTAACGCCCGGTTTTGTCACGGGGTGAGGAGCACCTTCCCCACATTCCTCCTCTCATGGATGAACCGGTGCGCCGCCGCGGCCTCGTCGAACGGAAACGCCCGATCCACGCGCGGTCGGATCGAGCCATCCGCGGCGTAGAGGAGGAGCGTCTCGACCTGCGGCCGGATGATGTGCGCGGCATCCCAGAGGTTGCCGAGGTTCACGCCCATCACCGCGCGATTCTGGCTCATGAGCTTGAGCACCGGGAAGCGCGGCCACCGCAGCGCCTTCCACACGGTGCGCAGGAGGGTGCGACCGCGGCCCGTCGACAGCTCGGATGCGCCGTAGCAGACGAGCCGCCCCATTGGCGCAAGGAGATCGTATCCCTGGCGCCAGGAGTTACCGCCAATCGCGTCCAGGACGATATCCACGCCGCGCGGCATCATGTCGCGAACCTGCTCGGTCCATTGTGGATCGCGAGCATCGAGCGGCTCGACGCCGTACTCCCGTAGAATTTCGTGCTTGCCGCGCGACGCGAGTCCAATGACTCGCAGGCCGTACATGCGACCCAACTCCGCGACGGCGAGTCCGACGCCGCCCGCGGCGGCATGGACGAGGACCGTCTCGCCGCGCCGCGCTGCGGTGACGCGCGTCAGGATGTGGTGCGCGGTGAGATAGACGACGGGAAACGCGGCACCCTCTTCAAGGCTCCACTCGCTCGGCAGCGGAAACACGTTCGCGGCGGGCACCACCACCAAACCGCTCTGCCCTCCGAACCGCGTCAGCGCGATGACCTTGCTGCCAACCGGCGGCGCGTTGGCGCCGCTGCCGACGGCGTCGACGATGCCGGCGACTTCGTACCCAACAACCAGCGGCGGTTTGGGAGCGCCGGGGTACAGTCCCTGACGAGCGAGTAGATCGGAGAAGTTGATTCCGGCGGCGCGTACCCGGATGCGCACGGAGCCAGGATTGACCATTGGATCCTCGACCTCACGAACCGTCAGCACTTCGGGTGGGCCGTACCGTGGGATGACGAGCTGCTTCATGGACCCAACGATACTTCCATTCCCTGTTCCTTTATAGAAGCGAGCGGAGCGTCTCATCCTGTATCCAATCGTTGCGCCTTCACTGGCCGAGACATTATAAGGAGTCATGAGAGCGAGACTCGCGACCTTAGTCCTATCCGGCGGCGGGACCAGAGGAGCCTTCCAGGTCGGTGCCGAGCAGGTGCTGCGAGAGGAAGGCGGCTTCCAATGGGAACGCGTCTTCGGTGTCTCGGTCGGCGCGCTCAATGGATTGCTGTTGGCGCAGGGAGCGTATCAGCGGCTGCTCGAGGTCTGGCGCACGATTCGCCAGGAGGACGTGTACCGGAAGGTTTCGTGGCCAGTGATCGCCTGGCGTCTCGCGGTATTGAGAAAAGCCGGGATCTACGATGCGGGCGCACTGCGCAAGACGATTGAAAAGCACGCGGCGGGACGCCCCTTCCGCATCCCTCTGTATGTTGGCCGGGTGTCACTCCTGTCGGGCGCGTATGACCTTGTCAGCAGTGATTCCCCCGACATTCTCGATGCCGTCTGGCACAGTGCCACGATGCCGGTCATTTGGGAACCGATCGGCAAGGGAGCTTGGGTCGATGGCGGCCTGCGGAACGTGACGCCCCTGGGCGACGCGATCGATGCCGGACCAGGCACGCTGGTGGTGGTGAACTGTAGTCCCGACGCACCGGAGCCCGCACAACGACCCAAGGACATCATTGCCGCCATCAAGCGCAGCATCAACGACATCGCGATCAACGAGATCATGGTGAACGATGTGCGCGAGTTCGTCCGCATCAACCACCTCGTTCGGCAGGCGAGGCAGAAAGGCTTTGTGCTCGAAAGCGAGTCTGGAAAGCCGTACGGTGACTACGAGATTTGCGTCATCCGTCCGCCCCAGCCCCTCGGCGATGTTCTCGATTTTTCGCGCGATTTGATCGAGCAGCGCCTCGAGGCTGGCAAAGAAGCCGCGCGTGAATTCCTACGTAAGACTAAATGAGGTCGGTGAGACCACACCTTAATCCCGTACCGAGGCGTTATGCAAGTTGTCGCCGGACTCTGTGCTCTCCTCGCGCTCACGCAACAGCCCACACCGCCGGCGGAACGCTTTCCCGCCGCACTCGATCGCTACATCGCGCAGGTGCTCGTCGACGGCAAGATCCCCGGCCTCGCGATCGCGGTGGTGCGCAACGATTCGGTGCTCGTTGCCAAGGGCTATGGCGTTCGTGAGCTCGGCAAGCCGGATCGCGTCGATGGAAACACAATATTCGATGCGGCGTCGTTGACGAAATCGTTCACCGCGACGCTTGCGGCGGTGCTCGTGGATCGCGGACAACTGCGCTGGGATGACCCGGTTCAACGCTACCTCCCGAACCTGGTGCTGTCCGATTCCGTGCTCACGCGAACCGCCACGGTGCGTGACTTCCTGTCGCACCGCACCGGACTCGAAGCAAACAACATGGCGTGGGTGCTGACGGCGGTCGATCGGCCGGAGATGTTGCGCCGCATGCGCTACGTTCGCGCCGCCCAGCCGCGGGGCCAATCGATGATCTACTCGAACCTCGGCTACATGATCGCGGGCGAAGCGATCGCCGCGGCGGGCCGCAACTCCTACGAGGATCTGCTGCGTGACGTGCTCATCAAGCCGCTGCGGCTGCAGTCGACCACTACCTACGAGGAATCGCTTCGCAAACCGAACGTGGCCTCGCCACATGCGAACGTCGCCGGTCGCCAACAACCGATCCGGCGCGAGACGCAGCGCGACTTGACCGCCGCGGGCGGCACGATCCAATCGAGCGCCACCGATCTGGCGCGCTGGATGCGGCTGCACCTGAACAACGGCATGCTCGACGGCGTCCGCTACGTCAGCGACTCCACGATGCGCGCGCTCCATTCGCTGCAGGTCGTGATCCCCACAACTCCCGCCATGCGCGCCGCGCGCCTGGTTCAGGACACTGTCGCCGGCTATGGAATGGGGCTCCAGGTGATGGATTACCGCGGCCATCCGTTGCTGTGGCACACCGGCAACGGCGATGGGCAAATCGCCTATATGGCGCTGTTGCCCCGCGACAGGCTAGGCGTCGTGGTGCTGGTCAATACCTGGTCCGCACCGCTGATCCACGCGGCGATCGTGAATCGC
>Ga0075418_10010436_pt1 | contig 10401 bp, 6 predicted proteins | sample SoiMetdeltSBSDD2_FD_81776 | JGI IMG/M metagenome (GOLD analysis project Ga0075418, IMG submission 81776) | Bulk soil microbial communities from a Populus tree surrounding site in Tennessee, USA - Soil MetaG P. deltoides SBSDD2 | ecosystem: Environmental > Terrestrial > Soil > Tree plantation...
CAGCCTGAGCGATGATCCACAGGCTCGGCCCCGCCGCATCCCGGCAGCCTGAGCACCTGACCCGAGCCAGTCATCGAGCTCAGGCCATGAGCAACCTGCTACACCACCACTTGGGGCACGATCATCGCAACTCGTTGAAGGCAACTCACTCCACACGGAGCGACCGATGCCGGGCGCAAGGTTCTTTCGAGGTCGGATGGCCCGCCTCAGGAGGGGCTTCGTCGAGAAGATGCCTCAATTGTTACGCGCGCGGTGCGTCCAGGCCCGCCACGATCGCTGCGAGGTCAATCTGCCCGTCGTCCCAGCAGGGACGCCTTCCGCCGCGGAGTCGCCGAAGCCGTTGTTGCGACCTTTGGTGAAGCGAGCGCGCATCATCTGACCCGAAGCGCCTCTACGAGCAGGCTGCAGCCCGTGGCACCATATTCCCCCAACCTGAAAGGCTGGCGTAGCCGAGATGCTTCTTTGGAGCCGCACTAGTTAGGAGATTGTCGTTCGATACTTCCAATTCTGCCTGATCTGTCTCGTTTCGGTTGGGGCAGGGTCGTTATCATTTGATCCAGTGGGCGGCTCGGAAACTTCGAGCGTGGACGTGGCTACTGTCGCAGCGCGATGATCCTGTGGGTACCACAGAGATTGGCAACAACCCACTCGCCGCGCTGTTGCGCGGCGCTGGCTGTTCGTCCCAGGGCTAGTAGCCTGAAACCCCCGACGGTACACGCGTGGTCAGGCACGGTTCCGGTGCGAAAAGTTCGCCCAGCTTTTTCGACCGAGCGCCCGAGGATGATCATGATGAACGCCAGGACAGACCCTGCTTTTGGGAACGGCAACGATGGCACTAGTGTTGCCACTACGGCGGGCCGAACACGGATTGTCGGGATCGCTGACCCAGAAACCGCCACGCAGCACACGGCGGTCCGCATCCCTTCTAACAGCCAAGCAGACCCGTCGCCCGAGGTTGCCGTAGGTGAGGTTGCCGTTGTAGTTGGCCTGCTCCGCGTGACGCACCCTCCGCGTCCGACCGTCATCCCTCCTAGAGAGCAAAATTCACTCTGCGCCGTACAACGAGCCCGTACGTGTGGCGAGCAACTGCGCCAGCGGGATATCCTCCTGGCGCAGGAAGCCGCGGGCCGACAATTTGCCGTCGCGCACCATCTCCACCACCGCGACCACCGACGCCGACGTGGTCCATGCGATCGCGCGGCGCCGCTCACCAGCGATGTCCATGGGCCGATAGGCACGCACGAACTCCTTGCGCTGCAGCCGGCCCTCGATGGTTCCTTCCGAGGCGACGTGCACGAAGACGACGTCGAGGTCGACCGGCGGCTTGGCGTTGACCAGAATGTCGCCGGCCTCCTGTCTGCGCTCGCGCATCAAGAGCTCGTGGAAGTAGAAGTTCATCAGCCGCATGTGGCCTGGATAGCGGATCGATTTGTAGTCGATATTATCGACGCGGCCGTGATAGGTCTCGCACATCGTGCCAAGCCCACCTGATGTGGTGAACGCCTCCAAAGCGATGCCGTCGATGTAGAGCGTCTCGTGCCACTCCATGGCGGAGACCCACTTGCGCTCGCCGTGCTCGATTACCTCGCAATCGTTGAGGTACTCGTTGACAACACCTTCGGGCGACCAGTTAAAGGCATAGCCCATCAGGCCGGTCGGGTTCTGCGGTAGGGCGCCGACGCGCAGCCGGCAGGAGCGGCATCGATCGAAGCAGGCGATCTGCGCGGCGCCGACGATACCAACGAAGCCCGGTGCCAGCCCGCACTGCGGCGCCATCAGGCGTTTGGCTGTCCGACTCAGTTCGACGATGGCGCGGGTGGTGGCGACATCCTCCGTCAGATCGAAATAGTGGATGCACGCGCCATGGGCGGCCCTGGCGACAGCCAGGTTGAGATGATGCGGTAGGCAGGACACCACGGCATCGACGTCGGCGAGCGCAGCGGCGAGCGCGGCAGGGTCCTCCGTGTCGGCCTGGGCGACCCTGAACGACGGTGGCGCCCTGGGCGCGGCGAGGTCATAGCCGATGACCTCGAAGCCGCCCTCGTGCAGCAAAAGCGCCACCAACGCACCCACCGTGCCCAAGCCGAACACCGCAATCCGCTTCATGATAGCTGGCCGCCCATCGCTGCTCTGTGCTTCAGATGTCGAACCTGATGCCTTGCGCCAGCGGCAGCTGACGCAGTTAGTTGACGGTTGCTGGTCTGGCGGCGCATGTAGCCCTTCCAGGCATCAGAGCCGTTCTCGCGCCCGCCGCCGATGTCCTTCTCGCAGGCACCGCCGATCTCGGCGCCGGACGGTCCGATGTTGACGTTAGCGCAATCGGAACCAACCGCGAAGGAAACGGAGCCGAATATCTGATTAAAGCGTTTAGTCTACGCTTGATTCGAACTCGCGCTAAGCCCCGTGTCCGGTAGCTCCAACCTCAGGGCTTTCCAATGGTTTCGGAAGTGCATCAGAAGTCCGCTTCCCCATCACGCCGGACGGCTAGCTTCCTGGCTGTGGGATTTGCCGCAGCTGTGACGGCCGTGTCGTCCTCTGGCAGCGCTGCCGCACGCAGTAGCCGTGAAACTGTGGAGGCACGTCCAGCCGGGGTGCCCTTGATGGCGATCGTTGCTCTCGGGGAACAGCGAATAACGGTCTACGATGCCGACGGAAAGATGCTTCAAGCGCCGGTGTCAACCGGCCAAACCGGCTATGAAACGCCGGCTGGAATCTACAGCGTCATCCAGAAAAAGGCTGAGCACTATTCCAACCTCTACGACGATGCGTCGATGCCGTTCATGCAGCGTATTACCTGGTCAGGCATTGCCCTGCACGCTGGCGTGCTCCCGGGGCGTCCCGCCTCGCACGGTTGCGTGCGTATGCCCTACGATTTTGCGCAGACCCTTTTCGAAAAGACCAGTAGGGGCATGCGCGTGATCGTAGTGCCGCGGGACGTTGCTCCCGCCGATGTCATCCACACGACCCTTTTCAAGCCGAAGACGGTCGAGGTCGAGGCAACAGCGCTCACCGCAGTCGGCAACTACGCACAAGTTGGTGGGGTCACGGCCGGCGGCATCGCTCCAAAGCACATGCAGGCTCTCCGAGCCGTCGCCGACGCCAGGGGGGGCGAGCTTTCGACCGCAGCGAAGAAAGCCGAGGAAGCGCGGCAGGCCGCCGTTGCGGCGGGTGCGGCCTCGACTCGGTTCGCCAAGGCTCTACGCATCGCAGAACGCGACAAAACGTCGGCAGAGGCTCAGTTGAAACAAGCGGAAGGAGTGCTCGACGAGGCGTCGGCCAGTTCGTCCGGCACCGCCGAGAGAGCAGCGGAGGTGAAGGCCGCGGCAGCCAATCGGTTGGCGGAAGCGCAAATCCGGCTAGATAGTTTGAAATCCGAAGGTCAGCCGAAGCTCGATGCGGCAGTCGCCGCGCGCGAGGCCGCCAATCTGGCTGAAGCCGCGAGAGTTGTCGCCATAGTCGCCGCGCGAGAGGCGAACGCCAAAATGTTCGGTCTTCGTCAGCCGGGAAGCGCGACGTCTCTACGTACGGCAGGCATTCCAGCCTTTGTTTGAGACACCTGTCATAATAAGCGAAGCAAGCAGTCCGCTCGGCACGCACGTGTATATGGCGCTGGCGTACACGGACGGGGGCGCGCGCATACGATGGAGTGTCGTTTCGATGTCAAAAAGCACTGATTCAGGTGAGCCGCGCTCAAATGACCGGCGACATCGCGCCGGTACCCGCGACGCAAACGCTCGCGCGACGGACACCAAAGTCGCCCTGGCCGCCCTTGACCGCATCACCATTCCTCAGGAGGCCATTGATCGGATCTCTGAGGTCATCTCGCCTGGTTCAGCTCTTATTGTCTCTGATGAGGCGATCAGCGACGAAACCGGCACGGGTACTGATTTCATCGTGCTCATGAGCGGAGAACCTCAAGGCGGCATCAAGATCCGCAAGCGCAAGCCCGACGCCTATTACCGAAGCTATAGGCTGTACCAACGCTCACCTTACGGACAAGGTCAGTCTTCGTGGTGGTAAAAATCGCTCATGGTGAAGGCGTAACAGCTTGAGACGGATCGCGCCAACGCCAGTTCACAAAGGGCCTCGGAGCTGCTAATGCAATGAATTGTTCGGGGTGGCGCCGACCAGATCGGCTGGTCCGTGGCCCAACCAGCAGACGTCTGAGCATAAGTAGCTGGGAGCAATAACGCAGCGGCCGTGATCGGCCACCCGGCAAAGCCGAGAATTGTCGTGCCCGAACCTGCGTCGGCGTTTTTCAACCTGCCTCATCCAAACGGTTGAGGAGAACCTCTACCACTCCTGCGAAGCTCGCCACGTTGGTACGTGCGCGTGAGTGCGATTGCGAGCCGCAATACGACCGTTGTACATTGACGACATTGTCGGGAAGGGCATGGGGGAGCACAAATGTCATTGGCTACCGATACTCAGGATCCTCACTACCGGCGCGCCGGATCGACAGCTTTTCCCCTCGTCGTCGCCATATTGATCGCTGCCTTGTTGTGCGTTCCCGATCAGGTCCGGGAAATCTATCGGCTCCACGCCGAATTATGGAACTTCCCGGGCCGGCAACTCCTGCACCCCCTCTACACTCTCATTGCGCTATTGGCCCTATCCATCTTCCTGTGGCGCATCGGGCGTGAACTCGCTGACACATCCCACGGGTCACTTCTGCGCGGCACTGACCGATGGTCGCGCACGGCAATCGCCTGGGTACCTCGTGTCGTGGCAACGATACCGCTGGCAGGCATGTCGTTGGGCCTTTGGCTGAGCGCCCAGGGTGGATCGCCAGCCGAAGAGCTGCCATCGGTTTTCGAGCGGATTGCCCCCATGCTGCAAAGCTTGCCTCGGACTTTGCTGCGCGCCGCGGCATTTTATGGGCTTCTTGCGTTGGTTGTTCTGGTCGTGGTCACCGCGATTGAGATCCAAGGCCACGGCAAGTCCGGGCAAGGACGGTTTCGTCAAAGATTGATGAATTGGTGGCCTGCGTATGTCAGCATGCTCGTCGTGATGACCGTTGCCAGTGCGGTGTTGGGATCAACGGTATTTGTGCACCTCGGCGTCATTCCCTTGGTGGTCCTGTGGGTAATTCCCGTCGTGGGGTTGCTCAGCAATCTGTGGAGGATGAGCGCGGCAGCCAGATGGTCCGTCATCCCGTTGCTGGCAGCCTTCCTGGTCGGCCTCGATTACCTGGGCTGGAACGACAATCACGCCTTCCGTCAATTGCCAGTCCCCACATTTGAACGGCCATCCGTTAGCAGCGCATTCGACAAGTGGCTGGCGTCACGTAAAGACCTTGAGGCCTATGGAACCTCAAACACGCCCTACCCCGTTTATGTGATCGCCGCTGAAGGGGGTGGCCTCTATGCAGCTTATCGCGTTGGAAAATTCCTCGCTCGCCTGCAGGACGTGTGCCCGAACTTTGCTCAACACGTCTTCGCCATTAGCTCGGTGTCCGGCGGCAGCCTAGGCGCGGCGATGTTTTCCATGCTGGCCAAGGATGATGCGCGGAATGGCGAGTACAAGCCGTGCGACTTCAGCGCGCCTTCCGGTGTATTCGAGCAAAAGATGAACCGGATGCTGTCCCGGGATTTCCTGTCGCCGGTCGTCTCCGCCGCCCTGTTCCCAGACTTTGCCCAGCGGCTCATCCCTTATCCCATTCCTCAGTTCGATCGTGCACGCGCACTCGAAGCGAGCTTTGAAGAGGCCTGGCGTGACGTGACAGGCAATGACAAGTTCGGGCAGTCGTTTCTCAGTTCCTGCGGGCCCGACGCCAGTGCATGCTTGGAAGGCGCAACTCCCTCTTTGGTTCTCAATTTGACTCAGGTCGATACCGGGGTTCAGTTGGCGCTCAGTCCGTTTGACTATACGGAAGCAGGTCCGCCGCGGTCGGATACTGGCAAAATTTATGACGCCCTTGCGACCGGTGGCGATCCTGTCGATCTGCCGGTGAGCACGGCTGTGGGGTTGAGTGCTCGATTTCCGTGGATCACGCCATCAGGCTGGCACGCGGTGAAGGATCCTTCTAACTCCAAAAGTAGGCGAACCTATCGCTTCGCCGATGGTGGCTATTCGGAGGGATCAGGCGCGGGCACCGGCTACAAGATCGCTCAGTTTCTCGCAGAGAGGATCAGGATGCAGCCCGTTCCCGTGAACGCGGTTGTGCATCTGGTGGTGCTGACCGCAACGTCGCCTCCGCTCGAACGGTTCTGGATGGATTCCAATTCCCCGCGCGCCTATGGCGAGCTTGCCCTTCCATTTGTCGCTATGACTTCCGCAAGGCGAGGACAGGCCTACACGACTGTCTATGACATCGCGAGTGCTGCCACCGACAAGCTGAAGATTTCTCAGGCCCGAGTCTACGACGCGGTGGTCCCTCTCGCGATCGGCTGGCAGCTTGCACCGGTGACGCGCGAATACATTGACGTTTACAGTGGTGACCCACAGCGTTGCAAGCAGCTTCCTGCCACCGTCGAGAGCCACTGGAAATTGGCTTCTACTTATGTCGACGCCGCGGACTGCCTCGCAAGTACCCTTGCCAACGAGTTGAGCCTAGGTGCGGTGGTAGGCAGGGCAATCCGCGCCCATTGACGTCGTTTCGTCACGAGGCGCGGGTCTTCGCACTGTGGCTGGCCGGCGCCTGGTGATCAGATGCCGCCGCCAAACGGCGGGCAAACGAATAGTGGCATGCGGTCCGGACCAGCACTTCACGCCCGACGCTCGAGCAGATGCACAAGGTTGCGCCGTGGCTTTTGGGTTAACTGCGAGAACGTGAAATGCCGGTACCGGGCGCCGAAGACGCTGACACTTCTCATCATCCGCTGGGCCGGGGATGCCTCCAGCGACGTGCTGCCGCCTGCGCGCGCGGTGCTCCAACTGCGGCCGCCTGGGCTGTTCGCTTACACACCCCAGCTGGGAGGGACTCGACGTTGGGTTCGCGCTGTTTCCTGCGGAGCGGATGTAGCGGACGCCAATGAAAAAAGCCCCCGGGCCGCAGGCAAGCACCAGAACTTTGTGCGCATCAGTGCTTGCCGGTGTCTTGACTTTCGGAACTGACGACGTGATCAAGCCGCCTTGTTGCGCGCACGCCCGAGGTCCAGCTCGCTAATGACGCAGGGCCGCCCGAACAAGAAGCCCTGTCCGTTGGTGCAGCCCGCTGTGCGCGCCAGCGCGAGCTGCTCCTCGGTTTCGATGCCTTCCGCCACCGTCGTCATGCCGAGGTTTCGGCCGAGGTTGGCCACCGCCAATACGATTGCCGCACTGTCGGGGCTGCCAGACAGCTCGTGCACGAACGAGCGGTCGATCTTGATCTTGTCGAACGGGAAGATGCGCAGGTAGCTGAGGGACGAATATCCGGTGCCGAAGTCGTCGAGGACCACGGCCGCGCCGAGGTCACGCAATTGACGCAGCGTCTTGATGTTGTCCGCATTGCCGTGCAGCAGAACGGACTCGGTAATCTCCACCTCCAGCCGCTCTGGCGCCAAGCCACACTCCGCGAGCACTTGGCGCAACATGTCGATCTGCCCGGCCTTGCGGAACTGTACCGGCGAGAAATTGACGCTGACCTTTATGTGCTCCGGCCAGGTAGCAGCGTCGCGGCAGGCTTTACGCAAAACCCGCTCACCAATCGGGTTGATAAGACCGGTCTCCTCCGCCAGCGGGATGAAGTCGCCGGGTGGGATCATCCCCCGCTCGGGATGGCGCCAGCGCACCAACGCCTCGCAGCTGATGATCTCCCGCGTCTCGATACAGACGATCGGATGGTAGTGCAGCTCGAGTTGATCGTTCTCTTCGTCGCCGAGCGCTGCGCGCAGATCCATCTGCAGGGTGCGGCGGGCAGAGGCCTCTACGCCCATGGCATCCTCGAAGAAACGAAACGCTCCCCGGCCCTCGGCCTTGGCCTTGTAAAGTGCGAGGTCGGCGTGCTTCATCAGTTCGCCAGCGTCGCTGCCGTGCTCAGGCGCCAGCGCGATTCCAATGCTGGTGCCAATATCGATTTGGTCACCATTCACGTCGTAGGGAGTCGCCACGGCGTCGAGTAGCTGCTTGGCGGTGGCACCTACGGTCTCCTCACGCGGGTCTCCGCCGAGCGGAGTCAGAATGGCGAATTCGTCGCCGCCGAGCCGCGCCACCGTATCGATGTCGCGTATGCATCCGGAAAGGCGCCGCGCCACCGCCTTCAGCAAGGCGTCGCCTACCGGATGACCCAGCGAGTCGTTAACGGTCTTGAACAGGTCGAGATCGAGCATGAAGACGGCAAAGCCGCTGCCACGGTTGTGCAGGCGTGCCAGCGCCTCCTCCATCCTTTCGACTAGCACGGTGCGGTTAGCGATGCCGGTCAAAGCATCGTGGCGAGCCATGTAATTGATCTGACGCTCGGCCTGTTTCTGGATAGTTATGTCGTTGTGGACCGCCACCCAGCCGCCGTGCTGCATGGGCTGGTGGTTGACTGCAACGATGCGCCCATCCCGCAGCTCGTTCTCTGTGTAGTAGGACTTGCCGTTGCGCACCTCCTGCAAGCGCTGTTGGACATAGTCCTTAGCGTTTTCGGGGCTGCTGCCAGCCTCCACCCGAGCCTCGAGGATGGTCCGAAGCGAAGTGCCGGGCTTGGTCTGCTCGCGCGTGAGCCCGTACATGTCGCTATAGCGTTCGTTGCATACGATCAGCCGCTCATCCTGGTCAAACATGCAGAGTGCATGCCCCATGTTCGTCAGCGCTGCGTCGAAGCGCAGGTTCTGCGCGCGCAGCTCCGCCTCCCGCTCGCGCAAGTCGGCCGTGCGTTTCTGCACCAGCTGGTCAAGTCCGCGATTTAGCTGATCGAGCTCGTCAACCATCAGCGAGATCGAACGGTCTGTGCGTCTGCGATCGTTGTCCGACTGCTCGTAGGCCTCGGACACGAGTTGCATCAGGACCTGCAGGTCGAGCTCGCCCGAACCGCTCTTGGACTTGGCAAGCTGTCTGGCAAGAAGCTTGTGCATGGCGTTGTCAGGCCGCTTCAGCGAGTGTGGTGACTGTCATGGTCTGATTGTGCAATTCGCAGACGCCTGACACGCGATGCGGCGCGATCTCCCCATAGGAATAGAAGCCAAGGCGCGGTACCTGCAGGCCAATCTCGGCGCCCGCCGCCTCCAACTCGTTTACAATGTGCTGCCCCATCAGCAGACGCCGGCCGATGCAGCTGACGAGGATGGCGAGCCGGTCCCCACCGACTGCGGTCGCGGCCAAGCTGTCAGTGGCCTGCCTCGCCGCCATCGCAGCGCCAGTCGCAAGGCGGTCGAACACCCCGCGCATGAGCTGCGCGGTCCAGCCTTCCGGAACATCACCGGCAAAGGTCATCGAACGCCTCTCGTGGTCCACCGCCAGGACGGTGCGGACGATGTCGTGCTCCCGGTGGGCTGGATTGAAGATCCTGAGGGGGAACAACAGACCCGAGCCCGGTAGGGCCTTGGCTTCCTCACCCAGATAGCGCTCGTAAAGGTCGAGAGCCGGCTCGCCGTCGAGCTCGAACAGGACGTTGCCGCGCGAGCGTGTGACCTGGCGGCGCGGGCCAAACTCGTCCCAACCGCCTGCACTGCCGTGACCGATACGGATTGCGGAACCATAGAAACCCACTGCGCCAACCAAGTGCTTCTGCGGCGCGCAGTCGGCGCTCACCAGCGTCTCGCGGAATTCGGCGCCGTCGCCAGCGAGCCCACCCGTCACCGGCACGCGGTTGCCGACGCTGTGTAGAATGCCAGACACCAGTTCGCTGCCGTTGACGCTCAGGCCATCCGACAGCACAAAGATGCCAGCAAGACCAGGCGCCGAAAGTTGCCGGCCGATCGCCTCTCCGCAAGTGCGCGAATACTCAGAAGAGGTGGCTGGCTCGCGAGTCAGGCACAAGCTAGTCGCATCAAACGAGATGGAGACCGCGGCGATCTCGTGGTCACTCACGTCGTCGTTGTGAATCTGGCCGCCGGTGCTGCAGCCCAATATACTGGCAGAGGGGAACATCGCCCGTAACTCGCGGTAGCGTACGCCACAGGCCAGTGACCGACGCGAGCCGAAGAAGACGACCAAGTCAGCGCTCGACAGATCGCCGGCGGTTACAGCCCAGCCGGCACCTTCGCTCCAGGCCAGTTGGTCCACATGCATGGCGGCTACTCGCTACTGAAAGCTGACCCCTCTAGACTGAACTTGAGTCTCGACGGATGAACAAACGGTTAGCTATCTGCTTTGGTAAATGCGCCCCTATTGGGCCACCTGGCTTCGCCACGCCGCACGATGAGGTGGTGTTCATGCTGGCGAACGGGAAGGCGAAGCATCTGAAGTGACCGCCGAACGAGAGGGGCGGCGCAGAGCCACACGGCTGTCGACGTTTCATTGAGCTCGTTCGCCGTACTGCCAAATCGGCAAAAACCA
>Ga0075418_10010437_pt1 | contig 10400 bp, 18 predicted proteins | sample SoiMetdeltSBSDD2_FD_81776 | JGI IMG/M metagenome (GOLD analysis project Ga0075418, IMG submission 81776) | Bulk soil microbial communities from a Populus tree surrounding site in Tennessee, USA - Soil MetaG P. deltoides SBSDD2 | ecosystem: Environmental > Terrestrial > Soil > Tree plantation...
ATGACCATCGAGTACGCAACCGACTTCGATGACAACGCTCGTTTCGGACGCGAACTCTTTTTTCTGATCACGAACTCGATACCTCGTTCGCACGACGGGGTTTTTCTACAGGCTCGTTAGGCGTCACACCGGCCACATCGCTGCGCGGGCACTGCCATGCACCACATCCAGTCCGAGGTCGACATTGCCGCCACCCCAGACACGGTCTGGGGTGTGTTGACAGATTTTTCGGCCTACCCGGATTGGAACCCATTCGTCCGGCGAATCAGCGGAGAGCAGACATCAGGCGCTCGACTCCACGTCACAATTCAACCAGAGGGCGGTAGGGCGATGTCCTTCAAGCCTAGGCTGCTCGTGTTCGCGCCACAGAAAGAGCTTCGCTGGAAAGGGCAACTTCTAGTGCCAGGCGTTTTCGACGGTGAGCACTACTTCCAGCTGAGCGAGACCTCCGCTGGAGTTCGCCTTGAGCAGGGCGAGGTGTTCAGTGGTTTGTTGGTGCCGTTGCTGTCCCGCGGCTCAATGCTGGCGGGCACGGCACGCGGGTTCGCCGCGATGAATCAAGCCCTCAAGACGCGAGCCGAGGCACTGCGGTGACGCCTAACAAACAGTCGCAGCGCACGGTGATACGACGTCGCAGGAGCGCCGCACGTCGCGCAGCAAGAGAATCGCGAACTTGAGCAAATGGAACTCTACGGCGGAATGGCAACGGCTTTGCGACGGCTCCGCTTGTCCCATCTGCGTGCGCGGCCAGCCCCTCGATATCGTCGCCACGCTCGATGCATCGTGGCTCACCATGTCAGAGAGCGCGCCGATGGTGGGATACGTCTGTCTCGTCTCCCGTGTACATGCTGTTGAGCTACACCATCTAACCGCCACTCAGTCGGCGGCCTTCATGCAAGACGCGCGTCGCGTTTCATCTGCGCTCTCCGCAACAACGGATGCCGTCAAGCTCAACTACGAGATTCATGGCAACACGCTTCCTCACTTACACATGCACTTCTTCCCACGGTACCCTGGCGATCCATTCGAGGGCCGCGCTATCGAGCCATTTCGTATCACGCAGCCCGTTTACAGCGCCGGTCAGTTTGTAGGGCTTAGGACTCAATTGGTGCAGGCGCTCGGCATAGGTGCGGCCTAACAAGCGCATTGCGCCGAACGCGCGTTATGGATAGACCTGTTCTGCGTTTAGGGCATCGGCGCGTCGCTGACGCGTGGCGTTAGGGGACGGCATGCGTCTCACAGTCTTTATCGCAGTTTCGATCCTGCACCTTGTGATTAGCGTCGTATCCTTGCCTCTTGGGTTCGCGGCCGTGATGGCGGCGTTTGACGGGGAGGGTTCGCGCGGTGTCGCGCGCGCCTTCTTTCTCGCGTGGCAGGTTCTTTTCTTGCCGCTGATCGGTATGTCCAGCGTCTTGGATTTCTGGGGCCTGCCGGACGGTGCAAAGGTTGCCTTCGTGATCGTCAACAGCCTGATTTGGGGCGCTGTGACCGGGATGGTCACGTCTGCGTGGCAGCGGTGGCGGCAACGAGCTGTTGGCACGCAGCGTCAGGCGTGTTCCTCTGGCTTACGGGGTGCCGTGTGATATGCACGGTCTTGTCGCAACAGCCGCCTAACAAGCAGTTGCGGCGCACGGTGATACGGCGTTAGTCGACGGCGATCACCGCCGGTACGTGAGAACGACGATGCGCATGCTCCAGATCACTGACTGCCATCTCTTACCCGAGGTTGGGGCGAAGATTTACGGCGCAGATACATTTCGCTCGCTGGGCAGCGTCCTTCAATCGGCTCTAGCGTTGCCAGAGCGTCCAGATCTTGTCGTCGCCACTGGAGATCTTTCCGAGGACGGCTCGGATGCTTCCTACCAAAGGCTTCGCGAGATCCTTCTCGACGCTGATCTCCCCGTCTACGTCATGGCGGGCAACCATGATTCAGTGGAGGCGATGCGCCGTTCGTTGGTTGGGGGTGCCATCCGCATGGTGCCGTGGCTGGACGTAGGGGCATGGCGCGTCGTATTTGTGGACTCGAAGGTTGCAGGTGAGTCGTACGGCTATCTTGAGAAGGCGGAGCTCCGCCGACTAGGAGAAACGCTCTCGGCGGATTCGGAGCGACCTGCCATCGTCTGTCTGCATCACAGCCCCATTCGCCCATGCCCCTCAGCGGGCTGTCATCTCAAAAATGACGATGAATTCATCGCTGTGCTCGATTTGCATGCCAATGCACGCGCTGTGTTGGCCGGACACTCACACGTAGAATTGCAGCGTCGCATCCAACACGCCACGCTTCTAACGACGCCGGCTACCAGCTCACAGTGCGTACACGCACAGGCCGGCGAGCCGGTCGATCATCAAGACTTTTGGTCATCGCATCGATTCGATGCGAGCCGGCACGGCTTTCGGATGTTGTCACTGCACCGGGACGGGCGGTTCGATTCCAGCGTACATTGGGCTTCGCGTGATCAGGCAGTCGTGGAGCTCGCTCGTGGCTGAGGTCATCGGAATCGATCACATCTACGTAACCGTGTCTGATCTCGACGCATCAGAGCAGTTCTACGACCGGGTGATGATCGACGTCCTTGGCTTCCGCAAGAACAAATTCAGTCTCGCCGGCGACCCGCATGTTCAGTATTTCAATCGACACTTTGGCTTTGTGCTAAGGCCGTCCCGAGCGTCCTCAAAACACGACCCTTACTCTCCGGGTCTGCATCACTTCTGCCTACGTGTCGATTCCGCCGCTGACGTTCATGCGGTAGCGAGTCAACTTCGCGCCCTCGGAGTTAACGCCACGGAACCAAGGTTGTATCCAGAGTACGCGAGCGACTACGCGGCAACCTTCTTCGAAGGGCCGGATGGTATTCGTCTAGAGGTTACGAACTACCGGCAAGAGCGCAGAGAGCGCCACGATCACTGGCATCACGGTGCGGGCTAGGGGGCACCCTGCTTCAAGCAGTCGACATCAGTTCGAGCGAGCGATATCAGTGGGGCACCGCGAGCGAGGGGTGGCACTTGCTCAATCGACCCGAGCTGAGCGTAATTCAGGAGCGTGTGCCGCCTGGAGATCGCGAGCGTCGCCACCTTCATTCCAAGGCGCGACAGTTCTTCTATGTCCTCCACACTTGCATGGCGATCGCACGAATGTTTAAGAGCGCACATGCGCAGCGCGTCACACGGCAGCGCGCGGCCGCTGAGTTGCGGCGTAATACCTACAAGGCCGTGCACGACGCGCGAGTCTGACTTCATCTCGGCAGTTGCCGCTCGGAACGTCGTGCGGCCCCGCGTTGCGGGTATCGTCGTCGCAAACGACCAGCTCTTGGTTCAGCGGCCAAATGACGATCCGACCGCGTGCTACGCGTTCATCGGTGGCGAGTACGAAGTCGGGGACACGCTCGAGTCTCGTTTGCGTGCTGAGTTTGACGAAGAAACGACTGCTTCAGTCCTTACCGCGCGTTACCTTTTCGTCGTTGAGAACCGCTTTAGGTATGCCGGTCGTCTTGTGCATGGCCTCGAGCACTACTTCCTCGTTGAGATTGATACGGTGGAAGTGCAGAGCCGTGAGAGCCACCTCGAATTCCACTGGCTACCTCTGCAGAATCTCCGCGAGCTCGATATCCGACCACACGTCGTGCGTGACGCGATTCTTTCGGGCAGCTATCTGCAGGCGCGCCATCTCGTCACACCGTACTCCGAGCCCACGTAGTGTTCTTCCGCATCACACGGCAGCGCGCAGCCGCTGAACTGCGGCGTTATGCGCCAAACACGGAGACTCACAATGGCCGTCACTGGGGGTTGCTATTGCGGGGCACTGAGATTCGAAATCGCCGGCGAAATACCCATGCGTGGGCTTTGCCTATGCCAGACCTGTCAGAAAATATCGGGCGGCGCGGGCAATCTGTTCATAGGTGTCGAAGCGAGCGCGTTCCACTACACGCGAGGCGAGCCTCGACGTTTCAAGCGTGCAGACTCGGGCGATGCGCCAACGCGAGAGTTCTGTGACGAGTGCGGGGTTCATATTGCGGCCCGATCACCGAAAGCTCCTGGTGGTGTCATAGTCAAGGTTGGGACCCTGGATGATCCTTCTCTTTTTGAAGGTCCAAGAATAGTGTGCTGGACGCAGGAGAAGCAGGCATTCCATGTGGTGCCAGCCGGGGTTGCCGCGTTTGCTACGTTCCCAGGCCGGTAAGCCGCGTAACAAATCGAGCACAGCCGCTATGCGTCTATCCAGCGTAATCCGTTGGTTGCTGCTCGTCCCGAGTGCGGTGGCGGCGTGGTACGTCGTGTTCTTTGTCAGCTTGGTGCTGCACGAGGTCGTAGTCGGACGCTGCTTCGGATCCGACGCGCCTCCGCCCGAGTACTGCCAAGCCGCATGGTTTCCGCGCGAATTCCTGCATGACGCCCTGGTCTTCTTCGGCGTGGGGTTATCTGCGGTGGTTTTGGTTTTGGTCGCGGCTGTCGTGGCTCCCTCTCACAAAGGGCATGTCGCTTGGGTCGCTCTGGCGGCGGGCGCAACATTGGCGATCGTCGCGGCGTACGGTAGCGGCGCCGTCGCAGAAGCCGGCGTTGCTGTGGTTGCAGGTGTTTTGACCGCTGTTGTTGTGTCTCGCACTACCTTCGGACGCGAAAACGCCATCAAGGAGTCGGAAACTCTGAGCTAGGCTCGCCTGCAGGCCACTAGCAATTCTATTTTAACCCGGGTAAATTACGACACCATTTTCATCCGGGTGAAAATCAATGACCGCAGAGCTCAACTACGTCGTTTTCGCCGGCACACGCCGCGTGGCCGCAGGGCAGCTGCGCGACGTCCTTCCCGTGCTGAAGCGGCGTTTCGACCGCAACCGCTCGGACGTAGGGCTCGTGTTCGACGTCGAGACCGGCCGGCAAGTCGAATTCGATTTGCGCGGCACGCCTGCCGAAATCCTCGATCGCGCGCTGCCGGCGCCGCAACGCGGCCGCGGACGGCCCAAGCTCGGTGTCGTGAGCCGTGAAGTCTCCCTGCTGCCCCGCCACTGGAGCTGGCTCGAGGAGCAGAGCGCAGGAATCTCGGGCGCGCTGCGCCGGCTCGTCGAGCAGGCGATGAAAGCGCAGCCGGGCAAGCAACGCGCGCTGCGCGCACGCGACGCACTGAGCCGCTTTCTTTACAGCATGGCCGGCGATCGCCCGAACTACGAGGAAGCCGGGCGCGCGTTATTTGCCGGTGACCTCGCTCGTTTCGAGCAGCTCGTGCGCCGCTGGCCGAAGGACATCCGCGATCACGCCGTTGTTCAGGCTCGGCTCGCCACCGAAAGTGCGGACGCTGTATGACAGCGCCGAGGACTACCTGCTTACGCCAATGGCTAATGCCGTGACGAACGGCGACACGGCATCGGGGGAGTAGAGACATGACCCAGGATGTGGCCGAGCAGATTAGAGCGGTGGAGCACGAGCGGCTGCGTGCTCTAGTAGAAGCGGATGTTGAAGCCGCTGGTCGTCTCCATGCAGATGACTTCCAGTTGATCAATCCCCTAGGCGGTTCACTGTCGAAGGACGAGTATCTCGGAGCGATCGCTGCCGGCGAGATCGACTATCTCGCTTGGGAGCCAGAGGCAATTGAGGTCAAGCTCTATGGTGACGCTGCCGTCATCCGCTATCAGGCCAGGCTGCAGATCAAGGTCAAGGCGCTACCAGACGCTCCGAGTGGGCGCTTCTGGCATACGGATGTGTACGAGAGGCGAAACGGTCTTTGGCAGGTGGTCTGGTCGCAAGCTACTCAAATCCAATAGCGGATGCGTGTGTAACAAGCAGTCGCAGCTGAACTGCGGAGTTATCCGTGAACGAGCATGACCAAGACCAGCAGTTCCTCGAGCTCCTTCGAAGGCTCGGAGCCCGTCGGCCCGAACAGTGGATGGCGCCGACGGAGGAAACTCGTCGCAAGGAGCTCTTGCGGTTTCTCTGCCTCCGCGAGGCGTGGAGCCTGTTGGTAGAGAAGGGCAGCAGCGTTTGGATCGAGAACTACCTGCGCTATGGCGAACAGTTCTCCAGCGGAGGTTTCGCGACGGCGGGTCGAGCTCTGAAACGCCTGCGGGCGGCCGGTGCAGCGGACGAGGATCTCACTGACCTCGTGCGCGAGCTCCAGGCACACGTCCTGTTTGGAATATGCTTTCTCTTGGACGGCAGCCCTGGTCTGCAGGAGCCAGAGGTGGCCGATATCAATTGGACGATATTTGAAGTCGACAAAGAGGGGAATCCAGTTCTGGAGTTCAGTGGGCTGTCCGAGTGCGTCAACGAGACAGACCCTGCGGCGTAAGCGTCTGGCAACTCGCGGCTGCTGACCTGCCGCGTTACACACTCGCGAAGATCGCATTCACCTAAGTCATCACCGTAGCCGTGAAGGCGAACCGTTAGCCGCAATGAACACAGTGATTCGGCTTGCCGACCCTGGCGACCACAACACGGTCGTCGCGCTTGTGCTTGCGTTTAGAGACAACAGCCATCAGCGGACGCTGCCGGACGCCGATGTCGCGTCCTCCGTGGAGCGCTTGCTCGTCGACCCGATGACGGATTTCCTGCTGGCGTTGTCGGAGCGAGGGGATGCACTCGGGTACGTTCAACTCCGCCACCAGTACTCGCTCTGGGTAAGCGGCTACGTTGCGCAACTCGAAGACTTGTTTGTAGTGTCCGCATTTCGCCGGCGGGGTATCGGGCTGCAATTGCTGAACGCGGCCGTCGCCCGCGCGAGCGAACGATCAGCGCGATTCATTTGGCTCAACACCAATGAGCGCAACCTTGATGCGGTACGGCTCTACACAAAGGCGGGGTTCTCCTCGGAGCGAGCACGGTGGCAGGGCGGCCGTCAGCTCTGGCTCGAGCGTGGCCTATAGAGAGCAGAGCGTGTCGCGAGCGCCTAACACGCAGTTGGAGCGAACGTCATGCAGGGGCACGAGTGGTATCCGGCGGAGCCTCATCAAGCGAACGCCTGGCTGCGGCATTTCCCGGCCCCGTGGTGGGTCGCGGGTGGTTGGGCGATCGAGCTGTTCCTCGAGCAAACAACGCGAGCGCACGAGGATCTGGATGTTGGAGTCCTAAGGCACGATGTCCCCGCTCTTCAAGGCGCTCTGCCCGCATGGCAATTCTTCGAGGCGAAAGACGGGCAGTTGACCGAACTGAAGCGCGACGCTCTTCCGCGAGCGAACGTGCATTCCCTATGGTGTCGCCGGCAGGGGTCGTCCGTCTGGGAGCTCGAAGTCATGCTGGAGCAAGTGACCGGCGACGAGTGGGTATATCGAAGACAGCCGATGATTCGCCGACCGCTTACGACGGTCCTGCTTCACAGCAAGTGCGGGCTCCGGTACCTGGCTCCTGAGGTTCAACTCTTGTACAAGTCGAAACACGTGCGTCATCGCGATGACGCGGACTTGCGCTCTGCGCTGCCCCGGCTCAGTAAGGCAGCCAGAGATTGGCTCCGGAACGCGCTGGTGGTGACAGAACCCGATCACGCGTGGGTAGGGGAGATCGATCGTGCGTCGCTCGTGGGCTAACAAGCCGTTGCAGTGGACGGTGACGCGGCGTCGCTCCATGCGGCAGCGCGCCGCCGCTGAACTGAGGGGTTATTCGACATGAGTTGCCTTGGCGTTCACTTTGCGCTGACTGAAGAAGATGTCGCCGCTCTTCGCGCGATCGACGACGAACAGGAGCGGCTGTCCCTTCTGCAGGAGGACATCGAGGAGCGCTACCTCGCAAAGCCGGCCACATACGCAGCCGAGAGCGACAAGTCGTGGGACGCGATGCATCGAGCACTAGCGGACGGACAGCTCAGCTGGGATGGAGGAGCGTATCCGCTCAACCACGCGGTGCTGGCGGGCGAGCTTCTTTACACGCAATCAGACTACATCATGACGCTCAAGAGCCCGGCGCAGGTGCGCGATATCGCCAAGGCGCTCCAGGGCCTTACAGAGACCCAGTTCCGCGCGCGCTATGATGCGATCGACAGCAACAGCTACGGGTTCGACCTCACCAATGAGGACTTCGACTATACGTGGCGCTGGTTTCAAAAAGTTCGCGAGCTCTATGCGCGCGCGGCGAAAGAGGGAAGGTATGTCCTCTTCACGGCCGATCAGTGAGTCGTAAAACAAGCAGCAGTGGACCATGACACGACGGCGCGGGAACGCGGGCGCGCGAGCAGATTTAGGCGGCGCATGTTCAATCTAGTCGCATGGTTTCGGCGCAAGCGAGAAGAACGCGCTGCCTCAGTGATGTTCGAGCGCCAGGTCCTCGTACACGTCGACGACGAGGGTGTCTCAGCCACTTACCCGGATGGCAGAGTCGAGGCCATTGCCTGGCCTGCTGTCGAGTGCATCGCGATCGAGACGAATGACAGCGGTCCCTGGGGCGCGGATGTGTGGTGGCTTGTCGAGGGGGAGAGTATTCGCTGCGCCTATCCGCAAGGCGCCACGGGAGATTCCGAAGCTCTCGCGGAATACCCGAAGAGGTTTCCCGCGTTCGACCATGGCAAGGTCATCGAAGCAATGGGGTGCTCGTCGAACGCTCGCTTCGTGTGTTGGGAGCGCGCGAGGCGGCAAGAGTGAAGGTGGCCGCAGCCGTAGGCGTCCTGAGTTTTAGTTTGGCGTCGTGCTCCGGTGGCGACAACTGCGCGGAAGTGGGTGAGGATGTCTTCGAGAACTTGGAGAGAGTGTCTGGTCTTGCAGCGCAGCTGAACCTGCCCACGAAAGAGAGCGAAGCCGCTGTTATCGTCGGTGCGGCAAAGGGTGTCAGCGACCTTGGTGGCAAACGTGTGAAGGTTTGTCTGCGAGCTTCCGGGGCCGAAACGGAGTTTCGGATTCTTTCTACGACCACTCATCCCCTTGCGCAGTGGACGAAGATCTCGACGTTAATGCGGCGTGGCGAATGAGTCGGGGTGGCGCAACGCCTGGAGCAGGTTCTGTCGGGGGGTGCTGAGTGAGCGTTGAAGTCGCAGGCGCGCAAAATCGGCTCGCTCCACGAATGGTGGCGTCGAAGGTTGAGCGCTACTTCCATGTCGTCGCTGCCGGCACCGCTCTGCTGATCACGTTTGTCGGCTTCATGCCCTTCTATCTCAAAGGGGAAGGGATGGCGGGGCGACAGATTGCGCCGGAGCTCTTTCCGCTGGTCCTCGTGCACGGCGCACTGATGACGAGTTGGGTAGCGCTGTTCTTCGCTCAGGCGCTGCTCATTTCCACTCGTAACCGCCGACTGCACATGAAGCTTGGCTGGGGCGGAGCGGCGGTAGCGCTCGGCGTCACCGTCACGGGGTTCATGGTGGCGGTCCAATCCGTTCGCCCAGTTCCCGACATCCCGTTTTGGGGCATGGCGTATCGCGAGTTCATGCTCGTCATGCTCGCCGAGGTGGCGCTCTTTACCGCGTTCGTAGCGGCGGGCGTGTCTTTCCGGAAAAGACCGAAGACGCATCGCGCGATGATGCTGTTGGCGACTCTCAGCATCCTGGCGGGTGCCACGGTCCGCATGCCGATTCTCTTTCCGATATTCGGCGAGGCTGGATGGGTAGGGATATTCGGCCCGATCTTCACCTTAGGTGGGGCATTTCTGCTTCTCCGCTTGCTTCTCACGAAGTCGTTTGATCGTTGGTTTGCCGGAGGCTATGCGGTAATGGTGTGCGTCTATGTCGCGGCTTCTACACTCGCGATGAGTGGCTGGTGGAGCCAGTTGGCGAAGGCAGTCTTCAACATATGACAGTCAAGCGCATGGACAACGTCGGCATAGTGGTGGAAGACACTAGATGCCAGACGTGATTCCGTTCTTGACCTATGAGGACGGCATTGCCGCCCTAGAATGGCTGGCCGAGGCGTTTGGATTCACGGAGACAGCTCGCTTCACGACTTCCGATGGAAGGCTGTCCCATGGGGAAATGTCCGTTGGGGATGGGCGGGTCATGTTGGCCAGTCCGTCGCCGGACTATCAAGGCCCGAAGCGACATCGCGACAATTGCGGAATTGCCGCCTCATGGTCCGCTCTACCGTGGATCATTGACGGTGTTCTCGTCTATGTTCACGACGTCGACGAGCACTACGCTCGGGCGAAGGCCGCAGGAGCGGTGATCTTGTCTGAGCCGGAGGATGGGCCGCCCGCGCGCCGCTATCGCGTTGAGGATCTGGAAGGACATCGCTGGATGTTCATGGCACGAGACTAGCCGCCGCGCTATTCACCAGCGCCACGGCGTATCGGAAGGGCTGCGCCATGAGAAGAGTACTAGCCGCTTTCTCAGCCAGATTCGCAACTCGAGGCAGCCGCCCACAGAATGGCGCGGCGTTAGGCCACATACCGTGAACCGTAGAGGAGTCATTGCCACCATGGGGTTCCTCTCATTATCTTTTCGGCAAGTCCGGCCGCACGCAAGAACCGGCGCTGAGCAAAGACCCAGCCGATGCTGGGCGCGC
>Ga0075418_10010438_pt1 | contig 10400 bp, 9 predicted proteins | sample SoiMetdeltSBSDD2_FD_81776 | JGI IMG/M metagenome (GOLD analysis project Ga0075418, IMG submission 81776) | Bulk soil microbial communities from a Populus tree surrounding site in Tennessee, USA - Soil MetaG P. deltoides SBSDD2 | ecosystem: Environmental > Terrestrial > Soil > Tree plantation...
ATAGCCGCCCACGTTCCGGTGCGTCCGGCGCCGGTCAGCACCTCGTCGGCGACGAAGAGCACCTGATGGCGGTCGCAAATCTCTCGAATTCGGCGGAAATAGTCGGCCGGCGGTACGGTGGCGCCGCTCGACGAACCACCAATGGGTTCCGCGCTGAATGCGGCCACCGTCTCAGGCCCGAGTCGAACGATGGCCTCCTCGACCGCAGATCCATCGCATGCAGGGCAGAGCGGCGGCCGGCCACTGCATTCACACCGGTAAGTGTACGGCGCCGGTACTCGGGCGACGTCCACCAGCCATTCGCGATAGTACGTCTTGTAGTGTTCCCGGGCCGAGGCGGAGAGCGCGAGCAGCGTATTGCCGTGATAGGCGGGAGTGAGGGCGACGATCTTGTGCTTCTTCGCCTTTCCGGTCTCCACCCAGTACTGCCGGGCGAACTTGAAGGCCGCCTCTACCGCCTCCGATCCGCTGCACAGGGGGTAGACCTCGTTGAGGTCGCCGGGCGATAGAGCGGCCACCTCTGTGGCGAGTTGCTCGACGGGCTCATGCGTGAAGGCCGTGCCGTTGACGTAAGCAACACGGCCTGCCTGCTCGGCCATCGCCTGTCCGATTTCGGCGACCCCGTGGCCGAGGTTGGCTACGAACGCCCCACCGCAGGCGTCCAGGTAGCGTTTTCCCTCCTCATCCACCAGCCAGCACCCTTCCCCCCGAGTGATTAAGGGGAAGCGCTTATTCAACTTACGGTAGAGAACGTGCCCCAGAGGATAGCGGTGCTCGGACATGTCGGCGGAGCGTGAAGTGAAGCCGGAATGTGACCCGGAACTGTACAAAATGCCAGTCACCAGACGGCTACAAAGACTGTACATTCGGGAGACCACCTCAAGGAGGATCGATGGGTCTCATAGCTACGCTCATTATCGGCCTGATCGTCGGCGTGGTTGCCAAGCTTTTGATGCCGGGCAAGGATCCAGGCGGATTCATTGTGACGACGATCCTCGGCATCGCCGGTGCCTTCGTCGCGAAGTTCATCGGCCAGGCAGTGGGATGGTATCAGGAGGGGCAGGCGGCCGGCTTCATTGCCTCGGTGGTTGGAGCGATTCTACTCATCGCGATTTATCGGTTGCTCACCAAAGGACGGGCGACGGTCTGAGACAAGCGTGAACGGTAAAGGGTGAACAGTGAACGGGGGCACCACAGCAAGGGACCCCCGTTTACCGTTCACCGTTTACCGTTCACGCAGTCTTTAAACCGCCGCCGGCTGCGGTGAGACGATCTCCTCGAGATCCGAGTAATCAGGATCCGACAGCTCGGTAAAGACCGGATGCGAGAGATACCGCTCGCCGAAGTCCGGAATGATCGAGACGATCAGCTTTCCGGCGTTGGCCGGGCGGGCCGCGATCTGCAGAGCAGCCCACGTGATCGAACCCGCCGAAATGCCGACGAATAATGCCTCCTCACGTGCGAGCCTGCGGGTAGTCGCGATCGCGTCGTCGTTGGTGACCCGAACGACCTCGTTGTAGATCTTCGTGTCGAGAATGGCGGGGATGAATCCGGCGCCGATGCCCTGCTGCTTGTGCGGCGACGGCTGCCCTCCCGACAGCACGGGGCTCTCGTTGGGTTCGACTGCCACCAGTTGAATCCCCGGCTTTTTCTCCCTCAAGAACCTTCCAGCACCCGTAATCGTCCCGCCGGTCCCGATCCCGGACACTAGGACGTCCACCTTGCCATCGGTATCGGCCCAGATCTCGGGGCCAGTGGTTTGATAGTGAATGGCCGGGTTAGCCGGATTGTCGAATTGTTTCGGCATCCACCCCCGGTCGCCCAGACGGGCGAGGATTTCATCGGCACGGGCGATCGCAGCCTTCATTCCCTTTGCGCCTTCCGTCAGCACCACCTTGGCACCGAGCGCGCGCAGCAGGTGGCGCCGCTCGAGCGTCATCGTGTCCGGCATCGTGAAGATGCAGCGATATCCGAGAGCAGCCGCGACGTAGGCGAGGCCGATCCCGGTATTCCCGCTGGTTGGCTCGACGATGACCATGCCGGGCTTCAGAACCCCGCGGTCGATGGCGTCCTGCACCATCGCCATCCCGATCCGGTCCTTGACCGACGCGTACGGGTTGTAGCCCTCGTGCTTCACCGCGATCTTGGCCGGGAGACCCGCCGTCAACCGGTTGAGCTGAATGAGTGGGGTGTTGCCAACGGTCTCTGTGACGTTCTGGTAGATCTTCCCGTGCGGCATACGCTCCTCTGCGTGTCTGAGGTCCAGGTGCTTTTCGATGACTGTAAAAGCAGCCGAGCCCCGGCGGCGCCTGGGGCTCGGGAACGACCGGGAGTCAGGGCTGCCCGGATCGAGGTCGTTCTCGCCGTAACGCCGCCAGGCCCGCCCCGATCAGTCCGATCGCCAGGAACATCGGACCGCTGGGGCGGCCGGACTCTTCCGGCCGGCTGGTACAGTACCCTGTGGTGATGCAATAAGTTTCCGGCCGATCCAGCGCAGGCTTGGCACCAACCGGCGCCGCAGCTCCAGCCAGCCCAATCAGGGCAATCGTAAGCATGGCTCGACTTTACCGGCCCCGCCACAGGCCGTCAAGTTGGGTATCTTCGAACGTCCCCCCACAACATAGGAGCCACGATGGGCAAGCTGGTCTTCGGCGGCGTGCTGCTGCTAGCCGCGTTCTTCGTCATGCTGGGGCGAGCCGGACTGTCAAGTGGCCCAGGACCGCGGCCGGCAGCGGCCCTCCTCAGGGTGATCGCCTTCACGCTGGCCGTCGTAGGTGCGCTCCTCGTGCTCGGGTCCACCATCATCATCATAGAGCCGGGGCAGGTGGGCGTGCGCCATGCCTTCGGCTCGGTGGACCCGGTCGCTCTGCTTCCCGGAGTGCGGTTCGTAAGCCCCTGGTCCGAGGTCGAGCGATACTCCACTCGAGAGGAGCAATACCCGGAGTCCGGGCGGGCAGCGGAGACGATTCCTGCGCTCTCGAGCGAACAGATGGCAATGAACGTCGACGTCGCGGTCCGCTGGCGATCGATGCTCGTGAAGCCCCCAAGTTGTTCACCGAGATCGGCGCAGAAGAGCAGATCCGAAACGTCGTCCTAAATGCCCTGAGAAAAGGGGTGCGGGACGGCATGGTCCAGTATTCGATCAATGACATCCAGCAGCGCAACAAGATCGCGGCCGCGATGGAGAGCCAGGTCGATTCCGCCCTGATCACGCGGCCCCGAGGGGCGGAGGAGCGGTTTAGAATCGCGCGCCTTACCGCCTTCTTTCTGCGAAACCTGGAGCCTCCTGCCCAAGTAGTGCAGGCTATCAACAACAAGATCGCCCAGGAGCAGCAGATCGAGACCGAGCGGCACCGGGTCGAGGTTGCCCGGCTCCAGTCCGAGCAGCAACGCCTGCTCAACCAGACGCTCACTGCGGAGGCGCTGACAAAGCAATACCTGGAGGTACTCCACGACCTCCGCAACTCGAGCTCGCTGGTGGTAATGGTGCCTACGGAGGGGGGCCTGCCTCTGCTCGATCTGGCCGCGCTGCGGAAGAATCTGAGGGAGCAACGTTGAGCGAAACCATGGCGTTCCAGTTGTGAACAGCTGGCGGACGTCTGGACGGCGCGAGCGCAAATTGCCATCATTGATAACGAGTTGACAGTTAAACCATCCTTTGAATGGGGGCCCCGGATGCGCACAACCGTAATGGCCCTGCGGCGTGCCGGGTACGTGCTCTGCCTCCTCGCCGGCATCACCGTCTTGGCTGCCGGGTGTGGTGGTCGGCATAACGTGGAGGACGAGCCGGAAGCCGATCCCAATGCTCCGACGCCCCTCACGGTCGACAACGCTCACTGGTTGGACGTCGTTATCTACGTCTTCCACGACGGCGAGATGTCGCGGGTCGGGACCGTGACCGCGGCCTCGTCCAGCAACTTCTTCCTCGCGCCCTGGATGCTCGGCCAGTCGCGCAACATCCGCCTGGCAGCCGATCCAATCGGATCTACCGCTGGTATCGGGACTGAGCTGATTCACATCCAGCCGGGCCAGTTCATCGAGTGGCGGCTCGAGAGCAGCCTGGCACGCTCGACGGTCGCGGTCTACTGACCTTACATCTCACCTAAACGGCACCCGTGACGCTCTCGCGCCGCGGGTGCCGTTTCTACTGCCGGGTTTCCGACTACTGGGTAGGACTTCCGACCACGCTGGGTGGAGTATTCAACGTGCTACCCTCGTTGAAGGCCGAGTGGAGGACGTACATCGCCCCGACAGCGAGTCCGCCGAACAGGACCGTCCCCGGCACGTTGAGCTTCTTCTCTTCCATGGACAGGTAGGAATCGTGGGGGAAGGTGACGACTTCTCCTGACCACTCGGCGTCCACGTCGCCAGCCTTCTGAATTTTTCTAACGCCGAGGCGAAGCCCGGCCGAATCGTCACTCAGAACGACGCCTTCGACGAAAACCACCCCGGGCCCAAGCTCCGGCGCCAGGGTGGTCGAAGCATCACGAGACAGACGGATCGACACGTGAGATCCAGGATCCGGCGCGGGGCCGTGCGCCGTCTTGTAGCTGTAGCATCCTGCCAGCAGCAGCAGACCTGTCAAGGCCATCGTCTTCCGCTGCCGGCTGGATCTCCCAAGTCCGCTGGGAGCAAACTCCCAATCGACTCGCTCGATCATTGGTGCCCTTGGGTCGGGGGCTGAACTGCTCCGCTGCTTTCCCCCGAGCCCGCGAAGATGGCGGCAGCAGCGACGACACCGCCTGCCGCCAAGCCACCCAGAAGCGCCGTTGGCCCCACAGCGAGCTTCCGCTGTCCGACGCTTGCGATGGCGTCCCGTGGAATGGTCACCTGCTCGCCCTTCCACTCGGTTGCAATGTGGCGCGAATCCTCGACGGAACTGAGCGCCAGGCGCATGCTATCCTGGTTGGCCGCGACCACATTGCCATCCAGGGTGACCGCCTGCGGGCCAATCTGCTGAGCCAGAGAGGTCGCCCCCTGCTGAGTGAGTCGAACCTGGATTTGGCTGCCCACAGCAGGAGCGACAGTATCCACCGACTCATATTGCTTATACGAGTAGCAGCCGCTGACGAGAGACATGGCCGCCAGCACCGCCAAGCGCGACTTCATGATCTTCCTCCGAATTGTGAGCGCCGGCCCCGAAGGGACCGGCGCTCACCGGTTACGTCAACTGAGAACAGCCCTTAGTTCGCGAGCGGCGTCGAATTCACGTAATTCAACACCGGACATGCATTGGGGTCGTTCCGGTTCCGGCTCTGCGTCGTGACGGGGGGCGCATTTGCCCCGTTCGCATTCAGCTCCGTCAGACCGTACGGCAACCGGCCTACAATAGGAGTGCCCCGCGGCGTAGTACCGGCAGCAACACTCGGTGCCGGCGCCAGCGAAGGGAAGCACGTCCGCTTGTAGTCATTCCAGACTTCCGGGTTGAGGTAGAGCGCAGTGTACTTCTCCTCGATGATGTTCTGCAAGGTCGCCGGCAGCGAGCCCGGCGCCGCCCCGAAGTCGACGACCGCACCGGCGAATGTGCCATAGGTACGGTTCGCCCGGGCAGCATCGAGGAACGGTTGGGCCGCGCCCGCCCCTCCCGTTTGGAATGCCGCCTCGGCCCCAATCAGCTGGGTCTCTCTGAAAGTGATCTCAGGTGTACGCCAATCACCCGGCGCGGTGGCTCCATCGATGTACGGCCCGAACAGGGAGAACTCCCCAACGGGGTTGCCTGCACCGTTGTAGATGGTGCCATTGGTCACCATGTTCCTCGACCCCGTCGGGCGCACGCCGACGAACTCGGTCGGGCCTGCTGACGTCGGCAGGAAGGTAAAGGTCATCTGATTAAAATTCTCCACGCCAGCCGTAATCCGGCGCTTCTGGATTTCCACGAACGCCGCCCCTGGCGCGATGTCACCCCGCGCGGACATGAACTGCCACCAGATGTTCTGGCCCTGCGGGGAGCCATCGTGGAACCAGAGGAAATCGTCCGCCGGATCGGCGATTCCGAGCGGTACCTCTGCCAACGCCTTGGCGTAGGAGCTTGGGTCTACCTCCGCCGTGTGCATGTACAGGCGTGCCTTCAACGAATGCGCGACCTTGATGTACACGGCGCGCAGCGCATCAGGATCTCCCCCGCGGTCGCCGTAGATCAGCTCGGACCCGTCTGCCGATGGACCGGCATTGCTGGGCCCGGTAGCCGCGAGGAAGATGGTGATCGCCGAATCAAGCTGGCTCTGCAGATCGGCGTAGATCTGTAGCTGATTGTCGAACTTCGGATGCAGGTTGGTGGAGTCGGCCGCTTCCCGATAAGGAATGTCGCCGAACTGATCAGCAGCGAGGCCCATGTACATCGCTTCATAGACCTTGCCGATGCCAACGAATAACGAGTCGTTATTCTTTCGACCCAGTTGCTGCATCTTGTGAATGTCCAGCAAACCACCGCCCCCGTTCAGCGTGTTGTTAGTGCCGTAGATCGCGCCGAAATAGGGATCGAGGTCCGTGGCATCAGCCTGGTACAGATCGTACCCGATCTGCTGCCGGCTGAACCCGGCAACCTGCTGCGTATACTCCGCTGCAAACCGCGCCAGCTGTCCTTCCCGCTGGGGCGGACCCGCCTCCTGAATGCCGATGTACAGCGGGCCCGGCTTGGTAAGCGCCGTGACCTTAGTCGGATCCGACGTCAGATCCGGCGCGGAGAGATAGTCGCTACACCCAGCCACGCTCAGGGCGAAGCCCAGGCCAAGCGCCACCTTGTGGAACTGTCGCATGTGATGGTCTCCTGTTGGGCGTCAGCCGCTAGCGGTTAAGAGTGAGCGAGAAACTCCACGACCTGGTCTGGGGGTTGTTGAAGTAGTTCAGTCCCCGAACCGGGCTGATGGCGCCCAGCAGCGACGTCTCCGGATCCACACCAGTGTAGTCGTTCCAGCTATGCAGGTTGCGCCCCGCGACCCGCAACTCGATCGAGCTGAATCCGAGCGAGCGGCTGACCCAGGGCTGGTCGAACGTAAACCCGAGGGAGACTTCGCGAAGCTTCACGAAACCACCCGGCTCGAGGAATGGCACGTCGTTGCTGTTGAAGACGCTACCAAGGCCGGTCCAGTAGCCCTCGTCCAGCGCCGCTGCCACGCCCTTGCCGGGCCCGGCGACGACATGGTCGGGGTTCTGCAGGTCCTCGTTGATCGGGTAGTACTGAGAACCGAATACCACCGGCGCGGCATTGCGGGTGTCGGCGGTAATCTGGGCCACGCCGAAGTGCTGGAGCGCGCCCTTCGTGCCGTTGTAAGCGGTTCCGCCGGTCCGAATGTCGAGCAATCCGCCAACCGACAGCTTCCCGAACCGGAAGTTGGTCCGAACCGAACCGGTCCAATCGGGGTTCGGATCGCCGATGATATAGGTGTTATTAAGATCGAGTTCGGGCAGACCAGTCGGGCCGAGGTAGAGCGCGCCGTTCGGTGCACCCTGCGCATGGCACTCGGTGTCGACGCTGGTGCCTTCGTCAGAGGTCAGACCACGGCCGCACCGTACGAAGTCCGTACCGCGATACGCCGCGATCGGTACTCCGGGCTGCGCGACGCCGCCAACGGCAAGGCCGGCCCCGTTGCCACCGCCGCTGAACGGGAACTGATAGAACTCGAGACCCGGAGCGAGCGAAGTCGTCTCCCCACGGTTCCGGGCCCACTGGAACCCGAGATCCCATGCGAACGACTGCTTGGTGATCGGCCGCAGGTTCAGGCTGACTTCCCATCCGGTGTTCTTGGTTGATGCCGCATTCGACGCGAGCTGGAAGTAGCCCGTGCTGGTCGCTACCGGGATTTGCAGGATCAGATCATCCGAGTGCTGGTCATAGTAGGTAACGCTCAGGTCCGCCTTGTCGGCCCAGAGGCCCAGATCGAACCCGGCCTCGAACTCCTTCACCCGCTCCGGCCCGAGGCTCTGGGTCGGGAGGTTGAAGTTGGTCAGCAGACCCGCGACGCCCGCGATCGCCGTCGACGTAGCCGGACCCCAGCCACCGTCGTTGATCGTCTGCGACACGTAGGTGCCGGTGAGCAGGTAGGGCGGAGGCTGTGTACCGCTCTGGCCGTACGCTGCGCGGAGCTTGCCGTACGTCAGGAAGCCCTGGCCGCCGCCGGTGTAGAACCGCCAGGACCCGCTCCCCTTCGGGAACCAGTTATGCCGACTGTCCGCGCCGAAGGTCGAGGCACCATCGTTCCTGAGCGCACCCTGCAGCGAGATGTTGTCGCCGATGTCGATGGTGGCCTGACCGAAGTACGACTCCAGGTGGATCTTCTGATAGAAGTCGTAGGCCGGCTGGTTCAGAATGGCCGTGTTGGACAGGTTGAATGGCGTGGGCGTGATCAGGTCAGCGCCCAGCGTCTGACGGCTCTGGGCCGTCTGTGAGTTCAGGTTCTGACCGAGGGTGACGGTACCCTTCATGCTGGTGGAAAGCTTATAGCTCAACGTCGCGGTCAGGTTGTTGTCGATCTGGGTGTTGCGAATGTACCCGGCATTGACGCCGCCTACGCCGATGACGCCGGCCGGCGGTGCGCCGTTGGAGTTGGACCAGGCCCAGCTCTGGAAGCGCTCGTCGTTCGAGTAGTCGTAGCCCAGGTTCTCATTGAACTTCAACCACGAAGTGGCGGCCCATTCCGCGTTGATCCCGCCGAAAATGCGGGAGACGTCAGACGTGGTGGGATTCGCATTGGCTGTGAAGAATGGATTGTCGTACGAGCGACTGACCTTCTCGGAGCCGGGACCCGGGTTGGGGAAGCGATAGCTCCGCTGGAGCCCGAAGACCGGATCGAGATAAGGCAGGTTGTTGAAGGTCGGGGTGGTACGCCAGGAGCCCAGCAGCAGACCAGAGGTGCTGTTCCGGCTCTGGACGAATCCGCCGGACCCGTTGCTATAGGCGATGTTGGCACCGACGTTCAGGCTGTTGGTGATCCGCTGGCTGCCGTTGGCGCGAACCGAGATCCGCCGCCAATGGTTGTTGTCACCCACCACGATGCCGCGGTTGTAGTTGTAGCCACCCGACAGGAAGTACTGGGTTCGGTCATTGCCGCCCGACACGTTGAGCGCGTTGTCGGTGGTGAACCCGTCCTGGAAGATGTCCGAGGCGTGATCGAATGTTGGGGTCCCGGAAGCAAGTTGGGGCCCCCAGCTGCCGGCTTCAGCAAACCCGATGCGACAGTTGAGGTTGGCCGGGTCGGAACTCGGTTGGCAGGCTGCGGGTACGCCGCCCGTACCGAGGCCGAATGAACGCTGCAGCGCTGGGAGCTGCGTGTGCTGGTCGAGCGACCACGCTGTGCGCAGTGAGTACCGGACCTGTCCCGGGCGGCCGCGCTTGGTGGTGATGAGCACGACACCCTGGCCTGCGCGGGACCCGTAGATAGCGGCCGACGACGCGCCCTTCAGGATCTCGACGTTCTCGATGTCGTCGGGGTTGAGGTCCAGCAGCCGGTTCGGCGGGAAGGTGTTGCCGCCGTTCAGAGCCAGCTGGGCCTGGTTGCTGTAGTCGGTCGTGTTGCCGACGGGAACCCCGTCCACAACGAACAGGGGTTGTCCGTCGCCGGCCTGGATGGTCGTGAGGCCGCGAATCTGAATGAAGGCGGACGAGCCCGGATCGCCGGAGGACGAGACGATCGAAACGTTGGGCGCCTTGGCCGCGAGCGCGTTGACAAAGTTCGACTCGTGGCTGTTCACGATCGCCGTCGAGTCGACGTAGTTGCGCACCGTGCCGAGCTTCTCGACCTCGGACGTGGTGCCCGCGCCTGTAACAACGACTTCACCCAGCTGGAGCGGGTTGGGAGCGAGGGTGAAGTCTTGGGAGATCTGACCTGCGGAGAGCGCTACTGTTGCGGTTTGGGGCTTGTAATTGATGGCGCGAACCGTAAGTGCCACCTGCTCTCCGGTGACTCGCGCCGCCGGCACCAGAATCGTATAGGTGCCGTCGTCCCGCGTGTTGGATCCGAGCCCGAGTGTCGTGAGCGCCACCGAGGCGTTCGCCACTGGGCGCCCGCCCTCGGCGGTTACGTGCCCCGTGATGACGGCCGGCTGTTGAGCCGCCACACATAAAGGGAGCAACGCGACGGCCGCAGCGCTCGCAAAGAACCCACGAAGTGCTGTTACCATGCCTCCTCCACAGATGGGAAAACCTGTGACATGTGAGAAACGAACTACCGATTGCGCAATGAACCAGCGTTTGCGCGTGATTCCCGCCGGCCTACGCCGCCGCCGGAAACTCTTTGCCGGACTTAGATGTCCCCGCGATCTCCTACGGGGTACCCTCCGGGCTTCAATCGTTGGCTGGACCTTCGTCTACCGCGATGCAACCCTTCATCGGTTGTCGGCATCTACACAAATGCCGGCACGCGGAAATCCGCGAGGCTAGGCCTTCGGTGCCCTGCGTAAGGAGG
>Ga0075418_10010440_pt1 | contig 10398 bp, 10 predicted proteins | sample SoiMetdeltSBSDD2_FD_81776 | JGI IMG/M metagenome (GOLD analysis project Ga0075418, IMG submission 81776) | Bulk soil microbial communities from a Populus tree surrounding site in Tennessee, USA - Soil MetaG P. deltoides SBSDD2 | ecosystem: Environmental > Terrestrial > Soil > Tree plantation...
GACCGTGCTCGACGCGGCCGGCCTGCCCGCACCGTCGTTCGTCCACGGCAGCGAGCAGATGCCCTTGCACGGCACGTCGATGACCTACTCGTTCGACGACGCCGACGCGGCCGAGCGGCGCGAGACTCAGTACTTCGAGATGTTCTGCAACCGGGGCATCTACCACCAGGGCTGGACCGCGGTCACGCGTCACAGCACTCCCTGGTTGCTGACCGAGTCCCCGCCCCTCGACGCCGACGTCTGGGAGCTCTATGGCCCCGACGACTGGACGCAGGCGCACAACCTCGCCCAGGCGCAGCCCGACAAGCTCGCCGAGCTCCAGCGCTTGTTCCTCATCGAGGCGACGAAGTACAACGTCCTGCCGCTCGACGACCGCCGCGCGGAGCGGTTCAACGCCGATCTCGCGGGCCGTCCCCAACTGGTCAAGGGCACCACACAGCTGCTCTTCGGCGGCATGGGCCGCCTCTCCGAGAACTCGATCGTCGTCCTGAAGAACAAGTCGCATGCGGTGACGGCCGAGATCGTCGTCCCGGATGGCGGGGCCCAGGGCGTGATCATCGCCCAGGGAGGCGCCTTCGGCGGCTGGACGCTGTACGCGCACGAGGGCAGGCCGGCCTACTGCTACAACCTCTTCGGGCTCCAGCAGTTCAAGGTCTACGGCGAGGAGCCGATTCCCGCAGGCGAGCACCAGGTCCGCGTCGAGTTCGCCTACGACGGCGGCGGGCTCGGCAAGGGCGGGACGGCCACCTTGTACGTCGACGGCGACCAGGTCGGCGAGGGCCGCGTCGAGGCGACTGTGCCCATGCTGTTCTCGGGGGACGAGACGACCGACCTAGGCTCGGACACCGCCACCCCGGTCACCGACGACCTGCAGGAAGGCAAGACGCAGTTCACGGGCCGCGTGCGCTGGGTGCAGCTCGACCTCGGCGACGACGCCGAGGACTCCGACCACCAGATCTCGGAGGAGGAGCGCTTCCGCATCGCGATGGCTCGTCAGTAAGCGCAGGGCCGCAACCCGATCCCCAGCGCCCGGATGTGTCGATTGCCTGGCCCACCTAGCCGCGGACGATGCAGCGGAAGCCGATGTGTCCCGTGGCGGTGTCTACCGCCTCGCCCTGGCGCGCAGCCGGGCGGTAGCGGAGGCAATAGTTGGGCGCGCAGAGGTGCGAGCCGCCCTTGATCACGCGCCGGGGGAACGTCTCACCGGGCAGGACGGAAGGCGCGCAGCAGGCGGGTGCGTCCGGGTCGTGGCCTGCCGTGAAGAAGTCCGTCGTCCATTCCCAGACGTTGCCGGTCATGTCGTAGAGGCCGTAGCCGTTCGGCGCAAAGCTGCCCACCGGCGAGGTGCCCTCGTGGCCGTCGAGCTTGAGGTTCTGCCAGGGAAACTCGCCCTGCCACGTGTTCGCGGCGGGCTGCCCGCCCGGGAAGTGCTCGTCGCCCCACGCGAACGGCTGCCCCTCGAGCCCGCCGCGTGCCGCGTACTCCCACTCGGCCTCGGTCGGGAGCTCCTTGCCGGCCCAGGCGGTGTAGGCCTCGGCGTCCTCGTAGGCGACCTGGACGACCGGGTGCCGGTCGCGGCCGTTGACCGTCGTGCCAGGCCCGCCGGGACGCTTCCAGTGGGCGCCGGGCACGTACTCCCACCAGTTGCGGAAGTCGTCGAGGGGCACCGGACGATCCGTCTTGCGGAAGACGAGCGCGCCGGGGACGAGCAGCTCCGGTTCGGCGTCCGGGTAGTCGGCAGAGTCAAGCGGGCGTTCGGCGACCGTGGCGTACCCGGTTTCGCGGACGAAGCGGCGGAACTCCGCGGCGGTGACGGGATGCGGGTCCATCCAGAAGCCCTCGACCGCGACGCCGCGCACCGGGCGCTCCTCGGGGTAGAACTCCTCCGACCCCATCAGGAACTCTCCGGCGGGAATCCGGACCATGCCGTCGGTGGGCATGACCCGACTCTAGAGGCCGAGCGAGCTCGTTAGCGGAGGACGCGCCAGGTGTCGACCGCTGCGGTGGAATCCATGTTCCCCGCGGCGTCGATCGCCCGGACGCGGAAGGTGTGCATCCCGACGCCGAGGCCCGTATAGGTCTTCGGCGAGGAGCACGAGGTCCAGGCCCCGCTCATGTGGCGGCACTGGAACTTCGAGCCGGCCTCGTTCGACGTGAAGCGGAACGTCGCCGAGCGCGAGCGCGTGTTCGCCGCCGGCCGTGACGTGATGGTCGTGTTCGGCCGAGTCAGGTCGACGATCCAGGTCGCGACGGCCGGGCTCGGATCGGCGGTGGCCGCCGCGTCGGTCGCGATCAGCTCGAACGTGTGGGCTCCCGGGGCGAAGGGCCCCGCCAGGGCGAGCGGCGAGGTGCAGGGCACGAAGCCGCTGCCGTCGACCTGGCACGTGAAGGTGTCGCCGCCGGGCTCGTTCGAAGTGAAGGCGAACGTCGCGTTGGTCTGGTTGGTCTTCGCAGGCGGCCGCTGGGTGAAGAAGCCGTTGGGCGGCGCGCCGTCGGCGACGGAGTTCATCGCGTCGAAGAGCTGGAGTCGGCCGTTCGTGAGCACCTCGAGATCCGGCGTCGTGTCGACCGTGTTGAGGAGCGCCGTCTTGAGCTGCGCGACCGTCAGCGCGGGGTTGCGCGCCAGGAGCAGCGCCGCGGCGCCCGCGACGTGCGGAGTGGCCATCGAGGTCCCGTCGAGCGACTGGTACGTCCCGCCGGAGGCGGCGAGGCACTTCATGCTCAGGTTGTCGAGGTAGACGCCGTCGGCAGTGATCGTCGGGTCGCTGAAGAGCCAGAAGCGGAGCGTGATGCCGGCGCGCCCGTCGAACGACGAGAAGTCGCTCGACTCGCTCACGAACGTGCCCGCGCTCGAGCCCGACCAGCCGTCGATCGGCGTCGAGGCGAAGGTCGTCAGGCCGGCGTTGATCTGGAAGCCGTCGACGCCCGACTCGGTCGAGATGCGCATGTCGTAGAAGAGGCGGCAACCGCGCTTGCCCGCCAGGCTGAACTTGTTCATCCGGCGGATCGAGGTCTGGGTGCTGTTGGTGTAGTTCCCGGAGGGCGAGTCCGCGAGGCTGAAGGAGCCCGACTTCCGCGTTCCGGAGCGGTTCCAGAGCTTGGAGCCGGAGGTGATGAGGCGGCCGTTCCAGCGCGAGTTGAACGCGGCTGTCGTGCCCTCGAAGCCGTCGGGCCAGCCCGGGAGCGGCGCCGAGTAGACCTGCTGCGCGCTCCAGATGTCGGTGCCGGGCGCGGCCAGGTGCACGGCCGTGTCGCCGCGATTCGAGAAGCTGGCGAGGGCGCCGTTCTCCTGCGTCGCGGCGATGCAGAGGATGTTCGTCGCGTCGGCGCCACCTGAGGCAGCCGAGCGGTGGTACTCGCACGGGAAGGAGTTGTGGTCGTCGTCGTTGAGCTCGAGGACGGCGCCGTCGTTGCCGGCGGCGAACACGAAGAGCGTGTTCGCACACGCGCCCGACTTGATCGCGTTCGCGACGCCGCTCGAGAACCCGGGCCCGCCGAAGCTGCCGTTGACGATGTCGGCGCCGTTCTGGCACGCGTAGTTGATCGCCTGGGTGATGTCGGCGTCGGTCAGGCCTCCGGCGCCGTTGGCGGCACGGAGGGGCATGATCGACACGTTCCAGTTGACGCCGGTGACGCCGAGGCTGTTGTTGCCGAGCGCGCCGATCGTCCCGGCGACGTGGGTGCCGTGGCCGTTGAAGTCGAGCGGCGTGTTGTCCTCCTGCACGAAGTCCCAGCCGCGCGTGTCGTCGACCTTGCCGTTCCCGTCGTTGTCGCCTCCGCCCGCCGGGTCGTCGTTGACCCAGATGTTCCCGGCCAGATCCGGGTGCGTATAGGCGACGCCGCTGTCGATGACGGCGACGATCACGCCGGGGCTGCCGGTGTTCAGGTCCCAGGCCTCGGGCGCGTCGATGTCGTTGTCTGCGACCTGGTTGAGCCCCCAGAGGTCGGAGAAGCGCGGATCGTTCGGAAGCGTCGCGCTCAGGCGCCTGACGTAGTTCGGCTCGGCGAACTCGACCGAGGGATCGCTCTCGAGAGACTGGGCGGTCGCCGTGACCGAGGCGCCCTCGGGCACCTTCACCAGCGAGAGCCCCTTCTGGCCGAGGCCCTGGAGGACGATTGCGCCGCGGGTGCGCAGCGCGCTCGACCGCGCGGCGGTCGAGGCGCCGCTGCGGAACTGGACGATGAGCTCACCCGGGACGAATGCCTGGTCGACCATGCCGCCGCTGCGCTGCAGCGGCGCGTTCTCGACGTCCACCGCGGCCTTGTCGGCCCCGGCGCCGGGCGCAGCGAGAACCAGGGCGCCGGCGAGCACGAGCACCGACGGCCGAAGGAAACTAGACCCCATCGAACATGACTATCGAGGGAAGGCGACGGGGGCGCGATCACCCGTACGAGTGACTGACGGAGTCCTTACACGTCGTCGCGCTGCTCGTTCCGCACGGCGGCGTCCAGGACCTCCCGCACGTGCGTGGGCTCCATCAGCGCCTTGAACTCGAGCGCACCACCCTCCGACCCGGCCGTGTCGATGTCGAGCCGGCCGACGCCGAACATACGGTCGAAGAGCGACTGGCGCAGCGTCACGTCCTGCACTCGCTCGAGCCGTGCGGTCTGCTCGTTCACGGAGACGAGCCCGTGGCGGACGAACACGCGGCGGTTCGTGATCGTGTACTTCCACCGGATCGTCTCGAGGAAGGTCCAGACGACCACGACGACGGCGATCACGAGGGTGACGATCAGCGCCGTCCCCGTCGCGAGGCCGGCCCACAAAGCGATGACGAGGAAGGCGATCGCGAGGAGCGCGCCGGGGATGACGATCGCCATCCTGCCCCGCCAGGACGGCCTTCCCGTCCAGATGACGCGCTCTTCCTCCGTGGCCACGGAGCGACCGTATCAGGCGCCTCGGGCGTGGGGGTAACCGCACCGCGAGACGCAGGCTGGCCGCATTTCCTGCTCCACGGCGTGGGTGGGACAGTGAGGCCCTGCTCACGACGCTTGCCTGAATTCGGAGGAACTCTGGATGACCCCCACCACGTTCACGATCGTTGACAACACAACCCGCGACGGCGTCCTCCGCGACCTGCTGGACGGCGAGGTCATCCTTCCGTCCGATCCCGAATGGGATGCGGCCCGGTCGGCCTGGAACCTCGCCGCCGACCAGCACCCGGTCGCTGTCGTCTTCGCCGAGTCCGCCGACGACGTCGTCGCCGTTGTCGACTACGCGCGCCGCCGCGGTCTCCACGTGGCCACGCAGGGCACCGGCCACTTCGCAGCCACCCTCCACTCCCTCGAGGACACGATCCTGATCCGCACGTGCCGCATGCGCGGGCTCGAGATCGACCCCGTGACCCAGACCGCGCGCGCCGAGGCCGGCGTGCTGTGGGAGGAGGTCTCCCTCGCGGCGGCCGAGCACGGTCTCGCGGGCCTCGCCGGCTCTTCGCCGGACGTCGGCGTCGTCGGCTACACGCTCGGGGGCGGCATGGGCTGGCTCGCCCGCCGCTACGGCCTGGCCGCGAACAGCGTCACGGCCGTCGAGCTTGTGACCGCCGACGGCGAGCCCGTCCGCGCCGACCGGGACAACGAGCCCGAGCTCTTCTGGGCCATCCGCGGCGGCGGCGGGAGCTTCGGCATCGTCACTGCGATCGAGTTCACCCTCTACCCGGTCCCCGAGGTGTACGCGGGCGTCCTCTTCTTCCCGGTTGAGCGCGCCTCCGAGGTGCTGAAGGCCTGGCGCGAGTGGGTCGACGCCACACCGAACGAGGTCACGTCCGTCGGCCGGCTCATGTCCTTCCCGCCCATTCCGCAGATCCCCGAGCCGCTGCGCGGCACCTCGTTCGTCCTCGTCGAGGCGACCTACATCGGCGACGAGGCCGACGGCGCCGCCCTCATCCAGCCGCTCCGCGAGCTGGGCCCGGCGATGGACACCTTCGCCACGATCCCCGTCGAGGAGCTCCGCCACCTGCACATGGATCCCCCGGAGCCGGTGCCCGGTGCCGGCGACGGCATGAACCTCGCCGACCTGACTCCAGAGGCGATCGACGCCCTCGTCGAGGTTCAGGGCGCCGGCTCGGGCTCGCCGCTCCTCAGCGTCGAGATCCGCCAGCTCGGCGGCGTCCTCGCCGAGCCCTCTCCCGAGCACGGCGCGGTCGGCACGTTCGACGCCGCGTTCGCGATGTTCGGCGTCGGCATGGCGCTGGACGCCGAGATGAAGGAGGCCGTGGAGGCCTACGCGGCCAAGGTCAAGGCCACCCTCGCCCCCTGGGCGGCCGACCGCGGGTACTTCAACTTCGCCGACCGTCCCCAGGACGGCGAGGGGCTCTACCCATCGGAGACCTACCGCCGCCTGGCGGAGATCAGGGCCGACGTCGACCCTGACGAGCTTTTCCGGGCGACGCATCCGATCCGCCCGGCCTCCTGAGCCTCTCCCTCCCCCGACAGGACAGGTCCGCGACTAGCGGGCCTGTCCTGTAGAAAGCGCCGATGCGTCTCACCCTCGTGCGCCACGCGACGCTCATCCTCGAGCTGGAGGGCCGTCGGATCCTCGTCGAGCCCATGCTCGACGACGCGGGCGCGCGGGATCCCGTCGAGGACACGCCGCGCCAGCGTCGCAACCCGCTCGTCCCGCTTCCGTTCCCCGCCGAGGAGGTAGTGCGCGGGCTCGACGCCGTCCTCGTCACGCACCTCCACCAGGACCACTTCGACGAGACCGGCGCACGTCTCGTCCCCCGCGACGTTCCCGTGTTCTGCCAGCCGGAGGACGAGGAGCGGCTGAAGGACGTCGGCCTCGACGCGCGGCCGGTCGACGACGAGCTCGCCTGGGACGGCCTGCGCATCGCGCGCACCGGCGGCCGCCACGGGGCGGAGGAGGAGGTCGCGAAGGCGCTCGCCCCGGTCAGCGGCTTCGTGCTCGGCGGCCTCTACATCGCGGGCGACACGGTCTGGTGCCGCGAGGTGGAGGAGGCGATCGAGCGCCACCGGCCGAAGGTCGCGGTGGTGAACGCGAGCGGCGCCCGCTTCCTCGAGTCCGGACCCCTCGTGATGACGGCGGCGGAGGTGCGCGAGGTCGTCGCGCGCGTGCCCAAGGTCGTCGTCGTTCACCTCGAGGCGATCAACCACTGCCTGGAGTCGCGGGCGGAGATCCGCGACGCGGTGCCCGACGCGCTTGTCCCCGAGGACGGCGAGACGCTCGAGCTCTAGGCGGAGTCGCGCAGGCGCGCCTCGATCCGCTCGAGACGCTCGATGATGTCGCGGTGCCTGTCGATGTCGCCCTCCATGCCTGCGTCGCGGAGACGCCTACGAGCGCTCTCGACGAAGACGGCGGTGATCGCTGCGGTCGCCACGGCGACGAATGCGATCCCGGTGAGCATGACGATCGTCGCGATTCCCTTCCCGACCGCCGTTTCCGGGACGACGTCGCCGTAGCCGACCGTTGTCACGGTCTGGACCGCCCACCAGAGCCCCATCCAGATGGTCGGGATGTCCTCCTCCGTGTCGACGATCCACATGACGACGCCGGCGACGAGAGTGACGACGACGGTGACCCCCGAGATCCACAGGCCCGCGCGGCGCGCGGTCATGTCGCCCTGTGCGAGCCGGTGCATGTAGCGCGGGACGTCAGTCACGGCCCCGGTATTCGCCCGGGGCCGTGACTGACCTTCCCGCTAGGTCGCTATTCGGTCTCCCAGCGGGCGGTCAGCTGGTAGATGACGATGATGTCCAGGGTCACGATCAGGATCGTCCAGAGCGGGAAGACGGTGATGAACGCCACCTGCGTGATCGCGTTCACCATGCAGAAGAAGACCGCGGCCCACCGCGCCCAGTTCTGGCCCGAGAAGAGGCCCAGCGCGGTCAGGATCATCACGATGCCGATGAGCAGGTGGATCCAGCCCCACCCCGTGACGTCCCAGACGATCACGCCGCCCGAGCCGGTGCCCGTGAGCACCTCGTCCTTGAAGATCGCCGTCAGCCCGTAGATCGCGTTGAACGCGCCGACGATGAAGAGGATGGTGCCGGCGAAGAAGACCCAGCCGCTCGCCACGCGTGTGCTGATCCCTCCGGTATCGCGTTGAATGTTCGTCGCTTGTGTCCGAGGGTCGGTCATGGCCTCACCGATTCCTTTCGTGCTGAGGGTTTCACGCTGCCGATTGTGCACCCGCAGTCGGTCGGCGCTAGTCTCGCTTGACCGATGGCAGACCGGGCCGACACGCTCGTCTTCGTCCCGGCGTGGAACGAGGAGCAGAACATCCCGGGCGTGCTCGACGAGCTGGCTGCGGGCCTGCCCGAGGCCGACGTCCTCGTCGTCGACGACGGCTCGACCGACGGCACCGCGCGCGTCGCGGCCGAGCACGGGGCGATCGTCGAGAGCTTCGGCGAGAACCGGGGCCTCGCGATCGGCATCGCCGCCGGCTACGCCTATGCCGCGGAGCACGGCTACGCGTATTGCGGTCGCGTCGACGCCGACGGCCAGCATCCGGTCGCCGAGCTCGAGCGGCTGCTCGCGCGTGTGCGCTCGGGCTCCTGCGACGTGGCCGTCGGGTCGCGCTTCGTCCACGGCGACGGCTACGAGCCGTACCGCTACAAGCCGAGCCCCGCGCGGGTGCTCGGGACGGGGCTCCTACGGCGTGCGATGCGCGTCGCCCTCGGGCGGCCGTTCCACGACGCGACCAGCGGCATGTACGCGGTCAACGCGAAGGCGATGCCGATCCTCGGCAAGCCGTACGAGGCCGGAGCGCCCGAGGTGGAGAGCCTGCTGCGCCTGCGCGACGCCGGCCTACGCGTGGAGGAGATCCCGGTCGACATGCGCGAACGTGCGAGCGGCGAGTCGAAGCTCGCCGGGAAGAAGGCGGCGCTGCTCGTCCTCACCGTGATCGGGACGCTCTTCGCCTACCGCCGCGTCCGCAAGCACTAGCCCGGAAGCAGCGGGCGAGCGCCCGCGAGTCGTTCCTGGACCCAGGCGCGCCACTCCTCACCGAGCTCGGGGGCGCGCAGAAGCTCGGCCGCCCGGCTGCGGCGGCCGTGGTAGATGCTCGCCACCTCGCCCACGGTGAGCGCGTGGCCCGGGCGGTGGACGACGTCCACGTCGTCCCCGGCGCCGAGCGCGCCCTCCTCGACGATCCGCAGGTACGCACCCGGCCGACCGGCGGCCGCGAACCAGACCGGGAACTCGGGTCGTCCATCCGCGCCCCGAGCTTCCAGCAAGGCGTGCGCGGTCCCGCGACCTCGAGGAGCGACGTGCCGATCGACCAACGCTCGCCGATCACCGCCGCGCACGCGTCGAGGCCCTCGAGCGTCAGGTTCTCGCCGAACGTTCCGGCCTCGAGCGGGCGCTGGAGCTCCTCCGCCCACCACGCATAATCCTCGCGCGTGTAGGCATAGACGGCCTTGTCCGGGCCGCCGTGGAAGTTGCGGTCCGCCTGGTCGTCGCCCGCGAGGTTGACGCCCGCGACCTCGACGCGGCCGTCGACCGGCTCCTTCCAGATGGACGTGGTCGCGCGACGACCGAGCCACTCGATCTCGCGCGGACGCCCGACGTTGACCGAGACAACGCGCCCTGGCATGCGAGGCCAACGTTATAGGCGCGCTTCCCCACGTCGCCTCCTGACGCTACGATCCAGGCGGTGGGATCCTGGGGCCTGTATTTCCTGTTTCTGGTGCCGCCGCTTGTCCTCGGGCTGGCGGTGCAGTGGTACCTGAAGCGGTCCTTCGCCGAGCAGTCGGCCGTGCAGGTCATGAACGGCATGACAGGCGCGGAGGTGGCGCGCGCCATCCTCGACGCGAACGGGCTCCAGAACGTCCCCGTCAACGAGTCGCCCGGCGGCCCGCTGTCTGACCACTACGACCCGCGGAAGCGCGCGGTCTTCCTCTCGCACCCGGTCTTCGCGGAGCGCTCGGTGAGCGCGTCCGCGGTCGCCGCGCACGAGGTCGGCCACGCGATCCAGCACCAGGAGGCGTACTCGTTCTTCCGCTTCCGCTCGGCGCTCTTCCCCGCGGTCGCGATCTCGTCGAGCCTCTGGATGTGGCTCCTGGTGGCCGGGCTCCTTCTGCAGCTGACCGGACTGGCGCTGGTGGCGATCGCGCTCTACGCCGTGGCCGTGCTCTTCCACTTCGTGACGCTGCCGGTCGAGTTCGACGCCTCGAAGCGCGCAGGCATCCAGCTGCAGAACCTCGGCCTCGTCACTGCCGGAGAGGCCGGAGGCGTCAAGAAGGTGCTCAACGCCGCCGCGATGACCTACGTCGCCGGCGCGCTCGCTGCGCTCACCCAGCTCCTGTACTTCGCCCTGATGTTCCTGGGCGACGACTGAGCGCGGACTACCTTCTCAGCGGGAAGCGTCCGACCGTGATGTTCTCGATCGGGTCGCCGCCGAACCAGATCCAGCGCTCGGCCGCGAGCCTGCCGACACA
>Ga0075418_10010442_pt1 | contig 10397 bp, 9 predicted proteins | sample SoiMetdeltSBSDD2_FD_81776 | JGI IMG/M metagenome (GOLD analysis project Ga0075418, IMG submission 81776) | Bulk soil microbial communities from a Populus tree surrounding site in Tennessee, USA - Soil MetaG P. deltoides SBSDD2 | ecosystem: Environmental > Terrestrial > Soil > Tree plantation...
TCAGCATACTAACTGGTTGCGAGTTTTGTAAATGGTCCTAAGCTATTGTAGGATATGAATCTACTTGATTTTCCAGTGCACATTATCACTCCTCCCATGAGGCCATTGCATCAGGAGCACCACGGCACCACAGCCTGTAACGACGTCGCTTCCTGTCCAACTTTCCGCACCGGAGGTCACCGCCTTTCTCTTGCCGCACCTCTCGATGCCCAAGCGCGGCCCGCAGTGCACACGGGGCTCTTCCCGGGTCTTTAACTTCATCCGCTGGGTGCTCTACACGGGGATGCAGTGGAAGTGCCTGCCCATACCACAAGATGCCAACGGCACACCGGCCATTCCTTCCACGACCGTCGACACAGTTTTTGCCCGATGGGCGGATGCTGGCGCGCTCGGGCGGGCGTGTGGGGCCAGTGTGCGGCATCTCGCAGCCGAGAAGCCGCTCGCTCTCAGCCTCCTCCATGGCGACGGGCCCAACACCGTGGCCAAAAAAGGGGCGATGGGATGGCTTGCTCGGGGGACAAACACCAGCAGGGCGAGCAGGTCATGGCGCTCATCGACCATCATGGCTCGGTGTGAGCTCCCGCCCCCGTGGCTCCCGTCAATGAGACCGCCATGGTGCTGGTGCCGGAGAGCCTCCCAGCGCTGAAAAAAGTGGCGAAAGAGGTCGGGTTGGCCCGCAGAGGGGCCTCGCTCAATCTCGATGGCGGCTTTGATTCCACGCGCACTCGCAAGTGCATTTTCAATGCCGGTATGATTCCCAACATCAAAGAGAATCCTCGTAACCGCAAGGGCACCAAGCGTGGGTGCAAGCGGCTCTTCAATGCCGTGATCCATGCGTTACGCATGCGGGTCGAGCGGACCTTTGCGTGGGAAGACAAGTTCAAGCGGTTGCTGCTCCGCTTTGAACGCATTCAGCAGTGGCACTATGGGATGAAATTGATGGCATACACGTTGATCAACCTGCGAGCCTGCTGCGGTATCTAAAACTCACAACCAGTTATTGCGTTGGGTTGTGCTACCGCCGCCAGGGGGTGCTCCAAAAGGCCATCCCCATGCTGGAACAGGGCCTGGCGCTCGCCCAGAGCGCCGACATACCGATCTAATTCCCCCAGACGGCTCCCTCTTGAGTGCGGCGTATGCCCTGGCCGGGCGCGCTGCGGAGGCTCTGCCGCTCCTGGACCAGATGCGGGAGCGCCTGGCCACCGGCAGGCGCATGCTCCTGCATGCGCTGGTGCTCACCGAGCTGAGCGAGGCGTGTCTGCTCGTCGGCCGTGTGGATGAAGCTAGTGCCCTCGCCGCACGCCTTCTCGAACTCTCTCGTACCTACACAGGAAGCGGCTATCAGGCGCATGCCTACCGTCTCCTCGGCGATGTTGCCATGCGTCGCGAGCCCCCAGACATCGACCAAGCCACAGCCCATTACTGCCAGGCCCTCGCCCTCGCCGAGGACCTGGGCATGCGCCCGCTCCAGGCCCACTGCCACCATGGCCTCGGCACCCTGTATGCCAGGAGCGGCCAGCGGGAGCAGGCTCGGGCAGAGCTATTGACCGCTAGCACGATGTACCAAGCGATGGACATGACCTTCTGGCTCCCAGAGACCGAGGCGACGTTAGCACAGGTTGAGGGGCGCTAATCGTGGGAAGCGCTCGCTAGCCTTGTTGCGTGACTTTTCGCCCAACAGCGTCTCACTATAGATCACACACGATTTTCCACTCCTGCACTTCCTTCGGCACACTGTTTGTCACTATGCTATGATGGAGTCGCGCACGAGCACGGAGGCCAAGCTCCAGGCAGGGAGGACAGGGGGTGGACTTTGTCGCGGTGGTGGATGAGGCAAACGCCCTGCTGCGCCAGCGGGGCCGGGTGACCTATCGCACCCTCAAATGGCAGTTCCAGGCTGCCGTAGCCGACCCCCACGTGAAAGAAGAGGAGGTCGTGGATGTCCTCTCCCCAGTGGCGCTTCGCTGACTTTCACCTCGATCCGGACAACGCCTGTCTCTGGCGTGGGCCGCAGCCGATTGCCTTGACGCCCAAAGCCTTTGCCGTGCTGCATTACCTGGTCACCCATCCCGACCAGCTGGTGACGAAAGACACCCTGCTCGAGGCCGTCTGGCCGGAGACCGCCATCAGCGAAGCGGTGGTGCGCATCGCTATTGGCGAGGTGCGCCGGGCCCTGGGCGACACGGCACAGGCGCCCCGGTTCATTGCGACGATGCACCGGCGGGGCTATCGCTTTGTGGCGCCTGTCGCAGCGCTCACCGAGGAGATGCCGCGTCCTGCCACACTGGTGACGCCCACCGCACCCCAGCCACGAGCGGCAGGGCCATCCGAGGCACCTGCGCCCTCGCCGGATAGGTCAGCAGCGTCCTCGCGTCCGGGTGTCCTGCCGCCCCAGACGCCCTAGGGCCATCCGAGGCGGAACGCCGCCATCTCACCGTGCTGTTCTGCGACTTGGTCGGCTCGACGGCACTCGCCGCACGGCTGGATCCCGAAGAGTACCGCGAGGTGGTGCGCACCTATCATCAGCTCTGTGCCGAGGTGATCCACCAGTTTGATGGCTATCTGGCCCAATACTTGGGCGATGGCGTGCTGGTCTATTTTGGCTACCCCGTGGCGCACGAAGACGACGCCCAGCGGGCGGTCCGGGCGGGGCTGAGCCTGCTGGAGGCCTGCACCTCCCTCAGCACCCACCCGGCACTGCGGCCTGGCGAGCCGGTGGCGGTGCGGATGGGGGTCCATACGGGCCTGGCGGTGGTGGGGGACGTCGGTGCGGGGACGCGCCACGAGCTGCTGGCGCTGGGAGAGACCCCCAATATTGCGGCCCGGTTGCAACACCTGGCAGAGCCCAACACGCTGGTAGTCTCCGCCGCGACATATCAACTCGTCGCCGGCTATTTCCGGTGGAAGGCGTTAGGCGCGCACACGCTCCCCGGCCTGGCACAGCCCCTGGAGGTGTATCGCGTCCTGGGCGCCAGTGGGGCCCAGAGTCGTCTGGAGGTGGCTGCCACCCACGGCCTGACACCCCTGGTGGGGCGCGCGCAGGAAATGGGACTCCTGCTGGCCTGTTGGAGGCGCGTCACCGAGGGTATGGGGCAGGTCGTGCTCCTGGGGGGCGAGGCCGGCATTGGCAAATCGCGTCTGGTGCAGGTGCTCAAAGAGCACGTCGCCAGCGAGGGCTATCCGTGGCTGGAATGCCAGGGATCGCCCTACTATCAGCATACCGCCCTCTATCCCCTCACCGAGCTGTTGGCCCGGCGTCTGCTGCCTGTGGAGCCCGAGGCGACTGTCGCGCAGAAGGTGCAGCAACTGGAGGCGTTCTTAAGCCAGCAGGGCCTGTCGCCAGCAGAGACCGTGCCGCTGTTTGCGCCCCTCCTGTCCCTCCCCCTGCCTGTCACTTATGCCCCCCTGCACGTGTCGCCCGAGCAGCAGCGGCAGCAGACCTTGCACGCGCTCCTGGGGCTCCTGCTGCGCCTGGCTGCCACGCAGCCGCTCCTCCTGGTCATGGAAGACCTGCACTGGGTTGACCCCTCCACGCTGGAGTGGCTCAATCTCCTGGTGGATCAAGGCCCGACTGCTCGCATCCTGGCTCTGTGCACCTGTCGGCCGGACTTCCACCCGCCGTGGACGGGGCGCTCGCATTGCACCCAGGTGACGCTGGCCCGCTTGCCCCAGCGCCAGGCCATAGAACTGACGCACCAGGTTGCGCAGGGCAAGGCGCTGCCCACGGAGGTGGTCGCGCAGATTGTGGCCAAGACCGATGGGGTGCCGCTGTTTGTGGAGGAGTTGACCAAGATGGTGCTGGAGTCCGGCCTGCTCCAGGAGGGAGCGGAGCGCTATGAACTGACCGGTCCCCTGCCCTCCCTGGCGATTCCCATCACGCTGCACGACTCGCTGTTGGCGCGGCTCGACCGTCTGGGGACGGCCAAGGGCCTGGCGCAACTCGGGGCGACGCTGGGGCGTGAGTTTGCCTATGCCCTGCTCCAGGCTGTCGCCCCCTGGGACGAGGCGACGGTCCAAGGGGCGTTGCAGCAGTTGGTGGAGGCGGAGTTGCTGTACCAGCGGGGGGTACCGCCGCAGGCCACCTACGTCTTCAAGCACGCCCTGATTCAGGACGCGGCGTATCAATCGCTGCTCAAGCGGACGCGGCAGCAGTACCATCGGCACATTGCCCACGTGCTGGAGGCGCAGTTTCCCGCTCTTGCCGAGGCGCAGCCCGAACTGCTGGCGCACCACTACACGGAGGCCGAGCGCGGTGCCCAAGCCATCCCCTACTGGTACCGTGCTGGCCAGCATGCGGTGGAGCGCTCGGCCAATCAGGAGGCGCTCAGTCATTTCACGAAAGGGCTGGCTCTGCTCAAGACGCTTCCGGACACGCCCGAGCGTGCCCAGCAAGAACTCACGTTGCACCTTGCTATGGGCGCCCCGCTCTTGATACTCACAGGACATACCTCCCCAGAAGTGGAACACGCCTACGCCCGGGCCTATGACCTGGCGCAGCAGATAGGAGACGGCCCGCAACGCTTCTCGGCCCTCATGGGCCTGTGGCGCTTTTATTTTTCTCAGGCGCACCTTGAGCGGGCGCGGGCGTTGGCGGCCCAGTGTGCTACGCTGGCCCAGCGCCTGCACGAGAGGCGCCTTCGCCGGGAAGCCCACATAACGCTAGGATCGACCTTCCTGCACTTAGGCGAATACGTCGCCGCTCGGGCCTCCTTCGAGCAAGGGATGGCTCTTGATGATCCCCAGCAATCCCGCATGCTCGCGTTCAGCCGTGGCTCGGCTCCCGGCGTCGCGTGCCTGGCGCGTCTCGCCTGGACCCTGTGGCTCCTCGGCTATGCCGAGCAAGCCTGGGCGCGGAGCCGCGAGGCGCTCGCCCTCGCCCAGGCGATGGCGCATGCCTATAGCCTGACGTTTGCGCTGCATCTGGCTGGCGTACTCCATCAATGTCGTCGGGAAGTGCAGGTCGTCCAGGAGTTGGCGGAAGCAGAAATGGCGCTCGCGAGGGCACAAGGGTTTCCCTACTGGGCGGAAGGAGGCATGGTCCGGCGCGGCTGGGCTTTGGTACACCAAGGAATGGCCGAGGAGGGCATTGCGCAATTGCGCCAAGGGCTGGACGCATGGTTGGCCCGAGGGAACAACCTGGGCAAGACCCATATTCTTGCCCGGCTGGCGGAGGCCTATGGCACAGCTGGACAACCCGCCGAGGGGCTCAGCGTGCTCGCGGACGCGTTGGCAACCGTGCGTCACAATGCGGAGCATCTCTACGAAGCAGAATTATATCGGCTCAAAGGAGAATTGTTGCTGCAGTCGGGCGTGCAGGGGCTGGCGCCTGAGGACTGCCCATCACGCACGGCAGAGGCGGAAGCGTGCTTTCGTCAGGCCTGTGATCTTGCGCACCACCAGCAAGCCAAGTCTCTGGAACTCCGCGCGACGATGAGTTTAGCGCGGCTATGGCAGGCACAGGACAAACGGGCCGCAGCCTACGAGCTGCTGGCTCCCGTCTATGGCTGGTTCACCGAGGGCTTTGACACCGCTGACCTCCAGGAAGCAAAGGCGTTGCTCGAAACATTGGCAGGATAACGCGGGAGGGATAACACCCACCGTTACACTCCGCCCAACAGTGTCTCACTGGGGCATGACCACCGTCGAGGAACGCTCGTGCCCTTTTCCCTAAAACACCCATACCTCGATGGGCGTGCCCGTGGGTCCCTCACTGCCACAACGCAACTTGGATGGAGGGTGCCACGTCGGGAATCGCTGCCAGGTAGGTGCGTGTCTGGGAGGGCTGGCATCTGCGCCGCATCGCCGTGTGTGCAGGAGCATCTGCTGATGCCGAGGCCTCGGCAGGGATGTGCGCCTCTTTTTACTCTAGGGGGTTCACGCCTGGCCTTCGGCCATCTGCCGGACGTCGGCATACGCGAAGAAAGCGTAGATGGCCAGGCTCAGGCTACACACACCTACCAGCACGACCACCAGCCGCACCGGCAGGCACGACGCCATGAACCCCACCACCATGCTTGCCAGGGGCGTGAAGCCACTATCCAGGTGGTAGAGCGCCATGACCCGTCCCCGCAGGCCGTCCGGGATGCGGCTCTGCAGCAGCGTATTGTTGTTAATCTGAAACGCCATGCGGAAAAACCCCATACAGAACAGGGCGGCCAGCGACACCAGCAACCGGGTGGAGATCCCCAGCGCTAGGACGGACCCTGAGAGGAGGGTCAGGGCCAGCAGGCCAATGCCGCCCCGATTCGCCATCCCTCCCATGGAGGCAAAGCCGAGGGTGCCGACGATGCCCCCCACCCCCATGGCCCCCACGAGCACACCACCCACTTCGGGGCCTTGGGCTAACACCCGCTCGGCAATCACCGGGATCATCTGCACGAGAGAGGCGACAAAGAGCGCCGGGATGTAGCTCAGCAGCAGCAGATGCCGGATGACGCGCTCGGACGCGACATAGCGGAAGCCCTGGGTAAGGTTGGCGAGCACGGACGCCCGCCTGGCGGTGCTCGCCTCCCGGTACGGCAGGGTGAGGGGCACCATCAGCAGTGCCATCAGCAGCAACAATCCCCCCTGGAGGAAGAAATTGGCCGCGGGGCTGAGGAAGGCGTACAGCACCCCGCCGAGCGCCGGGCCCACGACGCGGGCCATATTGCCGGCGATGGAGTTCAGTGCGATGGCATTCCAGAGATCGTGGCGCGGCACCGTGTTGGCCACCATGGCCTGGCGCACCGGCTGGATCAGGGCGTGCAAGGCTCCGGTGAGGAAGGTGAACGCGGTCGCGTACAGGACCCCGGGGTGGACGCCAGTCGGTGCGGTGTGTCTGTGACCCGCTTGCGGCATGACAGCGCCCTGCAGCACGGCCACCGCAAAGGCGAACACCACCACCGCCAGGGCGGTCTGGATCACCAACACCAATTGCCGCCGATCGATGCGGTCGGCGAGGACCCCCGCCAGAGGTCCAATGAAGAGGAAGGGGAAAGACCGCATACCGGCGGCAATGCCGACCCACAAAGGCGAGTGCGACATATCCCACACCAGCCAGGGGATAGTAAACTGCTGCAACCAATGGGCCGAGGCATTACACAGGTTACTGAGCCAGAGCAACACAAAATCGCGGTGTCTGAGGGAGGTGAACGTCTGGAAACGGATGCCACCGTGCTTGCCGCCCGTGGCAACGGTCTGCTCCGGGTCCCTCGCGACGCGGCCCTCACTGTTCTGCTGTATGCTGCGGTCCACTCTTGACCTACTGAGTTTAGAGTCTGATGGCGATGGTAACGACTCGGGGCCCCAGGGAGCCCCTCTCCCGGGCCAGAGAAAGGGGCAGCCGTGGGAGACACGGGCTTATGCCGTGACGGTCTCGTGGTACAGGGTATTGCGCAGGACGCGGCCCGGCAGCGCGCCGGTATGGCGCCCGTCTTCGAGCAGCACCTGCCCATTGACAATCGTGTAGTGGATGCCCTGGGCCAGCTCCCGGATACGCCAGCCCCCGGCCGGGAAGTCGTGCACCGTGTCTTCCGGCAGCGGGTTGATAGTCTCGGGATCGAAGATGGTGATGTCGGCGGCGAGACCTGGGCGGAGCATCCCCCGATCATAGATACCAAAGGTGGAGGCCGACTCGAAGGTCAAGCGTCGCACCGCCTGCTCCAGGGACATGATGCCCTCCTGGCGCACCCAGTAGCCGAGCAACCGCGTGCTGTACCCATAGCCGCCATGGAACTGCACATGGGCACCACCGTCGGACAGGCCAATATAGGCGTTCGGGTAGGTGAGAATCTGGGCCATGGCTGCCTTATCGACATTCGAGGAGCCTTCCAAAAAGACGGTATCCAGGTGTTCCTCGACCACGAGATCCAGAAAGCCGTCGATAATGCCCTTGCCTTGGGCCTCTGCCATTTCCCGAATCGATTTGCCTTGCCACTTCTGGTTCTGCGGTAGTACCGTCTCCCCGACCCAGATGTAGTCGTACCACCGCCGGCCAAGGTTCGCACCGGGTAGGTCGGCGACCCACTCGACGACTTCCTGATGCAGCTGCTGTCGCACGGCTGGATCGCGGTAGGCCCGCAGTTTCTCCTCATCGGATGCCAGTAAAATGGGATGCCAGGTCGGGATGCCCCGGAACGCCTGCGTATTGCGCATGGTGAAACGGGTCATATTGCTGTTGGGCGTGCACAGCGGATTGGCACGAATCCCGGCTTTGGCGGTTTCCTCAATCAGCGCCATGTGCTGCTTCCAGGCCTCCGGCTGCCGCACCGACTGCCCCAAATTGTTATAGACGAGCTGGCGGCCACAGGCCTCGGCCAGGCGCGTCATCAGCCGATTGTCCAACTCCGCATCGCGCCCCCCCCCGCTCTGGATGGTGCCGACCCCGAGTTCGCTGAGGACATCCGCAAGGGCAAAGATCTCCTTTTCCTCGGCCCAGAACGCCGGAATATGGACCCCCTGGGGATCGTAATGGCCGCGATTTTTTGACACCGACAGCCCCAGCGCCCCCGCCTGCAGGCCCTCGCGGACAATGCCGCGCATGGCCTCAATCTCCTCCGGCGTGGCGGCGCGCCCCTGGCACTCATCGCCCATGACGTAATAGCGCACCGCCGAATGGCCGATGAGGTTCCCCACGTTCACCCCAAGCTGTTTGTCGAGGGTATCCATGTACTCCCCTACCGTTTCCCAGCTCATCTGGACGGTGTTCAGCACCTCCATGGGGATCGCTTCGACGTAGGAGAGAAACTCAGCCAGGCGGGTCTCACGGCCCCGGCGCACCGGCGCCAGCGCCAGGGAACAATTCCCAATGATGACCGAGGTCGCGCCATGATAGCAGGAGAAGGTGCACAGCGGGTCCCAGGTCACTTGCGCATCATAGTGGCAGTGATTATCGATGAAGCCGGGGGCGACCACGAGGCCGTCGACATCAATCGTGCGCGATGCCGAGTCTCGCAGTTTGCCCATCGCGACAATTTTCCCATTGGTCACCGCGACATCGCCGCGGAAGGCGGGCATGCCGGAGCCATCAATGACTCGACCATTCTTAATCAGGAGATCATACGCCATTCTCTGTTCCTTCTGGGGATGCGGCGCTGGACGGTGGACCAGCGCTCGCGGGGTGGTGCGGGGTGAGCCCCCGCGCTTTCACGTGGGGCCACACCTCCGCCAGCACATCCATCGTCGTGATGAACGCCTCGATCTTCTCCGGGGGGTACGCCATGAAGAAAGCCTCGACCGTGCTCAGCATGCTCCGAAGCCTGATCTGGTGCAGGAGGGGTTTCAGGCGCTCCGGGGCACGGTCCGTCTGGGCCAGTAGCATAAGCTGCGCCTCGTCGGCATCCGTTAGGTGGAGCGCCTGCGCAATGACCGTGCACTGCTTGGACGTCATGGGCCGCTTCCCCCGCTCGATGAGCGAGATCTGGTCCGCGCCAATGGCGCCGTCAGCGCGGGCCACCAGGTCGGCCTGCGTCAAGTTCATCGCCGCCCGGAGAAGCCGCAGCGCCTCGCCACTGGTGTCGGCCGACGCAATGAGCTGCGAAACGGACAAGGGCATCACCACTCCTTGCGTCCGGTAAGATGCTCAATGACTGGGGGTGCGCCACGAGAAGGCCTCTCGTGACTACGTACAATCGTAAAGAGTTGTGCCGACAATTTCCACAAAATTCTTCGAAAAATTATCGTTGGCACGACATCCATACAGCCGACACACGATCTACACCGTGCGCAACGGCACCAAGAAGGCGCGGGTTGCCCGCCCCTCTCAGGCTCCGGAGAGGCCACACGCCCCACACTCGTCAGCGCCTGAACCATCCGATTGTGGTCTTGGGTATCGGAGCGCCGCGTCCCAGCATATAACTCCCTCCACACTGTGGCACGCAGGAGAAACCGCCGCTGATACGCTTCGCCCAGATTTGCCAGGAGACTGGCAAGGAGTAGGAAGTGGAAGTCTTCTACGATGAAGGTCTAGCGAACCACATCGGCCCCGAGCCATGCGGAGGTCTCCGTGAGGAGACAGACGAAAAGTTGGTAGGGGAGCGCGTAGGCGGGGTATCGCGCCGCGAAAGCGGTTTGATCCAGAGTGCCGACACCGGTGGGCGAGTGGAAGGCAACATGGACGGAGGCGCTACTGCAAGCCGCCGTCTGACTCTGCGCGGTCTGAGAGCCTTGGCATGCGCGTACACTCCTTGCGCAGGAACTGGGAGATCTCCTGACTGACCCGCGTGTCCAGAGGGTCCGCACCGGGAAGGCACGACGCCGACGCCGGTGATGCGTGGTCAGGAGCAGTCAGACACCAACATAGTGTGTGCCTGGCAGCACACGTCTCAGGCGGGTTCAAGTCCCGCTCGGTCCGGGGCCACGGGCCGATATCCAAAGGTGGGGGTCATGCCTCACTGGCCGCAGGAGGAGGAAGGTCTGGA
>Ga0075418_10010443_pt1 | contig 10396 bp, 12 predicted proteins | sample SoiMetdeltSBSDD2_FD_81776 | JGI IMG/M metagenome (GOLD analysis project Ga0075418, IMG submission 81776) | Bulk soil microbial communities from a Populus tree surrounding site in Tennessee, USA - Soil MetaG P. deltoides SBSDD2 | ecosystem: Environmental > Terrestrial > Soil > Tree plantation...
GGGTCGCAAGCCGCGCTGGCGGACGCGGTGCGACTCTCGGGTAGTGGTGTGCGCGCGCACGCGCTCCCGTACCTACAACTGCCGGCGCGCGGGCTGACGGGTGGCGGGCATACCCTCATAGTTGTGCGACGACTGCTCAGCCCGCGCTGGCTGGCGCTGCACGCCCTGGCTGTGGTCATGGCGGCGACCTGCCTGGCGCTGGGTTGGTGGCAGTGGCGGCGTGGTCAGGCCGGTAACGCGCGCAGTTTCGCATACGCGCTCGAGTGGCCGACGTTTGCGATCTTCATTCTGTTCATGTGGGGCCGGATGATCTATGACGAGCTCCGACCGCCGGCGTCCCGGCCGGCTCGCCCCACCATGGCCGCTGCGGCCACCCCGGCATCGGACCCGGCGCCCGGACCGGTGGCAGCGGTGGATCCGGACGCCGACCCCGAGCTTGCGGCGTACAACCGCTACCTTGCCGAGTTGAACGCCCGAGCCGAGCGATATCGTCGATGACCCCTGGCCGGCCGGGCTCGGCATCGATCGGTACGGCGCCTTCAGGTGCCGCGTTAGCGAGAAAGGCTCATCGCCGTGAATGGCGCCCTCATCCGCTTCCGGATCATCGCGTATGTGGTGGGTGTGGTCCTGCTGCTGCTTGTCGGGGTGGCGATGCCGGTGAAGTACATCGGTGGCGATCCGAGCCTGGTCGAGACCATTGGGCCGATCCACGGCTTCCTCTACATCGTGTATCTGGTGCTCGCATTCGATCTCGCCCGGCGGGCGCGCTGGCCACTGCGCCGAACCGTGCTTGTCCTGCTCGCCGGAACGGTGCCGTTCCTGTCCTTCGTGGCCGAGCGGAAGGCCACCTCCTGGGTACGGAATCCGGACGGCGACGCGGTGCTGACGGGTGCCTAGCCCGGCCTGATCGGGCCGATCTCCGGGCGGGTTTACTAGGGGTACCCTGAGCGGATTTCTGGGTGCGTCCCGGATTACGGTGACCCGCGCGCATTCCTAGCGTGGACGGTATGGATCTTGCCGTCGCGATTGCCGATGCCGGATCGGGGCTCAGCTGGCTGTACCTGGCCGTGCTGTTGCTGGTAGCCGCGGACGCGATCGTGCCGTTGATCCCGGGGGAGACCGCGCTCATCGCCGCCGGTGCCCTCGCCGCGGGCAGCGGTGGCTCGTTGGTGACCGGGTCGCCGAACCTCGTGGTGGTCTGCGCCGCGGCCGCTCTGGGCGCTTGGCTCGGAGACAACCTCGCGTACTCGCTCGGCTGGCGGGCGGGGCCGTACGCCCTCGCGCGGGTGCTCGGAGCCCGGCGTGGCCCGGCGCTCTACCTGAAAGCGGAACGCGCCCTCGCTGCGCGCGGCGCGGCGGTCATGCTCGCCGCCCGGTTCATCCCTGGGGCCAGGACCGCGACGACGATCGGAGCGGGCGTGGTCGGTTTTCCGCGGGCCAGGTTCTTCTGGATCATCGCGATCGCCGACTCCTGCTGGGCGGTCTACGTCGGGTTGCTCGGCTACCTGGGCGGGCGAACATTCGAGGACAACCTCATCGCCGGGGTGGCCACCGGATTGGGTGTCGCGCTGCTGTGCACGACCGGACTCGAGTTGCTGCGCCGGGTCAGGTCGCGTCGGGCCAGGCCGGATGGCGACTCGGCCGATGGCGAGTCGACCGGTCGCTCAGGAGCGGCCGCGGATCACGAGGTCGTCGAGAAGCCGCTCGCTGGCGCGAGTCACGGCATCCACGGCCGCCTCGAACGCGGCAGCGTTGTGCGGCGCCGGGGCATGGAAGCCGGAGATCTTGCGAACGTACTGGAGCGCGGCGGCCCGGACGTCGTCGGTGGTAACCGTCTCGGTGAAGGGCGGGCGCAAGGTCTTGATGCTGCGGCACATGCCGTCCAGTCTGCCCCGGCGGTCGTACGGCAGAATCGGCACCGTGCTGGATCAGCTCATCACCTACCCGGCGACTAGTCGGCCCGATCTGTTGGCCGCTGCGGTTCTCGACGCGCTGACCGGCGGCGGCAGCGCCGGGCCGGGCACTCCCGCCGATGATCAAATCCGGGTCATGGAGATCGATCCGGCGCTGGCCGACACCGCCGAGTTCTGCGCCAGGTATGGGGTAGCCGCGGAGGAGTCGGCCAACTGCGTGGTCGTGGCGGCTCGCCGCGGCGGCAGCGAAACGCTGGCCGCCTGCGTCGTGCTCGCAACCACTCGAGCCGATCTCAACAACCTCGTGCGCCGGCATCTCGGCGCACGGAAGGTGTCGTTCTTGCCGATGGACCTGGCGGTGGCGGCGACCGGCATGGAGTTCGGCGGGATCACACCGGTCGGGCTGCCGCTCGACTGGCCATTGCTGGTGGATTCGGCAGTCGTCCGCACCGACCGGGTGGTCGTAGGAAGCGGGGTCCGGCGCTCCAAGCTGGTGCTGCCCGGCCGGATGCTGGCCTCGCTGGGCAAGGCCGAGGTGATGGCCGGCCTGGGCGTCCCGATTCAGGGTGGCTAGGCCTCGCCCGGGCCGGACGAGTACGGCTCGGCGGGCACCAACTCGCTGTCGTCAGCGGCGAACGTGAGAACCGGCCCATCAGGTCGGTCGGCGGTCTCGAACCGGACGGTCACCAGTCCGCGACCCGTGCCCCACACCCAGCCCGATCCGTGATCAGGGTGCCAGACGTCCTGGCCGGCCCGCCAGTCCGGTGCTGCCGGGCCGGCCTCGGTCGGCTGCTCAGCCCGCTCGACCGGTTCGTGCGGCTCGTCCGGGTCGACCGTCGATCCAGCCGGCCAGTCGAACAGGTCGCCCTGGGTCCAGTCCGTCAGGCCGGACAGCCCGACGCCGAGCAGCCGAACGCCTCCCGTGACGTCGGTCTCGTCGAGTAGCCGCTTCGCGACCCGCGTGATGGTCCGCACCTCGTTGGTGGGTCCGGGCAGGGTCGCCGAGCGGGATAGCGTTGTGAAGTCGTACAACCGGACCTTGATGGTGATCGTCCGGCCGGACAGACCCTCCCGCGCCAGGCGCCTGACCAGCCGTGTGGTCATCACTTCGAGATAGCCGTGCAGCCGTCCCAGGTCGAGGATGTCCCGGTCGAAGGTTTCCTCGACGGAGATCGACTTCGTCTCGCGCTCGGCCAGGACGGAGCGCTCGTCATCGGCGCGCGCCAGCCGGTAGAGCTGGCCGCCCCACGCCTGCCCAAGCAGACCGGTCAGTTCCGCGAGCGTGAGCCGCTCGAGCTCCTCGATCGTGTGGATGCCCGCAGTGTGCAATCGGATGGCGGTAGCCGGTCCGACGCCCCACAGCTTGGTCACCGGGAGCGGCCGCAGTAGCTCCCGCTCCTGCCCGGGTGGGACCACTCGCAGCCCATCCGGCTTGTCCAGATCCGAGGCGAGTTTGGCGATGAACTTGGAGGTGGCCGCGCCAACGGAGGCAGTGAGCCGGGTCTCGGTGGTGATATCGGCCTTGAGGTCTCCGGCGATCTGCCGGACGCCGGGTTCGGACAGATCGGTGTACTCGCCCGCCGTCAGGTCCGCGAAGGCCTCGTCCAGCGACAGCGGCTCGATGAGCGGCGAGTAGCGCCGGAGTACCCCCATTACCTGCGCGCTTACCTGCTGGTAGACAGCGAACCGCGGGTAGAGATAGGCAGCGTTCGGACATCTGGCCCTAGCCTGGGACATTGGCATCGCCGACTGCACGCCGAAGATCCGTGCCTCATAGCTGGCGGTGGCGACGACGCCACGTGGACCGAGCCCGCCGACGACCACCGGCTTGTCCCGTAACGACGGCTTGTCCCGCTGCTCCACTGCGGCGAAGAACGCATCGAGATCCATGTGGAGAATGCTCGGCTCGGTGCGCACAACGTCCATGATCTCGCGCCGGTCTGACGGTTCGGGAGTCGTCGCGCAGTACGGTCGGCAGCGCGGACCTGTGTGATCTGCCAGTATTCGGTTGACTCGATAGGGAGGGGTCTCTCGGCCATGATGGATGGCGGGACGATTGAAACGCGGTTCACGGCGGCAGTGGACGAGTTCGGTGGCCGGGTGCGGGTCATCGGTGACGATCAGTGGTCCGCCCCGACTCCGTGCACCGAGTGGGATGTCCGGGCTCTGGTCAACCACCTGGTCGGTGAGCTGAGGTGGATGCCGCCGCTGCTGAGCGGGCAAACGATCGCCGACGTGGGTGATCGGCTCGACGGCGACCTGCTCGGCGCCGACCCGGTGGCCGCGTGGACGAACGCAGTCCAGGAAGCGGTCGTGGCCGTGGCCCAACCGGGTGCGCTCGAGGCGGTCGTTCACCTGTCGTACGGCGACACGCCGGCCGCGGACTACGTGGCGGAGGTCGCGGCCGACCTGACCGTCCATGCCTGGGATCTTGCCCGCGGCATCGGCGCTGGCGAGCAGCTTGATCCCGCACTGGTCCAGTGGATCTACCCGCAGGCCAAGGAGCGGCTCAGCCCGGCCGGCGTGCCTGGATACTTCGGACCTGCCGTCTCCGTCTCCGACAGCGCCTCTGACCAGGTCCGGCTGCTGGCGCTGTACGGCCGTCGGGGTTGATGCCGCTCGCATCGCACGCTGCGGGTCTAGCGGCGGCTACTCCGACCTGACTTGGGCCTGAACCCAGTCGAGGTAGTCGCTGCTGCCGTCGATGATCGGCAGCGCGATGAGCTCGGGCACGTCGTAGGGGTGCCGGTCCCGGACGAACTCGGATAGCGGTTCGGCGAGCCGGCGAGTGGTCTTCATCAGCAGCAGCCACTCGGCCGTGGCCGACTCGATCTCGCCGTCCCACCGGTAGGTGCTCCCGATCGGGCCGAGAACCTGAACACAGGCGGCGAGCTCGGCCTCGACGATGCGCAGCGCCAGGTCGTCGCCCGCCTCCCGCGAATCCACCGTGGTCTGCAGTTGCACGAAGTCGCTTGACATGCCGCCAGTATCGCGATCCGCCGAGGTTGACGCGCACGTCATCCACACCCCCGGAGTTGTCCACAGATCTCGCTCCCGGGCTCGTGCGCAAACCGGTCTGCCGTCACCGTGTGGCACATGACTACCGCACCGCGCCAGACCTTGCGCATCCGCAGCCAGGCCGACCTGGTCACCGTGATCCCGTACCTGCTCGGGTTCCACCCCGAGCACTGCCTGGTCTTGATCGGCAGCCGCAGCCGGCACTCCGACCATCGCTCGGTCGTCGCCCGGATCGATCTTCCCGAGCCGACGTCGGTCCGGTCGGCGGAGTCGGTTTCGGCGGTCCTCGTACAGACCGCGAGCCGGGCGCGGCTTCGCTCTGCGGCGCTCGTGATCTACGCAGGCGCCGACGAGCTCCCGGACGGTGGCCACGGGTTCGCCCAGTGTGTGGTCGATCAGCTGACCGAGGCCGGCATCGAGGTCCAGGAGGCGATCAGAGTCGACGGAGATCGCTGGTGGGGCTATCTGTGCGCCCGGCACGGTTGCTGCGCCGGCTCGGGCCATCCGATCGTGCCGCCGGGCGAGCCGGGCGGCAGCTCGCTCATCGCGGCCCAGGCTGTGGCCGCAGGCTGGGTGCCGCTGCGGTCGCGGGCGGTGCTGGCCGAGACGCTGCGACCGGTGAGCGAGATTGCTTTTGCCGCCATGGATCAAGCGCTCGCCGAGCTGATGGAGCGGTTCGCGCGCCAGTCGGGCGATGCCGCCGGCGCCTGGCGCCGACTCCGGCTCGGCACGCTGGGACTAGTCGAGGAGCTGCTCCGGACGGCTGAGACGGGCGAGCGGATCGCGCTCTCCCCGGTTCAGGCCGCACTTCTCCTGACCGGGCTCCAAGATCGTAGGACTCGCGATCTGTGCATGGGGTGGACCGCCGGAGCGCGTGGGCGGGCCGCGGTCGAACTGTGGACCCAGCTGGTCCGGATGGCGCCGCCGCCACTCGGCGCAGCTCCGGCAACCGTGTTGGCATACGTGGCCTGGCAGCGCGGTGGAGGCGCCATCGTCACGCTCGCCCTCGAGCGCGCGCTGGCTCATGACCCGCAGGATCGGCTGGCCAGATTGCTTGCCGACCTGGTGTTCGGAGGCGTCGATCCGGCGGACTGCACACCTGCGGACTGGCTGGCCGAGCTTGATCCGGATGAGATCCGAGAACGCGCGGACGAGGCACAGCAGCCCGGCTCGCCGGTCGATATGGACTGTGGCACCGCTAGCGGTGCTGGCGCCGCGGTGGCCGGTGCTCGATGCGCCTAGCCGACCAGGTGCTGGGGCCGGGCTCCCTGGGTCTCCTCGATGTCCTTGGCGACGGCCTCGAGCAGCTTGTGCGTCAGCTCGGACAGGGCCCGAGCGGTGGCCAGCTCGTCGCCGATTCGAGGCGCGGGCGTGTCCTGCGGATTCCGGCGGGCCAGGCCGTCACCTTGGAAACTCCGGCCGTCGTCGGTGCTCAGCACCGCGGTCGCGCGGGTGACATCGCCGTCCTCGGCGATGGTCACGTCCGCTCGCCAGGTCTTTTGCTCGCTCATCTGCCCCTCCTGCCTGCGATCGGGGTACGACATCTCATCACACGCTCGACCGGCGATAGCGCGCAAGAGCGGATGCCACGTTTCCGGCCGGCTTCGTCAGACCTCGCCACGGACCATCTTGATCAGTCGATCCAGCACTTCGGGGCTGTTGCGCAGCCCATCGTGCTGGTGCTCATTGGTGATCCAATAGCGCAGGTTGTTGACCGATTTCGCGGTCTGCAGCGACAAGCCGTAGTCAACGTACATGTCGTCGTGATAGATCGCCGCCGCGACCGGAACCTCGTTGGCGGCGAGCCGGGACTCGTCGTACAGATCCGGCCAGTCGTCCTTGGCGGCGAGCACGTGCGCGACGTCACGCAGCGGAAGGAGCGCCGGATCGTCGTCGAAGACGAACGGGTAGATCATCTCGCCGGTGAGCATGACCTGGTCGGCACCGGGTTCGAACTGGGTGAACTCACTCCTCGTTCGCTCCGCCGACCAGCTGGACGCCTCGTGCTGGCAATAGATCGATTCGTGCAGGACGGCATAAAGCGGATTCGCCGCGAACGAGAGCCGGGAGTCGACGGCCCGCAGGAAGATGTCGGACAGCTCAGACCCCGACTCGTCGCTGAGGAACGCGTCCTCCAGCACGTAGTGCAGATCGTGGAAGGCACGCGAGTCGCCCAGACTCATCCCCATCATCTGGAATCTGGGCACGGTGAGGCGATCACCGCTGGGCAGCCGTACATCACTTTTCCGCAGATGGGCGACGATCCGGTTCAGCCGCTCGCGGTCTTCGGGATACCGGTCGAAGAATGCGGCGTGCTTGTCCAGGACCCGGCGATAGGTGGCCCGATACACCTGGTCCGGATGTCCGCTGAGCGGGGGCATACCGCCGGTCACAAAGACCTCCCGCAGTCCCTCCGGGGCTACCGAGAGGTAGGTCATGGCGCAGAATCCGCCGTAGCTCTGGCCCAGGGCACTCCACGGTTCCGTGGGTCCTACCAGGTCGCGGCGCACCAGCTCGGCATCGCGCACGATGGCATCCGCGCGAAAATGCCGCAGATACGCCGCCTGATCGGCGGGCGACCCGAGTCCGGCCAGGGTGTGCCTGGTGGCCGGCGTGCTTAGGCCGGTGCCGCGCTGATCCAGTAGCACCACCCGGTAGCTGCGCAGCGCTCGGTCGAGCCAGTCGGCGCGGCCCACCGGCCGGCCAGCGCGACCACCGGGTCCGCCCTGCAGGAAGACCAGCCAGGGCAGCTCCTCCTTGTACCGCCCGCTCGCGGTGAACATGTCGGCCCCGACGACTTCGCGGGCGAATACCTGGATCTGCGTACCGGTCGGGTCGTCATGATCCAGTGGAACGGAGAATGTGTGATTGGTACAGAGGATGCCTGGCTGCCGGAACCTGCCGATCACCGTCATGGACTGACTGTGCCAGAACGCGACTCGGAGTCATGCTCTCGCGCCCAAGCCGGATGTTCTCGCACGGCCCAGTCCAGCGGCACCATGCCGGTGCGGAGGCCCGACCTGGCGACCGGGTCGTTGCTGGCGAACCAGAGGTGGCCGGCCACCATCAGCACCACGGCGGCGGCCAACCAGTCGTGGACGAACGTGGCGCCCTGGCGGACCCAGAGTGGCCAGGGATCGGGCCAGCCGAGCACGATCCCGGTCCCGACCATCAGCAGGATCGCGCCGGCGACGAAGGCCGCATTGAGCTTCTGTCCGGGGTTGAACTTCCCGATCGGGATCCGGCCGGACCGCCGGTCTTTGCTCCGCAGCCAGCTCCAGTCTGCGGGGCTGAACCGGTTGAACCGGCTCAGATCCGCACGGAACGCCCTCGACAGGAGCCCAAACAAGATCGGCAGTGGCAGCGCCAGACCGGCATACACGTGCAGCGTCTTCAGCAGCTCACGGCGCCCGACCAGCACCGCGAGCGGCCCGACGTACAGTCCGGCGGCGGTCAGCAGGCAGATACCCATGAGGACCGCGACCCCGCGGTGGACCCATCGTTCAGCGGGCGTGAACCGCGGGACGAGTCGGCTGGGTGCGGTTTCAGGTCCACCGTCCGCAGCCGGCTCAGACCGGCTCATCGTCCCGGCCGTTCGACTGGCCGATCCACGCGTCGACGTCGTATCCGCGCTCTTCCCAGTAGCCGGGAACCACGCGGTCGGTGACCTCGATACCACCGAGCCACTTCAACGACTTGTATCCGTACATGGGCGCGACGTAGAGCCGTACCGGGCCGCCGTGCGCGCGGGTCACCGGTTTCCCGTACATCTGCAGTGCGATGAGCACGTCCGAGCGGTTGGCCTGTTCGAGCGTCAGCGACTCCGTGTAAGCACCATCGAAGGACACCAGGCGCAGGGCGTTCGCCTGCGCTGCGACCGCGACCTCGGCGAGCAGGTCCCGCAGGAGGACGCCCGACCACGGCACTTGCCGCACCCGCCAACCGGTCACGCATTGGAAGTCCTTGGTGAGGCCGGTCTGCGGAAGGGATCGCAGGTCGGGCAGGGTGAGCTCGGTCGGAGTCTTGACCATGCCGCCGACCGTGAGCCGGTAGCTGTTCTCGTCCCGGTGCGGCTGGTTACCGGTGACGGAGTAGTAGCGCCAGCCGCCGCCGGACGGCAGCAGTCCGGTGAGACCGGTCGGGTCCCGCTCGGTGATCGGTGCGAGGGCCGAGCTGATCGCGTCCTGGGCGCGTGCGCCGATGAGCACGCCAACGCCGCCTGCGGCCAGCATGCCCAGTATCACCCGGCGCCCCACCGGGGCCCCGGACGCACGATCCCTGCTCACGCTGCAATGAGACCACCGCAGCCACCGGGGCTGCCAGGTTTGGCCGATGATCGTCAGGATTCCGTCATCTCCGGCCTGTCAGCGTGCAACCGAGCTCGTCCGGGGACTGCCCGCACCCGGTCCCCGGGGCGGGCTCGCACCCGTGAGCCTGGACGCTCGCCCGAACGCTCGTGAGAACATGCAGCAATGGGCTTCCAGATCACCAACGAGCCGGCCGCTGACCAGGTTCTCGACCAGTACCCGTTCGCAGTCGTGCTCGGCATGATGTTGGATCAGCAGTACGGAATGGAGCACGCCTTCCGGGGCGGCTGGAAGGTGCTCAGCCGGTTCGGCACGCTGGACCCGGCGGCAATCGCGGCAGCCGATCCGGACGAGTTCAAGGCGCTGTGCAGTCAGCCACCGGCCATTCACCGGTTCCCGGGCTCGATGGCGGCTCGGTTGCAGGAGCTCGCCGCATTGGTCGAGTCCAAGTACGACGGCGACGTGACCCGGATGTGGACCGAGGCGACGACCGGCAAGGAGCTGTTCAAGCGAATTCAGGAGCTCCCCGGCTTCGGAAAGCAGAAGGCTCAGATCTTCGTGGCGTTTCTCGCCAAGCAGCTCGGTGTGCGACCTGACGGGTGGGAGGCGGTCGCGGGCGACTACGCGCTGGACGGCTACCGCTCGGTTGCTGACGTCGTGGATGAGGACTCGCTCCGGAAGGTCCGCGACTTCAAGCAGCAGAAACGGGCGGCGGTCAATGCGGGATCGCCGACACCGCAATGAGGGCACGCGGGGGCAGCGGGCTGTGGTAGTTGTCGGAACGCTGTAGACAACCATCTCTCCCGGCGTACCCTCAGTCATCAAACGAACACGGATCGCGGAGGGCACGGGCATGACGTTGCCGCTCGGGGTCAGTCGTGCCAGCGAGGGCTCGGCCGGCGCTGACGACGGGTGGCTCGGTGCCGCGGTCCTGTCCTCTCCGGTGGCATTCGCGCTCTTCGACAGCGATCTACGATTCCAGTACGCAAACGAGGCGTACGCTCGGCTGAACGAGCGCCCGGTTGCCGATCACATTGGCCGCAAGCCGCACGAGGTGCTGTCCCGCCGGTCGGGCGCGGCGCTCGAGCAGGTGGTCCGCAAGGTGTATGACGAGGGCGAGCCGCTCGTCCAGGACGACTTCATCCCGTTTCGGCGGCA
>Ga0075418_10010445_pt1 | contig 10395 bp, 7 predicted proteins | sample SoiMetdeltSBSDD2_FD_81776 | JGI IMG/M metagenome (GOLD analysis project Ga0075418, IMG submission 81776) | Bulk soil microbial communities from a Populus tree surrounding site in Tennessee, USA - Soil MetaG P. deltoides SBSDD2 | ecosystem: Environmental > Terrestrial > Soil > Tree plantation...
CGGGCCGGTCGTACTTCGCGTCCTTCATGTCGATGTCGTGCACCACCTCGGCGATGACCGCGAGCGCCGGGTCGTTCTCGAGACCGAACCGATAGAGCAGCGTCTCGAAGGTGCAGCGGTCACCCTCGTGCGTGAACTCACCGTCGAACATGTCGAAGCGCAGCTCGCCAGGCATGGGCCGATAGGTGTTCGGATCCACGAAACGGAAGCGCGCGTCGGGGTCGATGAAACGGCGGATCAGCCAGGCGCTCGCGATCCGGTCGACGAACACGCCGGCGCGGGTCACCCAGGTGCGAGCGCGGTATTTCCCGCGGTCCACGCGCGACGACACCGCGGCCTGCCTGGCAGTCGTCGGAGCGAGGGTCATCTCGATGGCATGCAACGCCTTGTCCGCTGCCGCGCGCCCGGCCGCCTCGAAGAAGTCGATCGCGGCGACGGCGGCGAACCGCTTTCGCAAACGCGTCAGCTCGTCCCCTCCTCGTGCCGGGCCGGACTCGCGACTGCGCGTGCGCGCGGTGGACTGGAGGGCGCGCGCGGCTGACGCGATCTCCTCGTAATCGGCGTCGCGCGCGGCCCGGAAGGTGTCGCGAAGCTCATCATCGGTGAGCCCATCGATGAACGCCGCGCGACACACCGACGCGTCGCCGCCGCCGTCCACGATCTCTCGCCGAATCCACTGGAAGTCTTCGACAGACTGGTCCCCGTCGGGCAGCACGTAAACCGAGTTCTTCACCGCGATCGCTCCGACGCGCTGCAATCGCCGACCGATCTTCACGCGCAGATAGTCCGGCTTCGGCGGTATCTGATGGATGAGCAGCACCCATCCCGCAACGCCGGTCTCTCGAGGCTGACTCATCGCGGTGCGACCGGTTCGCCGTTAGGCAGCGCGGCGCTTCCAAAGTCGATGGACGTCCCGACCCCCGAAGCGACCGCACGGCGGTAGACGAGCTGCGCTGCCGCCACGTCCTGGAGCGCCGTGCCGGTGCTGTCGAAGATGATGATCTCATCCGCACGCGTGCGACCCGGACGGCGGCCTGACACGACGTCGGCGAGCTCCGCGTGCACATCCTCGCGGCGCATGATGCCCGACTCGAGCGCGTGATGAAGATCGCCGATGGCGGCACACTGCTCGAGGACATCCGCCACGACGGTGCTAGCCGCGAGCAGCGCCGGCTCGATCTCCTGCTTGTCGTCGTTGTCCGCGCCCACGGCGAGCACCAACGCGCCAGGCGACACATGGATTCGACCAACGAACCACCGTCGCGCCGGTGTACACGTCACCCAGAGGTCGCTTCTGCGAGTCTGTTCGCCGAGCTCGCGAACCGCCGTGATGTCGACGTCGAGCTCGGAGGAGAGCTCACGCACGTACGCTTCCGCCTTCGCGATGTCGATATCGAACGCGAAAACGCGGTGGATCGTTCGAACCCGCGTCAGTGCGCGAAGCTGGCTCCGTCCCTGCTCACCGCACCCACATACCGTGACCGTGGCGGCGTCCTCTCGAGCGAGATGGCGCGCGGCCACCGCACTCGCCGCCGCTGTACGCACGCTCGTGATCTCGATCGAGTCGAGAACGGCAAGCACCCTTCCGTTGGTCGAGTCGAACAGGGCAACGACGCCTTGAATGGTGGGCAACCCTGACCGCGCCGGGTTACCGGGAAAGTTCGCGTTGACCTTGGTCGCGAACACCGGCTGCTCGCCCGCGAGCCCGGCGGTCTTCACGTGAAATCCGCCGCCGGCCGCGTGTGAGCCGAGCACGCCCGGCGGAATCGATCGCCCGACGGCGTGTTGCCGAAAGGCGTCCTCCACTGCGTCGATGCACTCGTCCATCGACATGAGGCGACGGATGTCGTGGCGCGTCAGGACGAGCGTATCGCGGGCGGGCATGTCGATCATGGCCCCGGCAGAAACGGTGGCGAAATCCAGCGGATACGCTAATATCACAACTGAATCATCGCTAGTCGTCCGTCAGCCGGAGCCTTCAATGCCCAGGCCGGTGAAAGTCCTCTTCGTTTGCCTCCACGGCTCGGCCAAGAGCGTCATTGCGCGCGAGCATTTCTCCCGTCTCGCGCTTGCCGCGGGGCTCGAGGTCGACGCCAGCTCGGCGGGCCTCGAGCCCGACGACGAGATACCGCCGCATGTCGTTCGAGGACTCGCGCAGGATGGGTTGGTCATCTCGGAGGGTGCTCCGCGCCCGGTAACGGTGTCGAACTTGGCCGAGGCCGATCTCATCGTTTCGCTCGGGTGCGAGGCTCCCGGCGCGGCCGGCTCGGCCGTGGTCGAGCAATGGGACGACCTCCCGGCCGTGAGCGATGGATACGAGCCGGCGCGCGACGCCATCGTGTCGCGGCTTCGCACGCTTTTGGCTGCCAGGCTATCGGGTTGGGCAGGTGTTGGTCGCGATTGAGTCCCCCGCTCCTGGCAACCACATTGCCGTATCAGTTGAATCACGCTCGCCCGTTGGCGGCAAGGAGGTCTGGTGTTCTTTCTGTTGCAGACAGTGCTGTATTCGGCACTTCACGTGACGGCGGCAGCCCCGCCCGTTGCCGATTCCGTCAACTGGAAGGCGGTCGACTCGCTCGTCGGACGGCCCTCCGTGGTGCAGCCTGGCGACGTGCATCGGTTCAACTTCCCGCGGAGCGATCTGCACGTGACCGCGGCGGGCGTTGCCATCAAACCCGCGTTTGCGTTAGGCGGCTGGGTGGCGATGAAAGCCGTCACCGGCGGCGTCATCGCGATGGGCGACCTCGTGTTGACCGAGGATGAGATCACCCCGGTGATCAAGAAGCTGCAGCAGGGCGGCATCGAGCAAACCGCCATTCACCATCACCTGCTGCGCGAGTCTCCGCGCGTGTATTACGTGCACGTGCACGCCCAGGGCGACCCGCTCAAGATCGCCCCGACATTCCGCGACGCGATCGCACTGACGAAGGCCCCGGCACCATCACCCGCGGCTCCCGCGGCGGGCGTGGACTTCGATACCGCGGCGGTCGCCAAGGCGTTAGGCTACGCGGGTCGCGTCAACGGCGGCGTGTATCAGGTGAGCGTCCCACGCGCCGATCCGATCACGGAGCACGGCATGCAGCTCCCGCCGTCCATGGGCCTCGCGACGGCGATCAATTTCCAGCCCACGGGCAGTGGCAAGGCGGCCATCACAGGCGATTTCGTTCTGACGGCCGACGAGGTGAATCCGGTCATCCGCGCGCTCACGTCGCACGGCATCGAAGCGGTGTCGATCCACTCTCACCTGCTCGAGGAGACTCCGCGACTCTTCTTCATGCACTTCTGGGCGAATGACGACGCGTCGAAGCTCGCGACGGGTCTTCGTGCGGCGCTCGACGCGACGAAGTCGCAGAAGCCCGCCCCTCGTTAGGACCTCGTATCGTGACCGCTGGCTTCCGCGGCGCCGCGCGGCGCCGCAACGGGGCGATCCTGTTCGTCGGCAGCCTGCTGGCGCCAGCGTCGGTCCACGCTCAGGGTCACCCGTCATGCAGCGCAACTCCGAGCTCCATGACTCCGCCGGCGTGGAGCGCGCCGGCGGCTCCCGGGTCGACGACACCGTCGGCCTCCAACACCCCACTCGCGCTGGTCGCGGACGTCCCGCTTCCCGGCCCCGCGAAGCGCTTCGACTACCAGAGCTTCGACTCGACGACCGGTCGCCTGTACATCTCGCACATGCGCGGCGACCGCCTCGTCGTGTTCGACACGCGTGCTCAGAAGCTCGTAGCCAGCAACGAAGGATTCCCCGGCGCGACAGGAGTGTGGGCCGTTCCGGAGCTCCATCGTATCTACGTCTCGGTCACCGGGCGACGCGAAGTAGCGGTCGTCGACGATCGAACCTTGGCCATCGTGGCGCGCGTTGGCGGATTGCGGTTTCCTGACGGCATCGCGTACGCGCCCGGAGAGCAGAAGGTGTTCGTGTCCGATGAATCGGGCGAAGTCGATCTCGTCATCGACGTGCGCTCGAACACCGTCGCTGGTCGTATCGCGCTCGGCGGTGAGGCAGGCAACACGCATTACGACGCCATCTCGCACTGCATCGTCGTTGCTGTCCAGACGAAGAACGAGCTGGCGGCGATCGACCCGGCGACGCAGCGCATTGTCGCGCGTTACCCAATGTCGTGCGGCCACCCGCATGGGTTTCTGATCGACGAGCCGAATCGTCTGGCGTTCGTCACGTGTGAGGAAGATGCAAAGCTGCTCGTCGTCGACCTCCGCACGATGCGGACGACCGCGACGCTTCGGACGGCCGGAGACCCGGACGTGCTGGCACTCGATCCAGTGCTTCGCCGGTTGTACGTTGGCTGCGAAGCCGGCGCGGTGTCGATCTTCGAGGAGCGTTTCGCCGATGGCCCGGGTACGCTCGTGCCGCTCGGCGAATATCGCGCGCCGCATGCGCACAGCGTCTCGGTCGATCCCGCGACGCATCGCGTGTACTTACCGCTGCAGGACGTCAACGGCAAGCCGACGCTGCGCATCCTGGAAGCTCGCCCGTAACCTATATAGATGACCGGACCGCATGGCCCGCTGCTCGCCCTCGCACTGCTCGGCGCCGGCGTCGCTTCCGCGCGCGCGCAAGACAGCGGATCGGCCGAACGCGCTTCGGTTCGCGTTGGAGTCGGGGAAGGCATCCGGCTCGACGGCGAGCTGCGCGAGCCAGTCTGGCAGACAGTAGACTCGATCACGCTCACACAGGTCGAGCCGAATCAGGGAGCTGCGCCAAGCGCACGCACCGTCGTCCGCGTCGTCACGACAGCTGATGCCATGGTGTTCGGCATCCGGGCGGAGAATCCGGCCGGGGTTGGCCTGGTCGCGTTCGCACGCCAGCGCGATGCCGAGCTGGATGACGAAGACCACATCAAGCTCGTGCTCGACACCTACCTCGACGGCCGCTCCGGCTACGTGTTCGCCGTGAACCCGAACGGCGCGCGCTACGACGCGCTCGTCACAGAACAGGGGGAGGAGGAGGACGAGAACTGGGACGCGGTGTGGGAAGCGTCGACGTCGCGCACTTCGAACGGCTGGTCGGCGGAGGTTCGCATCCCGCTCAAGAGCCTCCTGTTTCGTCGCGGCCTGTCGCAGTGGGGTTTCAACGTCGAGCGCCAGATCCAACGAATCCAGGAAACCGACCGGTGGGCGAGCCCCGAACGCAACTACGCCGTCACCCACGTCAGCCGCGCCGGGCTGCTCAGCGGCCTTCCGGCGTTCGACCTCGGGATGGGGCTGAGCGTTCGCCCGGCGTTCACGGCGAGCACCGGCAGGCCGGCGCCTAACGCCGCAACCGACAGCGACGCCGACCTGAGCCTGGACGTGACGCAGCGGCTCGGTGGCAACACCCTCGGATCGCTCACGATCAACACGGACTTCGCCGAAACCGAGGTCGACACGCGCCGGACCAACCTCACGCGTTTTCCGCTGGTCTTCCCGGAAAAGCGGACGTTCTTTCTCGAGGGTTCCGACATCTTTGCCTTCGGGCTCGGCACGGACGACGATGTGCGACCGTTCTTCAGCCGGCGCATCGGCCTCCTGAACAACTTCGAGGTCCCGCTCGACGCAGGACTGAAGGTGAACGGACGCGAGCACGGAACCAACTTTGGCGCGCTCGTCGTCCGAACTGGCGACGCCGATGCGCCCGCCATCGACTCGCTGCCGACCGCGAACACCATGGGCGTGGTTCGGATCAAGCAGAACGTTCTGCACGAATCGTCCGTGGGCGTGATCGCCACCTTCGGTGATCCGGTTGGACGCGGCAACGCGTGGCTCGTCGGGCCGGATCTGACGTACCAGACCTCCCGCTTTCGTGGCGACAAGAACTTTCTCGTCGGCGTCTGGGGCCTCGCGATGGATCGCGAGGAGCTCGCGGGCCGCAAGCGTGCGTGGGGTGGAAAGATCGACTACCCCAACGACCTCTGGGACATCGCGTTCAGGTACAAGTGGCTGGGCGATGGCTTCGATCCATCGTTGGGGATCGTGCCGCGCCCGAACGTACAGATCATCGAGCTCAGCGCAGACTACCAACCGCGTCCCAAACGTCCCATCCTCGGTCTCCACGTCCGGCAGATGTTCAACGAGTTCGAGACCACGCTCGTCACCGATCTGGGCGGGACGTGGCAGACCTACCGGGTCTTCATGGCGCCGGTCAACTGGCGGCTCGAGAGCGGCGACCGGTTCGAGCTCAACGTCGTGCCCGAGGGCGAGCGCCTAACGGCTCCGTTCGAGATCGCCGACGGTGTCGTGATCGATCCGGGGCGCTATCACTGGACCCGCTTTCGCGCGGAGGCCGAGCTCGCGTCGAAGCGGCAGCTGTCGGGGCAGTTCACCTGGTGGTTCGGTGACTTCTACACCGGAAGGCTCGATGAGCTGCGCCTCTCGGCCAGCTGGAAGCCTTCGCCGCTGTTCATCGTGGAGCTGAACGGCACGCGCAACACCGGACGGCTGGCCGAAGGCGACTTCACGCAGGAGGTCGTGGGCACCCGTTTCCGCGTGAACTTCTCACCCGACCTGGAGCTGAACAGCTACCTCCAGTACGACAACGAGACCGACACCTTCGGCACGAACACGCGGCTCCGCTGGACGTTCTCCCCGTTAGGCGACCTGTTCGTCGTATACAACTACAACGTCGCACGGGACCTCGTGACCGGCGCCGCGCCGGGGGCGTCCGTCGACCGCCGGGGATGGGGCTTTCTCTCGAACGAGCTGCTCGTCAAGCTGCAGTACGCTTTCCGGTACTAGGAGAGTGATCCGAGCTGGATGTGTGGCATGCCGGGTTGCTCAGTCAGGTGCCCTGGGCAAAGCGTCATCGCGGGCACGTTTTCTTCACGCGTGCATCCGGCTTAGTCACCGCGCAACACCGCGATCGGTTCGACGCGCAGCGCCCGCCATGTGGGTGCCGTCGCGGCAGCAGCAATCGCGACGAGGAGCGCTCCGATTGCGATCATGTAGGTTCCGGGGTCGAGCGCGCCGAGTTCGAGCGGCTTCCCCTGGAGCACCCGCCCGGCAAACACGACGAGTGCTGTCCCGAGCCCGAGACCGAGGAAAGCGATCTGCCCCAGTTGACCGCCGACGGAACGCAGGACTCGCCACCGTCCCGCTCCGAGTGCCACCCGAATGGCCAGCTCACGGGAGCGCAACGCGACAGCGATCGCGAGCGCACCGTAGAGGCCAAGCGCTGCGAGCGCGAGCGCCGCGGCCGCGAAGAACCCGATCACCCGCACGCCCACGCGTGGGACAAAGGTCGCCCCATTGATGTGCATCGCGAGCGTCCGCGCCTGGAGAGCAGGCAGGTCGGGGTGAATGCCGCTCAGTACGTCACGCACGAGAGGTACCAATGCGAGTGGATCGGTGCCGGTCCGGATGTGCAGCGTGACTGTACGCTGCGGCCATTGCTCGAGCGGCAGATAGACCGCGAGTTGCGGCGGCTCGGCGAGCGTGCCGTACTTCCCGGTTGCAAGCACGCCCACGACCGTCGCCCACCCATGGCCGGCGTCGACACGCCGGCCGATTGGGTTCTCGTTAGGCCAGAAGCGACGGGCAAACTCGGCGTTCACCAACGCCACAGGAGTCGTGCCGGCGCGATCGGCGTCAGTGAGGTCGCGACCAGTCACGACGCGAATGCCCAACGTCCTCGCGTACTCGGACCCAACTACCGCGCGAAACGCCGACATCGTTTCATCCGGCGCCGGTGTGAAGCCGTCGACTCTCATATCGACCATTCGCACGCCCCCGAGTCCGAGCGGCACGGCGGTCGCAGCCGTGGCGCCGACGACGCCCGGCAGGGCACGCGTCCGCGTCAACACCTGCCGAAGGGCCATGGCAGTGGCGGTGTCATTCAGGCGGGCTGCTCCGAGATCCGTCCCAACGAGCAGCACCGAAGCCGGGCCCCGGAACCCGACGTCCACCGCCGCGCTCCCCTCCAGTGCGCGCACGAACAAAGCGCCTGTGACGACACAAAGCAATGCGAAGGCGAGCTGCGTCGACACGACGAATGCTCGCAGCCTGCCGGGCGACCTACCGGAGGATTGCCTGGCAACACGCAGTGCCGAGGCGGGTGCGGACAAGGCCGCTCGCCCTGCCGGGATCCCCGCGCACAGCACCGTGACCGCAGCTACCAGACCTAACGCGAACAGGAGGACGCGGCTGTTCAACTCGATCGGGAGAGTCAATGGGAACGCGCCGGTCGGGAACAGAGAAACCAGCCAGCCGCGGCCAATGTGCGCGACTGCCACACCGCCTCCGGCGCCCACCGCGATCAGCAGCACCGCCTCGACGAGCACAAGCCTGGCCAGCCGCAGCGGCGAGGCGCCCAGTGCCAGTCGCACCGCGAGCTCAGAGCTCCGCGCCGTGGCTCGTACAACGAGGAGGCTGCCGATGTTCGCGCATCCCACGAGCAGCAAGACCACCGTGATGACCAGAGTGGCCGAAAGGATGGGCGCCATGACGCCGCCCAGATACTGCGTCCGGATGTCCTTGACCACGGCACCGATGATGGGTCGATCGCCCGCCGCCGCACTCGAACGCCGCGTCATCGCATCGAGCTCGCGCTGACAATCTTGTGGCGTGGCGCCTGGGGCGAGGCGCGCCACGACCTGGAACGCTCGCGCGCGCGGATCGTCGAGCATGTTCTGCCCCGTGAGCGCAGGATGCAGTGTGAGCGGAACGAAGATGTCCGGCACCACCCCCGCATAGGTCCCCGTAAAGTGTGGCGCCGCTACGCCGACGATCGTGAATGGCAGGCCGTTTACGAAAACGGTGCGGCCGAGCGAGCCCGGATCTGCGTCGTATTGGCGGCGCCAGTACTCGTACCCGAGCACCGCCACCGGTGTGCGCGCTCGGTCGTCCTCCCTGGTCATCGGCCTGCCTAACAACACCTGGGTGCCGAGCACGTCGAAGTAGCCGCCCGCTACCAGCATCGCGACGATCGGCGCTGCGTTTCGGTCTCCCTCCGCGCGCGCGGACGCTCGCGTCATTGTCCACGCCGCCACGGTGACGACGGTGTGCGCTTCCCGCTGCCACTCGCGCACCGTCGGGTACGACACCGGCGACTCGACACCGCCGGGTGACAACGTTTCCACGCCCACGACGCGGTCGGGACGCGCCACTGCGGGAAACGGATGCAGAACCAGATTGTCCAACCAGCTGAACACGGCTGTGTTGACCCCAACGCCGAATGCGGTCGACAACACGGTGACGACAACGAAAACCGGGGAACGCGCCAGCGCACGCATCGCGTGCCGCGCGTCAAGCGTAAGCGTCTCGAACATGTCTCGAAGGGTGGCGACGCGTGGGTCACCCCGTGTGACTGCCGCGCTTCGGTTACACCTTTAGTCTCGCATGGCCGCGAAAACGCTACACCCCACGAGTCGCCCATCCGCCCAAGTCGAAGCTTGTAATGGATTGCACCCGAACGGGGACTAATCGTGATCGCGCATCGGAGACAGGTTCCGAACGGGATGGATCACATCCTCCAATCCTCGGTGATGCCGCAGTCGGACGCGGCGAGCGCCCGGTTCGATCGTGTTGCCCGCGAGTTCGGACCGCGCTTGTCTCGCCTGACGGCGAGTTACGTCGACGAACCCGCCGACCGGGACGATCTGCTCCAGGAAATTCTGCTCGCCCTGTGGCGCGCACTGCCGACGTTCCGCGGCGAGTCGTCGGAGCGAACGTTCGTATACCGGGTGGCGATGAATCGCGCGCGCACGTTTCGTTCGCGACGGTATCGACGCGCCGAGGTCCCGGTATCAGCGGAGCTGCGCGATCCCGTGCAGCCGCCGGACGCTATCGTCTCCGACCGTGACGAACGGGATCACCTAACGCGTGCAGTGCGCGCGCTACCGGCGTCGCTCCGTGACGTCGCCCTGCCCTATCTCGAGGACCTCTCCATCGCGGAGATCGCGGCGCTGCTGGGGATCACCGAGAACAACGTGCGGGTTCGGCTTGCCCGCGCCCGTCAGCAGCTCAGGACACTGCTCTACCGCGAATCATGACCGAGACGACTGATTGGACCCGGTGGCGGGGCTCCTGGCAGACTCGCGGGCCGACGCCGGAAGAGTTGACGACCGCTGTCACGCGGTTTCACCGCGCGAAGCGCCGCGCCGGAATTCTCCTCGCGATCGAGTGGGCGATCGTCGGGTTGGCCGTCGTGTTTCCGGTCATGGCCATGCGGCACGCTGCCAACGCCGCCGAAGCGGCGTTGGGAATTGGCGCGATCGTCATCGTGCTGGGTGTCGCCGGCTTTCGAGCGCGGAATCGCCGCGCCGAGCGCCACGCACTTGGCACGAGTGGGCGGGAGTTCGAAGACGCGGTGCGCTCTCTACGTCAAGCCGAGCTCCGGTTCGTGCGATTTCTCTGGCTCGTGCTCGGTGTGGAAGGAGTCTTCGCCGCCGCGTGGTGGTACGGCGA
>Ga0075418_10010449_pt1 | contig 10392 bp, 6 predicted proteins | sample SoiMetdeltSBSDD2_FD_81776 | JGI IMG/M metagenome (GOLD analysis project Ga0075418, IMG submission 81776) | Bulk soil microbial communities from a Populus tree surrounding site in Tennessee, USA - Soil MetaG P. deltoides SBSDD2 | ecosystem: Environmental > Terrestrial > Soil > Tree plantation...
ATTCGGTGTCTCCGCCGCGCTTTTCGGACAAGTCACCCTGAAGGGCGGTCGCGTCGAACAGACCAACTTCGACACCTACCGTGTGCTGCGCATGAACGAGGCTCCGGCCATCGAGGTGCACATCGTCAAGAACACCGAATTCCCGGGCGGGATGGGCGAACCAGGGACGTCCGCCATCGTGCCCGCCGTCACAAACGCGATTTTTGCCGCCACCGGCAAGCGTCTCCGCACGCTGCCGGTCGATCCAGCAAGGCTCAAGCATGCGTGAACCATCAGCGCCCGGCGCATTCCGCTCGGCAAGATCCGCGCGAAGAATCCGCAGCACCTCGGCCACGGCTGCAGCGTTCTCGTATACTTGGTGATCCGACTCCACGACAAGCGTCGAGGCTGCGCCCGGCAGGAGTGCGCTCGCAAGTGGCACGACGCCGTCAGTCTCGGGCTTCCGGCCGGGCAGGGCCCCTGCAATGGTGTGATAGGGAATGCCCGCGACCGGCATCAGCGTCTCGCCCGCGCGCCGGACCGGTTGCAAGGTCTGCAGCGAAGTGATGCTGTTGACGCTCGCGTGGAGATAGGCCTCGCGCAGTTCCTCGCGCACCGCGTCTGGATTCTCGAGCGTAAGCCGGCGTAATGCCTGGAGCTCCGGCACGTGCCGGCCGATCAGCTTGCGGAACACACGCCCGAGCCACTCGTCGGCCCGCGGACTGCCGCGATGCGGTGCAGCCAGAAAGATGGCGCGCGAAACGCCGGAATAGGGCTCGAATCGGAAGACGCTGTGCATCAGCGCGAGATCGGCGGGATCGCCGCGCAACGCTTCCGGCGGCACCGTGAACGCCGCCGACCACAGCACGTCGCCGCTGTGCACGCACAGCATGCGCGAAATCACGCCGCCCAGGCTGTGGCCGATGAGCACCATGCCCGATCGCGCCGGATCGTCGCCTTCCGGATCGAGCACGTTCCATGCCGCGTCGAGGTAGCCTTGCATACGCCGACGGGTCACCAGCAGCGGGGCATCGGTCGGATAGACGATGTGCCAGACCTGGAAACGCGAGCGCAGATCAGCTGCCCCCCACAGCGCGTTCGACAGGCGCGCCCAGGCGAGAGGACTGCTGCCCAGTCCGTGGATCATCACGACCGGACGCTTGTTCGGATCGTAGTCCTCGAGGAGATAGAGGCCCGCGCGCCGACCCATCTCGTCACCGCCGAGCAGACCCCATACGCTCATACGCCGCAGGTCGGAGGTGTCCACCTCCCTGGCATGGAAAGCCGAGGTGTCCAGCGCGAGCGGGTAGCGCCGGCTCCCGACCACAAGCGGACCCGATGCGAGCGGATCGGCGATCACCAGCCGCGGCTTCGATGCGTTGTCACCCGTGGTGGACTCGAACCAGGCGGTTGCCGAGCGAAACACGCCTTCGCGCGGCAACAACTTGCACAGCGCACGGTCGTCGCAGCGCGGCGTCATCACGGCCAGCGGCACGCCGAAGCCACGGCTGACGAAACGCTGGCCGCCGAAAACGGTGGCCGGTACGTCCCGCGCGCGCATGACCGAGAGCGGGCCCTCGAGATAGGGTGATAGTTGGCGAAACTCGAGTGTCACTCCGAGACCGCCGATGCGGGTCGGCCCCTCGGACCAGCGTCGGGACGGGCCTTGCAGCGCCAGCCCGAAGAAGGCGTCCGTGCAATCCGTGGCCAGCGTCGCGGCTTCCTTCGCGACGGCCCGGTCCGCGGCGCCCATGGCCCGGTAGGCGATCGTTGCGCAACGCGACCACGGCTCGATCGCTGTACGCGCCGTTTGTTGCCGCCTCGCCCAATCAGCCCAGCTGTTGGCCTCGATCAGGAGTCGACCCGCGTCATCGGCGTCCCCGGAGCATCCAGCCCCGTGCAGACAGGCTGGCGCGGGCGGCGCAGGCTCCACTGCCGCCGCCGATTGCTCGGGAGCCAGGGAGCGGCAGCCGCTCATCGCAAGCACGAGGCCGACGGCCAGAGCGGTTTGCCAGGCGTAGCTCGTGTCGATGGACGGGACCTCCGAAGTTCCGAACGTTCCCGCCCGCCAGGCCCCTTATCGCGCAGGTGCCGCGACTTACGCTATCCCAATGTCTTCGTGCCAGACGTCAGGATGCGCCTCGATGAACGCCGTGAGCAGGTCCACGCATTCAGATGAGTCCAGATCGAGGACGTCCACGCCTCGCTCACGCAGCCAATCAATCCCACCGCGGAACGTGCGCGACTCGCCAACCACTACTTTGCCGATCCGGAACTGGACGACGAGCCCGCTGCAATACCAGCACGGAGCCAAGGTCGTGACCATGACCGTATCCTGGTACCGGCGCTGACGGCCTGCCTTTCGAAAGGCATCGGTCTCGCCGTGCACCGACGGGTCGCTTTCCTGGACGCGACGATTGTGTCCTCGCCCAAGCAGCATCCCGGTTCGGTCGAAGAGAGCTGCCCCGATCGGAATGCCACCTTCGGCCAGACCAAGCCTTGCCTCCTCGAGAGCAACGTCGAGCATCGCCTGGTAATCGAGCCCGTCCTTCATGCATTGCTGCCTTGTTGGATCGTCGACCCGCGAGGCTCGTGCGTCCTCATGAATCTATTTCGCCTCTGCGCTATTGAGGGATTACCGTAACATCATCGAAAGCCGACGCATACCATCGGAGAGACTGGTGCAGGAGATGCGGGAAGTCACGGACGGTCTGCAGTTTCCGGAAGGGCCGGTTGCGATGACCGATGGCTCGGTCATCGTCGTCGAAGTCCGGCGCGGTACGCTCACGCGAGTGCGCGCCGACGGTCGGCACGAGACCGTCGCCGAGCTGGGAGGCGGCCCCAACGGCGCGGCCGTCGGCCCGGATGGCGCCATGTACGTCTGCAACAACGGCGGCGCCTGGGAGTGGCAGCCCGGCGATCTCCACCTGCCAGGCGGCCCCATGGCGGGTTATCGGGGCGGATCGATCCAGCGCGTGGACTTGCGCACGGGCCGCTACACCACGCTCTATGACTCCTGCGACGGCAGACCGCTCAACAGCCCGAACGACATCGTCTTCGACCGCACCGGCGGCTTCTGGTTTACAGCGCTCGGTTACTTTGACGGAGAGAGCCGTCGCCTCGGGGGCGTGTACTACGCGCGAGCCGATGGCTCGAAGATCGTGTGTTGGCGCGGTGGTGAGCATTGGCTCATCTCGCCGAACGGGGTCGGTCTTTCGCCGGACGAAAGCCGGCTCTACGTCGCCGACTGCATGATGGGCCGGCTCTACGAGTTCGACCTCCCGTCACCAGGCATCATGGCGCCGCCATCCTCCATAGCGCCCGGCCGCGTCGTCTGCACATTGCCGGGCTTCCAATGGCTCGACAGCCTCGCGGTCGAAGCCGGCGGACAAATCTGCGTCGCGACGCTGTGGAACGGTGGCATCAGCGTCTTCGAACCGTCCGGTGAATACGAGCACGAACCCATGCCCGATGCCGTGACGACAAATCTCTGCTTCGGAGGCACGGACATGCGCGACGCGTGGATCACCTGCTCGAGCACGGGCCGCCTGCTCAAGGGCCGCTGGCCGCGACCGGGGCTCAGGCTGCCGTTCAATGCGTGATGGCCGGTGCGGTCAGCGCCCACGCGTGGGGCCGGAATCGACCTACAGAATTCGGCCGATAAACTCTACAGAGTGGTCTTCGGGCCCGTGCATGCAAGGAGGCACTTCGAATGGAATCGCACCCCTTTATCGAAAGGCTCCACGGCGTCCGCTACCAGGTGAAGGATGTCGCTCGCGCCCGGGAGTTCTATACCCAGCACCTCGGTTTCAAGTTGGAGCATCAGCACCTGCCGGCCTTTGCGAGCGTCTCTCTGGGTGATGCACAAATTCTGCTCAGTGGCCCTGAAGCCTCGGGATCGCGGCCAATGCCCAACGGGCAACGCCAGGAGCCCGGTGGATGGAATCGCGTGGTGCTCAAAGTCTCCGATCTCAAGGCCTGCATCGCTGCGTTCAAGAAAGCAGGCGTGCGGTTTCGGAATGAGATGGAAACCGGTCCCGGTGGACGTCAGATTCAGATCGAGGATCCCGACGGGAACCCGATCGAGCTGTTCGAGGCGGCAGGCCAGCAGGCAGCCAAAACCCGATCTGTCTAGCTTGCGATGCCCGACGAGGCGCCGCCGGGCGAAGCAGGTCCCGAATGTCGGCTCAGTCGCCGCCCCAGCTCTTCGAGAAACCGAGGCCCCAGGTTCTGGGAGTGTTGATCGTGATCGTCCCGGGCGGTGCGCTCTGCTGGTCGAACAGGATCGCGCGCTCGTTGCTGAGGTTGTCGACGTAGGCGTAGACCTCCCAATCGTCGGCCTCCAGCCCGAATTTCAGGTCGGAGATCTCGTAGGACGGCTGGACCGTAGGGAGGGTGATCGCGTTCAGCACGTCGCCGTTGTAGGTCCACTGGTAGCGACCGTAGAAACGGCCGCCGGCAAGCTCCAAGGGGAACGTGTACTCGAGCCAGACCGCGCCCTTCTTTTCCGCCGAGAAGGGCAAGCGCGCGCCCGCCTCCGTGCCGACTAGATCGTTGCCCGACGTCGTCTCCGCGTCGAGAAACTGTGCGTTGAAGCCCACGTCGAGCGACTCCCACAACCGCGCGCTGAACTCGGCGCTGACACCGTCGATCTGCGCATCGCCGACGTTCGTGACCACAACTACGAACAGCGGGCCCGGGTCGACGACCTCGACCTGGTAGTCGTCCCATTCCATCCTGAATGCGGTGAGGTTGAAGGCGATCTGGCCATCGAGCCAGCGGCTCTTGAGACCGAGCTCGTAGTTGTCGAGGAAATCCGGCTCGTAGTCGGCCGGCAGCACCGTGCCAGGACGCACGACATTGCGGCCGCCGGCACGAAAGCCGTCCGAGAAGAGCGCGTACACCATCGCGGTGTCGCTGATCCGGTATTGCAGGCTCAGCTTCTTGGTGATGTCGCTGGTCGAATTTTCGGCCTTGGCAAGCTCGGCCGTGAAGTGGCCGTTCGGCTGCTGGATGAAATACTCGCGCGTACGTGTGTGATCGAACCAGCGCAGCCCCGCGGTGAACGTCCAGCGGTCGGTCAGCGAGAATCCCAGTTCGCCGAACGCTGCGTACTGCTCCGTGATCTGATCGTTCTTCGTATGGTAGAACGAGTTGTCCGTCGTGCCCGGCTGCACGTCGTAGTACGCCGCCCAGAAGTCGAACGCCGGCGTATTCTCGTAGTCCTCGATGCGGGTGAAGAAGTTGAAGCCGTCGTGAACGCGCTCGTAAAAGAGACCCGCCAGCCAGGTCATTCTGCCGGTCTCGCCCTGAAGACGAAATTCCTGGGCGACACGCCGCGCGTCCGGACTGTCACTCCAGCCGAGCCCTCGTGGATCGGGGCCCAGGTCGTAGTTGGCGTAGTAAGCAGCGAAGCCGGTCAGGTAGAAGGTGTAGTCGGTGTTGTCCTGGTGGTACTCGATCGAGCGCGTGAAGTAGCTGGTGGCCGATGTGAACTGGCCCCAGCCGAGATCGCCCTGCAAGGTGAGGGACGTCTGCACCCATTCGTCGTCCCGACTCTCGTCGAAGAAGCGCACGACTGCCAGTTCCCGGCCCGAGCGCTGCACGTTGTCCTCTGAATAGCTGTTGGCCTTCATCTTCTGGTAAACGACGCCGACGTCGACCGTCCACTCGTCGTTCGGCAGCCAGCGAAACGCCGCACGGCCGCCGGAATAGTCGATGGCGTTGATGTCGTCGTCGACGAAATCGGCGTTGTCGAACGTTCCGCCGAGGCTCGTCCCGAAGACGTTGTCGATGAAGCCGGCTTCGTGGGCCGTGAAGCCGACCAGCCGGATGGCCATGTTGTCGCTCAGCGGCACGTTCAGTACCGCGCTCAGGTCGTAGCCGACCTCTCCATCCTCGACGGAGGTGCCCTCGAGACTGACGTTCGACTCGAACCCGGCCGGATCGGGCTTGTTCGTGATGTAGCGCAGCGTGCCGGACTGGGAGCTGGCGCCGTACAGCGTGCCCTGCGGTCCTGGCAGCGCCTCGATTCGCTCGATATCGACGAGCCGTATTTCCGGCTGCAGCGAGCTCTGGGTCAGCGGCTGCTCATCGAGATAGATCGCGGCAGAGGCATCGGCAATGAATGACGAGGAGTCGTCGGCGACGCCGCGGAAGTAGATCGTGCCACGGCCCGGCGTAACCGCGTTGAAGCTCAGGCTCGGGACGAAGCGCGAGATATCGTCGAGCGTGTTCAGGTTGGCCTGTTCGATCTGCTGCTGCCCGATCGCCTGTATCTCCTGCGGGATGCTGAGCAGGGACTCCTCGCGCTTGCGCGCGGTGACGATGATCTCCTCGAGACCGGCCGTCGGGGTCTGGGCGACGAGGGAGGGCGTATAGCTGCCGGCAAGGGCGGCCGAGACGGCGCGTGCGATAGGGCACAGGCGGACCCTGGCGTTGACCCATGAGCTCATGCTGACCCCTACCCGAGTGGCACGAGAGCAGGAGCATAGACCAACTCTCGAATCCCAGTCACCCGACGGCGGTCAAGGCGGGTGTTTCGATGCTTGCCTTAATCGCGCGGCCCGCCGGTTAGGGTCGTTCGCCGGGAGGCAATGACGACAGCACCGGCTGCAGTATCTCGATCAGCGGCGCGAGCTCGCGAGTGTAGTTGCGCCATACGCCGACGGAGTCGGTGTAGATCGGCAGGCGCACTTGTTCGGAACTGGCTGTGCGGATGGCGCGCTGCGTTTCGTAATAGCGCAGACAGGCGTCCTCCCACGGCAGTCCGCAAAACTGGAGCAGTCGCCGCGTCTGCTCCGCCTGGTCGGTCACCATGGTCTCGTAATGCACGTCGAGCACGCGGCCGGGCAGCACGGCGTGCCAGTGCGCCATCAGCCTGGCGTACTGCAGGTAGTACTCGCCGAGCTCAACCAGGTCGTAGGTAAACGGCTGTCCCCGGGCGAACAGCTGCTTGTAGCACGAGAGACACGTGTCGAGTGGATGGCGCCGGGCGTTGACGAACCTCGCGTTCGGCAGGATCAGGCTCAGGAGCCCGATGCTCGCGAAGTTGTTCGGATTCTTGTCGATGAAGTGCGGGGCATTGCCGCGATACCGACGCGTGCTCTCGAGGTACGACCGGCCGAGGGCCGCCCAGGTATCGTCGCCAAAGTCGCGCACGGCCTCGGGGTAGACGATCCCATCGCGGCGCTCGCGGTTCAATTGCTGGATGAGCCTGCCGACCTCGGGTAGCTCGTGAGTGGCATCGACGAGCGAGTGGCTGGCCAGGATCTGCTCGATCAGCGTGGATCCCGACCGCGGCAGGCCGACTACGAAGATCGGTGCGCGGTCCGGATCGCCGCGTCCGGCGTGCCGCGCCAGGAACTCCGCGTCGAACACCTCGGCGATGCGCTCGTTGAGCATCTCGGTCTGGACCGGGTCGTAGCTCTCGAGTGCGCGTCGCAGGCCGTTGCCGCGCTCGTAGAGCCCGAACGCCCGCGCATGGTCCCCGGCATCCTCACGCGCCTTGGCGAGCGCAAAGCAGAACTGCGCCCGCGCCTCGTCGGACATCGCAGGCAGCTCGAGTTGCCGCTCCATCGCCTCGATCTCCCGGTCCTCGAAGCGAAACGTCTTGAGGTTGGACAGGCTCCACCAGGCCTCGCTCAGCTCCGGACGAAGGTTGGCGGCGCGGCGGTACGCGTCGATGGCCTCGGCCTGCCGCCCGACGGTCTTCAGCGTGTTGCCCAGCCCGAGATACCCCGCCGGCAGACCGGGATCGAGCTCGATTGCCCGACTGTAGGATGAAACCGCCTGGTCGTGGCGGCCGGAGCGAGCCTGAGCATTGGCCAGGCTCACGTGCACACTGGCCGAATGCGGATTGAGCTGCAATGCGCGCTCGATGCTCGCCAGGGCCGCAGATACGTCCAGGCGCTCGAGCTGGGCGCGACTCAGGTCGATCCAGGCGGGGAGAAAATCCGGCGCGATCTCGACCGCACGTTTCAGCAGCTGCTCGGCCTGCCCGTAGTGCTCGGCGCTAATCGCCACCAGCGCCAGCAGGCGCAATGCCTCGACATGATTCGGGTCGCGTCGCAGGATCTCGCGGTAGACGGCTTCCGCCTGTTCGATGCGACCCGCGCGGTGATGCTCGGCCGCCCGCGCAATGAGCTGGCGCGCCGGATCGGCCTGCAGGAACGCCTGCATCAGCTGGTCTGCCTGCTCCGTGCGCCCGGACCGCGCCAGCGCGTGCACCAGCGCGAGCTGCGCCGACTGCAGCTTCGGATCCAGCTCGAGCGCCCGGTGCAATCCGGCGATCGCCTCCTCGACCCGGCCGAGCTGCAGGAGGCTCCGGGCGAGCTCCTCGTGACCCTTTGCGTATCCGGGCTCTTCCTCGAGTGCGCGGCGCAGCAGCGGCTCGGCTTCAGATCCACGACCCTGGGCGTTCAGTGCCGCGCCAAGCACGGACAGCAGATTCGGCTCACCGGGAAAATCGGCCAACGCATCGCGACAGAGCCGCTCGGCCATGACACCGTCGCCCGCGCGCAGGAACGAGACCGCGCGATCGAAAGCTGCGCGTGCAAGGTTGATGTCGGTGGCCACGGGGAGAAAAAGTCTACGCCAACTGGTCGGCAAGCCGCTGGTGTGCCCGGTGTTCCGATCCGACGGTCACCTGAGCTTTCCGAGGAGCCGTTGAAATCGCGGCTCCGCTCGCAGGCTGTCGTAGTCCGGGTCCACCTTTACCCAGTCGAGCTTGCCCCAGCCGCGGCTGAAGACGCGCTCGAGGATGTCGATCGCCTCGTCCTTCATTCCCGCCCTGGAGTGCAGGCAGGCCGCGTTGACGAGCGTGCTCATGTCGTCGGGATAGAGCTCGAGCGAGCGGCGCGAGACTTCCATGGCTCGTTCCGCCTGGCCGTCTTCGTAGAGCGCGACGGACGCGGTCGCGAGCGCTCGCCCGTCGTTGGGATTCAGAGCGAGCGTGCGTTCGGCCCTGGCGATGCCTTCGCGGTTCGCCGCGCGCGCCTCGGCGTTTCGGCCGAGCATGCGCAGCGACTGCGCCTCGAGCACCAGGCTCTGGAAGTCCTCGTGCCGGACCTCGCCCGCCTTGTGAAAGAGCTCCGCCGACCGTTCGATATCGCCGTGCGCGAAGCAGGTCCGTCCATAGTAGTAATACGCGTCGAACAGGTGCGGATTGAGGCGCGCCGCCGATTCGAAGTGCGACGCGGCCTCGTCGTAGCGGCAGTGCAGGGCGAGCGCCATGCCACGGGCCACGTGCGCGTCGGCCAGGTCGGGTGCGAGGGCAAGCGCGCGCTGGCTCGCGTCGTCCGCGCGCTCGACGTCCTCGTCGCGGGCGCCCCACCACTCGTAGAGCTGCGCGTGCACCGTGGCGAGGCCAGCCCAGGCAGGGGCGTAGTCCGCATCCAGGGCAATCGCTCGCTCGAACGTCCGACGGCTCTTGTCCAGGTCGGGTTGCTGCATCCGGTGCAGGCTCTGGCGTCCACGGAGGTAGAACTCGTATGGCTCGGCGCCGGTCGACCGGCGCCGCAGCCCGCGTCGCTCGCGTTGGGAGAGGGCGCTGCCCCGCAGAGTGGTCGCGACGGTCTCGGCGATCTCGTCCTGGATCGCGAACACGTCGCCAAGCTCGCGCTCGAAGACCTGCGACCACCGGTGAAACCCGCTTGCCACCTCCACGAGCTGCACCGTGATGCGCAGGCGCTCGCCGGACTTGCGCACGCTGCCTTCGAGGAGCGCGCCCACGCCGAGCTGCCGCCCCACCTCGCGCACGTCCACCCCGGCGGCGCGGAACTGGAAGGATGAGCTGCGCGCCGCGACCCGCAGGCCATCGACGTGCGCCAGCGCATGGATCAGCTCCTCGGCGAGGCCCTCGCAGAAGAAGTCCTGGTCGCGGCCCGGACTCATGTCCGTGAAGGGCAGGACCGCGATGGCCGTGGAGTCGGCGGCGGGCATCGCCCGCGCCCCGGCGGGCGGCGACGAATCGCGCGCCACGGGCGCGACGAACTGGTAGCCGTAGCGGTGCCGCGTCGCAATGAACCGCGGCTGTCGCGCGTCGTCTCCGAGGGCCTTGCGCAGCTCCTGGATGCAGGTGGCAAGCGCATCGTCGCTCACCACGGTGCCGTGCCACACCGAGGCGAAGATCTCCTGCTTCGCGACGGGCTCGCCCGCCCGATCGATGAGCAGCCCGAGCACGGCGGCCGCCTTGCGTGTGAGCCTGACCTCGCGGTCGCTCGCCCACAGCCGCGCCGTCACCGGCTCGAAGCGGTAGCGGCCGAAAGTCAGCTCCTGGTCCATTGCGGCGGTGGTTCGGGGCGCCCCGGGAAAATCCCGGAAAAAAAACGGTGTTTGCTCAGGACTCGTGCGCGGTGTCCACCTACGCTGCACGGCACGTCGCGGGTGACCGCGAGCGGCCGGCCGAAGGGG
>Ga0075418_10010455_pt1 | contig 10387 bp, 9 predicted proteins | sample SoiMetdeltSBSDD2_FD_81776 | JGI IMG/M metagenome (GOLD analysis project Ga0075418, IMG submission 81776) | Bulk soil microbial communities from a Populus tree surrounding site in Tennessee, USA - Soil MetaG P. deltoides SBSDD2 | ecosystem: Environmental > Terrestrial > Soil > Tree plantation...
AATGCATCGGTAGTCATCGGATCACCAATGAATTGTCGGATGCATCCATTGGTCCGAATTGATGCTCAAAGCATCAGGATGAACTTAACGTTCGTCCATCATTCGTTAACAGCTCGCGCTCTGATCATCACCACCAATCCCGAAAGGATTCGAACTTAATAGCCCCGCGTGCAATGCATCGGTAGTCATCGGATCACCAATGAATTGTCGGATGCATCCATTAGTCCGAATTGATGCTCAAAGCATCGGAATGAATTTAACGTTCGTTCATCATTCGTTAACGGCTCGCGCTCAGATCATCACCACGAATCCCGAAAGGGATTCAAGCTTAGTAACCCCCCATGGAATGCGGGGTGTATGACTGCAGAGGTCCGGAACCCCGAAGGGGTTGAACACGATGACCGAAGACTAGTCGAACAAAACCGATCACCCAGTCAACGACTCTCTAAGAGTGTTCAAGTCTAACAACGCGCCTACCTGACCGTTTTAACCCCACGCCTACAGCAAATTCCATTTCTCAGCCAGTTGCGTATTAATGCCCTCTCCTTCCTTTGGATTCGGATTCCCTCTTCCAGTTTCGATTAGACTGCGCAAGCTCTTTTGAATATACGTCGTCCAGGCATCCTGGCAGACATTAAAACATTCATACTCAGGGACCAATCCGAGGTGCGTGACACTTAACTGAGTTTTACCATCTTTTTGAGAGATGTCAAAGATGACCCTGGTGTTTTTCCATTCTGTTTTGTCATCTGTAAAACTGAAATAATTATCCAACACAAACCAAACCACTTTCCTGGCTGGAAGTAGCTCAATCAGTTTGATCTTGCAATGATGCACGTCCTTGTAGCGATAGAGAAACTCAGCGTTGAGAATATCGGTGTCACCTTCGATCTCCTCCGACCACCATCCTCTGACGTTATTGATGGCTTTGTAAACTTTAGCCGGCGATTCATCAACCAGCAGTATTGTATTAAAATCCGTAGTTGTCATCTTTAAATTTGTTTAAGTTAAAACTCGGTTCGACATTCGGAGTTCGCCCCGATAATTATCGGGGGACATTCGGCATTCACCGCAAAATTCTCTGGAACTCCTGTTGCACTTCTCTAGGACTTACTCTTCCCCTTCGGGAAACCCGGATTATTCATCACTTCAATGATCTGTTCTGTATGACGCTTGCTATGCGCCGCCATAAATAAGATTGTTTGATACGTATCTATCTTACCAAATGGCATATCGTTGTAATGGTTGCGAAGATCATCCGACGTGGTCTTGACGTACTTGATGTTATCATCCCGTTTTGTTTTGAACTCCTTTAATGATGCTTCGAACGATCCGAACTTATTCGTCGGCTCTAAGTCGTGTTGCGTTTTTACTTTGTGCGTTCGATCTGTGATCATGTTGATTACCGCCTCATCCGATGTCTTTACGTCTTTTCGAAAAGATGGATCTGCCTGCTGCTGCAGTGCCTGTTGTGCGAATCCAAAAATGTTACTCTCTGAACTGGCAATGTGTTCTACGCATTCCGCGATGGACCAACTATTGGGGTCGGCTTTGAAGTTGAGCTGCTCTGGAGACAGTCCTTTCACTTTTTTCAGGAGGTCCTCCTTAGTCTCTTGCAGGTATTTGGACGCAAAATCCCGTTCTGCGTCAGTGAGTCCGGGCGATGGCACATTAAAACTCATGGTCACCAATGCAACCATTAAAAGCAATAATTTGACTTGTTTCATAAGTGAGATTGTTTGTTTGGCCTTAAGACGAATGAGTTGTCTTGATAGGGACAAATTATTTTCACTTTTTTAGAACGGATGTTGAAATGTCGCTCAAAGAGCAAAAGCGCTCTCATGTCTTTAGAGGCGTAGCCTCGCCCCATTCTTGTGACGACGGACTTTAGTCCGTTGCCAAACGAGCCCCATAGATACATAGAGCCATAGGCTCGACCGATATGAGCCGTGCAATTGCCACATTCGGATGTCAACACTTCATATGAAAACGGATTGATTCCGATCACTATTCGTTGATACCGTGAAGTATCCTCACTGGACGAACCTCTATTCTTGCATTCTTCGCCGACTCAAAAATCGGATTCCTCTTTCCAATCTCAATTGCCTCCGTCATATTCTCCGCCAGGAGCAGGTAATAACCAGCAATTACTTCCTTAGATTCATTAAATGGACCATCTTTGAGCTTACCGTTCGTCCCTGATATAATAACAGATTCCATTTCAAGCGGTTGTGCGCTCTTCACCTTACCTTGCTTCATGAGATCCTCTATGTATACTTTGACTTTCTCCAGATGCTCTTGCTGTTTTTCTTGCGATATCTCCAAAAAGTGGTCTCCCTCGGTCCTGATCAATAACATGAATTGTTTCATAGTTGAAATTATTTGGTTGATAAGTTAGTGACCTAAAGACAAAAAAGATCCGTGGATAGGGACTTTTTCACGATAAGATTTTTTAATGATTTTTATATTACGATCCGATCCGTTATCCCTTATACCATATACCCTATACCCTATACCCTTTTCATCATATGTACCTCGATACGGGTACGAATATCTCTGAATATGGGATTGGCTTTGGCAATATCTACGGCCTCCTGCAGATCTTTTGCCACAATATGAAAATAACCTGCAATGACTTCCTTAGTTTCGTTAAAAGGACCCTCCTTCATAACTCCTCCGTCGTCCGAAACAATACGGCTACCTTTGTCCAGCGGCGCTGCACTTTTTAGCTTACCCTCCTTCATCAGCTTGCCGATGTAAGCAGTTCCATGCTCAATGTGTTCCTGTAATTCCTTAGGGGAAAGGGATGTCCAAACATCTCCTTCTGTACGGATAAGTAGCAAAAAATCTTTCATAGCGTTTGATTTAGTCCGTCTGAGAGACAAATGACTTAGCTGGAGAGGGACATAAGAGTCAAACTATTTTTTCAGACACAGATCAAGTTTCCTTTTCAAATGATCTTTTTCCGCCTGAAGCGGAGAAAGTGCGATAGCCTTTTCAAAATTTTCCGACGCAAGCTTGAGATCATTTAGTTGCAGGTAAAACTCACCGCGTGTGGAATGAAAAAGGTGGTAAGACTCCAACGCCGGATTTTCTTCTATTTTCTTCAACTCCTTCAACGCACTCAATGGGCCATTCACCTTTGATAATACAATCGCCCGGTTCAACAACACAAGGGGAGAATCATCTATTATGGCCAGCTTATCGTACAGCGAAAGAATACTCTTCCAGTCGGTGGTTTCAAAATTCCTGGCTGAGCAATGATAGGCAGATATCGTCGCGAGTATATGATAAATTGAAAGTGTTTTATCAGCCGTTGATTTTTCCAGGTAATAAAAACCCTTTTGCATAAGCGACAGATCCCATTTCGACCGATCCTGCTCTGCCAATGTAAGTATATCTCCTCTGTCGCTCGTCCTGGACTTAAAACGGCTTGCGTTTAAATACATCAACGCAAGCATTGCATACACATTTGACTTGTTTTTAATGGCTTCGTGCGACGCGATTATCTCTGTTAATCGTATCGCTTCTTCACATAGCTCAAATCGGATTAGCTCATTCCCACCAGACGCACTGTATCCTTCATTGAACAGTAAATAGATTGTTTCCAAAACTGCCGTTAACCTCGGCTCCAGATCATTGCCTTCTGGAACATCAAATGAGATTTTGTCTTCCCTGATCTTTTGCCTCGCCCGAACCAGTCGTTTGTTTATGTTTTCTTCCGTTGTAAGAAATGCCTTAGCTATCTCGAGAATGCTGAATCCACAAAGTGTTTTGAGTGTCAGTGCCACCTGGGAGTCGGATGAAATGGAAGGATGACAACACGTAAACATCATGCGCAACTGATCATCTATTATCTGTTGTTCCGAAAATATGTGATTGAGCGCTGGCTCAGCTGTCCATTCGGAGTCAAGAAAATGAACGACATCGGACAAATATTTTCTCTTGTACTTCTCCCGGTTGACGATGTTGAGGGCTTTATTTTTAGCCACCATAAACAACCATCCGGATGGATTATCAGGAATACCCTTGTAAGTCCATTGATTCAATGCTTCAACCAATGAATCCTGCACGACATCTTCCGCCAGTTCAAGATTGTCTGGCCCAAAGATCCTTGTGAGCACGGAAACCAATCTCCCTGAATCATGCCTGAAGAGATTGTCTACTATTTGTTTGACCTTAGATTCCTGCATTTGGTGATCCTCACAAAGCACGAAGTTAGGCAATCGGTGCGTCTTGTAGCCTTACCCACTCCTCAACTACCGATTCCAAAGCCTTTTTCTTTTTCAGTATATCTTCTCCATTCATGAATCGCGCAATTCTCACTTCACTCCCATCACCCTCCAGAAAACCTGTACTGTCTCCGATTAGTGCTCCTTTATGAAACATAAGGCTCACGAATTTTTTTGCATTCATTCGGATTGATGCCATGTTCCCTTTGTACATAAATATTGGTGACTGCCATTTAATATCTTCCTGAATATTATCGTTGACCTTGAGGATAATCTCGCGCACCATCTGAATTTGATCAGTCAAGGGATGTTTCTTCTTTTGAAGGAAAGCATCCACTTTGGAATTTCTGCCCATGATCTAACCAGCGGTTCGTTTATAGTTGATCCTCCAGTTCAGCTTCCATGTCTTCCCCCCGTCCTCGGTTGATTCCCAATCCCACATCATGGAATTTTCCTTTATGTCATAGAACACCATGCGCAAAATAATTTGCTTATCTCCCTGCGTTACGGTTTCGGTTTTGAAGATCCTTTTATCTCCTTCGCGTTCACCCACCAAATTGAAATAGGCGCCCTGGTTATCAGCATAGCCCTGGTGCCACTTTTTTTTCTGGGGATTGTAAACGGAAATGCTGGTTCCTAAATAACCTTTGGAGGTTCCTTCCTCTATTTTGAAGTTCTCCTGTATGACCGTATTATCAAGGATCTTGGTGATGGTGTTCGTGCCTTTACCAATCTTTCCATCCGTTTCGGTCCAACTTGCTTCCCACTTGCCAACCCAGAAATCAAACCAGGCCTTCTCGTCTTGTGCAACGCTGTGACTATCCGCAAGTAAAGTCAACACGCACGCGTATATTATATTTTTCATGAGGTTTGGGGTATTCTTAAAAATAGGCAACAGAATACGTACTTGTCCAACATACACAGGGTGAGTTTATTGTAGAAGGATGAAATATCCCGCAAATTGTGGGGCTTTCGCCCTTATCCGCTTTGCCCTCCGACCGCGTGCGCCCCGATAATTATCGGGGCTATAGCGGTGGCACAAGCGTTTCGCATAGGTGGGTTAACCGTTAACCGTAAGCGCATTTGTGCGTGTAGGGAGGTTAATTGCGCGCATTCAGACAGGTGATCCGGTAATTGGGTTAATAGCCTAACCAACTGGTTAGCAAAGCCAACACCTTTTATTTTAATCTTGCTTGCAAGTCAGGTAACGAAGATTTCCGATGTTCTGGTAAGTGTTCAATGGCAAGCTTTACATATTTTACCTCATTCTTCTTCTCCTTCGCATGAACGTAATAATCTGCCAACCCAAGAGACGTTAAATATTTCTGATCGGGAAATTTCTTTTCATTTAGTTTGAACATGGTCAGAGCACGTTCACTCCTGTTCTCACTTAAAAGGTTCCTTGCATAATTGTCAACCTGGTGGACTGATGCCGTGGTCGAAGCAACCGCTTTATCCATTGCTGCGTCGGCTTCAGCTTGCTTCCCTAGTTTTTTGAAGATTTTGGCCTTTGTTTGCAACTTGGTAAATGTCTCTTCTCCTATTCCCGGTGTCATCGACATGTTTGCCCACCTTAATGCTTCTTCCAGATTTACATCGTGATCCACGCAGAAATCCGCTGCCCACTCCCAGTTTTGGCTATAAAATAATGCAGGCGATTCCTTTAACGCCTTCCTGAAGTGTTCTACATACAAGCCGACATAGTCTTTGACCTTTATTGGGAATCGGAATTCCTTATTCTCCCATCGCATAAATAGGTCGGTAGATTCCATACTGGGATTATCAAAACCAAAGGTCAGCCATTCAGTATATTCACAATCTGTTGGCATAACCTTGATCCGTACGAGATCATCCTCTTTTTTATATGAGTATGCTCCCCAGCCAGCAGGCTCTTTGGATATTATAATTGTCCAAGGAGCCTTTTCTTCAATGTAAGCCATCAATCCGTATCTGCCTGCTTTTACTTCATGGTTGTCAATAACCACATCATGGCTAAACTCTATTACTGTGCGTTCATTGGCACCCAATCGCCATGGAAATGGAACATTTTCTCCATAGGGAATCAACGTTCCCCAAATCTTACCTTTTCTGTTTTCGCCTGTAGGTGAATGTACATTGGGACGTGAGTACTTGACAGATGCTTCAACCAACCCCATTAATTGCGACACTTTTGCCGTTTGATTATCAGCACTGGGTGGCCAGCTTATTTGTGCGTCTACCTGAGTCACCAAAGCCCAAGCAAAAATCAAAGTCAGAAAAACTATTCTCATACCCATATAGTTGTGTTGATACCTTCGTTTTAGAGTCCTGATATAAATATGATCAAATCGCATAAATGTTTGGTCAATATTTAACCTAAGAACCACATTACTATCCTGATACGGAAAAAATGCATCGTGAACCGTTATCCGTTATCCGAAGTCGTCGCACAATTGATACCCTATCGAAAATTCCTCCCCTCGCCAAAAATCCGACCCTGAACAACCTGTTTATCATGCTTCTCTACCCGCTCATCGTGAGCCGGTCCACGTTCATCAGCGCGGGACAAATTGCCAAGTGAAGGAACATCTTCACTTGCTGGAATCAGTTCCCGTAAAAGCCTCGACAAATTATAACAACGCTTCACTATTACGTGAACAACTTCTCCCTCAATCTGCAGCTTTCCTTCAACCATAAGCAATCTTGATTGAATAATTTCCTTCCTGTACTGATCGAAAAGCTTTTGAAAAACAACCAGATTAGAAGTTCCAGTTTCGTCTTCAATAGTTATAAAACATATTCCGCTCGCTGTCCCTGGCCGTTGACGCACTAGAATGAGTCCTGCAACCTTTACCGTATCACCGTCCTTCCTGCTCGCAAGGGCTGCTGATGAGAGGACGTGAAGCCGATCAAGTTGTTCCCTTATAAAACTGACAGGATGAGCTTTTATAGATAGTGAAGTAGTAGCGTAATCGTGCACTACATGCTCCGACAAGCTCATCTCCGGAAGAATGATCCTTTCATTGTAATTGTCATAGGAACGCTGGCCGGAAAATAGGGCCTCCGGATAATCCTTTGTTGAAACTTCCCACAAAGCCTCTCTCCTGTCGTGATCAATGGAACGGAACGTATCCGCATCGGCTAATTTTTCCAAGGTAGAATCAGTTAGGCCGATCCTACGTAAATCATCGATTGATGAAAACAATTTTTCGTTACGGGCGGACATCAGCAATTCAACATCTTCTTGTCTCAAACTTTTTACCTGCCTGAAACCTAAACGCAAGGCACAGTACTTTCCCGATACTTCTTCCAACTTATTATCCCAATCGGAGTGATTGACATCAATTGACCTTACTTCCACACCATGGTTTCGGGCGTCAATCACGATTTGGGCCGGTTGGTAAAATCCCATTGGCATGCTGTTCAACAATGCGCATGCAAATACATCAGGGTAATAACACTTCAGCCAAGATGACACATAGACCAACAACGCAAAGCTTACAGCATGACTTTCAGGAAAACCATAACTTCCAAATCCTTCTAGCTGTTTGAATACGCGACGAGCATATGCCTCACTGTACCCATTTGAAGTCATTCCGTTGATAAGCTTATGTTCGAAATGCGAGATGAGACCATTTACTTTAAATGTCGCCATACTTCTTCGCAGCTGATCAGCTTCCGAAGGAGAAAAACCTGCCGCTACTATTGCAATCTTCATCGCCTGCTCCTGGAATAACGGTACACCTAGTGTGCGACCCAAAATTCCCTCGAGTTCTTTGGAAGGGTAATCAACAGGCTCTTCTCCATTCCTTCTTCTTAAATAAGGATGGACCATATCCCCCTGAATGGGACCGGGCCTCACAATGGCTACTTCAATGACAAGGTCATAAAAACATTTCGGACGAAGTCTGGGCAGCATAGATTGTTGTGCACGGCTTTCAATCTGGAATACTCCTATTGTATCCGCGTGACTTACCATATCATAGACTGCAGGATCATCTTGCGGTATATTGGCTAGGGTAAAATGCCTTCCATAATGATTCGCCGCCAGGTCAAATGCCTTGCGGATACAAGTAAGCATTCCCAATGCCAGGACATCGATCTTTAAGAACCCCAATGCATCGATATCATCCTTGTTCCACTCAATGTTCGTGCGATCTTCCATCCGCGCATTAAGGATGGGACATAGATCGGAAAGCTTGCCTTCCGTTATTACGAACCCTCCTGTATGTTGGCCTAGTTGTCGAGGAAAACCCATGAACTGAGCTGTGAGGTGCAATACTTTCTGAATAGTGGGATCATCAGGATTTAGTCCCTGGTCGGCTATACGTTGTCGGTCGAAGCCTTCATCGTTAAAATCCCATATCAATCCAGAAAGACAACCAATTGTATCAACGGATAGTCCCATCGCCTTGCCAACATCCCTCATCGCACCCTTGTGATGTTGTTGTGTGACCGTTGCTACCACGGCAGCCCTGTCTCGTCCGTATTTACGATAGATATACTGCATTACTTCTTCCCGCCTTTCGTGTTCAAAATCCACGTCGATATCGGGCGGTTCATTGCGCGCAGAAGATATGAAACGTTCGAATAACAGATCAAACTTCGATGGGTCAACTGAAGTAATGCCCAGGCAATAACATACGGTAGAGTTAGCAGCGGAGCCTCTACCCTGACAAAGGATCTTTTGCTCGCGCGCATAACGAACAATATCATATACAGTTAAGAAGTATTCAGGGTAATTCATCTCCTCAATGAATCTCAGCTCATGCTCTATATTAGCTCTTACCTTTTCTGGCACCTGACCTTCAAATATTTCACGCGCACCCTGCCACGTGAGATGCGTGAGCTCTTCCTGAGGAGTGCGACCCTCGCTTGTGATTTCCTTGGGATATGTATATTTCAACTGGTCTAAAGAAAACGTACAGGCTTCGGCAATGACCTGTGTTTGTTTGATTGCATCGGGATACTGACGGAACAACCTATGCATTTCGTCCATAGGTTTTAGAAATCTTTCGGCATTTGGATGCAGTTTGAACCCTGCATTATGAATCGTGCATTTTTCACGAACACAGGTTACTACATCTTGCAGTTCCCTTCGCTTAGGGTGATGATAATGAACATCATTGGTGGCCACCATTGGCATTTCGAGCTTATTCGCAAGCTCATATATTCGGTGAATATGTTTCGTGTCATTGCCATTATATGATCTCGATGCGGCAATGGAAAGATCAGTTCCAAATGCCTCACGATATTCTTTAAGATTATTCTGAAACGGAAGGTCAAAATCAAAACTCTCATTCAGTCTTTCAGGCGCAATAGCGATGAGCTTCCAGCCTTTTGCATGGCCATAGACGTCGGCCCTATACAAATGACATTGACCTTTTTCGGTTCTGAGATTGCCAACAGTGAGTAGATTAGATAATTGTGAATAGGCCTCAAGATTTGTGGGTAATGCCAATAGCGATGGACCATCGATAAGATCAAGTCGGCAACCAGGGATAACCCTGGTTTTTGTTTTTCTTGCAGCCGAATGAGCCCTAACGAGTCCGGCAAAAGTATTGCGGTCCGTTATGGCAATTGCGGAGTATCCATAGGTTGAGGCCTGATCAACAAGTTCCTCCGGATGAGATGCCCCACGGAGAAAACTGAAGTTAGTGGTAATTTGAAGTTCGCAATAACTCATATTAATAAATGCAAGCGTTCATTAGTGTATCGGTGCGTTGAAATTGTGTGGGCATGGGGTGTGTGCATGTTAACCGCTAAGGTGCTAAGACGCTAAGTAATCGCTAAGGATCTTTGCGAAACCGCCTTTGCGTCACTGCGGTGAAAACCCACACCCAACACCTACTCTCACTCCCATTAGTTTGCAGACTATTCTTAAGCAAAGAACCCATGCAAAAACCACTGAAAGTTCTTATCATCATAGTGTCCTGATCGGAAAAGCCAGTATCTGTTACCATCTTCATCTTCGACCCGGTAGTAGTCTCGATGCTGCCCTTGTTGGAGCCACCACTCCTGCTCTATACGCTCAGGTCCATCGGCCTTCAGGATCATGTGAAGTATTCCCTTATGACGGAAAAGCATGGGTGGATAGTCAGGAATTGGCGCTGTGACTTCTATTCGTAGAGGATGTCTTAAAAGATTTATAGGCCGTTGCCTATCCCGCGGCCAGG
>Ga0075418_10010456_pt1 | contig 10385 bp, 8 predicted proteins | sample SoiMetdeltSBSDD2_FD_81776 | JGI IMG/M metagenome (GOLD analysis project Ga0075418, IMG submission 81776) | Bulk soil microbial communities from a Populus tree surrounding site in Tennessee, USA - Soil MetaG P. deltoides SBSDD2 | ecosystem: Environmental > Terrestrial > Soil > Tree plantation...
GGAGCTCGAGCGGATCGCGCTGCACGACGAGTATTTCATCGAGAAGAAGCTCTATCCGAATATCGACTTCTATTCGGGCATCACCCTCAAGGCGATGGGCTTCCCGACCACCATGTTTACCGTGCTGTTCGCCGTGGCCCGCACGGTCGGGTGGATTTCGCAGTGGAAGGAAATGATCGAGGATCCGCACCAGAAGATCGGCCGCCCGCGCCAGCTCTATACCGGCGCCACCCAGCGCGACTACGTGCCGATCTCGCGCCGCAAGTGAAGGCGCCGCAGGTTCGCGGCTGGCTTTTATTTTGACGGCAGGGCACGCCGGGCGGCGCCGAGCACGATATCGGCGGCGCGTGTGGCCGGCGCATTCGATCCGATCTCCATGATCGCGTCCAGCCGGGAAAACGCCTCGATCTGACGCCGCCGCTGCGGCGTGTCCGCGAGCAGCGGCAGCACGGCCGCCGCCAGGTTCTCGGCGGTGCAATTATGCTGGAGCAATTCCGGAACGACATTCTCGCCGAGCAAGAGGTTGGTGAGTATGATTGAAGGAAGTCGCTTCAAAATTCCCCGCCCCACGGCGATGTACTCGATTGCCGACACCTTGTAGGCCGCGACCATCGGCACGCCGGCGAGCGCCAGTTCGAGCGTGACGGTTCCGGATTTTGCCAGCGCCGCCGTGGCGATGCGGAATGCGGCGTGCTTGTCCGCCGTCTCGACCACGATCCGCGGCGGTATCGGCCACTGCTTCGTGGCCCTCCGGATCGGATCGGCGAGATGGGGGATGGTGGGCACCACGACGTCGAGCGCTCCGACACGATCGCGGATAAGCGCCACGGTTTCAGTGAACACTCCAAACAATCGCTCAACCTCGCCGACCCGACTCCCCGGACATACCAGCAAGACAGGCGGCGCAGCGAGCCGACGGCTCGCCTCTTGGGCATTGGGACGCAGATTGCCGACCTCTCCCGCCAAGGGATGCCCGACATAGGTGCAGGGCGGCCCGCCGAGTCGGCGATGAACCTCGGGCTCGAACGGCAGCAGTGCGAGGATGTGATCGATATAGGCGCGCATCACCCGCGCGCGCCCCGGACGCCACGCCCACACCGAGGGTGAAACATATTCGACGATCGGGATCGTGGGATCGGCAGCGCGGACCCGTCGGGCGATCCCCCGCGTGAAGCCCGGACTATCGATGACGACAAGGACGTGCGGGCGTCTCGCCACCACAGCCTTGGCGGTAAAGCGCATCAGACGCAGGATCTTCGGGATGCGGCGTGGAATCGCACTGAACCCGATGATCGAGAGATCGTCGATAGAATAAAGGCTGGTCACTCCCTCGGCCGCCATCTCGCGGCCTCCGACACCGGAAAAGCGCACGTGTCCCGCCGTCCGTTCCCGCAAGGCCCGCATCAGCGCGGCGCCCAGCCGATCACCCGATTCCTCACCGGCGACGAGAAACACATCGACTGCTTCGGCCGGACGCTCGGACTGCGCTGACTCGGTCATCGCGTAGCCGTATGGTCACGCACACCGATCACGAACAGTCGCTCACGGTCGGCGGCCGCAGCGGTGGCCTCGGGTTCGGCGATGATGGTGCTGCCGGCAACCACGGCAATGCCGGCAAGCCCCGCCCCTGCCGCAGCTTCTACCGTGTGGGGTCCGATCGACGGCAGGTCGACCCGCTGATCCTGGCCGCGCTTTGCCGCCTTGACCAGTACGCCTTGTCCGGACCCCGGCGCTATTCGTCCGCCCCGGCGAAGCTCCGCGATGCGCGCAAGCATGCGGTCGGTGCCTTCCGCGGCCTCGATCGCAAGCACGCGTGCGCTGGCGACGACAACGGCTTGGCCGACGTCGAACGGACTGGTCGCATTGAGCAGCGCGAGCGCGGTCGCGATGTCGGCATGGTCGCCCGCAGTCGGGCGCTCGCGCCCGAGCGGTCCTTCCGGCATCAGGATGTCCGGCGCGATTTGGTGCGCTCCGACCAGCCGGAAGCCGTGCTCCTCGAAAATTGCGGCGACGCCCTTAAGCAAGCGATCATCGCCGCCGCGCAACAGGCCGAAGATTCGTGGCAACAGGCGCAGCGTCTTGAAATCCGGCCTGATCTGCCAGATCGCGGGCCGCACCACCGAGCCGATGAGCACCACATCCCGGCAGCCCTCCCGGTGCGCGACCCGGCAGAACCAGCCGAACCGGCCGAACGAGGCCCAATGATGTGGATAGGATGCGACGCGTTGCGGGTCCGCCCAACCGCGAATGGCGAACAGCACCACGCGACGTCCTTGCTTGCCGACCGCATCGGCAACCGCAAACGGCAGAGTTCCGCCGCCGCAAATCACGGCAAGCGGGCTGTCGTCTGCAAACTGCGCGGCATCGGCTTCGCTCATGACGCCTCGTCAGCGGACCCACGACGGACGGCCATGGTCAATGGTCGCGAGCCCGCGCGGATGAAGGCGATGACCTTGTCGATAAGCGGAACGCCGCCACTGTGCGCGGCAACCCGGTCAAGCCGCTCGCGAAAGGTGCCGACGCCGAAGAACAACGCTTCGTAGACGCGGCGGAGCAAATGAATATCGGCTTTGGAAAAGCCGCGCCGGCGCATGCCGACGACGTTCAGTCCCATCAGCTTGGCAAGCGGCCCTTGGACCAGGCCGAAAGGGATCACATCGGCGCGCACCCCGCTCAGGCCCACGATCATCGCGCCTTCGCCGATGCGCACGAATTGGCGCACGGCGGCCTGGCCGCCGAATACGACAAAGTCGCCGATCTGCACGTGGCCACCCAGCACGACGTTATTGGCGAAGGTCACATCGTTGCCGACCACGCAGTCGTGGCCGACATGCGAACCCACCATCAGAAAGCAACGATCTCCCACTTCCGTGACGCCGCCGCCGTCTTCCGTTCCCGTGTTCATCGTGACGCCCTCGCGGATGTCGCAGTCGGCGCCGATGACCAACCGGGTCGGACCACCGCGGTACTTCACGGACTGCGGAGGAGACCCCAGTGAGGCAAAAGGGTAAAGCACGGTCCGCGGGCCGATCGAGGTATGGCCGGCGACGTGGACGTGAGCAATCAGCCGGCAGCCGTCGCCGATCACGGCGTGGGCGCCGACGACGCAATACGGCCCAATCGACACGTCCTGCCCGATCGTCGCGCCGGCTTCGACGCGCGCGGTCGGATCGATCATGGCCACGAGCGATTTCACGCTACCATGGCGCCGACGTCCGCCTCGGCAACCGTCTGTCCGCCGACCTTGGCCTCGCCCCGGAACCACCACATGTTCTTCTTTCGGGCAATTTTCTTCACGTGATATTCCACCGTGTCGCCCGGCACCACCGGCCTGCGGAACTTGGCCTTGTCGATGGTGAGGAAATAGACGTGCTTAGGTCGATCACCGCCCATTTGCGACAGCACGCAGATGGCGCCGGCGGTCTGCGCCATTCCCTCGATCAGTAGCACTCCTGGAAACACCGGATTGCCGGGGAAATGCCCGAGAAACTGCGGCTCGTTTGCGGTCACGTTCTTGATTCCAATCGCGGATTCATCTCCGCGCATATTGATGATGCGATCGACCATCAGGAACGGATAGCGGTGCGGCAGCGCTTTGAGGATGGCCACGATGTCGGCGGTTTCGAGCGTGGTCGCAGCCTGATTCATCGGCCTCGCCCCTTGTCGTCAGGCCCGTTCTGCCCGGACCCATCGCCGGCGCCATGCTGGTCGTCCTGGCGGGTCGCGGCGTCCTCGTTCACCCATTGCCGCAACGTCGTCATGTTGCGAAGAAACTCGCGGCCGCGCAGGGCCGGATAGCCGAACCACTTTTCCCCCGCTGGTACGTCGGATATCACGCCGCTCTTCGCGCCGACAATGGCACCTTCGCCGATCCGCACGTTGTCGGGAAGCCCGACCTGCCCGGCCAGAATGACGTGGTCCTCGATGACGACGCTGCCGGAGATGCCGCACTGTGAGACGATGATGCAATGGCGGCCGATAGAAACATTGTGTCCGATCTGCACCAGATTGTCGATCTTGGTACCCTCGCCGATCACGGTATCGCGATTGGCGCCACGGTCGATGGTGGTGCCGGCGCCGATTTCCACGTCATCCTGCAGGATGACGCGCCCCACCTGAAGCACTTTGCGATGACCGGTCGCCCCCATGACGTAGCCGAACCCGTCCTGTCCGATGCAGCAGCCGGGATGCACCACCACCCGATCGCCGATCAAGCTGTTCGTAATCGAAGCGTTGGCACCGATCGCGCACTCGCGTCCAACGCGCACGTCGGGTCCGATCACGGCGCCGGCGTTGATCACGGTGCCGGTCCCGATCTCGGCGCGCGGCCCGATGACGACGCCGGGATCGACGGTGACGCCACTCTCAAGACGCGCGGTCGGATGTACGATAGCGCCCGTCGCCACGCCGCCCGCCTCGAACAAGGAAGATGGCCGCAGGGCGCCTGGGAACAGCTTCCGCGTCACGTCGACAAAGGCGCGATAGGGTTGGGCGATGCAGAGTACGCTGACATGCGGGGGTGCGTGCCCCGCATGTCGTTTGGTCGTCAAACAGGCGCCCGCCCTGCTTGCCGACAGCTGGGATGCGTATTTCGGCTTGTCGAGAAATGTGAGGTCGTGCGGGGCCGCACCGTCAAGCGCAGAAATTCCTGTGATGCGGCGGTCGAGATCGGCGCCAGGCCACGGCTCCGCACCGGTGAAGGCAGCGATCTCAGCCACGGTGAGCCCGTGGCCCCGCCTGAAAAAAATGGGCTCGGTCATGCCTTGAACCGCGGCCCCGCAGGCCGGATCAGAATTTCGCCCCGCCACCGAAGCGGAACTGCTGCACCCGGTCGTAGGGTTCCTTGCTCAGCGGGAAGGAATAATCGAATCGGAGCGGACCAAATGGCGAGTCCCAGATCAATCCCACGCCGACCGAGGAGCGAACATGCATGGCGTTGTCGACGGGACAGGGCGGGGTCGAGCAGAGAGATCCCGAGATGACCTCGCCTGTCTGCGGGAATGTTGTCGGGCCCACATAATTCCATAGCGAGCCCGCGTCGGCAAACGCCGCAAGCTTAACGCCCGTATCCTTGGGGAGGAAGTAGAGCGGCGTCTGCAGCTCCAGACTGGCGCCCCAATAGTAGGTACCGCCGAGCGCATCGCCATAGACGCCGGTAAACGGAAGCTGCGTAAGGTCGCGCGGCCCTATGCCAGCGGGCGCAAATCCGCGGACCAGGTTGGGGCCCATCTGGAAGTGATCGAGCATTCGCAGGCCGCCATCCCATCCCGCAATTTGTCCGCCTTGCAGATGCACGGAGGCGACGACGTCCGACACCACCTCGTGATAGCCCCAGACGTCGGCGCTGGTGCGGACGAACTTGACGTCGCCGCCTACGCCAGCGAAATCCTGCCTGAACTCGGTCAGTGTTCCAGTGGTCGGACTCTTGTTGTTGTCGAGTGTGTTGTGCGTGAGCGTATAACCAACCAATGAGGTGAGCACAGGACCCCCAGCCAGCTCCCGCTTCACCGCCAACGATGCTTCGCCATCCGTGTAGCAGTTCGCGATGCCGGTATAGCCGAATGGCGGGGTGAGCGCCGGGGTCGTGCCGACGGCGCCCGCCGTCGGGAAGGTGTTCACGAAATCAGGATTGATGTCGTTACAGTTCATGAGATTGGGCGGCAGCGTGACCTTCTGCTGGTAGAGCGAATACCGTACCTGCAGCCCGAGGTCCTCGCGCAATGCGAAGCCTAGTCTCGAACCGAAGCCGATCGTCTGCGTCTGATACGAGACATAGCTCGTCGGGTTTTGCTGCTTGTAGAAGAGATCAAGACCAAGCGCGACGCGGTAGCCGAGGAAGTAAGGATCGACGAACGACACTTGGGCGCCGCGCGTATACTGCCCGTATTGCACCGCGATCTTTCCGAACAGGCCACGGCCGAGCAGATTGCGCTCCGCGACGCTCACCTCGCCGAGGAAACCGTCTGCGGTGGAATATCCGCCCGACACCGAGAATTCGCCGGTCGACTGTTCCTCCACGTCGACATTGAGAATGATACGATCGGGAGCGGATCCAGGTTCGGTCGATATCTTCACGCTCTTGAAGAACGAGAGGTTCTTCAGGCGCCGCTCGGCGCGATTGACGAGGGCCCTGTTGTAGGCATCGCCCTCGGCCAAGTCGAACTCGCGCCGAATCACGTAGTCGCGTGTGCGGGTGTTGCCGCGGACGTTGATGCGTTCAATGTAGGCGCGCTGTCCCTCATCAACCACGAAGACAAGGTTGACGGTGCGCGTCTCTGGATCGCGGGTTGCGCGCGGCCGCACCGTCGCGAAGGCGAAGCCCAGTTTGGCCGCCTCGATGGTCATGTCTTCGACCGTCTTTTCGACCGCCTCGGCGTTGTAGACATCGCCCGGATAGGTTCGCAGCCGCCATCGCAGCAGCGCCGGATCGAGTGCCCGGACGTTGGACTGAACCTCCGCCGTCCCGACGCGGTACTGGTCCCCCTCCTCGATCGTGAAGGTGATCACAAACCCGCGCAGGGTAGGATCGTATTCGCCGACGGCTGATACGATCCGCACGTCGATATAGCCGTGCTTGAGGTAGAATCGCCGCAGCAGCTCGCGGTCGGCTTCCACTCGGTCCGGATCGTAGATGTCGCCGGTCTGCAGGAAGGCGAGAAGGCCGGTCGTGGACGTCTTGATGACGTCCTTGAGCCGATACGAGGAATAGGCGCGATTGCCGACGAACTCGATCTGCCTGACCCCGGTCTTGGCACCTTCGGTGATTTCGAAAACGAGATCGACGCGGTTGTTGGCAAGCTCGATGATCTTGGGCTCGACGCGAATGTCGAAACGGCCGCTGCGGCGGTAGACCTCGACCAGACGCGCCGTGTCCGCCTGCACGACCGGACGAGAGAGCGTGCCCCGTTCCTTCGACTGGATTTCGGCCTTGAGCTGCTCGTCCTTGACCTTCTTGTTGCCTTCAAACGCTATGCGATTGATGACCGGGTTCTCGATGACGGTGATGGTCAATCGCCCACCTTGCGTCGTAGGGCGAACGTCCTGGAACAGGCCGGTGGCGAACAGCGCCTTTACCCCTTCGTCGATTTGGAAGGCGTCGAGGCGACCGCCCGGCCCAGGCCGGAAGTACGAGCGGATGGTGTCGGCCTCCACTCGCTGGTTGCCCTGAACCACGATCGAGCTGACGCTAGCCGTTTGCGCATAGGCCGCGGGTGCCGCGAGCGACACAACGCCGACACCCGATAAAATCCCCCCAAGGACGAGGCACGCGATGCCTAGTCCTCGAACAAACCGCTTACAAAGTTCCATTCCCCACGCGCCCTTTGTCGTCCCCTTTGAGCACCCTTGAGATTCGGGCGCCCACGAGAAAGGTCGTCGCTAACCCCAAAAAGCCATCCAGGCAGCCCTGCCTGTACAAGCTTTTCCCTGTTTTGCAACCACGTCCTTCCCCCGACTTACCCCTTTACGCCCCGACCGTTGCAAAGATGCTACGACGCCGTCCATTGCGCCGCGAGATGCAGAATGTCGTTATAAGTCGCAAAGATCATTAACATCACGACTATCGCCAGCCCGATCCGGAACCCGACCTCCTGCGCACGCTCGGATAGCGGTTTTCCCCTCACCGCCTCGATCCCATAGAACAAAAGGTGACCGCCGTCGAGCAGCGGCACCGGGAATAGGTTCAGAAGCCCGATCGACACCGACAGCACCGCAGTAAGGCTGAATAACGACGGAAGGCCCTCGCTGGCCACCTGCCCCGACACCTGGGCGATCCGAATCGGACCGCCGAGCTGGTCGGCAGCCTCCCGTCCCGAGATGACGCCGCCGATGTAAGACAGCGTACGCTCGACCACGAACCACGTCCTTTGCGCGCCCATCTCGACGGCCTTGAGCGGCCCGACCGGCTGGAAGTGCGCGTCCTCCGGCGAGGGCGAGCGGGTGATACCCAGGACCCCGATGCGGTGAACATTGCCGAATCGGTCCTTGGACTCCTTGAGCGCCGGCACCGCCTTGAGAGCGACATGCGTGCCGCCGCGCTCCACCTCGAACGCCAGCGTCTCGCCGGCGCTGGTGCTCACGATCTGCTGCATATCGGGGAAGCTCTCGACCGGTCGTCCGTTGATCGAAAGGACCAAGTCGCCGGGCTGGAAGCCGGCGGCCTCGGCGGCGCTGCCAGGCTGAATGGCGTCGACCCGGGGCGACATATTAGGCTTGCCAAAGATCATGAAGAGCGCAGCGAAAATAGCTACGGCCAATACGAAATTTGCCGCCGGGCCGGCCACGACGATGGCCGCTCTGCGTCCGACCGGTTGATGAACGAAACTGTGCTGGCGCTCCTCCGCGCTCATGGCAGCAATGGCTGCCTGGTCGGGAACGCTCGCCGCGTTATCGTCGCCGAAGAATTTTACGTAGCCGCCAAGTGGAATGGCGCACAGCTTCCATCGCGTGTCATGGCGGTCGTTGAAGCCAAAAAGCTCAGGGCCAAAACCGATGGAGAACACCAGCACCCTGACGCCGCACCAGCGCGCCACCAGAAAATGACCAAGCTCGTGGAAGAACACCACGACGGTCAAGACGAACAAGAACGGTATGAGATAGCCCAGCACGCCACCACCCAGCGCGTTGATCCCAGACAGAAAACCGAAATCCATGAATTCTCGTCCCACCCAGTCCTGAAGCCTTGTCCGAAGTTACGATTCTAGGATGCCTTTGCGGCAATTTCGGGCAGAAGATCGAGGGCCAGCAATCTTGTATTATGGTCAACAAATAGTGCTTCTTCCACGCTTTGCGGCTCCGCCGTCCAGTTGCGGGACACGGCGGCCTCGAGCGTGGCCTCGACCAGGGCTGGTATACCGGCAAAATTCAGTCGACGTCCGAGAAACTCGGCGACGGCCACTTCATTGGCGGCATTGAGCACGGTGGGCGCCCCACCACCCTCTTCGAGCGCTCGACGCGCGAGCGCCAATGCGGGGAAACGGCCGAGATCAGGTTCCTCGAAACTCAACGTCGCGGCGCGGGCGAGATCCAGCCGCGGGGCGGGGCCGTTGATGCGTTCCGGCCAAGCCAGGCAATACGCGATCGGGATGCGCATGTCGGGACTTCCCAATTGCGCAATGAGCGAGCCATCGCAGAATTCGACCAGGCTGTGCACGATCGATTGCGGATGAACCAGGACGTCAATTTGCGCTGAGGGCAGCGCAAAGAGATGATGTGCTTCAATGAGTTCGAGCCCCTTGTTCATCAAGGTTGCCGAGTCGATGGTCACTTTCGCTCCCATCGACCAGTTCGGGTGCTTGAGCGCTTGTTCTACGGTCGCGGTTCTTACCGCGGCGGCACTCGCGGTGCGGAAGGGACCTCCAGAGGCGGTGAGAATCACGCGGCGCACGTCCTCTCGCCGGCTGCCGCTCATGGCCTGAAATAGCGCGTTGTGTTCGGAATCGACCGGCAGCACGGTCGCCCCTGCGGCAGCGGCACGGCGCATGAACAGCGCCCCGGCGCAGACCAGCGTTTCCTTGTTGGCGAGCGCGATGATTGCACCGCGGTCGGCGGCCGCCAGCGTCGGTTTGAGGCCAGCCGCCCCCGTGATGGCTCCGATGACCCATTCGGCCGGCCGCTCGGCGGCCTCGATCAGGCCGCTCTCGCCCGCAGCGGCCGCAATTCCGCTTCCGGACAGCGCGGATTTGAGTTCGCGATAACAGTCGGCATCGCCGACCACTGCGAACCGAGCGCCCAGCTCACGGGCGAGCGCTGCGAGCGCTGCGGCGTTCGTGTTCGCGCTCACCGCCTCGACCCGAAACCGTTTACGCTCGCGCTTGAGCAGGTCGACGGTGCTCGTGCCGATCGAGCCGGTCGCGCCCAGCAGCGTGACCGTGCGCTCGGTGCGAGCGGGCACCGGCCGGTCGAATGCGAGGCGCGCGGAGTCCGACTTCATCAAGTCACCACACCAGCAGGCCACGGCCCGGCGCTTCGAATCCGCCGCGCAGCAAACCGATCAGCGCGGCCACCACGCTGGCGGTGACGAAGCCGTCCAGGCGATCCATCAGCCCGCCATGGCCGGGAATGAGATGGCCGGAATCCTTGGCGCCGAACCTCCGTTTGAGGAACGATTCGAACAAATCGCCGCCCTGCGCGCATATCGACAAAATGACCGCCAGCATGGCGATGGCGAACAACCCGGTGAGGGCCGTCACCTTGGCGAGCGCAAGTGCGACAATGACTGCAGCCAGTGTGCCGCCGATCGCACCCGACCAGGTCTTGTTGGGGCTGACCCGCGGCATCAGCTTGGGGCCGCCGATCGCACGGCCCGAGAAATAAGCGGCGATGTCCGTCGTCCATACGACCGCGAACAGAAAAATGATGGCAAGGAAGCCTTCCCCGTTATCGGA
>Ga0075418_10010457_pt1 | contig 10385 bp, 9 predicted proteins | sample SoiMetdeltSBSDD2_FD_81776 | JGI IMG/M metagenome (GOLD analysis project Ga0075418, IMG submission 81776) | Bulk soil microbial communities from a Populus tree surrounding site in Tennessee, USA - Soil MetaG P. deltoides SBSDD2 | ecosystem: Environmental > Terrestrial > Soil > Tree plantation...
CAAACACCGGAGTCGCCACCACGACACCGGCCAGCAGCACCCACAGGAAGGTCTTCATGCGCTTCTCCTCAGAGGTCAATTCGAACCGAACTACTTCTTGACGGCGTCGGCCTGGATGGTGTTGTCGTTGGCTGCCCTTTACCGGTCCACGTAATTCAAGCCAAGCGTCTTTCCGTTCGGCAGCAGTACGGAGATGACGCGTCCTACGGGCTGCCCGCTCTTGACCGGTTCGAGCGTTACCGTGACCTTGTCTCCCGCCGTGAACGTCCGCTTGCTCCAGCCTCGCTCGGTCATGTCGGCGGCGTTGCTGGTCTCGACGACCCAGTTGACGACCTTGCCGCCTTGATCCTTGACGTCGAACTTCAGCCAGCAATGCGGGTTGGCCCAATCCCACTCGGTGACCGTTCCGGTCAGTTCCAGTCTCTTGCCCGCATCGAAGGCGGCATTGCCGTGATGGGCAAACACCGGAGTCGCCACCACGACACCGGCCAGCAGCACCCACAGGAAGGTCTTCATGCGCTTCTCCTCAGAGGTCAATTCGAACCGAACTACTTCTTGACGATACCGCTTGCCGGATCGCCGAAATCCTTGCTGTACGACTCCATGTCGGAGGGCGCGCAGAGCATTTCGATGATGTCGTAATCGGGCGCGTGCAGTTTCATCGGGAATTTGTCCATGGCCACCCACGGCTTGGTGAAGAATTTGGGATCCTCCACGGTGACCGTGATCTCCATGAGATTCGAGTTGACCCGGTGGAACCGTTCCTCGACCTTCATCTGATCGCTCATCGGCCGGCCGGTCTCGTCCAGCCATACTCGTGGCTCTCCGAGCAGGCCAATCGTGTTGACCACGAACGTGGTGTCGTCCGCCCACTTGCCGACGGAATATCCGTACCACCGGTTGTCCGGGAGCTCTTTCGGGAAATCGCGTCCGTCGGTCCAGATGACGCGGTACCGCTTGTCATACTGGTACAGGATGACGACCTTGTTTGGATTCTGAAGAATTTCCGTGTGACGCAGTTGATAAAAATCGGCACGCGGAAAGCCGAGCGGATCACAGTGATTCCGGGGATCGTTGCTCAGCGAGGGGAGGACGCTGCGGTAGCCGTAGAGCGCTTTATGGCTGTCATAGGCGGCCTTGCCTGCAGGCGTGAACGGCGGCTCGTGTACGCCGTCGCTGGGCATGGAAACAGGACCGTTGGCCTGAATGCCCGCGCCGGGACCGTTTGCCGGCTCCCAGGTACCAGAAATATCGTGAGTCGGCGCCGGTCCCGGGGCCTTTCCTCCGGCCAGCGGGTTCTTCACCGGGTTACCCCAGCCATCGACAACCGTCAAATCTGCTGTGGACTGTACTCCACGTCCGCCACGATTGCCGCCTGTCGTCTGCCCGCCACCTTGCCCCCGCTGCCCTCTGCCTCCCTGAGCGAGTCCAATAGCTGAAGCCAGTAATATCGCCGCCACTATCAGGTGCCATCGCTTCATAGTGCCGAAGTCTACAACCATCGCCGGTTTGAAATCACGGGGGATCCGTGCTGAAATCGCCCGGCATGAAACGGGGCGTACTGGGCGTAACGATGAATGTGTGTGCGGCGCTGGCGTTGAGCGTTGTGGCAGTCGCAACTCAATCCCCGCCTTCGCCCGCCGACGGAGTCGTGCTCGCGGAGCAATACTTCAAGAACGTCCAGGCGCTGCGGGGGATACCGGTTGACGAGTTCATGGACACGATGGGCATGTTTGCCGCTGCCACGGGCATGAACTGCGTCGATTGCCATGTGCCGGACGCGGGGGGCGACTGGGCGAAATACGCCGATGACACCGCCTTCAAACGAACCACCCGCAGGATGGTGACCATGGTGAATACCCTCAACGAGGGGTCCTTTGGCGGACGTCCGCTGGTCACCTGCTTCACATGCCATCGCGGTTTGAAGGTTCCCGCCACGCTGCCCAGCCTCGATCTGCAATATGGCGATCCGCCACCGGTGGACCCAGACCAAATTACGCGATCCGCCCCGGGCGCACCGACGGCCGATCAGATTCTAGACAAGTATCTGCAGGCCCTCGGCGGCGCGCAGCGAGTGGCTGGAATCACCAGCATCACCGGCAAAGGGTCCTACCGCGCCTATGACGATTTCGAATTGTCCCCGCTCGACCTCTACGCAAAGGCCCCCGATCAACGTGCAACCATCCAGCATTCGCCATACGGAGATATGACCATCACATACGACGGCAAGAACGCCTGGATGGCGGCGCCCAGGGATATTCGGCCATTTCCGGTCGTTCAGTACAGTGGAGGAAACCTGGACGGCGCGCGCATCGATGCCATTCTGGAGTTTCCCGGACGGCTCAAACAGGCGCTCACCAATTGGAGAGTCGGCCCGGAGAGCTCGGTGGACGATCAGGATGTGCAAATCGTTCAGGCCACCACCACGAATGGTTTTCTGGTGAAACTGTATTTCGACATCAACACCGGCCTTCTGCTGCGTTCGGTGCGATATTCGGATTCGCCCGTGGGCAGAGTGCCGGTGCGCGTCGATTATTCGGACTATCGGGCGGTCTCTGGTGTCAAAGTCCCGTTCAAGCGCGTGGCCACATGGACCGATGGCCGGACCGTTTTTCAGCTGGATTCGGTGCAGGTGAATACGGCAGTCGATGCGTCCAGGTTCGCAAAACCCCAACCGCCGGCGCCGCCGAAACGCTGAGAGCGGCGACAGCAATTCTCGGTGATGTTGAGACGCGTCGCGCTTTGACCCCTCGTGACCCTGGGCATATACTCGGGCGGCCCTTTCGAGTGCAGATTGGAGCGTAATCCTATGAAAAGGCTGTTTCAGGCGAGTTTGCTGCTGTTGGTTCTCGTTGCAGGTTCAACCCCCTTGCTCGCGCACCACGGGAATGCGTCGTACGAGAACAAGGAGACCACCATCAAGGGGAAGGTCACACAATGGCTGTGGACGAATCCGCATTCGTTCCTGATGGTCGACGTGACCGATGAGAACGGTAAAGTCGTGCACTGGATCTGCGAAAATAACGCGCCATCCACACTCGTCAATTTCGGTTTCACCGCCAAGACGTTCAAGGCCGGGGATGAAGTGACGGTCGTGATGTCGGCCGTGGCGAAGAACGGCACGCCTGCCGGGCGAATCACCAGGGTCATCCTCGCCGATGGCTTTGTCATGAACTCCGAGGTGAGATAGGCGTACTCTGCGCGCAGAAAGGACCATCAAGATGCCACGGCGTTTTGTTGCCTCAGCGATTGCAATTGCGGCGTTGACGCTCTCTTCTGTGATGCAGGCTCAAGCACCTGCTGGGGGACAGGGCAGAGGCGGAGGCGGCCAGGCGGGTGGCCGAGGGCGCGGCGCCGCAGCGGTGCCTGCTCCGAACGGACAGAACGAGAATATCCACGTCGATGGCTGGAACCGGAAGCAGGAGTCTCTGGAGGCAACTGGAAAGAAGCCAGGACCAGCTCCGGCTCGTGACCTGTCCGGGATTTGGGAGCCAGTGCCGCGCTATCGCGATGGAGTGTTTGCGAGCGGCCCCAGGGACATGCCCTCGGACAAAGCCCATGAGGCGATGATGCCGTACACCCCGCAGGGAAAAGAGGCGATGGCGTCTCATAAAGCGGGGTTTGGCGTCAACATCGCCCCGATTGCGGAGATCAACGATCCGTTCGACACCTGTGACCCGATCGGGTTCCCGCGCATCATCCTCTTCAACCTGAGAGCGGTGCAGATCGTTCAAACCCCGAAACAGGTCCTGATGCTCTATCAGAACACGCGGACATTCCGTACGATCTGGACGGACCGAGAGCTCCCAAAAGCTGCCGAGATTACCGAGCCGCGATGGTTCGGCTATTCAGTGGGCAAGTGGACGGACCCGACGACGCTGGTCGTCACCACCACCGGATTGGACGAGAGCACCTGGATCGACAATACTGGCCGGCCGCACAGCGACCAGCTGGTGGTAGAGGAAACCTACCATCGCGTGGACGAGCTCAATATCGACCTGACCGTCAAGATCACGGACCCGGTGATGTATACACAGCCGTGGTACCCGCTGAAGAATTTCCGCCTGGGAATGAATTCGCCGGACTTCGATATTCGAGAGATGATTTGCTCGGTGTCACAACAGGCGCTGTTCAACCAGTTGTTGAAAAATACGACCGACCCGGCCCCGGAAAAGAAATAGAAATAGGGCCTCGCGCAGAGGCCCTTATTTCTGTTTCACCGGCTGATTCAGCTTCTCGAGCTGATCGACGTTCTCGTTGTTGGTGCAGAAATTTTCGGTGAGATCCTCGCTGCCGAGCGAGTAGGTGCGCCACGCCGACGTCCACGGCCTCGTCAACACCTTCGGATCCTCGACCGTGTACTGGTACTCGAGATAGTTCATCGACGGGCGGCGGACCCGCTCGATGACGTGCGCCTGATCGCTGTGGAACCAGCCGCTCTGGTTGATCCACGTGCGTTCGTCGATCGAGATCGTGTCGATCACCAGCGTGTCACCTTCCCAGTGCGCCGTCTGATCGCCGTTGTAGAGGGGCTCCAGGTCTTCCGGCTTCTTGTGCGGACGGCCGTCCGTGTGCACGACGCTCCACGCGTTGTCGCTCTCGATCAGGTGCACGTAGAGGTCCGGCTTCATGACGATCTGGTGCGGGTATGGATTGATCGTCCACATCCCCGGCGTGCCGACCGGCTGACACGTAACGCCCGGGCTCTTCAGCTCGCGCTCGGTGCGCGTCATCGAACGGATCTTCGCCGCAGCGGCCGGCTGGAACGGTACCGGGTCTTCCTTCAGCGGGGTGTCGGGCACGACGCTCCACGCGTTGGCCTTGCCCGTCGGTCCGGAGAACCAGACGCCCGACAGATCGACGTGGCCGTCGGACATGCGCGGCGCGGGACCGCCGGGCGGCAGCGGCACCGGCTTCACGCTGCCGCGCGCCTCGATGAACTGCTTGTCGGGCTGCTGTTGCTGCTGCCGCTGCTGCGCGGCGGCGGCCATCGACAGCGCAGCCACCATTGCCAGCGCGGAAACCAGGACTCCGACCGTCAATTTCATTGCGAGTCCTCGAATAAGGCGGGTCTAAAGACCCGCCTCGACGTCCGTCCGATCCTTCGTTTGCGAACGTAGAGGCCTGCGTTCGCGAACGCAGAGGCGGACCCTCAGTTTGCCAATGTAGAGGCGGACCTTCAGGTCCGCCTAAAAGTCGTACTTCACACCGAACTGCATGATGCGCGGCGCGCCGGCCTGCGTCGTGATGCGGCCGAATGTCCCCGCGTTGAGATTCGTCAGCGGATCGCCCCAGTTGAAATGATTCGTCAGGTTGAATGATTCCAGCCGCAGCTCGATCCGTCGCGTGGCGCCGAGCGCGATGAGCCGCGACACCGCCAGGTCGATGTTCCAGTAGGCGGGTCCGACCACCGCGTTGCGCATCAGGTTACCCAGTTCGCCGTTCGCCGGCTGCGCGAATGCCGCCGAGTTGAACCAGTTCGTGAGCGTCTTCGCGTAGAAGTCGTCGCTCACCTTGTTGGGCCGCTGCCGGTTGTTTCCAGTGACGCCGATCCCGGTAAACGCGTTGTCGCGGCCGCTGATGATGTTCAAACGGTTGCCCGACCGCGCACTCACGATGCCGGACGCGCGCCAGTGGGACACGATCGTCCGCACCGCGCCAGAGGCGACCTCCGGCGTCTCGTATCCGACCGTCATGTTGGTGAGGTGTCGCCGATCCTGATCGCAATAGCCCACGTCGAAGGACGGGTCGTCCGGCTTCAGATATCCGGCGCTCTGCTGATTGAAGGTCGTCGCCGTCGGCGTTCCCTTGCAGACCGACAGGGTGTAGTTCCCGTTGAGGCTCAGGCCGCTCCCCGCGCGGCGCACCGCCGCGAACTTGACGCCCTTGTAATTCTGGTAGCCGATATCGGTGTTCTCGTCGAGCGCGCCGATGAACGCCGCCTGCGCCGGATTGATCCGGTTGAGCGCACGGCGCTGATTCAGGTTCGCAGTCGTCGAGCAGACGGGATACGCAACACCACTGATCGTGCAGGGGCCGACGCCCATGTAGATGCCAGGATTCAGCGCCTTCTGCGCCCAGAGCCGATCCGAATGGCTGCCAAGATACGCCACGGACACGCCCCAGTTTGTGCCGAACTGCTGCTCCGCCGTGACGTTCCACGACTGAATCCGCGGCGAGTTGATGCCTGGATCCATCGTTCCGAAGGTGCCGAACGGCACGTAATCGGTGTTCGCGTTGGTGACGATTGGATGCGGATCGCGCCCCTGATAGGGGTCGTCGAACGGCACGGCCGTCAGCAGCGACCGGTTGCCGAATGGCGGCGCGTTCGCGTCGATGTTGTGATATTCGCCGGCCATGAAGTCGTACGCCATCGCGTAGGAGGAACGGATCGCGAGCCGTCCGTCGCCATGGACGTCCCACGCGACGCCGCCGCGCGGTGACAGGTTCCACCACTGCTTGTCCATCCCCGTCTTTGCATTCTTCGGGAAACCCGCGTCGCCCGCATAGAGCAGCCCCGCGGGCGCCTTGAGGAACACCGTGCTCTTCACGTTGTTCACGAAGTTGTTCATGTTGAACACGGAGATGACGCCGTTGCGCACATCCTGTCCGAAGTACGGCTCCCACCGGACGCCGCCGTTCACCGTTACGCGGCTCGACACACGCCATGAATCCTGGCCGTACAGGCCGGCGTACCAGTTGTCCACCGGCAGCTTGCCCAGCCCGCCATGTTCGACGCTCGTCAAACGGCCCGTCAGGAAGTCCGCCAGCCCGAGGTTCGTCGACGAGCCGTCGAAAATCCAGTTGCCGTTGGCGCGCGAGGTGGACGTGTAGTCGCCCGTCCAGTACTGAATGTTGCCGCCGAACCCGAGCTGGTGGTTCCCCTTGACCACGGTGAGGTCGTCCGCGGCTTGATAGGTGTCGTTGAGGAAGAGCGCCTTGGTGTTCGTCCCGGAATACAGCACGAATCCGCCGGTCACCGTCATCGTCATGTAGCCGGGGAGGTAGCTGTAGATGTTCGCGCCGATGTCGCGCGGCGAAAAGAACGGCGTCTGATAGTTGTCCACCTTCGCCTTGTTCACCGCGAAGCGCACCGCGTTGACAACCGACGAGTTAAAGACCGTCGTCGCTCCCGCCGTCAGCGAGTGCACGAGATCTTTCACGCCGGGGAAGTCGGTCTTCAGGAGGTTGTCCGAGCCGCCGGAGTAGCCGGGCGGCTGGATGATCCGCGTCGCCATGTAGCGGCCGAAGAACGAGTGCTTCGCGCTCAGCTGGTAGTCCAGCCTGACGAGCGGCTGGTAATCGTCGCGGTCGGATCCGACGCCGAAGTTAATGAGGCCGCACGGATCGGTGGTCGTCGGCAGCCGTTTCGCGAGATTCAACGCGGCCGGACTGAACATCGACGGGCTCACCTTGTTGTCCACAAACGGCGCGCGCAGCGTAACCTGCCGGCCGCCGTTGCACGCCGGCGAGGCGAACTGCGTGAAGTCGCCAGCGAGCATCGCTGCCGTCGGCACGTACTCGATGTTCGACGTCGGCCGCTGGCGCAGCACCGTCTGTTGATAGGCGCCGAAGAAAAACAATTTGTCTTTCACGATCGGGCCGCCGAGTGTGCCGCCGAACTGGCTCCGCTTCAGGCCGTCGTCCAGCTGCTTGCCGTCGGGACCAACCGCGGCGAAGGGACTGATGGCGTTGAAGCGATGATGGCGCAGGAACTCGAATACGCCGCCGGAGAAACGGTTCGTACCCGACTTCGTGATCGCGTTGACCGCCGCGCCGGAGTGCACGCCGTTCTGCGCGGAGAGGCCGCTCGTCGCGACGCGGAATTCCTGCAGCGCGTCAGGAAACGGCAGCGGAAGATTCGTGTTCTGCTGCGGGTTGTTGTGCGCCGCGCCGTCGAGCGTGTAGCCGACGCCGGTAACCAGCCCGCCCGCGACGGAGATGTTCACGCCACCCGGAAAGCCGCGGCTGCTGACGGTGCCCGTCTGTACCGCGGCGCCGGAGATCACGAGCAGGTCTGTGACCTGGCGCCCCTGCAGCGGCAACTCGACGATCCGCTCGTTCTCGACGACGTTGCTGATGCCGGCGCTTCGCACATCGACGAGCGGCGCCGCCGCCTCGACGGTGACCGACTCTTCGACCGCCCCGAGCGCGAGCACGGCGTTGATCGTCGGCGTCGCACCGACCTGCAACACGATTCCGGTCTGCACGTAGGTACGAAATCCCTGCAGCGATACTTCAAGCCGGTACGGCCCGGTCGGCAAATTGGACAGGAGATACGCTCCGTTGCCGTCCGTGACGGCGGAGCGGATGAGGCCCGTTGCGGTTTGCGTCACGTTGACGGTGGCGCCCGGCAGCACGGCACCACTCGAATCGGTGACGCGGCCGTTGAGTTCGGCGGTTGCTAACTGCGCCCGCGCGGGCATTGCCGCGAGGAGAAGGATTGTCGCGAATGCCGCCAGCCTCAGTCCCACTGATGTTCCACCCCGTCGCCGCGCGCCTTGTCGCCATGCATCGGCGTTACGAAGCCAAGCAGGCACCCCGGCGAACCGTCCCGCAGCAGATGGCACCGCGCCTTGATCTTGTCGCCGACCTTCACGTCCTCTTTGCCGACGCCGTTGCGGAAGATGCCCTGCGGTCCAGTCGCCTCGAGCGCCCAGGTGGTCGGCTCGCCGCCTTTTGCGTCCTTGACCTCGATGTAGACCCACGAATGCGGCAGGAGGTAATGGATTTCAGTGACCGTACCTTCCATCTCCGTCCACTTCGTCACTTCGTAGGCGTTGTGCGAATGATGCGCCCACGCAGGGACGGCAATGGCCAACGCGCCAACAGTTGCAAGAAGAAATCTCCGCATATCGTCTCCTTGGCGGACCGTAAAGGCCCGCCCTACCGTCCCGCAGCCTGACCCTGCGCGCCCTGATTCTGACCGCCCTGGTTGGCGAGCGGCGGTTTGGGATAGCCGTTCGAATACATCATGAGCCCCGAGTACTGGTAGCGGACCGGCTTGTAGTTCTCGTCGAGCATGCGAAGCGAAATCTGGAACCAGTTCGCCGCGGGGGCGTTCTTCGGCACCGTCGCCTCCACGATGTACAGGCGGTTCTCGTACATGTGAATGGCAGCGTAGGTGCGCGTCTCGTCGGCGTTGATGACGTGAACCTCATGTCCCTCGATGACGTCGACGTTGTAGTGGGCCAGATGCGTCACTTTCGTGGCGCGTTCGATGATGTTCCACGTCGCCCACATCATCGCGCCGCGGACGTCCTTCACCGTCTCGTCCTGGCAAGCATCGCCGACCAGGTCGCGCCGTTGCTGCGGCGTGAGGCCGGGTTTGTCGGCGCCGGCGTCCTTGACGCACTGCGCGTTTCGCGTGGCGTGCATCTTCGGCACGTCGCGATAATCGACGACGGTGACCTTGTAATGGTTGCGCCCCTGATCCGCGGTGTAGACGCGGGCGGGCAGCGGCGCGAGTCGGTACTCGTCGGGATATGTCGTCTGCTCGACCTTCGGCTCCTTCGGCATGTTGATGCTGAAGTAATCGAGCTTACTGACGTAGTCGATCGGTTCCTGCGCGCGAAGAGGCACCGACGTCGCCAGGAGCAGCGCCGCGGGAACAAGTGGAATCAAACGCATGATGTTCCTCCGATGGACCGATCGTGTGGGGCGGGGCTTTACGCCCTGCCAACCCATGGCGCGGCTTTACGCCGCGCCACATCAAATCAATTCGTCGACGTCAATCTTCCCTGCGCGGCAAGACGGGCCCGCGCACACTCCAGCATGATGTCCATGTAGCGATCCGCCTTGTTCTTCGCAAGCAGCAACGGATTGCTGCCGGTCGGGTACTTCTCGCGGATCGATTGCATCAGCATCAGGCTGTTCATCAGGATGTCCGGGTGACTGCCAAGGAACGTCTCGGTGTTCAGCTTCTTCAACTCGTCGTTGAAGACGTGCTTGAAGGCGTCGAGCGAGTCCTGCGTCGGCATCTGCGTGCCGCTCATGATCGCGACATTGTGGGTACGTCCGCCGAACTTCGCGGGCACCACCATTCCGATCGTTCCCGGCGTGTGGCCGGGCAGCCGAATGAGCGTCACGGTCGTATCGCCCAGCGTCAGCTTCTGCCCGTCCATCACGTCCGTGTCGGGCATCAGGCCGGGAGCCGCGCCGCCGCGTCCGCCACGCTGAATAGCCGCCCAGTCCGGCATCGCCGCCAGCACCTTGGCGTGGTACTTCATCTGCAGGTACGACGCACCGCCGAAGTGATCCGCGTGACCGTGACCGATCAGGATGTATTTGATCTGCGCAGGATCGAAGCCGGCCTTCTGCATCTCCGGCTCGATGACTTTCATCGCATCGTCAGAGCTGTTCAGCGTGTCGAACAGGATGATGCC
>Ga0075418_10010460_pt1 | contig 10384 bp, 9 predicted proteins | sample SoiMetdeltSBSDD2_FD_81776 | JGI IMG/M metagenome (GOLD analysis project Ga0075418, IMG submission 81776) | Bulk soil microbial communities from a Populus tree surrounding site in Tennessee, USA - Soil MetaG P. deltoides SBSDD2 | ecosystem: Environmental > Terrestrial > Soil > Tree plantation...
CGTGTGCACGGTGGTGATCGCTTCGGCGAGGCGGGCACGTTCGCCGGCATCGATCGATCCGGACGGGACCAAGCATTGATAGAGCGGCATTGATCGTCCTTCCGGCACTGCTAGTCGTGACCTCGAGTATAGAACTTCGTTATAACGCGTACAGGTTCCGGGCGTCACTTCCGATGGATGTGCGCAACATGGCGCTGCTGGGTGTCGCCTCGCGTGATCGATTCGTACCGACGCGCAGCGTCTTCATGTGAAGCCTGGGCGCGTTCGCGCGTATCACCCAGCCCCACAGTGAGATTCACCCCCATCGGAAGTAGCACCTGCCGGACCGGGTCGTCGGAGTCGAGAAAAGTCTCGCCCAACTCCAGGGTGATGAAGCCGTGCACGAAACTCCACAACTGCGCGGCCACCCCGTCGGGATCTTGTTGTCTGACCCTGCCGCTATCCACGAGACGTGCGCACGCGGCCGTGACGTGAGCGTAGACGCTTCGGAATGCCGGCGAACTCCCACTCAAGCGTGTGCTCGGATCGCTCAGTGGCCGGTAGGTGGCGCGCGTGGACAGTCCGAACATCAGGTCGTACAGGTGGGGGTTCTCATGGGCGACCCGTCGACAAGTCAACGCCTGCAAGGCCAGGTCTGCGATTGGATCGTCGGTCACCGGTAGCTGGGAAAACGCCTTGTCCAGCTGCTTGAATCCGTAGTCAATGACAGCGCGTGTCAGCTCGGGAATCCCACCGAAATGGCTGTAGACGACCATCGTCGAGAGGCCGGCCGCTGACGCCACGGTGCGCGCCTTGATCGCGGCCGGTCCTTGCTCTGCCAGCAGGCCGATCGTGGCGTGAATGAGCCGCTCGGGCACACCATTGGGCGCTGCCCCGCCTGCCCTGTCCGGCATGTTCCCTGGCTCCTTCCCCGGGTGACAGTCCGTTTCCATGACCCTTGTCACACTCGGAATAACTTTGTTATAGTATCGGATAACTTCGTTATAGCACGTCCACAACCCGCGAACCCTCACGGAAGAAGTCAGCCATGACACACCAAGACAACAGCCAATTCGAAATCGAGGACCGCGGAGCCGTCCTTATCGCCCGTGTCGACGGCGGCCCGCACAGCTTGTTCGGCGTCAAACTCGCCAACCAGCTCGAGGAGTTGGTCGACCGAGTCGACCGCGATCCGAGCGTCCACGCCGTTGTGTTTACCGGCGCGCGGGAAGGCAGATTCGTCAGTCACGCCGACGTGCGGTGGCTGCAAGCTGAGGGTGCGGCGGCTCCGGACTTGGGCCGACGCGGCGCCTCGGCCGCCCTGCGACTGGCCAGAGGAATCGACCGCGCCCGCGTGCCCGAGCCGATTGTGCAGCGAACCCCGATGCGGGCACTGGCCCAGCTCGACCAATTGCACGCGACGTTTCTGAAGATGAACGCCAGCGGCGTCATCTTCGTCGCCGCCCTGAATGGTTCGGCCCTTGGTCTGGGCGCGGAATTCGCCTGGGCCCACGATCTGCGCGTCATGGCCGAAGGGGACTTCTTCATCGGTCAGCCCGAGGTCCTGCTCGGGATCATGCCCGGCGGTGGCGGCAGCCAGCGCTTGCCTCGCCTGATCGGCAATCACAAGTCGCTGGTCGCGATCCTCGAGGGCAAGCCCTTCACCCCCGCGCAGGCGCTGGCCAACGGCGCTGTCGACGAGGTTGTGCCGCTCGACGACGTCGTCGAGCGGGCGGCCGAACTCGGCGGGTACCTTGGCAAGCGGACCAAGGGATCGGTCGAGGCCATCAAGCGGTCGGTCTACTTCGGCGGGTCGATGTCGTTGTCGGAGGGCCTACACGTCGAGCGCACCGAGTTCCTGCGCACCGATCAATCCGAGGCCGGTCAACAATTGATGTTGCAGTACCTTGCGGATACTCAGTCCACCGGTGAGCTACCGCTGTACCGTCCGGACATCTACGCGCAAGCTCTGGCGACGGGCCGGGTACCCGCGGCCGGCTCGACCAACGGGGCGGCGAAGAAATGAACACCGCCCACTCCTTCACCCGACGTGACATCTCCTTCGCCTCCGGCCAGGACTCGTGTGCCGCTTGGCTTTACCTGCCAGACGGGGTCACGTCGCCGCCGGTGGTGATCCTCGGCCATGGCCTCGGCGGCACCCGTGAGATGCGACTGGACGCGTTCGCTGAGCGTTTCGCCCAGGCCGGCATCGCAGCGTTGGCCTTCACCTACCGGCACTTCGGCGACAGCGGCGGGCAGCCTCGTCAGCTGCTGTCGATCAGGCGACAGCTCGCCGACTGGGATGCCGCGATTGCGTGGGTGAAGGCTCAACGAGATCTCGACGGATCACGTATCGCGGTGTGGGGCAGCTCCTTTGGCGGCGGCCATGCCATCACCGTCGCGTCACGCCACCCTGAACTGCGAGCTGCCGTGTCCCAGTGCCCGTTCACCGACGGTCTAGCCTCGGCGCTCGCGCTGGGCCCGACCGAATCCCTGAAGCTTCTGCCATCAGTTGCCCGAGACCTTGCGTCCATGGTGCTGCGCCGGTCGCCCGCGATGATCCCGCTTGCCGGCAGGCCGGGTTCGCTGGCGCTGATGAACGCGCCCGATGCCCTTCCCGGATACGAGGCGCTGCTGCCGCCCGACACGACGTTCCGCAACGAGGTAGCGGCGCGGGTGGCCCCGACGGCCATGGCCTATCGACCCGGGCGTGCGGCGAAGAAGGTCAAGTTCCCAATCCTGTTCTGTGTCAGCAACACCGACAGCGTCACGCCGCCCGCCCAGACCCTGCAGTACGCGCAAACTGCACCGTTCGGCGAGATCAAACGCTACGACGCTGGCCATTTCGACTTCTACCTCGGCGAGCCCTTCGAAGCACTGGTGCGCGACCAGGTGGAGTTCCTCAGCCGCCAGCTGCACCCCGTGTCCGCCCCGGTTGGACGGACTCGGTGATGTCCGGCGACACGGATGCGTTGGGCGGCCGCCTGCCACTGGCTGATCCCGCCGCGCTGAGCCCGGCTCAACGGGAAATCTTCGACCGAATGGCGGAGGTGATCGTGCCATGGGCCAACGAAGCCCGCTTCCAAAGCACCGCAGAAGACGGCCGGCTCATCGGGCCGTTCAACCCCGCTCTGCTCAACCCCGCCATCGCCGCACCGTTTTTGGACTTGCAGTTCGCCGAACAGATGCATACGTCGTTGAGTCCGCGTGTGCGCGAAGTGGTCATCCTCGCGGTAGGCGCGGTCTGGCAGGCCGACTATGAGCTGTATGCCCACCTGGCCGTAGCCCGGAAGGCGGGACTCTCAGAAGATACCGCCCGGGCAGTGGCAAGTGGTCGGCTGCCAGACGGCCTGAGTGAAAGCGAGCTGATCGCCCTGCGGCTCACCCAGCAACTGTCAACCAGTCACCGGGTCGAAGAAGCGCTGTATCAAGATGCCGAAAACACGTTTGGAGCACAAGGATTGATCGATATCGCCTTCCTCATCGGCATCTACCACTCGGTGTGCGCGATGCTCGCCATGTTCGCGATACCTGCGCCCGAGTAGGAGAGCCGCGATGAACTTCGCTTCATTACCTGACCATCGCGCCGCGCTGGATCCAGACGGACCTGCGGTCTCCGATCCGCGGGTGTCGCTGACCAACGCCGGGTTCTTGCAGCGCGTCCGAGCGGCGGCCTCGCACATGACCACCCTGGGTATCGGTCCCGGCGATGTGGTGGCCCTCAAGCTCAAAAACCGAGTCGAGTTCGTCGTGCTGCTATTCGCGGCATGGCGGCTGGGCGCCACCGTCACGCCGGTAAATCCGAGCCTGACCGACGAAGAAGTGGTTCGACAGCTCGATAGCTCCGGGGCACGCCTGTTGGTGGTTGAGGAAGGCCCTGCGACAGAGGCAGGTGTCACCACGCTTGCCGTCTGCGACCTGTCTACCGAACCGGTTGGTGCCGAGCAGCCGCCCCATCTCGAGTCTTCTGCGTTGGCCTTGCTCATCTACACCAGTGGCACGACGGGGATTCCGAAGGGAGTGATGCTCGATCACGCCAACATCGATGCGATGGCCGATATGGGACGGCTGGCGCTGCAGGTCGGCCAAGCAGATCGGTGCCTGCTGATCCTGCCGCTGTTTCACGTCAACGGCATCGTGGTCAGCGTCCTGATACCGCTGCTCGCCGGTGGCAGTGTCGTCATTGCCGACCGCTTCGATCCCGCGACCTTCTTCGACACGATCGAGGACGAGCGACCCACCTTCTTCAGCGCGGTGCCGACGATCTACACCATGCTCGCGGCGTTGCCGGCCGAGGTCGTACCCGACACGTCGTCGGTGCGGTTCGCGGTCTGCGGTGCAGCACCCGCACCCGCGGAGCTACTGACTCGATTCGAGTCACGATACGGATTTCCGTTGATCGAGGGGTACGGGCTGTCGGAGGGAACGTGCGCCTCCACCATCAACCCCGTCGCAGGTCCGCGACGTGCCGGAACCGTAGGAATTGCGTTCCCGGGTCAGCAGATTCGAATCATCGACGAGAGCGGTGTGGAGGTGGCCACGGGTGTCGATGGTGAGGTCACCATCGCTGGCCCCAACGTCATGCGCGGATATCTCGGACGGCCCGACGAAACCGCGCGCGTGATCGTCGACGGTTGGCTGCACACCGGCGACATCGGTCAAATCGACGCCGACGGCTACCTGACGCTGGTCGGGCGATCCAAAGACATGATCATTCGCGGTGGGGAGAACATCTACCCCAAGGAAATCGAGGACGTGTTGAGCAGCGACGCCAGCGTCCTGGAAGTCGCCGTGATCGGCGTACCCGACGAAAAATGGGGCGAGGTGGTGGCCGCCTACGTGCAACCACGCTCCGGCCTGACCGTCGATCCTCAAGCACTGCACGCGCTTTGCGCGCGCAAGCTCGCCGGCTACAAGCGCCCCACCTCCATCACCGTCGTAGACGCCATTCCCAAGAACGCCGTCGGCAAGACCGACAAGGCTCCGCTACGTGCTGCCCACTCGAAAGGACGCCCCTGATGTCTTCCCTGCACGACCCGTTGAGATTGCCCTGCGGCCAGGTGCTGCCCAATCGGATCATGAAGGCCGCGTTGAGCGAAGGGCTCGCCGACAAGCAGAACTCACCCGACGTCAGACTCGAGCGGCTGTATACGAGCTGGAGCCAAGGTGGGTACGGTCTGATCGTCACCGGCAATGTGATGGTTGATCGTACGCAGCTAGGTGAGCCGGGCAATGTCGTCATCGAAGACGAGAGCAACCTGGATGCGCTCTCGCGCTGGGCCAAGACCACCAAAGACGCCGGCGTTCCGATCTGGGTGCAGCTCAATCATCCTGGACGCCAGTCGAACCCACTCGCGCTCGGACACACGCCGGTGGCGCCCAGCCCGGTGGCGTTGAACATGCCTGGCGCGCCCACGCCACGCGAGCTGACATCTGCAGAGATAGAAGACATCATCGAGCGTTTCGCCGCCTCGGCGAAAGTCTGCGAGACGGCGGGCTTCGACGGTGTCCAGATTCACGGTGCGCACGGATACTTGGTCGCACAGTTCCTCTCGCCGTTGTCGAACCAGCGCGACGACGAATGGGGAGGTGACCCCGAGCGGCGGATGCGTTTCGTGATCGAGGTCGTGCGCCGTATCCGCGCACGAGTGTCGCCGGGATTCGCGGTAGGCATCAAGCTCAACTCGGCCGATTTCCAGCGCGGCGGGTTCACCGAAGATGAATCTCGTTCCGTGGTAGCGGCATTGGCCCGCGAGGGCATCGACCTGATCGAAGTCAGCGGTGGCAGCTACGAACAGCCCGCGATGATGGGCAAGGCCGCCGACAGCACCCGAGCGCGCGAGGCCTACTTCTTGGAGTACGCCCGCACGGTGCGCAATGTGGCCGGCGACATTCCGCTGGCGGTCACGGGCGGGTTCCGTTCTCGCGCCGCGATGCAGGAGGCAGTCAACACCGGTGAGTGCGACGTCATCGGTCTGGGCCGCCCCACCGCGACCAGTACCGACGCCGCTGAGGTGATCTTGGCCGGCCGCGCCGATACTCTCAAGTCACACCAGGTTCGTGCCGGAATGCGCGGCATCCTTGGCAGGTTCGTCGACCTCAAATCGCTCGACGGCTTTCTAGAAATTTCGTGGCACGCCGACCAACTGCATCGAGTAAGTGCCGGCCTCAAGCCCGACCTCAATCGCGGCCGCATCGCGACCCTGATCGCGATGCTGCGCCGCAACGGCACCGCGTCCTTCGGGCGCAGACGGGGTCTTTGACATGACGCGCTATTCGCTGTCGGACAAGGTCGTCCTCGTTACCGGAGCTGGCCGCGGGCTGGGCGCGGCCACCGCCACGGCGCTAGCCCGGCGCGGGGCGTGCGTGGTGATTGCAGATATCGATCTGTCTGCCGCGCAATCGGTTGCGGCGACCCTCCCGACCGGCCACGGTCTTGCGCTGCACTGCGATGTCACCGACCTCGCCTCGGTCCAGGATGCCGTGCGCCAGACCCGTGAGCAGTTCGGACGTATCGATGTCGTGATCGCTAACGCCGGGGTGCTTGGCCGCGGTGGCACAATGCGCGCTCTGCGCCCCGATCAGGTGGCTGGTGTTCTGTCGGTGAATGTGGACGGCGTCGTCAATACGGTGTCAGCCACACTGGATTCGGTGATCGAAAACCGCGGACAGATCGTCGTAGTGTCGTCGGTGTTTGCCTACATCAACGGTGCGGGTGCAATCCCGTATGCGATGAGCAAGGCCGCCGTCGAGCAACTCGGCCGGGGCCTTGGCGTCGAATTGGCCAGCCACGGCGCGTCGGCGATGACGGCGTACTTCTCGCTCATCGAGACCGACATGATCCGTCACGGCGTAGACCAAGATCCCCACTTACTCGCGCTGCTCTCGGCGACACCCAAGTTCTTCCTCAAGCGAATTCAGCCGCAGACTGCGGCCGCTGCGATCGTCGATGGGCTGGAGCGCCGGAAACGCTCCATTGCTATCCCCGGACGCTGGCGGCCATTCGCTGCGCTGCGGGGTGTGTTCGGACCTACGCTCGACGCCAAGTCCGCCCGCGATGCGAAGCTTCAGCGCGCCCTGATCCAACTTGAGAACCGATAGCCCGAAGGACTGCGGCGCGCTGTAGCCGACCCGGCCGCGTCTACGAAACACGTTGTCCATCAGAGTGTTCAGCGCCTTGATCCAACAGTCCCGATGACCAACACTATTGGAACGAAGGAGCCAGTGTGCGTTTCCGGATTGAACAGACATCTGCTGCATCGCCGCAGCAGCTGTACGACGTGATGCTGGATGTCGAGCGGTGGCCGGACTGGATGGGCGGTGTCCGGAGGGCGGGGTGGCAGAAGCGGGGCGCTCCCGGCACCGGAGTCGGCGGAGTGAGACGATTCGGTGCTAGGGCGCTCCCGGTCTCGGCGGTGTGCGGGCGCAGCCCCCACTGGTACAGGTCTTCACAGCTTTTGCCGCGTTCGCCTATGCGGGTGAGGACGCCGTTGTTGGCGAGGTTGAACAGTGCCTCGGCTTGCTCGGCGGTCAGCCCGCCCGTGTTCAGGATGTTCATGGGGTAACGGTAGGCAGCGGGTACGACAGCACACCGCTGCTCCGCCGCGGGGTCGCGTTCCCGCAAAAGCAGCCCATCCGAAACGGGCTGCTGAATGTCTCTCGGCGACTTGTCGTCCTCGCGACGGCATGTGACGTATCGACGACCGCCAAGCACGACCAACCACGCATGCCCTGAACTGGACTTTTGCAACGAAGATTAACAAGCCTCCGCGACACGCCCGAGTTCCGTCAAAGTAGCCAGGCGTGTCTTGTCAATTTTCGCTGCATCTCGACAGCGGCGGCTGTCGATATGCAGCGAGGTTTGACAACCGGTGCGGATTGTTTAACAACGGGTGTCTGAGACTCTGAGAGCGCGAAAGACGCGTATCTCGAACGGAAGTCGCCATGCAACGAATGTTGACAACGGCGTGAGACACGCCGATGGTCTGTCAGAGTAGCTCCAGTCGGTGTTCGCGGACGTGTCGGTGCGAGGCATCGGTTAGGCGTGCGAGCCGATTGGAGATGGTCCCTTTGGAGGCGGCCGCTGCGGTCACACAGGTCCACTAGGATCATTGAACCATCGCTGATGCGTTGCAGCCGAACAGCATCCAGTGGAGTTACAGCTCTTGGATGGGTCGTCCATCGTCGCGGATCGTGCAGTGCGCCAATTACCCGGCGATGAGCTGGTCCACCAGCCAGATCCTCGGCTGCTTCTGGCATCTCCTGCAAGCTCGAAGTCGGGATAGCGGAGTTCCTGAAAGGACGCAATCGCTGATCGGTTACGGGAAATGGCGACATGAGGTCAGCAGAATGTCGGGATATCGTGAACGACGCACGAGGTTTTCGGCGGTTCTGGTCAGTTCAGTGAGGGCGGCGTCCACGTCGACGTGGTGAAGCCGCCCATGGCTTTTCACGATTTCACCGCCGACGATGACGGTGTCGATGTTGCTGGTGTCCATGTGGTGGACCACTGCACCGGTCGCGTGCGACATCGGGACGGTGTTGAGCGTGCGGGCGTTGAGCACGATGATGTCTGCGATCTTGCCGGGCGTGAGGGATCCGATGAGATGGTCGAGGTGTGCCGCTTGCGCGCCGCGCAGTGTCGCCATCCGAAGGATGTCGCGAGTTGTGACCGGTTTTGCGTTTTCGGGCGGGTCCTTCCGGGCGGATTCGTGGATCACGTTGCGTTGCGACTGGAACGCGGCCCGCATTTGGGAGAACATGTCGACCGGTCCCAAGCTGGCGCCGTCGGTGCTCAAGCCGGCGGGGATGTTGTAGTCGATCGCCGACTGTATTGCGGGGGCTCCCATGCCGAGGGCGTGCTCGACGAAGCAGGACAGCGACACCTTGCCGCCGGTGCGCGCGATGGCTTGCCAGGTCGAGTCCTGCAGACCGAGGCAATGGATATAAGTGTTGCGTGGGCCCAACAGTCCTTCACCCTCGAGTTCTTCGAGTGCACGACCGAACCATTCGTTGTTGATGTGTGCGAATACGGGCAGATCGAGTTCTCGGGCGACTCGAAAGTCCGTGGCATCGGCTAGGTAGCCCAGCGCCAAACTCACGCGCGCGCCGGTGTCAGCGGGGCCCGTCGTCTCGGCCAGTCGTCGAATATCGTTGGGGTAGTTGTACGTCGGCGCCGCATCGTGGCCCATAACCGGGGTGAGACTGAAAACGCAACGAATGCCCGAACGCCGGATGGCGTCGAGCGCGGCGTCGGTGTGCGCAGGGGTGTAGGAGCACTGCGATGTGTCAACGACCGTCGTCGTTCCGGCGGAGAGGTTCTGAAGTGCGCCGACAAACTCACTCCAATACACATCCTCGGGCGTGTAGTGGTGAAAGATCGCGTCGCGTCCTGTCCTCGACTGGGCGAAATAGTCGTCGGCCAGCGCATCAGACCAGTAGCCTCGCAGCGCAGTCTGAAACATGTGCAGGTGAGAATTGACGAAACCCGGCAACACGATTTTGTCAGTGCAATCCAGCACGTGAGCGTCGGCGGTGAGATCGACCCCGATGCGGCTGATCACGCCATCCTCGATGAGCACATCGCCACGCGCGAAGTCACCGATGTCGTCGTCCATCGTCAGCACAATCGCGTTGCGCAGTAGGGTGCGAGTCATGGCTGCGATTCCTCCGGCGTCGCCGGGGCGACGATCCGCACCGGCGGGGCGAGCCTGGTGATGGCTGAGCTGGTCTGTGTGAGCATGTCGCGGGTGGCAATGCTTGCGATGTAGCCGTCGGGCCGGATGAGCAGGAGAGTGTCGGCGTCCAGGCCGTAGATTTTCTTGAATGTTGCAGCCGGGTCGAGCAATAGCTTCTCGGTGAGGGCGGTGTCAGTGCCGATGGTGACCCGCCGGAGCGGGGCGCCGGTGGTGGGCCACGACAGCTGCTCAAGTTCGCGCGCCGCCTGTTCGCCGTACGCCAGCGCCGTGAAATGCGTTCCCCGATAGACATCGAACAGTCGCACCGGCTTACCGTCTGCGTCACGCAGCACCGCATCGGGGGCGCGGTCACCCGCTTGCAGCGTCGCGGTGCGTTCGTCTGTGGCTGCGGTGAGCGGGCCGCCACGGTAGCTCAGCGACAGCTGCTGTTCGTCCTCGCCCCGCCGAATGCTGGAGGGGTCCATTTTTCCCAGCCCGCTGTACTTCTCGGTGGACAGGCCGAGTACCCCCGCCGCGATGGGTTGGCGTTCTGTCTCGTAGGTGTCGAGCAGTTCAGGTGGGGCACCGGCGAGAACCTGGCCGAGTTTCCAGCCGAGGTTGTAGGCGTCCTGGATGCCGGTGTTCAGCCCTTGGGCGCCTGCGGGGGGATGCACGTGTGCGGCATCGCCTGCGATGAAAACCCGCCCGCGCCGGTAGCTCTCTGCCAA
>Ga0075418_10010461_pt1 | contig 10384 bp, 7 predicted proteins | sample SoiMetdeltSBSDD2_FD_81776 | JGI IMG/M metagenome (GOLD analysis project Ga0075418, IMG submission 81776) | Bulk soil microbial communities from a Populus tree surrounding site in Tennessee, USA - Soil MetaG P. deltoides SBSDD2 | ecosystem: Environmental > Terrestrial > Soil > Tree plantation...
GGCGCGCAAGTTCCTCTGGCTCGACTACCTGGAGGCGATCCGGCGCGAGCTGCGGGTGATGGACACCACCGCGCTGTCGTTGTGCAAGGATCACGACCTGCCCATCATCGTGTTCGACCTGCTCACCGAGGGCAACATCCGACGAGCCGTGTGTGGCGAGCCGATCGGCACGGTGGTCGGCCCGAACGACGCCGTCGGTGCAGACGAGACGCAGCGAGGGGAGCCAAGGTGATCGAGGACACGCTCCAGCAGGCCGAGAGCAAGATGCGCAAGGCCATCGAGGTGGCCAAGGAGGAGTTCAGCGGGATCCGCACCGGCCGCGCCAACCCCGCCCTGGTCAACCGCCTCCAGGTCGAATACTACGGCACCCCGACGCCGCTCCAGCAGCTCGCCGGCATCTCCGCCCCCGAGGCCCGCCTGCTGGTGGTCTCGCCGTACGACCGCAACGCCACCGCCTCCATCGAGAAGGCGATCCGCAACTCCGACCTGGGCATCAACCCGGCCAACGACGGCCAGGTCATCCGCCTCGCCTTCCCCCAGCTCACCGAGGAGCGGCGCAAGGAGTACGTGCGCCTGGCCAAGCACCGGGCCGAGGAGGCACGGACCAGCATCCGCAACGTCCGCCGCCACGAGAAGGACGCCCTGGAGCGGCTGGAGCGCGACGGCGACATCTCCCAGGACGAGCTGCGCCGCGCCGAGCAGCGCCTCCAGGGGATCACCGACAAGTACGTGGCCGAGGTCGACACCCTGCTCCAGCACAAGGAGCGGGAGCTGCTCGAGGTCTGAGCATCGTTGGCTGAGCCCGCGCCGCTCGACCCCGCCGGAGCCGACGCGGGGATGCCCCGGCGCGAGCGGGGAGCCAGGGCCGGGCGCAACCTGCCCCTGGCCATCCTGACCGCGCTGCTGCTGGCCGGGGTGCTGATCGCCAGCCTGATCCTGTCGCGGCCCGTATTCATCGTCTTCCTGCTCGCGATCGTCACCCTGGCCCTGCTGGAGCTCCTCACCGTGCTGCGGGCACGGGCCACCCGGCCGGCCCGCCCGGTGGTCCTGGCCATGGGCGGGCTGCTGGTCGTCGGGGCCTACGTTGAGGGACCGGCCGCGCTGTCGTTCGGCCTGCTGGTGACCATCCTGGCCGCGTTCGCCTGGTACCTGGTCGACCCGGGCCGCACCGAGGTCACCCGCAACGTCGCCGCCACCATCTTCGCGGTCATGTACGTGCCGTTCATGGCCGCCCACCTGTCCCTGGTCGTCGGCCGGGCCGACCACTACGTGGGCGCCGTGCTCGGCTATGCGGCCCTGGTGGTGATCTACGACACCGCCGCGTACGCCACCGGGGCCACCCTGGGCCGGCGGCCGATCGCACCCCAGGTCTCGCCGAACAAGTCCTGGGAGGGGGCGATCGGGGCCTCGATCGCGTGCCTGCTGGCCGGCGCCTTCCTGCTGCCCCTGTGGGTGCCGTGGACACTGGCCTCCGGCCTGGTCCTGGCCGCCGCCACCTGCGTGGTGGCGCCGCTCGGCGACCTGTCGGAGTCGATGCTCAAGCGCGACCTGGCCGTCAAGGACATGGGGTCGATCCTGCCCGGCCACGGCGGCATGCTCGACCGGATCGACGCCCTGCTGTTCATGGCCCCGGTCCTCTTCTACGTGCTGGCCGCCTTCGATCTGATCCGGTCGCCATGACCCGGTCGCTGTACGACCTGGACGCCGGGCAGCTGGAGGCGCTGGTCGCCGAGGCCGGCGAGCCGCCCTACCGGGCGCGCCAGCTCACCCACTGGCTGGACACCCGACGCCAGCCCGACCCGCGGGCCATGACCAACCTGCCCCGCTCGCTCCGGGTGCGGCTGTCGGAGCGCTTCGCCGGTGCCGGGCTGACCCTCGACCGCCACCAGGCCGGCGACGACGGCTGGACCCACAAGCTCCTGTTCCGCCTCCCAGGCGGCGACGCCGTCGAGTCGGTCCTCATGCTCTACAAACGCGGGGGGCTCCACCCCCCGCGATCCCCCCGAGACCCGATGGTCGCCGGAGATGACGACTGGGAAGGGGGGCCTGGGGGGCGGGCCACCGTCTGCATCTCGACCCAGGCGGGGTGTGCCATGGGCTGCACCTTCTGCGCCACCGGACAGTTCGGGTTCACCCGGCAGCTGTCGGTCGGCGAGGTGGTCGAGCAGGTGGCCAGGGTGTCGACCATGCTGCCCGCGCTCCGGCCCGGGCCGGGGGCACCCGACCACCTCACCAACGTGGTCTTCATGGGGATGGGGGAGCCGTTCGCCAACCAGGAGGCCACCTGGGGGGCCGCCTACCGGCTCCACCAGGGGTTCGGGCTGTCGGCCAGGGCCATCACGATCTCCACGGTCGGGCTGGTCCCCGGGATCCGCCGGGCCGCCGCCGAGCCCCTCCGGGTCAACCTGGCCGTCTCCATCCACGCCGCCGACGACGCCACCCGCGACCGGCTGGTGCCGGTCAACCGCAGCTGGCCGATCGCCGAGCTGCTGGACGCCGTCGGCGGCTACGTGGCCGCGACCCGGCGCCGGGTCTCGTTCGAGTACGCGCTCATGGCCGGGGTCAACGACGACCTGGAGCAGGCCACTCGGCTGGGCCGGCTGCTGGCCCCGCTGCGGGTCCCGGGCAGCGGCGGCCACGCCGCCCACGTCAACCTCATCCCCTACAACCCGACCCCCGGCACGGGCTTCTCCCCGCCGTCGCGGGCGGCGGTCCGCCGCTTCCGGGAGGCGGTCGCCGCCTCCGGGGTCCCGGTCAGCGTCCGCGCCAACCGCGGCGTCGGGATCGACGCCGCCTGCGGCCAGCTCCGCACCGCCGCCGGCCGGCCCGGCCGAGGCCGCCTCTCCGCCGCCGGTTCCCCTCCAGTCGCCGTGGGGCCAGGCCGAGGGGTCCTCCCCATGGCCGAAGGGCCCGGCGGCCCCACCCCGGCAGGCCGGGAGCACCCGAGATGAGCCCGCCGACCAGGGTGGCGCTGCTCGGGTCGACCGGGTCGATCGGTGAGCAGGCGCTGGACGTGATCCGGCAGGCGCCGGAGCGGTTCCGGGTGGTGGCCCTGGCCGCGGGGCGCTCGGCGGAACGGCTGGCCGCCCAGGCGCGGGAGCTGCGCCCGGCCGCGGTCGGCCTGGTCGACGAGACCCGGGCGGCCGCCCTGGCCGCCGAGCTGCCGCCCGGCTGCCGGCTGGCCGTCGGCCCCGAGGCGGTGGCCGAGCTGGCCGCCGCCGACGACGCCGACGTGGTGCTCAACGGCGTCACCGGCTCGGCCGGCCTCGCCCCGACCCTGCGCGCCCTGGAGGCCGGGCGCCGGCTCGCCCTGGCCAACAAGGAGAGCCTGATCGTGGGCGGCGAGCTGGTCACCGCCCTGGCCAAGCCGGGCCAGATCGTCCCGGTGGACTCCGAGCACTCCGGGCTCGCCCAGTGCCTGCGGGCCGGCCGTCCCGACGAGGTCGCCCGGCTGGTCGTGACCGCCTCGGGCGGCCCCTTCCGCGGGCGGTCGGCCGCCGACCTGGCCGCCGTCACCCCGGCCGAGGCCCTCGCCCACCCGACCTGGGCGATGGGGCCGGTGATCACCGTCAACTCGGCGACGCTGATGAACAAGGGCCAGGAGGTGATCGAGGCCCACCTGCTGTTCGGCGTGCCCTACGACCGCATCGAGGTCGTCGTCCACCCCCAGAGCATCGTCCACGCCATGGTGGAGTGGTGCGACGGCTCCACCGTGGCCCAGCTGTCGATGCCCGACATGCGGCTGCCCATCGGCCTGGCACTGGGCTGGCCCGAGCGGGACGAGCGGCCGGTGGGCCGGATGGACTGGACCCGGGCGGCCACCCTCGAGTTCCAGCCCGTCGACCGGGCGACCTTCCCCCTGCTCGACCTGGCCATCCAGGCCGGCCGCGAGGGCGCCACCGCCCCGGCCGCCCTCAACGCCGCCAACGAGGAGGCGGTGGCCGCCTTCCTGGCCGGCCGGCTCCCGTTCCCCGGCATCGCCGAGGTCGTCACCGAGGTCCTGGCGCGGCACCGGCCCCCGGCCGCCCTCGACCTGGCCGCCGTCCTGGCCGCCGAGCGGTGGTCGCGTGGACTGGCCCGTACACTGGTCGAGGACCTGATCACCTCCCGGGGGACCCGATGACCAGCCTGCTCGGCGTCGCACTTTTCGTTCTCGCTCTGATGCTGGCCATCTTCCTGCACGAAGGCGGGCACTTCGCGACCGCCAAGTTCTTCGGGATGAAGGTCGAGCGCTTCTTCCTCGGCTTCGGGCCGACCGTCTGGTCGTTCCGCCGCGGCGAGACCGAGTACGGCATCAAGGCACTGCCCCTCGGGGGCTTCTGCAAGATCGCCGGCATGAGCCCGTACGAGAACGACGGCAACTTCCTGGAGGAGGACCGCTCGGCCCAGGCCGCCGCCGAGACGACCCCGCCGGAGCGGCAGTTCCGCAGCAAGCCGGCCTGGCAGCGGTCGATCGTGCTCGCCGCCGGGTCGATCACCCACTTCCTCGTGGCCATCCTGCTGACCTGGATGGTGCTGGTGGCCATCGGCATCGGCACCGGCCAGGCCACGACCACGATCGACCGTACCGTCCCGCTGTCGGTGGGGCAGCCCAGCCCGGCCCAGAAGGGCGGGCTCCGGGCCGGCGACCAGATCGTGGCCGTCTCCGGCCGCCCGGTCAGCGGCTTCAACGACCTGCGGGCCGCCCTGGCCGACAAGGGCGGCCAGCAGATCACCATCGAGTACGTGCGCGATGGCCAGCGGCGCTCCACCACCGTGGTCGCGGCCAGCCAGAACGGCCGCGGGTTCCTCGGCTTCCAGCCCACCGAGCAGACCAGGCGCATCGGTGTGCTCGCCGCCCTCCCCGAGTCGATCAAGCTGTTCTGGGACACCACCGTGGCCACCGTCAAGGGCCTCGGCGGCTTCGTCACCGGCCTGGCCGACCGGATGACCGCCCCCCAGGCGGCGCCCGGCGGGGGAGGCGGCGGCACGGGCACGGGAGGCGACAGCGGCCCCATCGGCATCGTCGGCATCACCCGCCTGGCCGGCCAGGCGGTCGCCAACAACCAGTGGGCGATCTTCATCGCCATCCTGATCCAGCTCAACATCGTCGTCGGCGTGTTCAACCTCCTGCCGCTGCCCCCGATGGACGGCGGCTACCTGGCCTTCGTGCTCTGGCAGGTGGTGACCAGGCGCGAGGTCGACCTGCGCAAGGTCGTGCCCGTGGCCGCCCTGATCGTGGGCCTGCTGGTGATGCTCACGGTGGGGCTGGTCTGGCTCGACATCACCAACCCCGTCCCCTACCCATTCCGCTAAGGAGCCCTGGTGGCCTTCCCGCTCGAGAGGACCGACCTGGCGGCAGGTGTCGGTCGGCGGCGCTCACGCCGGATCAACGTCGGCAGGGTCCCCGTCGGCGACGGCGCCCCCGTCAGCGTCCAGTCCATGACCATCACCAAGACCGCCGACATCAACGGCACCCTCCAGCAGATCGCCGAGCTCGCCGCCACCGGCTGCGACATCGTGCGGGTGGCCGTGCCCGACACCGACGACGCCGCCGCTCTGCCGGCGATCGCGGCCAAGTCGACCATCCCGGTGGTGGCCGACATCCACTTCCAGTGGAAGTACGCCATGGCCGCCATCGAGGCCGGTTGCGCCGGGGTCCGGATCAACCCGGGCAACATCAAGAAGCACGACAAGGTGAAGCTGATCGCCCAGGAGGCGCAGGCCCGCGGCATCCCCATCCGGGTCGGGGTCAACGCCGGCTCCCTCCAGAAGGAGATCCTGGCCAGGCACGGCGGCCCCACGCCCCAGGCGCTGGTCGACTCGGCCCTGTTCGAGGTGGGCATCCTCGAGGAGGTCGGCTTCGGCGACATCAAGATCTCGGTCAAGCACCAGAACCCGGCGTCGATGATCGCCGCCTACCGCCTGCTCGCCACCCGCGTTGACTACCCGCTGCACCTCGGCGTGACCGAGGCCGGCACGCCGAAGGACGGCATCGTCAAGTCCTCGGTCGGCATCGGGGCCCTGCTCGCCCAGGGCATCGGCGACACCATCCGGGTGTCGCTGACCGCCCCGCCGATCGAGGAGGTCAAGGCCGGCAACGCCATCCTCGGCGCCCTCGGCCTGCGGCCCAAGAAGCTGGACCTGGTCGCCTGCCCGTCCTGCGGGCGCGCCGAGGTCGACGTGTTCTCCCTGGCCAACGCCGTCGAGGAGCGCATGGCGGAGATCGACGCGCCGATGCGGGTGGCGGTCATGGGCTGCATCGTCAACGGCCCCGGCGAGGCCCGCGAGGCCGACATCGGCGTGGCCTCGGGCAAGGGCAAGGGCCAGATCTTCCGCCACGGCCAGGTCATCCGGACCGTCCCCGAGGCCGAGATCGTCGACGCCCTGATGCACGAGGCCAAGCTGCTGGCCGAGGAGTACCGGACCTCCGGCGCCGCCCCGGGTGTCCCCGAGGTCATCCAGAGCTGAGATGCTCCGGTCCTGGACCGGCGGCGACGACCGGGCTCGGCAGGCGGCGCGGCCGCCCCGGTTCCAGGTGCGGCCCATCGGCCGCGGGGACGAGGCCGTGGCCCTGGCGGCGCTGGACCGCAACCCGGTCAGGGACGTCTTCATCGCCAGCCGCATCCTCCACGACGGCGCCCTGACCTCGCTGGGCCCCAGTCCCCTGTGGGGCGCGTTCGAGGACGGCGAGCTGCGCGGGCTGCTCCACGTCGGCCCCAACCTGGTCCCGGCCACCGACGACGAGGCCGCCTGCGAGGCCCTGGCCACCGCCGCCGGCGGCCTCTACCCGACCCGCATGGTGGTCGGGGAGCGGGTCGCCGTCGAGTACCTGTGGTCCCTGATCGGCGCCGGCTACCCGGCCCCGCGCGAGGTGCGGCGCCGCCAGCTCGTCTACGCGGTCGAGCCCGACCGGCTGGTCCGCGACCCGCACCACCGGGCCCCGGGCATCGCCCGCCTCGCCGAACGGCGCGACGAGGACCGGGTGCTGCGGCTGTCGGCCGCCATGTATACCGAGGAGATGGGCGAGAACCCGATGGCCCGCGACCCCGACGGCTACCGCCGCCGCGTCCGTATGCTGATCGCCCGCGGCTGGACCTATGTCTACGAGACGGGCGGCCAGCTCCAGTTCAAGATGGACGTCGGCTGCGCCAGCAACCACACCGCCCAGATCCAGGGCGTCTACGTCCCCCCCGACCTCCGCGGCCGCGGGGTCGGGGCCACCGCCATGTCCGCCTGCTGCGCGCTCGCCTTCGACCGCCACCCCAACCTGTCGCTGTACGTCAACGACTTCAACACCCCGGCGGTGGCCATGTACGAGCGCATCGGGTTCCGGCGCGAGCCGTACGACTTCCAGACGATCATGCTCCCCTGAAGGACCGTCGCCGGGGCGGTTGTCCACAGATTCGCCGGCGGCCGTCCGGGGGGCGCGGCGGGGTCGTAGCGTGCGGCCATGGCACGGTCGAGTCCCTCCCGAGCTGGCATCGTGGTGCACCGGCCGGTGCGGGCGCATCCGCGGCCGCCGCCGACCGGCGCGCTGACGGTCGCGTCCCCGCCCACGGTCGCCCGCAACGCCTCCGGCCTCGCCGGCTGGCTCCAGTACCTGGTGCCGTTGGCCGGCAGCGGAGGGTCGGTCGCCTTCCTGTTCGCCGTCCCGGGCCCGCGCCCGGGCTGGCTGGTCGCCCTTGTGGTCGGCGCGGCCGTCGCCTCGGTGGCGGCGGGCCTCGCCCTCCGCCTGGTCGAACGGCGGACGACCCGCCGGGCGAGGCGCCGGGAACGAGCCCGCTACCTCGCCCATCTCGACCAGACCGCGCACCAGGCCGACCACCTGGCCGCGGCCCAGCTCGCCGCGGCCGAGCACCTCCATCCCGACCCGCCCCTGCTGTGGGCGACGGTCGAGCGGACCGACCGCCTCTGGGAGCGCCGCCCGGCCGACGCCGACTTCCTCACCGTCCGGATCGGCCGCGGCCCGGTTCCCCTGGCCGCCCCGGTCCGGCTCGACCGCCCCGCCGACCCACTCATGGAACCCGACCCGGAGCTCCAGGCGGCGGCGGAACAGCTCGTCCACCGCGCGACCTGGCTCCCCAACGCCCCGGTCGTGGTCCCGCTACGCCAGCTCGACGTCATCGCCCTCACCGGCCCGCCCGCCCGGACCCGGGCCCTCGCCCGCGCCCTCATCTGCGAGCTGGCCGCCTTCCACGCTCCCGACGACCTCCGGTTCCTGGCCGCCCATCCGGCCTGGCGGTGGATGGAGCAGCTACCCCACTGCGCGGGCACCGGACCGGGCGGCGCCTCGCCGCACCTGGTCGCCGTCGTCGACGCGACCCGGCTGCCGGACCTCGACCCGCCGCCGCGCCCGGACGGCAGCCCGCCCGGGCGCGAAGGCCACGCGATCACGGCGGATGAGCTGCTCGGACGCTCCGCCGCGGCCGGCGGCACGGTCATCTGGCTCGCCAGCAGCGTCTCCGGCGAGCCGTCCGAGCTGTCGGTGCGGGTCCGCGTCGACGACCGCGGCTGGGCCACCCTCCAGGAGACGGCGCCGGGCGGCCGCCTGATCGGCGGCATCCGAACCGACGCGGCCGACCCGGCCTTCTGCGAGACCCTGGCCCGGCACCTGGCACCGCGCCGGCTCGAGCGGCCGGCGACGATGCCGGCACCCGCCGGCCCGGTGCGCCTGCTCGACCTGCTCGGCCCCCGGGCCGACCCGGTCGGACCCGGCGGCGGGGTGCCGCCGCGCCCCCGTTCCCGGCTCCTGCAGGTGCCGGTCGGCGTCGGCCCCGCCGGGGACCCGCTGGTCCTCGACCTCAAGGAGGCGGCCGAGGGCGGCATCGGCCCACATGGGCTGGTCGTCGGCGCCACCGGGTCGGGCAAGAGCGAGCTCCTCCGGACCGTCGTGGCCGGCCTGGCCGCCACCCACCCACCCGACCGGCTCGCCTTCGTGCTGGTCGACTTCAAGGGCGGCGCCGCGTTCGCCGACCTGGCCCCGCTGCCGCAGGTGGCCGGTCTCATCACGAACCTGCAATCCGACGTGTCCATGGTCGACCGGGCCATGGCCGCCCTCCAGGGCGAGCTGAGCAGGCGCCAGCGGCTCCTGCACCGCAACGGCAACCAGCCCGACCTTCGCGCCTACACCGCCGGGCGTGCGCTCGACCCACGGCTGGAACCGCTGCCCCACCTAGTGATCGTGGTGGACGAGTTCGGTGAGCTCCTGGCCGCCCGCCCCGAGTTCCTGGACCTGTTCGCCGCCGTCGGCAGGGTCGGGCGCAGCCTCGGCATGCACCTGCTGCTCGCCTCCCAGCGGCTCGACGAGGGCCGCCTGCGCGGCCTCGACAGCCACCTCCGGTACCGGATCTGCCTGCGCACCTTCAGCGCCGCCGAGTCCACCGCCGTGCTCGGGGTCCCCGACGCCTACCACCTGCCCCCAGGCCCCGGGGCCGCCCTCCTCAAGGTGGACGCCGCCCCGCCGGCCGCGTTCACCGCCGCCCGCGTGTCCACCGACCTGGAGACGCTGGTCGGCGGCCTGGCCGGCGCCGGCCGGCCGGTCCACCGGGTCTGGCTCCCGCCGCTCGCCGCCGACATCACCCTGGACCCGCTGCTCACGTCCGTCGCCCGCGGCTGGCTCCGGGTGCCGATGGGCGTGGTCGACCGGCCGCTCGAACAGGAGCAGGGGCCGCTCGTCCTCGACCTGTCGGGAGGCGCCGGCCACCTCGCCGTGGTCGGTGCGCCGAGGACGGGCAAGAGCACGCTGCTCTGCACCCTCGTGGCCGCCCTGGCCGCCACCCACCCGCCCGATGAGGTCCAGGTCTATGCCGTGGACCTCGGCGGCGGGCTGCTGCATCGACTGGGCGACCTGCCGCACGTCGGGGCGGTGTGCGGACCCCGGGAGGCCGAACGGGTCCGCCGCCTGGTGCGCGAGCTCCGCTCCCTGGTCTTCGACCGCGAGCGGCGGTTCCGTGACCTCGGGGTCGACTCGATCGCCGCCTGGCATTCGCTCCGCCGGGCCGGTCTCGACCTCGGCGGCTACGGGGAGGTCTTCCTGCTGGTCGACAACTGGGGCGCGCTCGTGCGCGAGCAGCCCGAGCTGGAGGCGGAGATCACCGAGCTCGCCGGGCTGGGCCTGCACCACGGCGTCCACCTCGTCCTGGCCGCCAACCGGTGGGCCGAGCTGCGCCCCGGCCTTCGCGAGAACCTGGGCGGCCGGCTGGAGCTGCGCCTCAACGATCCGCTGGAGTCGGAGGTCGGCCGCACGGCGGCCGCCGCCCTGCCCGACCTCCCCGGCCGAGGCCTCACCCCGTCCGGCCTCCAGTTCCAGGCGGCCCTCCCCGGCCAGACGGGCGCCGTCCTCGACCGCGCCCTCCCCGGCCGGGACGGGGCGGCCGCACCACCGTTACGGCTGCTGCCCACC
>Ga0075418_10010462_pt1 | contig 10383 bp, 9 predicted proteins | sample SoiMetdeltSBSDD2_FD_81776 | JGI IMG/M metagenome (GOLD analysis project Ga0075418, IMG submission 81776) | Bulk soil microbial communities from a Populus tree surrounding site in Tennessee, USA - Soil MetaG P. deltoides SBSDD2 | ecosystem: Environmental > Terrestrial > Soil > Tree plantation...
ATCTCCTCTGCCTCGATAGCAAGCTGACGCTGGTTGAGTTCGCGGGCACTCTGCACCGAGAGCCACTCCCCCATCGCCATCGAGCAGGCTCCCGCGAGCAGCCCCGCCAATCCGGTGACCAGAATCGTCTGCCCCGAGAGTTCGGCTCCCGCTACCCCCATGACCAGGCTGAGATTGGAGACCAGCCCGTCATTGGCCCCCAGCACAGCAGCGCGCAGCGCGTTCCCACCAATGGCCCGGTGGCGCCCTTCAAAGCGAGCCAGGGCGTTGCCCTCGATGCCCGTCCTGCCCACGATGGCGCTGAGGAGGCGTGCATGGGAGCGCTCATCAACAGGTAGCATGGTGTTATGCGCTTCAGGCTGCCGATCGTACATGTGACGATCCACGCGCTCGGACGTGGCGATGGTTGGCAACACCCACTGCGGCCCCAAGCGCCTGGCCAACCACATAAGCACGCGGGCCCGCCAGCTGGGCTGTGGCGGCGGTACTGACGCACCAGCCGCCCGGAGATGTCGCTCCCAGAACCGGATATGCCTTTCCTCAACTGTGGCTAGACGCTCGTAGATCTGCGACAGTTGCGTCTGCGGCTCGAGCGCGGCTAAGGTGCGGTAGAGTGCGGCGCTGTTAATCTCGTCTTGCCGGTTTTCTCGGTAGCGAGCAACATCATCTTTCGGGGGCATGTTTCCTCCCGTTGTACCTCAAGGAGCACACACATCCGCTCAGGGCTAGGAGCGCTCGCCCAGGAGAGCCTGACGCTTGACTGTCAGCGCCTGCATCAGGACGTCGTAGGGCTCGATAAACTTCTGCACGCCCTCGTGTTGCAGCTGCCAGGTGACACAATGAAAGTCAATGCCTACGCCATCGAGATCGCGCAGGATACCATGCGCCTCGTCCAGGTCTGCCTCAATGGTATTGGCCGCGACCTTTCCGTGGTCCGCAAAGGCGGCAATGGTCTCCGCCGGCATGGTATTGACCGTGTGTGGCCCAATCAGCGGCTCAACATACCGGGTGTCGTGATACAGGGGGTTTTTGGTGCTTGTGCTTGCCCATAGCGGACGCTGCACCCGCGCGCCTTGTGCTTCCAGGGCGTGCCAGCGTGCACCCCCAAAGAGGCGTTGAAAACTCTGGTAGGCCAGCTTGGCATTGGCAATAGCGACCTTGCCTAAGAGCTGCTCGCAGCGGGTGACGTTCTCATTGGGCACCCCCGGACGGAGCCGATGCCCAAGCAGCTGATCAACGAGCACGTCAATGCGGCTCAGGAAGAAGCTCGCCACCGATGCCACATTGTTGACTGGCTTCCCCTCAGCGAGGCGCCGTTCCAGGGCGCGTATATAGGCCTGCGCCACGTTTTCATAATCCTGGAGCGCGAAGAGCAGTGTGATGTTAACCGTAATCCCCTCGTACAACATCTCCTCAATGGCAGGAATGCCCGCTGGCGTGCCAGGGATTTTGATGAACACATTCGGCCGATCGACGGCGCTAAACAGCCGGCGCGCCTCCTGCATAGTGCCCAGGGCATCATGGGCCAGATACGGCGAGACTTCCAGACTCACAAAGCCATCGACCCCAGCCGAGGCGTCGTACACCGGACGCAAGATGTCACAGGCGTCTTGCACGTCTGTGACCACCAGGTGTTCATAGATGGCCGTAGTTTCTCTCCCCTCCCCTACCAGCTGCTTGATCTGTGTATCGTACGCCGAACTCCCCACAATGGCCTTATGGAACGTAGCCGGGTTGGACGTAACACCGCGCAGACCTTGCTCAGTCACGCGCCTGTGCAACTCACCATCAGTGATCATATCGCGCGTCAGGTTATCGAGCCAGTAACTCTGTCCACAGCTCATCAATTGGAGTAATGGGTTCATGGTCATAGCGTTGCGCCCTCCTACGCCTTGGTTCGTGCGGGGCAAGCGTGGTGCAGACTTTATAACAGAGAGTACCGAGCCGTAACTCTCCTGGGTCAGCTCCAGTATAGCCACATCATCACAGGGAAGCGAATGCAAATCTGCAAGCGTGGCTGCAATGCCCTGTTCCTCGGGTAGGGGAAGCGCCTTCCAGGCCTCGGCGATTATGATGCTCTTCAGAAAGCAATTCCCATGCCACCAGGACTGGCGGCACCTGTGGTGGGAAAGAGACGGGAATCCAGGCGTCAGGGCTACAGCTCAGCGCGGTCTCAAGCAACCTGCGCGGATGCAGACAAGCTGCCGTGCTCCCTCTTCCTCTGGGAGAGGGAGCTATGAGTCCTGCATGTCTCTGTCAATATGAGAGCAGGGCTTCTCAAAATGAAAGGCTCTGGGCTCATGCCTATACCACAGGCCGGAAGGTCAGCGTTCGGAGCGTCAACTCCGTATGCTCCGCCACGCGCCGCGGCGGATGAACGAATAGCCGCTCAATCGCTTCCTGCTCGCCGCTGAGGCGCACACCGAAATCGAGCTCATAAGTCATCTGCGTCCGTTGCGCTACACGGGGGACAGTCTGGATACGGAGTTCACGGTTAATCGGAATGCTATCGACACCGTTATGTGGCGCGGTGAGGGTCATCTCGAACGATTGGCGGAGGTCTGCTACTGCCTCCTGGGGACGCTGGGCAGTCAGAGGCAAGGAGGCTACCAGATCACGCGGTGCCACAGGCTCAGCGTGGGTGGCGCGCTCGATCAGGAGTGTGCGCACGGACTCGAGCACGGCCCCACGTTCCTGCGGCGAGAGCGCCTCTTCGTGCGCGCTCACCCAGTCATAGGTTCGCGTAAACAAAAGTTCCACTTGCTCGTCCGCGGTGCGGAACGCCTCCGTCTGGAGAAAATCTTCGGCGAAAAACTTCGCGATTTCCGCTTTGCCACCCTGCGGATCAGTCATGAGAACATCGTAGGCAGAGGGGTCATCCGCAAAGCGGATCAGGGCGAATTTCTGTACCTTCTCGGTTGACAGCCTGGGCATGAGCCCGTCACGTGCCGTTAAAATCGTCTGCACGCCATCCGTGCCATACGGTTGAATCTGCCGCTGCAGAGCCGATTCCAAATCCACCTTGATGAGGCAGAGCCATGGCTCTGGCTCTGCCTGCGGCGCCATACCCTGAAACAGCCCCACCAGCAAGTCCCCTGGCGTGATGGTGCCTGGATGAGGACGGGAGCCATTCTGCGACGACTGCCGCATGACACCGAAAAGACGCGTGGCAATGGCCTGGGAAGCGGTCAGGAAATCTGTCGCCTCGACCTGCCCATGCCGGCGCCAGCTGGCGAGCATGTGCTGGTATGCCTGCAAGACCACGGACTCAGGCTGAAAGCGGCCATAGCGCTTGCGCCTGAACTGGGGCTTGAGGAGGGCCAGCAGATACCTGTGGAGGCTGGCGCGCAAGGTCTCTGGCAGTGGCGTGAGAGCCTGCGAGCACTGGACGGCTGGGAGGCGGTTGTCGAGCACGTGGATCACAAAACAGTCCTGGATGGCGATATCAGTAACAGTTTCCATATGGCTCCCCTTGCGCAAACGACGCGAGGACATGACGTACGTCCTCTGCGTGGCCGGCGTGTTGCCCGGCCGGCAATCTGCACTCCATTGTTCCGGTGCGCACGAGTGTAGCATACCAGGGCGTCAAGCAGAACTTCAGATATGCTCTATGGGCTCTGGGAGAATCAAAAAAGGGCCCAATAGACATGAGTTGATCAGACACATCTAGCTCAGTAAACTCAAGTCTGGCATATCTAGTCCCTACCAGCATGCAGGAGGGACCGATGACCGTACAGCACCAATCTTAGCGACCTTATATGAATGTTTTTCAAATCATCCTTGTGGGGACAGTCCAGCCATGGCCCCAACGAGATCCTCAGTCTGCAGGTGCTGAGCCCGTTTTGCTGTGTGCTACTCGTTATCCTGGTCTTACCTCACCTGACGGTATACCTGGTGCTCTACCTACATGCCAGACTTGACAGCGTCACAATTCCCGAGTACTTTGCCCCTCCCGGAGTTTTTTTGCGCTGGCCTCTGCGAGGAGAGCAACACAGTGGAAATTAGCTCTAGAGCGAGGCAGCTATGACGGTGATTGATACCCAAGTACACATCTGGGGTGGGGCTCGTATCGTCGGGCCATTACCCTGTTTACTGAGGAACTTGATGTCTTCCGAAGTGAAAGGAGTCTTATGGAAGTCGAACGTCCCATTCCACAGCCAATTACACCGGAGTCGAAGCCGTATTGGGATGGCATGAAGGAAGGCAAGCTCATGCTGCCCAAATGCCAGGACTGTGGCAAGGTCCATTTCTATCCGCGCGTGTTTTGCCCGCATTGCCATTCCAAAAACTTGACCTGGGTGCAGGGCAGCGGCAAGGGCAAGCTCTATTCGTTTGAAATCCTGTATCGTCCATTCAATCGGGCTGTTAAGGTACCACCGCCCTATGTCCTGGCCATGGTCGAACTGGAGGAAGGGGCGCGCATGTTGTCCAATCTCGTGAATGTGGAGCCTGATCCCAAAGTGATTAAATGCGACATGCCCGTGGAAATCGTGTTTTCCAAGCTCACGGACGACGTGACCATTCCGCTGTTCCAACCGGCACGCTAGCCAGGAGGCGAAACGTATGGCAGAGCGCAACGCGATGAGAGAGCTGTCCAATTCGGTCTGTATCGTGGGGGTGGACGAGAGCGACGAAATCGGTACGCTCCCCCACAAGAGCCAGTTGGCGTTACATCTAGAGGCAATTACTAACGCGGTCAGGGATGCTGGACTCAAAATCACAGATGTGGATGGCATCTTTACGGCCGGCCAGCATTCTCCGGCCCTGCTCGGCGAGGCGCTGGGGATCACGCCGCGGTATGTCGATGGCACGAGTGTGGGTGGGTGCTCCTTCATGATCCTGGTCGAGCATGCCGTCGCCGCCTTGCATCATCATCTGTGCAATGTGGCCGTGGTCTCGCACGGTGAGAGTGGACGCTCGGGCGTGGGGGTGACCCGGAGCCGTGATACGAGCATCAGTGGCCAGTATGAAATCCCGTATGGTTTTGGAGCTGCCCCCACGTACTTTGGCCTGATTACCACCCGCCATATGCACGAATATGGCACCACGCTGGAGCAATGGGCCCAGGTGGCAGTGTCCACACGCGCCTGGGCGGCGCTGAATCCGAAAGCCATGTATCGTGACCCGTTGACGATTGAGGAAGTGTTGAACTCCCGACCGATTTGCTATCCCTTTAACATCCTCAATATCTGTCTGGTGACCGATGCCGGCGGGGCTGTGGTCCTGACGCGCGCTGACCGGGCGCAAGATTGTGCTAAAAAACCTGTCTACGTCCGCGGCACGGGTGAGGGCACCGAGCACGTCTCCGTCACGCAGATGAAGGGGCTGCCCTTGAGCGAGGCCACGCGTATTTCCGGCCAGCGCGCTTTTGCCATGGCCGGCGTCACGCACAGCGACTTCGACCATATCATGCTCTACGATGCTTTCACCTCAGGGCCCCCTATCATGCTGGAATCACTGGGATTTGCCAAGCCGGGCGAAGGCGTCCACTTCTTTGCAAATGGGAAGTCGACCCCTGGCGGCTCATTGCCGATCAACACCAACGGTGGCGGCCTGTCCTACACCCACTCGGGCATGTATGGTGTCTTCCCGATCCTCGAAGCCACCCGCCAGCAGCGCGGCGAGTGTGGGGCGCGGCAGGTGCCCAATGCTAAGCTATCACTGGTCAATGGCATGGGTGGTATGCTTTCAGCAGCCGGTACGTTAGTGCTGTCCCACGAAAAGTAGCGTCTCGGCAACTCTGGGTAGAGAGGGTGAGGGTTGGCTCTCTCTCCCAGAGTGCCATGCTGGTGGAAGGGAGGACGATGGATATCCTGGCCAAAATTGCCGAACAGCGCATCCGCGAGGCGATGGAAAGAGGTGAATTCGATAATCTCCCCTTGCACGGCAAGCCTATCAAACTTGATGACCTGGTCGGCGTGCCCGAGCATTTACGCATGGGCTACAAAGTTCTCAAGAACGCCGGCGTGCTGCCCGAAGAAATGCAGCTAAAGAAAGAGATTGTATCACTGAAAGATCTGCTGGATGCTTGTTACGACGAGACAGAAAAACAGACCCTGCAGCAGAAAATGAACGAGAAGATGTTGCGCTATAACATGATGATGGAAAAGCAGCTCCACAAACCCACCTATCAGAAATACCACGCCAAGATCCTGAAGAAACTTGGCTCTTGAAATGTCCATATGGCACGCACACGGCTCTTCAGTGCCTTAAAACGTTGGGTGTGTCTCGCCTGGATAGCAGAACACCAGAGGCGTCCGACCCGCGAATGTATGGAACAGGTCTCGGCCGCGTGGCAGTCTACGCGTCGTGAGGTGTTACGTACAGCGCTAGGGACCACGGCCATGGCGGCCCTGCCATTCACGAGTTGCACGAGTACCATGCGCCCCCATAACGGCCCAGAACGGGTGGCCATTGTGGGCGCCGGGCTGGCCGGACTACACGCGGCGTACCGGCTGCTACAGGCTGGAGTGCGGGCCCAGGTCTATGAGGCATCGACGCGTGTGGGGGGACGCATGTTCACGGCCCGCAGTCTTTATGAACCAGGGCAAGTCGCTGAACTCGGCGGTGAATTTATTGACTCGAACCATGTCTGGTGCCGTGCCTTAGCTCAGGAGTTCGGGGTACCGCTTGATGATCTGTTTACCCATGATCCCCCGGAGGGACACCGTATCACGTTTTTCTTTCAGAATCGTCACCTTGACGAGGCAGAGATTGTCGAGGCGTTTCGCCCCATTGCGGCGCGTATAGCGATTGACATTAACGCAGCGGTGGAGCATGCGTCAGCCTTCGCACGCCTGGATGCGATGAGTATCACGGAATGGCTGGCGAGGATACCGGAGGCCAACGCACTCATCAAGGCCATTCTCGAAGTGGTCTACATTGGGGAGTTTGGATTAGAGACTGATGACCAATCTGCGTTCAACTTGTTACGACTTATCGCTTTCAAAACCCCGGAGGCTTTTCACCTCTTTGGTGATTCTGACGAACGCTTTCACATACGTACGGGGAGCGATACACTCACGACACGTCTGGCCGAGGCGGTGGCTGGACAGCTCAGGACGGATATGCGTCTTGTCGCTGTCACACAGCGGGCCGATGCAACGTATCGCTTGACCTTCGAGCGTGGGACGGCCCGCGTGGAGCGTGACGTCGAGCATGTCATCCTGGCGATACCGTTCACGCTCCTACGTCAAGTCGAGTTGCGCCTGGAGTTACCGCCAGTCAAACGTCGGGTCATCACTGAACTGGGCTATGGCACGAACGCCAAGCTCCTGAGCCAGTACGCCGTCCGTGTCTGGCGCAGCGTGCATAATGCCAGTGGTACAGTGTATACAGACAACGGCTTGCAAAATCTGTGGGACGCGGTGCGTGGTCAAGAGGGGGCCAGCGGCATCCTCACCACATTTCTCGGCGGGAAAAGTGGTGTACAGGTAGGCGCAGGGACACCAGAAGCCAGGGTGCTAGAGATGCTGCCACGGATTGAGGCCATTTTCCCGGGCACGGCAGCGACGTACCGTTCAGGCCAGGCTCTCCGTATGCACTGGCCGAGTGCGCCGTTTGCACTTGGGAGCTATGCAGCCTATCGTCCAGGGCAAACAGTGTTCGAAGGAATTGAGGGCCGGCGGGTGGGGAATCTGCACTTCTGCGGGGAACACACCTCAGTCGCTTTCCAGGGCCTCATGGAAGGCGCATGTGCCACAGGGGCCTTGACGGCACAAGTTATCCTGCACGATATGGGCTGGCCCAGGGAGCACATCATGACTGCCATGGGGGCGCGTTTCCCCTCTCCCCACATGGCCTTCAGTACGCTTCGCAGCAGCGTGGTGCGGCGCACTACTGCTTTTCTCAGCAGCTCCCACAGACGAGCTGAATAAGCAAATTGTACCTACTCGTTGAGCTTGTCACGCATGCGCCGGAGCAATTCTGCATACGAATTTTCTGTGATGATCTTGTTGAACTGTGACTGCAAATTGGCAGCCAGACTGACATCATCAAGCAAAATATCTTGCACGCGCCACACACCACTATCTTGGCTAAGCCGGTAATCAACTGATACCAACCCTTCCTTGGGGTGTTTGACAGTGGTTTTCACCGTAGCACGTTGTCCAGTGATATTCTCTTTCGCGAAGTTAATCTCCAAACCGTGGAAAAACTCCGATGATTTGGGATACGCCACTTTGGTAAACAGCTGTTCGAGCAGCGTGACAAATTCCTGTTGCTCAGCGGGGGGGCGGGCTTGCCAGTGCTTCCCCAACGTGCGCTGTCCCACCGCGGGAAGGTCGAGGATAGTGTTTGCCTCCTTGGCAGCGGCGGCGTTTGCGGCCTGCTCAGCAGCAGAGAGGGTACTGTTGTTGGTTGGCTTCATACGGGTGATGGCCTTCACGAGACGCTGCACAAGTTGCATCGGGGGCTCAGGGTCCGCCGCAACGTACCCACCAACTGTACTCTTTAGCAATGCACAAATGAGTATATAACAAAAAACGTTCCATCGGTTTCTCATATCAATATCCTTACTCTTACTTTATGCTTTCCTACGAGACAATTGGCCTTTATCACGGCCAATTACTGTAGTACCACACCAGACATACAACACATGATACGCTTTACTTATACCAAAAGTGCCTTGTAAGATTCTGGCAACACTTCTATCTCACCATGATACAGTGCTACCACACTTCAGTATCTTCGAAAATCATACGTCTAGACCGGTAGAAAAATTGTAGCGTGTCTGCCAATCCACAGCCCCTGGGTCAAGTATGCTCTTTGTCCGCGATCCCATGCCCTAATTATGACCTATAACCAGTTTACCAGAGGCCAAAAAAAGGAAACACTGCATAAGGCGCAGAGTTACTATGGACTCTCTATAATGGCATAGAGTACACTGTTGCGGCAGGGCCATCTGGGGCAGTCCCAGCAGTCGGGCCAAGGCACAATAATTCTAGGGCAACAGGAGGACGCAAGATGCAGTGGAAACGCCGATTGGCAATCGGAGTACTGAGCTTAGGAATCCTGGTTGGTTGTGCAACGACTGGGGAACAAATGGCAACCAAAGAGAAGTCATTGTACGACCGTCTGGGAGGCAAGCCTGCTATCACGGCCGTTGTCGATGATTTTGTCGCTCGTGTTGCCGCGGATCGTCGTATTAATCGTTTTTTTGCTAATACCGATGTTCCCTCCTTTAAAGCCAAGCTCGTCGATCAGATCTGCGAGGCGAGCGGTGGCCCCTGCAAGTATACTGGGAAAGACATGAAGGCGGCCCATGCCGGCATGGGTATTACTGACGCTGATTTTAACGCGCTGGTCGAAGACCTCGTGGCGACGCTGGACAAGTTCAAGGTACCAGAAAAGGAGAAAGGCGAACTTTTGGGCGCTTTGGGACCCATGAAGAAAGACATCGTGACGAGATAGTAACGAGAGTTCTCGCCGTCAACGTGAGGACGGTCGCTCTCTGTGGAGGCGGCTTGTCCTCACGTCTCTCGTTCACATGCGTTGGCTCCTTACCCCCACCGTTGTGGCTGTCTTCTGATTTGCCCTCTCTCCTGGTGTAGCGCACAACTCCTCGTCTGGCACATGGTTTGCTTTCTCCTCTGGTATGGCTATCATTCATGCATAGGAGGTCGTGCTATGCCACGTCAAACGCTTGCAGATGTCTCACAGGCCGGTACTGCCCCACGGCTTTCCCACCCGCTCCGCGCGCTACTTATGGCGCAATTCTTTGGGGCATTTAACGATAATATCTACAAAATGGTCGTGTCGCTGCTGGCCGTGCAGGAGACCCTCAAAGCTGGGGCGGGAAGCGCGACCTTAGCACTCGTGAGTGCAGTCTTTATCCTCCCTTTTCTGCTCTTTTCTGGCTATGCCGGGCATGCTGCCGATGTGCTGAGCAAACGCACGGTTCTCGTCGTCACCAAAGCCTTCGAGATACTCGTCATGGGGTTAGCATGCGGTGCGTTGCTGAGCGGTCGACTCGATTACATGTTGAGTGTCTTATTCTTGTTGGCGACCCAGGCGACGTTTTTTGGTCCAGCCAAATATGGCCTGCTGCCGGAGATCCTCCCTACGAGGGATTTGGTTCGCGCCAATGGGCTTATCGAGATGAGCACCTTTGTCGCCATCATTCTAGGGACAGCCCTCGGCGCGGCCATGTTCGTCCTCTGGTACAAACAGCTGGCAATCATTGGTCTCTGTCTTATTGCTGTAGCCGTGGCTGGCACGGGTGCCAGTCTCAGACTACCCTCTGTCCCACCGTCAGGAGCCAGGCAAGCGTTCCGTCTCAATCCCTGGGGCGAGATCTGTCGCGGGCTAAGGCGGCTGGCGCATGAACGCGTACTCGGGCTGACTGTTTTGGGCATCGCGTTTTTCTGGCTACTCGCGGCGCTC
>Ga0075418_10010463_pt1 | contig 10383 bp, 9 predicted proteins | sample SoiMetdeltSBSDD2_FD_81776 | JGI IMG/M metagenome (GOLD analysis project Ga0075418, IMG submission 81776) | Bulk soil microbial communities from a Populus tree surrounding site in Tennessee, USA - Soil MetaG P. deltoides SBSDD2 | ecosystem: Environmental > Terrestrial > Soil > Tree plantation...
CTGCGGCGATCTGCTGGGCGGGGGTGGCTGTCGACTCAGTCGTCATGGCTCGAACATTACTAACCAGCGGGCCCGCTTGGTGGGTGTGGGCGGCTGGTTGTCGCCCGAACGCTTACTGTGAGGCCTGTGCGTGACGAACTGGTGTGGATCGACTGTGAGATGACCGGCCTTGACCTCAAGACCGACCGACTCGTCGAGATCGCGGTGCTGGTCACCGACGCCGAGCTCAACATACTTGGCGACGGCATCGACGTCGTCATTCATGCCGACGACGCCGCGTTGTCGGCGATGATCCCGGTGGTCACCGAGATGCACACCCGCTCGGGCCTGATCGAGGAGGTGCGCGCATCGACCGTCGACGCGGCCGCGGCCGAAGAGCTGGTGCTCGACTACATCCGCACCCACGTCAAGCAGGCCAAGACCGCCCCGCTGGCCGGTAACTCGATCGCCACCGACCGTGGCTTCATCGCTCGTGACATGCCCAAACTCGACGATTACCTGCACTACCGGATGATCGACGTCAGCTCCATCAAGGAGTTGTGCCGGCGCTGGTACCCGCGCATCTATTTCGGCCAACCCGAGAAGGGTCTCGCCCACCGCGCGCTAGCCGACATCCACGAGTCCATCCGCGAGCTCAAGTACTACCGCCACACCGCGTTCGTGCCGCCGCCTGGCCCGTCGACCAGCGAAATCGCGGAGATCGCCGCCGAACTCGGGCCCTCGAACGGCGCCTCTGAGGTTATCGATTCGGCCGCGGAGCGCCCTAGCGGCTAATATCGACGACGCCGCATGTGCGGCGATGGTGGCTGTAGTTCAGTTGGTAGAGCACCAGGTTGTGATCCTGGCTGTCGCGGGTTCGAGTCCCGTCAGCCACCCCGTTGAAGCGGGCAACGTCAGACGTTGGCGTTGCCCGCTTTCCATTGCTCCCACGGGATGTTCCAGTCACCCAGCCCATCGGTTCCGGGCAACGTCGATCCGACGGTGTTTATGATCTCGACGATGTCGCCACGTTTGGTGTTGTCGTAGAACCAGACAGCATTGCTCGGGCTGACGTTGAGGCAACCATGGCTGGTGTTCGAATAACCCTGGCTGCCGACCGACCACGGCGCGGAGTGCACGAAGATGCCGCTGTAACTGATCTGAGTCGCCCAGTCCACATCGGTGCGATACCCGTTGGGCGAGTTGACCGGCACGCCATAGGTCGACGAGTCCATGACGATGTGGCTGAACCGGCTACCGACGATGTAGACACCGTTGTTGGTAGGCGTGCTGTTCTTGCCCATCGAGGTCGGCATCGTCTTGACGATCTCACCGTTGCGGCGGACGGTGACGATCTTGGTGTTGTCGTCGGCGGTCGCGATCACCTCGTCGCCGATGGTGAATTGCGTGGAGACGTTCTCCTGGCCGAACAGCCCGTCACCGAGGTCGACGCCGTAGGTGTTCACCTGGACATTGATCGTCGTGCCCGGCTTCCAGTATTGCGCTGGGCGCCAACGCACTTCGCGGTTGTTCAGCCAGTAGAAGGCGCCCTCGACGGGCGGGTTGGTGGTGACCTTGATGGCCTTCTGCGCCGCCAACCGATTCGGGATGTTCTCGTCGAATTGGACGGCAACCGGCTGGCCGATGCCGACGACCTCGCCTTCGTTGGGCAAGACATAGGCCATCGTCAGGTTTTCCGGCGAATGCGTCTCGAAGGTCATCTGCTGGCTGGTGGCGCCACCGAGGCCGAGCGACTGCGCATTCAAGGTGTAGCTCTCGTTGTAGCCCAGCGGCTCGGCCGTACTCCAGGTCAGGCCGTCGGGGCTGAGCTGGCCGGCGACGGGAGTGCCGTCGTCGGCGTTGACCATGGTCACTGCGCCCAGCACGCCATCCTCGGCGCTGACCGTCACGGGGGATTCGACGCTGACACCGACAGCGCCGTCCTTGACGGACGCGGTGAGTTTCGGCACCAGCAGGTCGCCGTAGGGCGTGCCCTTATCGGTGATCACCTGTGGCTTCGGTGGGGCGGTTTCCTTGGCGCACGCGGACAGCCCGAGCACGACGGCAGGGATCAGCGCCACGGCTACCAACCAGGCACGGGTACGCGGACGGGCCACCTTCTTGACCTGCCACATTCTTTGCTCCACTTCACAACCAAAACTCACGGACAGACGATTCTTGGCAATAGTCTAAGGGCAAACTTAGCTAGGGGCGCGACCGCGGCGGCGCTGCCAGCGGCAGCGAGCGGTCGAATTTCACCCTGCGCCGCAAGGCCTGTTATTGTCGCACACGCAGCGCCGTTAGCTCAGTTGGTAGAGCAGCTGACTCTTAATCAGCGGGTCCGGGGTTCGAAACCCTGACGGCGCACTCAGCGTGAACACTCGGTGCGCGGCCCGGCTACTCGCCGGAGTCGGGCGTCCGGAAAGCGTGTATGTAGCCCGTCGATCAGCCGGTGCGCTTCGTAGAGTTCGTGACGCAGGCTGGCGACCCGGCGCCGGGCAACCAGCGCCGCGTGGCCCTGCATCCGCCGCGTGCGGCTCTCGGCAGATTCCACCTTCTTAGAGATTTCATCGACATGGGCATGCAGTGATCGCAGTAGCTCCCTCGCCTGCGCTAGATCCGCGTCATCGATCACGTCGGCATCATCGCATCAACCGGGCACAACCGCGCGCCGTGGTCGATCGGGCAAACCGCCCAATAGCCGTCGGCATGACACTGCCGCAACGAAGCCCAGCGGTACTTGCCCAGGCAACTGCTGCGCAGTAGCCTATTGACGCGAGCGAAGAAAAAGCGTCGCGTCTGCTGATCAGCGATCTGGAATGTGCTACTAGTCACATAAGTCGACTTATACTACGAACCCGTCAAGTGTGTTACCAGTAACGGAAGGGATCCGTTCACAGCGATTTATGCGGCATAGAGGGTGTAAGGGTGCTAGTCTCTGGTTAGCTACAACGAATTACATGGCCACGCGGACTACGGAATGAGGTCTTAGCTGATGTCCACGATAGACGCATCACTCACCGCGGGTGCGTCCGGCGCGGGGTCAGCTGACGACGTAACTGTGCAACGGCCCGTCATGGTTTACAGCTGCAATCGCCTCGGCCGAGTCGCCAACCCGCCCAGCTTCTCGTTCGCCGATTGGTTCCGCTCCGCGTGTCGCCGCTGAGAACCCAATCCGTCAGCGTCGCCGGATGCGGCGCACCACAAGCACGACAACGAGGGCGCCGACGCCTGCCAGCGACACGGCGACGACAGGCTTCTTCACAAACCGCACCACGCCCGACTTGATGTCGTCGGCGATCCGCTGCGGATTGGCCCGCTCGGCGAGGTTGTCAACGGTAACCGCCAACTGATCACGAGCCTGATCGATGTCCCGCTTGATGGTGTCGGGATCGCGGTCCGCCACTTTGTCCCTCCAAGCCCCTCAATGTGCGCTGCCTTGCCGAACTACCCTAATTGAGCTTGCACTCATCGGAGTGCACCGGTCGAAGAAGGGACCTTTCCGCATGCCGCAGACCCCGCGTCTCGAGGTGGGCGACAAAGCCCCCGCGTTCAGCCTGCCCGATGCCGACGGCAACACCGTCAAGCTCTCGGACTACAAGGGCCGCAGGGTCATCGTGTACTTCTACCCCGCCGCCGCCACACCCGGATGCACCAAGCAGGCATGCGACTTCAGGGACAGCCTCAGCGAACTCAACGGCGCCGGGCTGGATGTCATCGGCATCTCCCCTGACAAACCGGCCAAGCTGGCCAAGTTCCGCGACGACCAGAAGCTGACGTTTCCGCTGCTGTCCGATCCGGACCGCAAGGTGCTCACGGCATGGGGTGCCTTCGGCGAAAAAACGATGTACGGCAAGACCGTTCAGGGCGTGATCCGTTCGACGTTCGTCATCGACGAGAAGGGCAAGATCGCCGAGGCGCAGTACAACGTGAGGGCTGCACATACGACAACAAAGATCCAGAAGATCATCGCTGGTAGCAGGTAATTCCTGTTTCGTTCTGGGACATGGCCACAGAAGCCATGGAGGCTGCGGTCGTCAAGGTCGTCCACTACTTCGACGGTGCCGGTGACACAGAGGCAGTAGAAAACTCCGCATTGAGTTCGAAGCCGGAACCTCACTCCCCCCTCTCGGCATCCTTAAGGACATGGGCTACCGCGTCGGAAAGAACGGACTATTACCCCACCAGGGCGTGAGATTCTCCGACGAACCCTTAGGGTCCAACTCGTCGCTACCAAGCCGTGGACAAAGGAGTACATCCGCGAGTGGGGTGGGCGATGCAGCCAGGCCAGGTTGGACAAGACGGACCGGGTTCTGGGCGGGTTGGTGGCAAAGCGCGAAACGAAAGACGAGAGTTGACATGTCGGAGGCCATCCGCGACTGGAAAGAAGACCAGGCGTGGTTGAGGGACAGCAAGGTGGAGTGGCTGACGCACACCCACGAGCGGTAACTCAAACCAGGGAAGATCGTCAATCCGCTACAAGGCGCCTCGGGTCCGGGAGGCGCAGTCCAACGTCAAGGCTGCACACACGACAACATTTATCAAGAAAGCGCTCAGCGCCTCGTAATCAGTCGATCGAGCCGCCGCGCCGGCTGCCGAGCTGATTCGACGCGGAAGCGGAATGAAATAGGACCGCAGTCCGTTTAGCATCTCCGAAGGCGTCGGACAGGCTGACACCTCGACGAAGGACGACGCGAATATGACTGCGACTGAGCGAATTACTGAACTTCTCTATCGAAACCTTCAGGAGGTCTTCGGGGAGGGCGATTCAGCCCGCCGGCACGCCGCGATCGAAGAGTTCTACACAGACGACTGCGCGCTCTACGTCCCGGACGGCGTCCTCGTTGGACACGACGCACTAGACAAATTCGCTGGGGAACTACGTGCGACTCACCCCAATTTTGTCTACACACCCCATGGAGAGCCGCAGGCTCTACACAACGCGGGAATACTGGCATGGGGCTCGGGCCCGATAGGTGAGCCACCTGAGTACACCGGGCTCGACGTTGTCGTTGTCCGCGAGAGCAAGATCGGTGCACTGTACGTCTTCCTCAATCCGAAGTTGTCATCCGCCTAGTACAACGTCCGCGCCACCGGCCACGTCGCGAAGCTACGGCGCGACCTGTCCGTTTGACCCGAGGTTCTGCAGGAGGAGCGCCTCCGCCGTCGCCGCGCGTTCCAGCACGCCGAGGTGCAGGCTTTCGTTGATGCTGTGCGCCTGCGTCTGCGGGTCTTCCACACCGGTGACCAAGATCTTCGCCGCCGGGAACGCCGCCGCGAACTCGGCGATGAACGGGATCGAACCGCCGACGCCGGTGTCGACGGGCTGGTTTCCCCAGGCCTGGCGAAATGCGGCGCGGGTGGCGTCGTAGACCGGTCCGCTCGCGTCGATGGCGTACGGCTGGCCCATGTCGCCGGGCGTGACGATCACCCGCGCGCCCCATGGCGCGTGCTCTTCCAGGTGACGGGTGAGCGCGGCCAGATGCTTAGCCGGGTCGCCGCCCGGCGCCACGCGCATGCTCACCTTCGCCCGCGCCCGCGGGATCAACGTATTCGACGACTTGTCGATCGAAGTAACGTCGATGCCGATCACCGTGATCGCTGGCTTAGCCCAAAGTCGTTGCGGCACAGAGCCTGAGCCGATCTCCGACACGCCGTCGAGCAAGCCGGCCTCCTCACGCACCCGCCCCGGCGAGTAGTCGACGTCGGCGGCCGTCCCCTCGTGAAGCCCGGCGACCGCGACGTTGCCGTCGTCGTCGTGCAGGCTGGCGAGCAGTCGGACCAGGACACTCACCGCATCGGGTGCGACACCGCCCCATAATCCGGAGTGCAGTCCGTGATCGAGCGTCGCCACCTCCACGATGCAGTCCGCAAGCCCGCGCAGCGACACCGTCAATGAAGGCACGTCGGTGCTCCAGTTGTCGGAGTCGGCGATGACGATCACGTCGGACGCCAGCACGTCGCGGTGCGCTGCCAGTAGCCGCGACAGCGACGGCGAGCCCGACTCCTCCTCCCCCTCGACGAACACCGTCACACCGACGGGTGGCGCGCCGCCATGGGCGCGAAACGCCGCCAAATGCGTTGCGATGCCTGCCTTGTCGTCCGCAGTACCGCGACCGTACAGTCGGCCGTCGCGCTCGGTCGGCTCGAACGGCGGCGAGGCCCACTGACCGTGATCGCCTTCCGGCTGCACGTCGTGATGGGCGTACAAAAGCACCGTCGGCGCTCCCGGCGGGGCGGGGTGCCGGGCGATGACAGCAGGCGCGCCACCGTCGCTGACGATCTGCACATCGCCGAACCCCGCGTCGGACAACAGTTTTGCCACCGCTTCGGCGCTGCGCTGCACCTCAGGGCGGCGGACCGGGTCGGCCCATACGGATTCGATGCGCACCAGGTCTTCCAGGTCACGCCGCACCGACGGCAGGACCTCACGCACGCGCTCCACGAGATCGCTCATGGAGTCGAGGCTAGCTCAGTCTTCGTCGACCTAGGCTTGAGAACCAGGCTCATCCCAAGGGCGACGATGCCGATTGCGACGCTGATCCACAGCGCCGAATGAAACCCGGCCACCGTGCCCTGCCTGACAACCGGGCCGGCCCAGGCGAATCCGAGCGATGATCCGACGCCGAAGGCGGCGTTGGACAGACCAGGCAGCGACCCCGGCTCGTCCTGCCGTGCCTGCGTGACGCCAAGAACCGCGAGCGCGGTACCCGCCACACCCCCGAATGCCAATCCGAGGACCGGTAGGAGCAGGACGGCCGCGTTCTGGTTGAACGCAAAGATCGCGAGGAGAGCGCCGACGGGCACGGTGCCGATCAGACCCGCCCTCAACACCGTCACGAAGCCAATCCTTACCGCCAGCCGGCCGATCAGCGGTGCTGAAATCAATTGCGCCACTGCGGCGGGAGTCAGGAACAACAGCGCCGTCATCTCCGCGCTGAGTCCGAAGCCGACGTCGTCGTTTTCGGCGATGGACGGCATGATGAAGCCGATCACCATCGTGAACGACGCCAGGCACAGGACGATCACGACGATCAACGGCCAGGCGTAGCGCGAGCGCATCTCATCGATGTCCACCAGTGGTGTCGCCACGCGCTTTTCGACCACGACGAACGCCCCCAACGCGACGACGGCCGCGCCGATGAACCCCAGTGCGACTGGCGAAGACCAGCCGGAGTGCCCACCCTGGCCGAGGAACAAATTGATACCCGCGACGGTCAGCGCGATCAGGGCGGCTCCCACCCAGTCCATCCGGCCCGAGGCCACCCGGTCCGAAGCGTCGGCAGGCACCGCCTTGACGGCAAGCACGATCGCGGCCACGCCAACCACCAGGATCAAGACGAAGATCGAGCGATATCCGAAGTTGTCGACCATGAAGCCGCCCGCGAGCGCGTCGACCCCGCCCACCCCGCCGTTGATCGACGCGATGACACCGCTGCACAAGCCGAAGGCCGGGCCGCTGAGCCGTTCCCGCAGGATCAAGAACGCCAGACCGAATGAGACGTTGCAACCACCCTGCAGGATCCGGCCCGCCACGACGACCGGCAGTGATGAGCCCACGATGCACAACAGCGTCCCGACGGACATCGCGATCATGATGCCGACCAGCACGCGCTTGCGGCCGACGAAGTCGCTCCACCGGATGAATATGACGTTGGCGATCGCCCCAGCGAGATAGAAGTAGTTCGACATCGCCGCGAACGCGTCGGGTCCGAGTTCGGTGTTGATGTCGCGGATCGCCGGGCCCAACATCGTCGCGTTGAGCTGGAATGAGATCACCGACGTGACCAGCGCCGCGACCATGAACGCGGTCTGGCTCCGCGACAACGAATCAGCGTCGTCGCCTTCCGTGGTCCGCGCTACCGGAGGCCGCTTCATGACGCTTGCATTCCAGCGCGAGCAGACGTAAAAGTGCCCAAAAACGGGCAAAAAAGGGCAAGTTTGCGTCTGCTCGCCGGAGAAACTTAGCGCTCCTCGAGAATGGCGACGGCCGCCGCGGTGTCGGCCTCATGGGTCAGCGACAGGTGGATCGTCACGTCTTTCAGGTGCTCCGCGATCGCTCCGGTCAGCCGCACCTTGGGCCGTCCCCACATGTCGGTGATGACCTCGATGTCGCGGTGAATGCCTTCCGGCAGCACCGGCCTCTTGGAGAACCGCGAACCCGACCACGCCTTGATGACCGCCTCCTTGGCGGCCCACCGCGCGGCCAGATGCCGTGCCGCAGACGAACTCTTGTCCGCCGCATCGCGGCGCTCACCGGGAGTGAACGTCTCGGCGAACACCGTGCCCGGCTGGTCGACCTGTTCGGCGAAGTCGGGAATGGAGACCAGATCGATCCCCACCCCGACTACTGCCATGGGAGGAACGCTAGCGCACTAGCGCACATACACGTCGCCGTCGCCGAGACGCGACGCCGGGTCGAGCAGCATCTCGGCCTCCTGCCGCTTCTCCGGTGCCTCGTGGCTGAACCGCCGATCGGCGGGCCGCTCGTACAGCGACGGGCCGCCGGCGATCGCCGACGCGAGGCGGTGCTGACCGGCCAGCACCCGTGCTTCGAAGCGCGCCTGATAGTCCTGCCGCTGTTCGGGATCGAGCGCGGCGATGAACGCCTGCGGGTGCACCAGCGCGATCAGACCCGACACGTGACCGAACCCGAGGCTGGTGATCAGCCCCGCCTTCAGCGGGAACTTCTCCCCCAGCCGCAGGGTGTCACGCAGCCAGACCAGATGCGCGGCACTCGCGAGCTCGTCGTCGACGCAGTCCAGGCTGCGGTTGGGCGGGATGACGCCGTCGCGCAGGATCTGGCACAGCCCCATCATCTGGAACGCGGCCGCACCACCCTTCGAGTGACCGGTCAGGCTCTTCTGCGACACGACGAACAGCGGTGCACCGGCGGACCGGCCGAGCGAGTCGGCGAGCCGTTCGTGCAGCTCCGTCTCGTTCGGGTCGTTGGCCAGCGTCGAGGTGTCGTGTTTGGACACCACCGCGATGTCGTCGGGGCCGACGCCAAGCTTCGCGAGCGAGCGGGCCAGCTGCGACTCGCGACCGCCGCGACCAGCGGCCAACGCGCCGAGGCCCGGTGCCGGAATCGACGTGTGCACACCGTCGCCGAACGACGAGACGTATGCCAGGACCGCCTGCACCGGCAGACCCATCTTGAGCGCGAGGTCACCACGGGCCAGCAGGATGGTGCCGCCACCCTGACCCTCGACGAACCCGAGCCGGCGACGGTCGTTGGCGCGTGAGAACTTCGAATCGCTGATGCCCTTCGCACGCATCATCCCGGTGTCCGCGGTCGCGGCCATGTCACCGAAGCCGATGATGGCCTCCAGCGTCAGGTCGTCGTAACCGCCGGCCACCACGAACTCGGCCTTGCCCAACCGGATCTTGTCGACGCCCTCCTCGACCGAGATCGCCGCGGTGGCGCAGGCGCCAACCGGGTGGATCATCGAGCCGTAGCTGCCGACATACGACTGAACCACGTGTCCTGCCATGACATTCGGCAGGACTTCCTGCAGGATGTCGTTCGGCTTGTTCCGGCCGAGCAGGTTGCCGTGGTACATGGTCTGCATCGAGGTCATGCCGCCCATGCCGGTGCCCTGCGTGCTGGCAACCAGGCTCGGATGTACCCAGCGCATCAGCTCCGCGGGAGTGAAGCCTGCGGACAGGAACGCGTCGACTGTGGTGACCAGATTCCAGATCGCCAACCGGTCGATCGAGTTCATCATCTCCTGGTTGACGCCGTACACCATCGGGTTGAACCCGGTGGGGATCTGCGCGCCGACCGTGCGGGACAACTTCGTCTTGCGCGGTACCCGAATCTCGGTGCCCGCCTTGCGGGTGACCTGCCAGTCGCCGCTGTCCGGCACCGGCGCGATGACGGTGTGCTCCGGATCGAACTGAACGAACTGGCGGGCCTCCTCTTCGGAGGACACCACGAACGTGAAGTCCTTGTCGAGGAACACCGAAACCAGCAGCGGCGCAGCGTGATCGGGGCCAATCGCGCCGTCGTCGACGAACTCGCGGATGCCGACGCGCTCGACGACCGCGTCGTGGTAGCGCTCCACCAGCTCGCCCTCGTCGACCAGGTCGCCGGTCTCCGAGTCGTACCAGCCCGGCGTCGGGTCGTCTTCCCACTTGACCAGGCCGGTGGTCCACGCCAGCTCGAGCACACCGGCCGCCGACAGCTCGTTCTCCACTTCCATCTCGAAGCGGGTGCGCGACGAGCCGTACGGGCCGAGTTCGGCACCACCGACGATCACCACCAGATCGGCCGGGTCGACATCGAGGTCGTCCCATGCAGGAGCGGGCGCGGGCTTGTAACCGCGCGGCGGCGACGGCAGCGCACGGATGGTTCCGTGCTCTTCCGCCTCGTCCTCGGTTGCCTCGGCCGCCGTCATCTCC
>Ga0075418_10010464_pt1 | contig 10383 bp, 7 predicted proteins | sample SoiMetdeltSBSDD2_FD_81776 | JGI IMG/M metagenome (GOLD analysis project Ga0075418, IMG submission 81776) | Bulk soil microbial communities from a Populus tree surrounding site in Tennessee, USA - Soil MetaG P. deltoides SBSDD2 | ecosystem: Environmental > Terrestrial > Soil > Tree plantation...
CAGGCACTGCACGCTCACGTTAAAAATGTCCGGACCGTTAGGAGATGAGCCAGTCGCTGGAACATAGAGTCTGTTGTTCTTGATCGCCAGACTTGCCAGGATGTTAGGAAAGGCCCCGGTAGTAAACAGAGTGGGCGGAGTGCTCGGCGGAACCTTTGCCAGCGCGCTGCCGTTCGACTTGAAGCCAGTATCGGCCAGAGGCTGAAGTTCGATGGTGTCTTCGACCTTGTTGGTTTGGGTCGAGATCACCGAGACCAAGCCCACTTTGCCATCGTCAGCTCCGGGCTTGATCTCACCTGGACGGTATTGAGCCAGGAAACTCGTGACGTAGACCTTCTCGTCATTGTCGTCGGTGTCGCCGTCATTGGTAATGGCGATGGCGCGTGGCCGAATGCCGACGTTATAAATTGTGCGAACCACCTGATCGTTGGTCGTGTTAATCACAGAGACCGTATTGGATGAGGAGTTCGCAACATAAGCGAAGCGACCGTTGGGCGTAATGGCGATCGCCCAGGGCTCGGTTCCGACGCGAACCGCTCTCACGACGGCGTAGCCGGCGCCGCTATGAATAGTCACCGTTCCGTCAACAGCGTTCGCTACGTAAGCCTTGGTCTTGTCTTTGCTAAGAGCTACCGATTGCGGCTCTTTTCCGGTGGGAACCTCGAAAAGCTTCTGAAAGTTGTCGTTCCCAACTGTAATGCCGGTCAGGGTGTGGTTGTCCGGGTTGACGACCAGCAAGAACTGATCGTTGGGGTCGAGCACAATGGGACCGGAACTGATGCCGCCAGCGGTGGATGACTGGGCTCGTGTGCCGTTCAGCCAGGGCAGGCTCGCGGCGATCGCACCAAAAGCAGCGACGGTGAGCAGTCGTCGCTTCCATCGCGAGGGGACCTGTGTCATGAGGTTTCCTCCATAGTTTAAGTTGAGAGACTGAGCCCGCGAGGATGACTGACGGGCCCCGCTGCAATGTCCGCCCACTCTATGCAGGCCGGTCGCCATCTTTGTGAAACGCGAATGCAAATGATGCGCCAGTGCCAACCCTCATGCTCAATTAGGCTTTCCTAAGCGCGGAAGCCCACTCGTAGTGAGGATCAGGAATGCGAGGGAGGAGGTCAGCTAGGATCGTCGCACAAGTAACGACATGCTGAAATCTCAGCAGTCTGTTGATATCTCGTCATGTGACGACGTCATGGTCTGCGGACTGCACCACTTCATAGTTTTGGCAGCCTGTTCGCTATTAGACAAATGAACCTGGCAGCGCCGCTGCAGCACGGCCGGTTGCTTGAGTCAATCATTTGTGAATCTCGGGATCAGGACATTGAGCTTGAGAGATTCGTCAGAGAAGCTGTGGTGCTCCGTACAATGATGGGAGTGCCTTCGAGGCTGTCACAGTTCGTGGCAGGTTGACTGTACTGGAACAATCGGTGTCAGACTGGCGTGCGAGCGTGTGCGATACAGCGCGTGCTCGCTCGTTAAACGGCGGCTTGGGAAGCTTTCGGGGGTTGGCTGCAATCAGCGGGCGGCGTTCACGAGCAAGGCTGCTATTTTCTCGAACAGCGACGTGAGCTGGATGGGTTTCTGAATCGTGTCATTGGCGCCATTTGCCAGGGCCTCGGCAAGCAATGACGGGTCGAACGCAGTCATTACCAGGATAGGAATGTCTCGTAGTTCCTTGTGGCTCCGGATCGAGTGGACGAGTTCGATGCCGTTCATTCCAGGCATCTGGATGTCAGTCAGCACGAGCGCTGGACGGTTTTTCTCTGCCTTCCTCAGGGCGCTGCTTCCCTCGGCCGCTTCCTCCACCGGATATCCTTTGCTTCGAAGTGAGAAGCAAAGGACCGAACGAGCGTTGGGATCGTCCTCCACCAGGAGGATGGGAGGGCGAGTCAATGGGAGCGTTGAAGAATTTGAATGCTTGCTACCGACTGTTGTCTTCACGCGAGGTCTCTGGAAGACTTCGTTGGAATCGAGTATCAATATCGCTTCCTCTGTATCGGTCCATTCGAGGTTGTTTGAATGACTGAGGCCCTGCAAAATGTATCGGATATCTCAAAGCATCAAGGATTCCAGAAATCAGCAGTGATCCCGACACACCGCTATGAAGCTGAGACCCTTGAACTTATGTACAAACGAAGAAAGTCCTGGCGAATATACCAAAGGAAGGGTGTCACGCATAGTTGCAGCTGAGAAAATGTTCGTGCCACAATAGGGGACATCTTTCGCCTGATGTTGGTCAGTCGTCGCTCCCCATTATCCTCCGCGACAGAGTATCGCAGCCCCAGCCCTGAATGACTAACAGCGAAGATCCGAGATGAGCCCACGTATTCTCATTGTCGAGGACGAGCCGCAATTCGCGTGCATTGTGAAGAGCCTGCTGGAGCGGGAGGGCTTTTCTGCCGAGATTCTTCACAACGTTTTGGAGGTGCGCGACGCTTTCATACCCGGCCGCTATCAAGCGGTGCTCCTGGATCTGTTTCTCAGTGGTAGGGAGTCGGGACTTGAGGTTCTCAGGCACCTTAAGCAAAGTGAGCCACATCTGCCTGTCGTTATCATGACTGCGAACGGATCGATGGACACCGTGGCGGAGGCGCTTCGGTTGAATGCCTTCGACTACGTAACGAAGCCGTTCGAGATCCGGGCGATTACTGAAATTCTAGGACGAGCCTTGGCGCGGCGGAATGAAGAGGTGTCATCGAAGAGGGCCGCCGCTCAGACGCCCAGATTGTCTTCCATCATCGGGAAGAGCCCACCGATGATCGATCTGTTCAAGGCTATCGCACGGGTTTCACAAACAGATTCAACGGTGCTTGTTTCCGGAGAGAGTGGCACCGGGAAAGAGCTCGTGGCGCGAGCCATTCACGACAACTCACCGCGCAAAGATAAGCCTTTCATCGCCGTGAATTGCGGTGCACTTACAGAGACGCTGCTTGAGAGTGAATTGTTTGGACATGTACGCGGGGCGTTCACGGGAGCCCAAACAAACCGCAGCGGGTTTTTCGAGAGCGCTTCAGGAGGCACGATCTTTCTGGATGAGATCAGTGAAACGGCGCCGGTCTTTCAAGTGAAGCTGCTCCGCGTGTTGCAGGAGAGAATGATTCGGCCCGTGGGCTCCAGTCAGGAACGACCGGTCAATGTCCGGGTCATAGCCGCCACGAACCTGGAGATTCAGGCCCTGCTGAACTCCAGCGCGTTTCGCCGCGATTTGCTCTATCGTCTCAGCGTCATTCATATCCAGCTCCCCCCACTCAGGGAACGCCGCGAAGATATTCCGCTCTTATTGTCTTACTTCATTCAGCGCTTCAGCCAGCGCCAGAATAAATCGGTGCGGTTGCCCGAGCAGACGATCGAATGGGTTCAGAGGAGCGCGTGGCCGGGTAATGTGCGCGAGCTGGAGAATGCCGTGGAGCGTGCCGTAACCATGAATACAAGTGGCAGTCTCCTGGCCGAGGACTTTCTGCAATTCGGAATTCCTTCGGCCGAGGATTCACCTTCGAAGGTTGAGAGAGTGGCGCAAGAGCTTCGTGCGGAGTCAAAAGCTTTGGAGACTGAAGTCGAGAATAAGGCAGCTGTTGCAGACGAAGCGTCGCCCGGATCCTTGGACGAAATGACGCGGGGGCATATTCTGGAAGCTCTGCACCACACCAAGGGTAACAAGGTCCGTGCGGCCGAGATCCTCGGGATTGGCCGCTACTCGCTTTACAGGATGGCCAAACGGCTGAGCATCGATCTCGAGGATTGGAGGGTGATTCTTCCTTCTCCTCGTCGAAAGCGCGGGCTAGAGCCAGCCGCTTCCACCGGCGACCACCTTGACTTGGAAGCATTCGACCAATTGGACGATATTGTCTACACACGGGATTTTGCTGGCGTGATTACGAGCATCAACGCCGCGGGGGAGCGCTTTTTAGGCATTCCCCGCGATCAGATCGTCGGTAGGTCCGTTCAACACTTCGTCGATCCTGCGAACAAGGGGAGCTTGACCGCTAACAACGAAAAGCTGCTCTCCGAGGGACATGGGCGCTTTGAATGGACCGTACGCGATCGAGAAGGCCGCGCGAGAGTCCTTGAGTTTAACTTGGCCCTCTTCCGCGACTCCGCGGGTCAACCAGCGGGAGCGCGGGGTATCGCGCGCGACGTGACCGACGCTAAAGAACTCGAGTCAAGGTTGCGTAGCCAGGCGCAGCAACTCGAAGAAGCCAACGAAAAGCTAAAGGAGCTCAATCGCATCAAGGCAGACTTCACAGCCATGCTCGTCCATGATCTGAAAACACCGATCTCGACCATGATGATGACCCTTCAACTGCTGCAGGAGATTCTTCCTTCGGAAGCCAATGATGACCTGCACAAGATGATCGCTGGAGGTTTGGCCTCGGGCCGCTCGATGGTTCAGATCGTGGAAGATATGCTGGAATTGTTTAGGCACGATTCCACACAGTTGTCACTGGTGTCGGCTCGCGTCTCGATTGAGGATCTCATACAGGATCCGTTTAGCGAAGCGCTCGTCCAAGCCCAGCTCAAGGGTCTTGAGTTAACACGACAAATTGAACAGGGGCTTCCAGACGTATTGGTTGACAGGGTCAAGATCTGCCGGGTACTTTCTAATCTCTTGAGCAATGCCCTGAACTTCACTCAGCCGGGTGGCAGAGTACGTATTGAAGCGCAGAAGTCCCGACGCGAGAAGTGGATGCCCTGGATGCGGAAAGGGGCCTCTGTTCACATCGAAGGGATGGCGGAAGGAGAAGCTTCCGGAGACAGGAGTCAGGGATTTGTCCAGTTCTCGGTTTGCGACACAGGCATAGGGATTTCGCCCGACAACCTATCTTATATCTTCGATCCCTACTGGCATTCCAAGCGCGAAGCTACGGGTACCGGGCTTGGTCTGGCGGTCGTAAAGAGAATCGTCACTGCCCATCGTGGCTTTCTTGCTGTACGGAGCCGCGTCGGTGTCGTAGCGAGTTTTATTTCACACTGCCAGCAGCTGAAGACGCTCCTCAAACGACCGATCCACCCAAGAGTCTCTCTGCTACGAATGGGCGCTAGTTCCAACTAGGTCGATCAGTGATTGGAGATGGCTTCCTTCTTCGGCGCTGACTCAGCTTGAGTCAGTAGCTGTCTCAAGGTGTGTCAGAGGGCAAGACTCGAGGCAGGGCTCCTTCATGTTTTCCTTATCCTAAATTTCCTCTTGCCAGTTAGATAGTCCAGCCCAATCCACACGGCTAGGCCGTTCGGCATGTTGGCACGCTGGTTGCTAATCATCGGCCGCTGCTATGACAACAACGGTTGCGATGCATCGGGTGGATCGCTTTCCGAGTTGAAGACTTGGCTTCGCCAAAGCTCCCTCCACTCAGTCATCAAGAGGAGGTCTTCCGTGAGAAAGAGTTTGGGTTTTGAGAACACGCTCTATGTTTTGTCTGTGATCCTGAGCCTGGCTTTTGTCAGTTTGGTCATCTTGAGTCTGGCAATGACACCCCTTTGGGCGAACGAGCCTGTTGAGGCCACACAGAGCACGGCCTTTCGTCTCTGGCAACTCCATCACCGGCGTCCCCAGCCAGAAGCGGATCAGCCGGCCGTGGGTTTGAGGAAGGCTTCTAGTTACGATGACGTCCTTCGGCGCGTTCGTGAAAGCCTCGGCGAAAAAATCCGCAAGGAGCTCGTGACGCTGCCGAACTACGACGTGTTTGACAATTTCCTTTTCACTCTGAATGAAAAAGACGTTGTAACTCTATCTGGCCAGGTCCGGCTTCCTTCGCTAAAAGTCGATGCTGAGAGGGTTGTCGGCAATCTGGAAGGAGTTAGAGAGGTCATCAATCAGATTGAAGTGCTGCCAGCCTCATCGTTTGACGACAATATCCGGCATGATGCTTTCTTGCGGATTTACTCGCAACCGGAGCTCAACCGCTACTCCCTACAGGCCGTGCCGTCCATCCATATCATTGTGAACCGTGGCAAACTGACGTTGGAAGGCGTGGTTGCAGATGAGTGGGGTAAGAAGATGGCTGGAATGCGCGCCCGCCAAGTACCCAATGTGTTTGAGGTCGTCAACAACCTGCGGCTGGAACAGGGACAGCAATAGGATCTCTCGAAGAACAGCGGGGTCTCGGCAACGACGATATCCACCGATCTAGTGCCCAGACCAGTGCCACTCGTTGACTTTGTAATGCGAGCGGGAACGTCGGCGGCTGACCAACAACCAACATCATCGCTTCGGCTCTGGTCCGGTGCTCGCGTGTCTCTTCAATCCGGACTTCGGCCCCAACCGACTCGAAGACTTTTTGAGCTGATGAAAACCTCCGATACTTCTAGCTTGGTTATCGTGATGAGACTCGATTGACCGCAAGGCGTTCCACCTCCCGAGCTAGCCTCGCAAGATTCTTTCCAGAGCCCCACTTAACTCCAGTGACTCGTCGTGCAAGCGTGCCTGATAGTCCTGATTGTTGCTGACTCCTTTTTTTGAAGCCGGCCCGCTGCGACAGAAAAACGACAGCTTTGACGCCGGATCCTCACCGAAGATTGACGACGGCCACCTCCAACAGCGAATAGCCGAAGACTCGATCTGCCATCCAAATTCCTCCGATCGGCGTCTGGTCTCCCAAGTTCACCATTCTGAGTCATTGAAACAGAACGGCTTTCAGCGTTTCTCCCCTTTGCTTCTTGTAGCGTTCCAGAAATAAAGAGCTCCATTCAACAGAACAATCATCAGCCCAAAGGCTCTGCTCGTGCTCCATCCGATCCGAGCAAGGGAGCCAGATGGTGTAAGACGAAGTCTCCCGCTTGTGTCCGGTTTCGGCTTTCCCATTCGTCGTGCAAGTGAAGGGCCTGAAAAGGATGTGGTAGTCATTCCAGACTAGGCAACGATCATGACGTCAAAAAAGAAAGCAAAATGGATAAAGACAGCAAGATGGATCTATTGGACGGTGACGCTATTGTTTGCTGTAACAATGATGTCGGCGGGATTGACGTACCTCGCGGGCGCGTCGTTTAACGTCGAAGGGTATCACGCACCCGGGCTATCCGGCTTACTTGCTCAAAATCCTGGGAACCGCGAAATTCCTCGGAGGCATCGCGATCCTACAGGGACGGTTTCGGACCCTGAAAGAGTGGGCCTATGCCGGGTACACCTTTAACCTGCTGGGAGCATCAGCCTCGCATGCGCTTTATGGTGATCCCTTCGTGAAGGTTCTGGTGCCAATCATCATTCTTGGCTTCGTCCTGGCTTCTTACCGTCAATTGGAAGACTGGCTGGGTGTAAGTAAAGGAGAATAAAAATGGATACTTTTCTTCCTCCCATCGAAAAGCCCGAAGGGCTCATGATGAAGTTGGCGTATTACTTCACACGCCGGCAATTTGGCAAAGTGCTGACACCGCTGAAAGTGCATTCGGCGCGACTGCCAACCGCGTTCGGTCTGTTCTATTCAAAAATTGGCAAACTGGACAAAAAACTACACCTGCCGGCTGAAACGGTAATGCTTATCCGTGAACAGGTGGCGCGCATTAACGTCTGTCTTTTCTGCATCGATATTGGTCGATCGTTTACGATCAAAGCATCGATGAATGAAGCCAAATTCGATGCTTTGGAGCAATACAGCACGAGCCCTCTTTTCACCGATGCCGAACGTGCCGCTCTGGATTTTGTAACGAAACTAACAAGGGACAAAAAGGTTGACCCGAACACGTTTGCCCGACTGTCCCAGTGTTACTCTGAAAGAGCAATTTGCGAAATCGTCTGGCTTGTTGCCAGCGAGCATTTGTACAACATGACCAATATCGGTCTGAACATCCATTCGGACATGCTCTGTGACATCAGCAGGAAAGGGAGGCCCTCTGACACATTCGTTGGCGGTTGATACCAGAGTTTTTTGAGATGCGATGTCCGGTTTCGATTTCCCCATTCGTCGCATAGGTGGGTGATCAATGAGACCTGAAAAAGGGGTGTCAAGCCCAGTTGGCGCTAGAATCGAATCAAAAAGGAAAGGAGAAACAGAATGGCGAAGTTCATGTATTTATTCCGAAGCAACCCGACGGCCTATCGGTCCATGTCTCCAGAACAGATGCAGCAGACCATGAAGAAGTGGATGGACTGGAAGGATACTCTGCAAAGGAATGGTCATGTTCAGCAACTCGGAGAGCGGTTGGATGCTGCTGGCAAAGTCGTGCGGGGCAAATCCAAGGCGGTTACTGACGGCCCCTATGTCGAGGTCAAGGACTACATTCAAGGGTACATGCTCCTCGAGGCCAAGGACATGGACCAGGCGCTAGAGTTGGCTACGGGCTGTCCTATCTTGGAAAGTGACGGAACGGTTGAGATCCGCCCCTTCGTTTCAATGTAGGATTCTTTCTCAGGAGGGCCTTTACGAACGACGTACCTGGATTAGTCGACCATTTCTTCCGCTTGGAGGCGGGGAAGATGGTCTCTTATTTGAGCAAGAATTTCGGATTGGGAGGCCTGGAGCTGGCCGAAGACGTGGTGCAGGACACCCTTTGCCGCGCCCTGGAAATGTGGCCTGTGCACGGCCTCCCCGACAATCCTTCCGCCTGGCTCAGGCGGGTGGCCCGCAACCGGGCGGTCGATCTTCTAAGGCGCGACGATCAGTTTCGCTACTTCGTCCCGGAGCTCACTCACCTTTTAAAGCTCCGAGAAGAGACACCCGAAGAAGCGCCAGCCTTTGAAAGGGAGATCCAGGACGACCAGCTCCGCATGATGTTTTCCTGCTGTCATCCGGAGCTTTCAACCGAGGCTCAAGTGACCCTCATCCTTAGGACGCTTTGCGGTTTCAGCGTTTCCGAGATCGCCCACGCTTTCCTGGCCAACGAAGATTCCATCGAAAAAAGACTCGGGCGGGCGCGGAAACTGTTCCGGCTTTCGGGGACTTTCGTGGAACTCGCCAACGCTTCGGAAATATCGAAGCGCCTGGAAGCGGTCTACCAAGCCGTCTACCTTTTGTTCAACGAAGGCTACCACAGCAGCCACTCCGAGCGGACAGTGCGCGAAGACCTCTGTTTCGAGGCGATCCGCTTGGCGCTTCTCTTAAGCGAACATCCAGAAGGGAAAAAACCCAAAACCCATGCGCTGCTGGCTCTGCTTTGCTTTCACGCTGCCCGTCTTCCCGGCCGGATGGACGACGACGGCGATCTGATCCAACTGGAAATACAGGATCGTGCCAAGTGGGACCGGGACTTGATGGGAAGGGGATTCCATTTCTTGGAGAAATCTTCAATGGGAACGGAATTCAGTGAGTACCACGTGCAGGCGGGTATCGCCTCTATTCATTGTGCGGCCCCGACCTATGAGAAAACCGAGTGGGCCAAGATCGTGGAGCTTTACGATCTACTCTACCGGTTGAAACCTTCTCCCATCGTCGCCTTGAACCGAGCCGTTGCCTTGGGCAACGCTCTGGGGCCGGAACAAGGTTTGGTGGAATTAAGGAAGATTCCTGACGTTGCCAAGCTCCAGGACTATCCCTTTTATACGGCGGCCCAAGGTGAATTCCACCTTCTTGCAGGCAGACCGGCTGAAGCAGGAAAGCACTTTGAAGAAGCCATGAAACTGGCGCGAGGGCGATCCGAGACGAAGTTTTTCGAGCGCAAACTAGAGTCTTGCCGGCTACGTGCCGCGCGAATCAACAATTGTTAACTAGAGCAGAGATTGTTTGAGTCTGTTTTTGCCGCGAATCGGGCCTAGGCTGGAAGAATCACGAGAATTTCAGATCTGGAGTGATGTGCGAATGCATGGATAAGTGTGTGCTTCAGCCCATCGAAACGATTCGATCCGAACTCGTATACAGGGAGCCCCCAACGCCCATGTTGAATTAAGCCCCTGGCGTGGGGGATCAACTATCGTCCCACCGTGATTGGCCCCGCCAAAAATGAATTTGTCTTTGTAAGCAGTAAGGGCGGAGCCGTTTCGCAGCATGAGAACCGCCTTTACAACCGACCGTCACCATGCTAATTTAGCCGCCGTTTTACCGCATATTTTGCGGTATACGTTTGCTTCTCGATTGGCGATGGCGGCGGTTGATATCCGCACTCTGCAAGAATTGGACGGCTGGAAATGGTTGAACGTTACGCTCATCTTTCGACTCAGCACAAGACCGAGGCTATCGGTAAAATAGCCCATCCCGCCTCCGGGAATTTCCCTACGCTATTCACTACACCCGAAAAGCATTCTGCGTAAGTCATTCATGGGCCGCTAGCTCAATTGGCAGAGCAACTGACTCTTAATCAGTAGGTTCCCGGTTCGATTCCGGGGCGGCTCACCAACTTACGGGACCCCTCATTCACTCGGTGCCAGTTCTGGTGCCAGTTCGTTTCCTCCGTTTTGTAAGAATATTCACTGCTGCTTTCATGTAGCCGGGGGCTAGGTGCGCGTAACGCATGGTCATTTTGATG
>Ga0075418_10010468_pt1 | contig 10382 bp, 8 predicted proteins | sample SoiMetdeltSBSDD2_FD_81776 | JGI IMG/M metagenome (GOLD analysis project Ga0075418, IMG submission 81776) | Bulk soil microbial communities from a Populus tree surrounding site in Tennessee, USA - Soil MetaG P. deltoides SBSDD2 | ecosystem: Environmental > Terrestrial > Soil > Tree plantation...
CAGTCATCACAGCCTCCTCTCGGATGGTCAGTCCGCTAGGAGCTTAACGCTGCGGCCCGCGCTCATAGTCTCTCCGTGGTTCGTTTCTTACTCACGAATTCCATATCGCCCGCCGACCCATCGCGCGATCAGCACGAGCACGAAGAGCGACAGAATGAAGAGGACGCCCAGCGCGGACAGCTCGACGTACTGCCCGTTCTCCCAGAGTTCCCAGATGACAATCGAGACCACACGCGTGTCGGGACTGTACAGCAGGATGGACGTCGAGAGCTCGCGGATAGAGACGATCATCACGTAGATCCACCCCGCGACGAGCCCTGGCTTGAGCAACGGCAGCACAATCCGGCGGAACGTCGTCATCCACGACGCGCCACACATGGCTGCGGACTCCTCGAGCTCCTTGTGAATCTGCAGCATCGACGTCGTGTTGTAGCGAAGCCCGTACGGCATGAAGCGCGTGATGTAGGCGATGAACATGATCCAGATCGTCCCGTAGATGCCGATGTCAACGTTCAGATAGAAAATCATGATCGACAGCCCGAGGACGATCCCTGGGAAGACGAGCGGCAACGAGGCGATGTTGTCGAGCACCCATCGCGCCGGCAACTTCGTCTTCACCACGATCCAGCAGATGACCGAGGTCACCAGCATCACCACGGTGGCCGCACCGAACGAAAGCAGCACGCTGTTCCAGACGGTGCTCGCCAGATCGGGATAGCTGAATACGAAACGGTACGGATCGAGCGTCAGGTTCCGCAGCGCCTCTCTCGACGGAACCGTGTAGAAGTGCTGGAACGACGACCACAGCAGCACCAGGAACGGCAAGACGACGATCAACGAGAAATAGACGATGAAGACGGACGCGGTGACCCACCGCCACGCGCCGAGATCGATCTGCCGCGGACGGAATCCCTTGCCGGTCATCGTCGCGTATTTCGAGCCTTTGCTCGACAGCCGCGACACGGCGTACACACCGACCGTCGTGATCGCGAGCAGCGCGACGCCGTACGCGGAGGCGAGACCGACCTGGCTTGGGTAGCGGTGCACCGCTGTGTAAATGGAGGACGTGAACACCTCGATGCCGACCGGCAATCCGAGCAGCGCCGGCACCTCGAACGACTCGATCGAACGGACGAACAGAATCAGGATCGTTGCGAAGATCGCCGGCCACGTCAGCTTCAACGTCACGCGCCACAACACCTGCCAGACGCCGGCGCCGCTCATCGTCGCCGACTCCTCGAGCGAGGGATCCATCGCGCGGAACGCGGCGCTCATCAACAGGAATGCCATCGGCGAGTAGTGCAGGCCATCAACCCAGATCATCCCTGGCATCGAATAGATGTCGAACGGGGGCTGTTCGAGACCGAACCAACCCTGCAGGAGCTGGTTGACGATACCGATCTGCGGACTGGCGAGGAGGATCCAGGCGACCGTAAAGAGAATCGACGGGATGACGAGCGGTATCAGCGAAAGGGCAAAGAAGACGGTTTTGAACGGCGTGTTGGTGCGCTCGTTCATCCAGGCCAGCGCGGTTCCCACGAAGAAGGCAAACATCGACGCTCCGGACGCGAAGCGGATGGAGGTCCAAAACAGCCGAAACGTCTCGGATGTGCCGTACGCGGCGATGTAGTTGCCAAGAGTCCAGACGGCCGGCGATGTCGCGGTCTGCGGCGTTCTGAAGCTTTGCCACAGAAGAAACGCCAGCGGGATCACCGCGATGTACACGGTGAAAGCAACGCAGGCGCCGATGACGACCCGGCTCCAGTCGAATGCGTTCCGGTCCGCCACGCGCGAACCACTCGGGCTCGCGCCGCTGTGGACGAGCGCCTCAGGCGTGGTCGTGGTGGTGGTGGTGGTGATGGTGACCCTCGCCTTGGTGATCGTGATGGGCGTGCTCGTGGTGTCCGTCGTGGTGGTGATGATGATGCTTGTGCGGGATTCGCGGATCCTGGCTGAACACGAGTGACTTGATCGTCACGGGAACCGTGAACGACGGCATCCGCACTCGCCCCAGGTCGATGTAGTCGAAATCCCAGAGGGCAACGCCGTCGAGCGCCAGCACTTCGGAAGCGATGGCAAGCTCTTCTTTCAGCAGCGCGCCAATGGTCTGTGCGACGTCGCCGTCGAGGATCAGGAATATTGGCCTTGCAGCCGCAATCGTTCGCGGCAATGCCTCGACAATCCCGCGCGCAAGCCCCGCCAATCGCACGTAGGACGGAGCGCCGCGCCAACGGAACGCAAGTGCGACCTCCGTGTCCCCTTCCACAACGTCGAAACGTTCGAAATGCTCGCGAATCGCGTCAGCCACGGCGGCCGCCTCGACCACATCGTCGAGTCGGACCGCGGGCTGCAGCACCTGCAGGTTCTTGCGCGGAAGCAGTTCGCCTGGGTTCGACAGATAAATCGTGTTTCCCGACAACTGCACGCTGTATTCGGATGCGCCGAGCGCCGTCGCGCGGATGCACTCGCCGGGCGGTAACAGCGGAAATGGAACGCGGCCCGCTGCGAAACGCTGGCGAATGGCGCGGCCGAGACGAACGCCCAGATCGCCGAAATCGCGCGTCTCGCGCTCATAGACGTATTCGCCCACGCCGCCCGAAACCATTGCGCCAGCGACCCCTCGACTCGCTTCGCTCGCTCGCGACCGTAGAGGCGGGCCTTCAGGCGACCGTAGAGGCGGACCTTCAGGCGACCGTAGAGGCGGACCTTCAGGCGACCGTAGAGGCGGACCTTCAGGTCCGCCTGCATTCGGCAGCGGTTCTGTGAGCCACAGGCTCTGGATGTCCGCCGAGGGCGCGCGCTCGGTAAGCGCCGCGACAAGTGCATCCGCCATCCAGTTGGTCACGCGGTCGATTTGCTCGTCGGTGACCTTCGCACCGAGTGTCCAGTCGACGCCTGCAAGCGTCGCCAGGCGCTGACCTGCGGGATCGAGGCGTGTCAGTCGTCCTTGCTGATCAAACACCGCCAGGCGGCCGCCAATGTGCAGCGCGGCGGTATGAACCACGTTGCCCTGTTCGACGAGCGCGAGCTTGGTGGTGCCGCCGCCGATGTCGATGTTCAGGATCGGTATGCCGCGATCGTGCGAGGTCTTCGCCGCGCCGGAGCCGTAAGCGGCCAGCATCGACTCCATGTGATGCCCCGCGGTGGCACAGACGAATTCACCGCCCACCTCCGCGAGCACCTCCGCTATCGCCTTCGCGTTTTCGCGGCGCAACGCTTCGCCCGTCAGGATCACCGCGCCTGTGTCGATGTTGTCGGGATGGAGGCCTGCCGACTCGTAGGCGGCGTCGATGATGCCGCCTACCGCTTTGTCGTCGATGCGCTCGTCGCTGACGTATGGCGTCAGGGCGACCGGTGATTGGTACATCGTCTCGCGCTGCACCACGAAATAGCGGCTCGTCAGCTCCTCGGCCAGTCGCCGCAGTTGCACGCGCGAAAAGATCACCTGCGTGCCGGCCGAGCCGATGTCGATGCCAACAGACACGAGCTCGATATTGTCCTGTGCCCAGAGACTCGACGTCGTCGGGTCGTACTCGCCGCCGAAGTCGTCGTGATCGTGGTCGTGATCCGACTCGCCTTCGTCATGCGAGTGCATCGGATCGAGACCAAGAAGATGATCCTCGAGTGTATGTCGTTTCTTCGGTTCAGAGCTCACGCCTGCCGCCCACCTGTTGCCAACGCCTAAACACCCTACCAGCCTCAGAGACACAGAGACTCAGAGATAGGAGCTGTTCTCTGTGTCTCTGAGTCTCTGCGGCCCGTAACATCGAGCCTAACACCTGATATCTAATCCCTGGATCACGCCGGAAACCTGATACCTAGATGATTCCAGCCATCATAAGGTGAATGGTGGCGGCAATCGTCGTATAGACGGCGGTGGCGACGATACCGACGCGGATCATCTGTTTGATGTCGATCTCGCCGGCGGTGAACGTCGTCACGGCGGTGGCACCGGCCCAGGGGACGACCATGCCGAGCGCAACGTTCGCGATCAGAATGGCTATCGATGCGGGGTTGTAGCCGATCTGCACGGCCGCCGGGATGAAGAAGTTACAGAACAGCGCCGCCGTCGCCGTGCCCGACATGAAATTCGTCGTCACGGCGGTGCTCCACGCTGCGACATAGGGCAGGGCGGTGGGTGTGATGCCCAGGTTGCGCACGATGTTTCCCATGAACTCTACGAACCCGAACTGCGAGAGGGCGTCAGTCATGGCAACCGCTCCGGTCACAAGGAGCATCGCATTCCACGGTGATTGCTGCTCGGCGTCCTTCCACGTCAGCAAACCGGTTGAAGGGTTATCCGCCGAGCGGACGACAAACAACAGGAACATCACCGCGGGGGGAATCACCCAGACATTCAGCGCGCGGTTCAGCCAAATCGTGACGGGAGCTCGATCGCCGACTGCGAGTCCGGCGACAGCGGGCAGCGTGAAAAGCACGACCATCATCGCGAACACGAACAGGACCCGACGCTGGTTCGGCCGTAGGGGTCCGAGCTTGGCGCGTTCAGCGCGAATGAACGCCTCGCCGCTCGGCACCTCGCGCACTTCGGGTGGCAGCAACAGCCACAGCACCACGTAGAAGATCAGCAGGAAGGCAACGAAGATCGGGATGCCGATCTTCATCCATTCGAAGAACCCCAGCTGCTGCCCCGTCAAACGCTGGAGCGCGGCCATCACGATCGCGTTATGAGGCACGCCAATGATCGTCGCGGTGCCGCCAGCGATCGCGGCGTAGAGCGTGGCCAGGGTCATAAAAGCGGCGAACTGCTTCCGCTCGCCCTGCGGCATGGTGTGACGAACGATCGCCATGCCGATTGGAATCGTCATCGCGATCGTGGCCGCATCCGACACGAACACGGAGATCAGCCCGACGATCAACATGTACGCAAACGTGAGCCGCGTCGTTTTGCCGCCAAGCCCGGGCAGCGCAAGGAACGCGATCGTGAACCTGTGCGCGAGACCATGTTTCTCGATGGCGTAGCCCATAAGCACGGTGCCCATGATCCAGAAGAAAATCGGCTGCCCATACAGCCGCATCGTCGCAACGATGTCCATGACGCCTGCAGCCGGGAATACCAGGAAGGGCAGCATCGCGGCGACGGCCCAGGGAAGCGGCTCCGCGATCCACCACGCCGCCGCCCACGCAAAGGTCGCCAGCGTTACGTGACCGGCATAGGGCAACGCCACTGGCGCCCACATCACCAGCGCGAACACGATTGGACCCGCCGCGAGCCGCGTCAGATATCCAATTGGTGATGGCGTGCGCGTCGTTGTTGGCGGCGGTGTAACCGTTTCGGAAATCATTTGCACCCTATGGGTCGGCCGAGATACATGGTTCTGCGCGCGTCGCGCAGCATACTTTACGCGTCGCCGTTTCGACCGAGAAACTCGATGATGCGCGGCGGCACCGTTTCTTCCGTCTGATCGTCAACCGCGATATCCCAATACTCCGCGCGCGGCAGACACTCTTCGAGATACCGCGCAGCCGACGTCGCATGCGATTTGTCGCGGCCCGGCACGATGAGCGCAGGAATATCGAGCTTGAACAACTCCTCCGGTTCGGCGCCCGGCGAGGTGTCCCGATCGAAGAGCGTGTCGCGCGTCGCGGAGACAACCTTCGTATACGACGCGGCCTTGTGGCGCATGTACTCGGTGGCAAACACCGGATCATGCTGAATGACCGAAGCCCAGAACCCTCCGCGGGGATCCTGGTTGTAGGCCTTGCGCTCCGCCGTCACCAGCGACACCACACCGTGAAGTCCGTGCTGCTCCGCGTACGCGAGGTGCTCCGCAACCCGCGCGTGGCCGTTGATGCGGTAATGCGCGCCGCCGACGGGCCAGTAGAGCACCAGGCTCATCGTCGCATCCGGATGTGCAACCCCAAACGCCATCGCCGGCGAGCAGCCCATGCACGCGCCGAGGATATGCGCGCGGGCAATCCCCAGGTGGTCAAGCAGGCCCTTCGCCTGCGCGACGTAATGCGCCCACGTGATGTGTTCGACGCGGCCTCCTGACACGCCGCTCTCGCGACGGTCGTAGACGATGCAGGTGTGGTGGCGCGGTAGATGATCGAGCAGCTTCAGCCGTGTGTAGACGCCCTGCGTGCGCCACTTCTCGATCGTCGCGTCGAAGCCGCCAGGCGACATCATCAGCAGCGGCGGACCGGAGCCGATCACGTCGAAGCGAGTCTCAATGCCGTCGATGATTGTGCTTGGCACAGTCCCTCTGAACGTTCGGATCGTTCGGAACGTTCGGATCGTTCGAGTCGTTCAGGTCGTTCTGAGCATTCGGGCCGTTCTTGAGCGGCCGACTGCGAGCGACGCGAAAGCGCAGCCGACAAAACGCGGAAGAGGCTTCACAGGCGCAGTCGGTCGAGCATCGAAAGCTGTATCTTCGCTCACGAGGCCGTGGACCGACGAACCGATGCCAGCGTTTTGCCGCGTCGTCGAGCTTGGAGGCCCGCGCAAGTACGGCTCGAACGATCAAAACGACTCGACTCTATCTATTTCCCCCTGATCTGGCGCCCCGCGCGCACGTCATCCGCGTACGACCCGACCGCCTCAAACGCTATCCGCGCGACATTGGCGTACCGATCGGCCTGATCGTCAAGCGCTGCGGCGGTGTAGCCAATCGCATTTGCGATGGCGCGGACGCGGCCGTCGAGCCACGGCCCGCCGCCAAGTCCCCCGATGACCGGAATCGACACGGCGGACGCAACTGCCGGCCCCGCGATCGGACCGGAATGACGGAAGTCGATCAGCGACGCGCCCGCGCGCTGAAGCAACGTTGCCTCCCGTACACGATCGCTCACAGAGGCATCACGGTTCGTGAGCTGGGCCCAAACAACTATTCCCGAGTCAACCATCGCTCGAATCGATTCCGTATTCGCTTCAACTTTGACCATGTCGGCGCCGCCCTCATTGACCAACCGCCGTGCGGCGGAGACGAGGTTCGTGGTCAAGGACGGAATGTCGCAACTCACGAGCGCCCGCGTCACGCCGCGCCGAACCGCCTTGCAGGCCAACAACATCTCGTCGACGGTGACGTCGCCCTCACTCTCCTGCCCCCACATGTTGACGCCTACCGAATCGCCCACCGAGACGATGTCCACGTCCGCGCGATCGACGATCTGTGCCAGCTGGTAGTCGTAGACGACGACGGCGACGATCTTCCGTCCATCGCGCTTCATCTGCTGAAGGGCCGCGATTGTGATTTTTGGACGCACCTCAGGAATACTATCCCGCGATGCGTCTCAACAACGTGATCGCTCTTCTCGAGCAGGGGCAGACTCCAATCACCGTCTTCGCGCCTCCAACCATCGAGAGTGCGATCGAGTTCGCCACCACGAAGTACGACGGCGTCGTCTTTGAAGCGGAGCACAACCCCTACGACATAAAAGCGCTGCGCGACTGCCTGCAGTACTTGCTGAATCGAAAACAGATCGTCGAGCGTGGATCAGTGTCGCCGGCGGTCACACCGATCATCCGCATCCCGCCAAACGGCGGTGAGATGAATCAGTGGCTCGCGAAACAGGTGCTCGACATCGGCGCGTACGGCGTCGTCTGGCCTCACATCAGCACCGTGGAACAGGCCTATAACGCCGTCTCGGCGTGTCGCTATCCCCGCGCAAGCGGATCGTCGGCGTACGAGCCCGAGGGCATTCGCGGCGACCAGCCGGTTCATGCTGCCCGCTACTGGGGCATCACGCCGCAGGAGTACTACAAGAAGGCTGACGTCTGGCCGCTCGCGGCAGACGGCGAGATTCTGGTCATCGTCATGTGCGAGGACGTGAAGGCGATCGACAACCTACCGCGGATCCTGAAGGAGGTGCCCGGGATCGGCGTGGTGCTGATCGGCGAAGGCGATCTGTCGCAGAACCTCGGTTACCCGCGGCAGTACGACCATCCCGCTCTCGTCGAAGCGATGACGGCCATTCGCCGCATCTGCAACGAGCATCGGGTCGTCTGCGGCCATCCCCACGTGGAGCCGGGCAACGCGCAGCGCGTCATCGACGAAGGCTACAAGTTCCTGATGGCCGCGCCGACGCGCAGCTTCGCCGGGCTCGACGCGTGCAGGAAGATTACCGGAAGGACCTGAGGATATCGTCCACGTAGTCGCGTCTGTCGACGACGACCACCATCAGCGACCAGGGGCGGACCTCGCCGAGCGTTTGCGACACCGAGGCTTCGCTCGCCGAGTCGTCGCGAATGACCACGGTGTGGGTCATGACGCGCAGGTCGCTGCAGACCGTCCCGATTGCGCTCACCGCGTCCGTGTTCCCGCCCGCGCTGACCACCATCATCACGAGATCAGCGTCGCGAATATCGTTCATCAGGCCCATGACGTCGGCATCGCTCGCCACGTCGAGATCGATGACCTTGACGGCGCGATTGGTCGGTGGCGGCGACTGGATACGGAAGCGCGCCTCCGCAGCGGAACTCATGCGCGCGGATTCGCTCTGCATTACCTGAACCCCAAACCACGAAGGGCACGAAAGCCGCGAAGGGCACGAAGACGTAAATTTCTGTTTCGTGTTCTTCGTTTCACTTCGTGACCTTCGTGGTTCGATGGCGATTCAAGTCTTCGCTCAGACGGAGGCTGGCGCGACACCCGGATGCGCGATCAACGCCTCGCGGGCAGCGTCCTTGAACGGCTGGTCCGGCGGCAGGACGACAGCCGCCGAGCGCACGCGCTGGTGTTCGAGTGAAACGCCAGGAGGCACGACACCCTGTTCCGTGAACGCTTTGATCGCACGCAGCAGCTTCTGACGCGCCATGATGATGCCGCTGTCAGTCGAGACGAGCGTCTCCTTCGTGCGATCGACAATCGGTCCCATGCTTTCCTGTAGCGACGCGTCCTGCATCGCGAACCCTTCGATGCCGCTGTAGGTCTTCCCCGCTTTCTGCGCCGCGCGGTCCATCAAGTAGTCGTTGTCCTTATTGGCGAGTGGCCGGTAGTTGCTGTCGACCTTGGCGTGGATGCCTTTGCCGGCGCGCATGGACGTCAGCTCCGCCTCCGTGAGCGCCCGCGTCGGGTGGTAGTCGAAGCTCCACGCCCAGCAGTTCTCATCGTCAATCGGGATCCAGAAATGACCATGGACCGAGTGCGTGCCGCGCGGAGGAATCATGGTGTACGACGGCATCACCCACTGCGTGATGCGCCAGTAGTAATTGCCGTCCTCGGCGTTGCGGCGCGCGCCGATGAACAGGCCGCCTGTGCTTTCCACCACCTCGAACACCGGCCGGAGATCGCCGAGGTTGTATTGATTGCCCCGCGCGCCTTTGAACAGCGGATCGGTGTTGATGTCGCCGCGGTGAAGGAACGAGACGTGGCTCGAATCGATGCCGCCTTCCATCGCCTGCAGCCAGTTGCACTCCTGGAACCGCTTCGACGTATAGGTCTGCGCCGCGGGCACGGTCGCGAATTCGTACTCCGGCAGCGGTGGCTGTTGTTCCGGCGGTCCCATGTAAGTCCAGAGCACGCCGCCGCGCTCCACCAATGGGTACGACTTGAGCGTCACCTTTTTCGCGAACGCGGAGTGCTCCGGCTCATTGGGCATATCGACGCACTGACCGGTGACGTCGTATTTCCACCCGTGGTACGGGCAACGGAGACCGCATTCCTCGTTCCGGCCGAACCAGAGCGAGATGCCGCGGTGCGCGCAGAATTCGTCCATCAGGCCGAGGCGCCCTTCGCTGTCGCGGAAGGCAATCAGCCGTTCCGAGAGCAGCTTGACGCGTACAGGCGGGCAGTCGTTCTCCGGGAGCTCCGCGGCCAGCAGTGCCGGCAGCCAGTAGCATCGGAACATCCGGCCGAACGGCGTCTCCGGTCCAGTCTGCGTCAGCAGGTCGTTCAGTTCCTTTTTGAGCATCCAGTTGTCTCGTCAGTAGTTTACGCCGGTCCGAGCAGGTGCCGGGCCATCGACAAAGCATGAAATACCCTCAGTTCCCTATTGACAGCGCCCGACGTGCGGGTGTCTGTTAAGGGCCCTGAAAAACACTCTCCCCTAGTAACGTTCGACTTCCGGAAAGAGAGGCAGACATGCAGCGTCTCCCGGTATCCGTCGGCGTCGGGTTGCTTCTCTCGTTGCTCCTCACCGTCTCCGCTTTCGGTCAAGCGGTGTCCGAACTCAACGGCACCGTCGTCGATTCCTCCCAGGCCGTTCTTCCCGGCGTGACAATCACGCTGACCGAGGAGACGACCGGGTTCACACGAAACATCGTGTCCAACGAGGTCGGGCGTTTCGTCGCCATCGCGGTGACGCCCGGACGTTACACGATCAAAGCGGAGCTTTCAGGCTTCCAGACTCAAACCCGAACCGGCGTGACGATCGCCGTCGGTCAGGCGGTGACGCTCAACCTTACACTGCCCGTCGGCGGG
>Ga0075418_10010470_pt1 | contig 10381 bp, 7 predicted proteins | sample SoiMetdeltSBSDD2_FD_81776 | JGI IMG/M metagenome (GOLD analysis project Ga0075418, IMG submission 81776) | Bulk soil microbial communities from a Populus tree surrounding site in Tennessee, USA - Soil MetaG P. deltoides SBSDD2 | ecosystem: Environmental > Terrestrial > Soil > Tree plantation...
ACGCAGGCGAAGGAAATCATGGAGCTGTTCCAGAAGCTCAACGAGGGCGGCACGACGATCGTGCAGGTGACGCACTCCGAAACGAACGCGGCGTTCGGCCATCGCATCGTCAATCTCAAGGACGGATGGGTCGTGTCAGATGTACGGCTACGGTAACTCCACACAGGTTACTGGTTACTGGTCCAGGTTACTGGTTATAGCTGCCTCGGGAGGCCGGAACGTCCCGCGGCAGCTATCGCCAACAACCAGTGACCAGTGCTGAGCAACCCTAACGAATGACGCCTTGAAGCCGCGCCTTTTGATCGCCGACGACCAGCCTGACGTGCTGGAGGCGCTGCGCCTTCTGCTCAAGGGAGAGCAGTACGAGATCGAGACGGCGAAATCTCCGGCCGGAATTCTCGCCGCGCTCGAGGCGCGCGATTTCGATGCGGTGCTGATGGATCTGAACTACGCCCGCGACACGACGTCCGGGCAGGAAGGGCTGGACCTGCTGCACAAGATTCAGGCGCTCGACTGGACCTTGCCAACCGTCGTCATGACGGCGTGGGCGAGCACGGCGAGCGCCGTCGAGGCAATGCGGCGCGGCGCGTACGACTACATCGAGAAGCCGTGGGACAACTCACGCCTCCTGGCGATCCTGCGCAACGCGATCGAGATGGGCCGTGCCCTCCGCAAGAGCCAGCGCCTCGAGAGCGAGAATCAGACGCTTCGCCGCAACGGCATGCCGCAGCTCATCGCCGATTCGGCGAAGATGCGTCCGGTGCTCCAGCTGATGGAGCGCATCGGGCCGTCGGACGCGAACGTGCTCATCACGGGCGAGCACGGGAGCGGCAAGGAGCTCGTTGCACTCTGGCTGCACGCGGCGTCACCACGCGCGTCGAAGAGCTTCGTCGCGGTCAACATGGGTGGGCTGTCCGAGGGCGTGTTCGAGAGCGAGCTGTTCGGCCACGTGAAGGGCTCGTTCACGGATGCGAAGGCGGATCGCATTGGCCGTTTCGAGCTCGCCGACCAGGGAACGCTCTTCCTCGACGAGATCGCGAACATCACGGTGTCGCAGCAGTCCAAGCTGCTGCGCGTGCTCCAGACGGGTGACGTGGAGCGAGTCGGCTCGTCGAAGGCCCGCCACGTGGATGTGCGCGTGCTGTCGGCCACGAACGCCGACCTGCACACGGAAGTCGCGGCCGGTCGCTTCCGCGAGGACCTGCTGTTCCGACTGAACACGATCGAGATTCACCTGCCGCCGCTTCGGGAGCGACGCGAGGACATTCCCGCGCTCGCGCAGCATTTCCTCAAGCGTCACGCGGGGCGCTACCGAAAGACCGTCCATGGCTTCGACGCCGGCGGCATGCAGTCGCTGCTCGAGCATTCGTGGCCGGGGAACATTCGTGAGCTCGACCACGCGATCGAACGCTCGGTACTGCTCGCGCAGGGCGACCTCGTGCGCGCCGGCGATCTGGGATTGCGGGCCGCCACTCCGGGACTGGCGCCACGGATCGAGGACCTCACACTCGAGGAAGTCGAGAAGCTGGTGATTCAGAAAGCGCTCAGCCGGTTCGATGGCAACGTCAGCCAGGCGGCGAAGGCGTTAGGCTTGAGTCGCAGCGCGCTCTATCGACGCCTCGAAACCCATGAGATCTGACGAAGGCTGGCGCTTCGGGTGGATGAACCACGAGCGCCGAGTCTTCGTTCTCTCCCTGGCCGCCGGCGCGCCGGCCGTCATCCTCGCGCTCGTCCTGCTTCGCATCGGGGACTACTCGACGAAGGTCACATGGACGCTCGGGACGCTGGTCGTCGGATGCTGGCTCATCGTCTCGCTCGTCGTGCGAGAGCGCGTCGTTCGGCCGCTTCAGACGCTTTCCAACATGCTGGCGGCGCTGCGCGAGGGCGACTTCTCGCTGCGGGCCCGCAGCTCGCTGTCGGACGACGCGCTCGCGCTCGCGCTGCTCGAGGTCAACAGCCTTGGCAACACGCTCCAGGCACAGCGTCTCGGCGCCATGGAGGCGACGGCGCTGCTCCGCACGGTCATGGCGGAGATCGACGCCGCGATCTTCGCGTTCGATGCCGGCAACCAGCTGCGACTCGCGAATCGAGCTGGCGAGCGGTTGTTAGGCGTCGCGGTCGAGCGGCTGCTCGGGCGGACCGCCGATGCGTTGGGCCTCGAGTCGTTTCTTAGCGGCGATTCTCCCCGCGTGCACGACCTCGTCTTCCCCGGGCGCAGCGGGCGGTGGGAGGTGCGCCGCACCACGTTCCGGCAGGACGGACGTCCGCACACGCTCGTCGTGATCTCGGACCTGAGCAAGACGCTGCGGGAGGAGGAGCTGCTCGCGTGGCAGCGGCTCGTTCGCGTGCTGAGCCACGAGATCAACAACTCGCTCACGCCGATCAAGTCGATCGCGGGAAGCCTGCTGAGTCTTCTCGATCGCTCGCCCCGTCCGCCCGACGCGGACGACGACCTTCGCGGCGGCCTCGGGATCATCGGTACGAGGTCCGAGGCGCTGTCGCGCTTCATGTCCTCGTACGCGCTGCTCGCCCGGCTGCCCGCGCCGCGACCCGGGCCCGTGGACGTGGGGCTGTGGACGCGGCGCGCGGCGGGGCTCGAGACGCGCGTTCCGGTCCAGGTGAGCGCCGGGCCGTCGCTCGTCATCCAGGCTGACGGCGATCAGCTCGACCAACTGCTCATCAACCTCGTCCGCAATGCGGCCGACGCTTCGCTCGAGACCGGCGGCGGCGTCTCGCTCTCATGGACGCGCCAGGACGGCCACGTGGACGTCGAGGTCGCTGACGAGGGTCTGGGGCTGACGACGACCGCCAACCTGTTCGTCCCGTTCTACACCACGAAGCCGTCGGGCACGGGGATCGGGCTCGTACTTTGCCGACAGATCGCGGAAGCGCACGGTGGCGTGCTGTCGCTGGAAAATCGCGATGACCGGCGCGGGTGCGTTGCCCGGCTTCGCCTGCCCGTGAGCTTCCGTAACGCGGTTGGTTAGGCGCGCCCTTCCGCTGGACGAATCCCACACGGTAGTCTTGCGCGGCGTCGCGTCCGTGGCGCTGCGGTACCCGTCCGTCCAACCGAGCCTCCGAGCACATCGCGTGACCGACGAGAGCCAACAGAACCGAACAACGATCGCGGTGGCTCTGCTCGGGTCCCTTCCCTTCCTCGTGCTCGCCGCATGGCACTGGCGGTATGGGCCGCTCGCACAATTCGGGGACTGGGCGCAGTACATGTTGCACGCCGACGCGCTACGACACGGCCGTCCCTACGGCGACATCGGGTACATCTTCACGAACCTGAACCCGTTCATTGGACCCCCGGTGCAGCCACCGGGGCTCCCGGCTGCGCTCGTCCCGCTCCTGATCGTCACCCAGGGCGCGCGCGAAAGCGCAGTCTATAAGGTGTTCATGATCGCGTGCGCGGTGGCGTTTCTCGTCGCGGCGGCGCTGTACCTTGTGCGACACGGGAATCGCCCGCTGGCCTTCATCGCAGTCATCGTGACGGGGCTGTGGCTCGAATCGGCTTACGCCACGAACGTCGTTCAGCCCGACATGGCGTGCTGCGCGTTCATCTGGACGCTCTTCGGGCTCGTCGACGCAAAAGGAGAGTGGTCGTGGTGGCGGGTCGTCGCCGTCACCCTGCTTGGCCTCGCGGCGATCTCGTTCCGGGTTGCGGCTCTACCGCTCGTGCCGGCGGTTGCACTGTACGGCGGTGTGCATCGACGTGAGCTCGGCGCACGACCCTTCGTTCCGGTGCTCGTGTGGTGCGTCGTCGGCGCTGCCGCGCTCACCGTCTCGGCGGGTGGGCTGACGTTCGCGCGGCTCCTGCCTCGAGATCCGGGGCTAATGGTCGGGGCCATCTCGCTGAACGTGACGACGTACGCGTTCGCGACACTCGACTTGTTCCTCTATCCGCTTCCGTGGAACCGGGCGAACGACGCGTACCATCTCGTGGTCGCCGCGCTCGCCGTCGTCGGTGCGTTCCTCTGGCTACCGCGCATGCGGTCACGCGTCTCGATCATCTTCGCGGTTTTTTACGTCGCGATGCTGCTCGTGCTTCCGATGCAGGATGGACGGTACCTGATGCCGCTGGCCCCGCTGGCGCCGTTTTTGGCCGGACTCGGGATCGCTTCCATGGCCGGGCGGTTGTCACGCCTAACGAGCCACCGGCTGAACGATCCCGGGATGCTCCGAGTCTCCGTCGCCTTCATGGTCACGGTCGTCGCGCTGGCGCTGGCCCGCGAGCTCACTCGCCCACGTCCACAGGTCCTGATCGCTGCGCCGGGCGTGCAAACGCTGTTAGCCCGCTTCCGCGCCGCGCGCGACAGCGGAACGGTGCGCGCCGTATTCGTCAATCCTCGCGTGCTGACGTGGGAGACCGGCGTTCCCGCAATGGGTTTCTTTCGCGCCGGCGTCGACACGACGCTCGCCGAATTCCGAGCCCGCCGAATCACGCACGTGGTGGTCGGCGACCTTCAAACCGACACGCTGCGCGCGGCGTCGATCCGATCGGCGGTCTTCGCCCGCCCCGAGGCGTTTCGGCGTCTGTACACCGAGGGTGCGTTCACCGTCTTCGCGTTCGACTCCGCACGGGTCTCCCCCCCATGACTGCCTAACGAATACGTGCCTGCGATCCTGCTGGACCACGTGCTGCACCGCTATGGGGACACCGTGGCGCTGCGCGACCTCTCCCTGACCGTCGAGGAGGGCGAGGTGTTCTCGCTCCTGGGGCACAACGGGGCCGGGAAGACCACGACGGTGCGCATCGTCAACGGGCTGCTCGCGCCGGCGGCGGGAAGCGTGCTCGTGTTCGGACGCTCTCCGCTCACCGAGGGGGCCGTGGTGCGGCGGCGAACCGCAGTGCTCACCGAGTCACCGACGCTCGACGACCGCCTAACGGCCCGGGAAACCCTACGCGCGTTCGCCGCGATGTACGACGTGCCCCGCGCCGAGGCGCGATCGAGGACCGACGCCCTGCTGGCGGAATTCGGGATCGCCGAGCGGGCCGACGACCGCGTCGGCGGGCTCAGCCGAGGGATGAAACAGCGGCTGTCGCTTGCGCGCGCGCTCGTGCATGACCCCGACCTGCTCTTCCTGGACGAGCCGACCGCCGGGCTCGATCCGGTCGCGACGCAGCAGCTGCACGAGACCGTGCGGCAGCTGGCGCGGACGCGAGGACGTACGGTCGTGCTGTGCACGCACAATCTGGTCGAGGCGCAAGCGCTGAGCGACCGCGTCGCGGTCCTGGGAGGCGGAGCGTTGTTGGCGCTCGGCACCCCGGCGGAGCTGGCCCGCCGGATCACGCCACGCCTCGAGGTGATGATCGAGATCGACCCGACGCGCCACGCGGACGCCGTCGCGCTCATTGCGGCGCTCGACGGGCTCACGGTTTCGAGCGACCGTATCGGCGTGCTCCGCGTCGGCGGCATTCCGCGTGAACGGGTACCCGACATCGCCGCTCGGCTGGTGACCGGCGGAATCGGGCTCTACCGGCTCGAGCCTCACGAGCCGTCGCTCACCGACGCATACTTCGCGCTCCAGGACGGCGGGAAAGGAGCTCCATGAACAGGCGCATCATCGGGGCGATCGTGCGCAAGGACCTGCGCGTCGTGAGACGGAGCCGGGCGCTGATGACCCCACTCATCGTGCTGCCGGTGCTGCTCATGATCGTGTTTCCGACGGTCTTTACGTTCCTGCCTCGAATCGTCGGCGGCGCGCGCGCCGCCTTCGCCGAGATGTTTCGGAATCTGCCCGATCCGGTGAAGCAGCAGTTCGGCGAGTTCACCGAGGCGACCTGGATTCGCGTCGTGCACACCCAGATGCTCGCGCCGCTCATGCTGCTCGTCCCGTTCATGGTCGCGAACGTGATTGCGGCCGACGGCTTTGCGGGCGAGCGCGAGCGGAAGACGCTCGAGCCCCTGCTCTACACGCCTGCGACGGATGCGGAGCTGTTCTTCGCGAAGCTGCTCGCGGCCTGGATCCCGGCGGTGATGATCGCGTTCGGCGGAGCATTGATCTATGCAGTCCTGGTGAACGTCACGGCGTGGCCGGTGATGCACCGTGTGTTCTTCCCGGACCTGACGTGGACGGTGATGGTGCTGTGGATGTCGCCGGCGTTCGCGGCGCTCGGGCTCGCCGGAATGCTGCTCGTATCGCTGCGCGTGCGCGGAATGCAGGAGGCGACACAGCTCGGCGGCCTGTTCGTTCTGCCTGTCATCGCCCTCGTGGTCGGGGAAGTGCGCGGCGCGATCCTGCTCGGGCCGTTCATGGCCGTTCTCATCGGCCTTCTGGTCTGGGGAATCGCTGCGGCCCTTCTCGCGTTCGGTGTACGCCGATTCAGGCGGACTACCCTGGTCGGGAAGCTCTGATACGGGTAAGTGCGAGGTACAGGTAGTCAGTAGCTCGCCACCGCATCGAAGCCACACCCGCGATCGGACAGGTTCCACTACCGTGACAGCGAATGGAGCCGTCCTTCCGTATACGTCTCGACGCAGGTAGCGTAGCCTGGATTGAACCCGAGGTGCCCATGCACATGCGCGTCGTCCCCGCGACCGGACTCATGTCGCTCGCCTTCGTCCTCGCGCCGCTGGGTGCGCAGGAGCCCGGAACGGCGCAGCCCCAGAGCGCGAAGATCTCGCTCGAGCAGTACTTCGATCTCGAGGACGTCCAGGAGCCGCGACTCTCCCCGGACGGCAAGCAGATCATCTACACCCGCCGATGGGTGGACAAGCTGAACGACCGATGGGAGTCGTCGCTCTGGATCATGAACGCCGACGGCTCCCGCAGCCGACATCTCGAGAACGGGTCCAACGCCGTCTGGTCGCCGGACGGAACGCGGATCGCGTACCTCGCCAAGGGTGAGCCGAACGGGACGCAGATCTGGGTGCGGTTCATGGACGGGGAGGCGGCCCCCACGCAGATCACGCGACTCACGGAATCGCCGGCGGACATCGAGTGGTCGCCCGATGGCAAATCGCTCGCGTTCCGGATGCTCGTCGTGCAGCGCGACGAGATGCGGATCCCCATGCCGGCCGCGCCAAAAGGCGCAAAATGGGTCGAACCGCCACGCGTCGTGACGCGGCTCAAGTATCGACAGGACCGGCAGGGGTACGTCGATGACGGCTACCGCCAGATCTTCGTGGTTCCGGCAGACGGCGGCACCGCGCGTCAGATCACGAGCGGCGCGTGGGAGGCGGGTGAGCCCGAGTGGTCACACGACGGGAAGTCGATCGTGTTCTCGTCGCTCAGGACGGAGGGCGCCGAATACGCCTGGCGCGAGTCCGAGATCTATGCGGTGGACGTTGCGACCAAACAGATTCGGCAGCTCACCAACCACAAGGGTCCCGACGCCAACCCGCGCGTGTCCCCGACGGGCAAGTACATCGCGTTCACGGGCTACGACTCGACGGACGCGACGTGGCAGGACTCGCACCTCTACGTGATGGCCGCGGACGGCTCGAACCGCCGGATCCTCACCGAGACGTTCGATCGCTCGCCACAGGGGATCCTCTGGGCGCCTGACGAGAGCGGGATCTATTTCAACGTGGAGAGTGACGGCTGGCGCAACCTCTACTTCGTCCCGCTCGCCGGAGGCGTCCGGCCAATCACCAAGGGCTCGCAGCTGCTGACGGTCACGTCGCTCAACCGGAGCGGCGAGATGGTGGGCGTCTCGTCCACGTCGCTCAAGCCTAACGACGTCGTCGCGCTCACCGCGAAGAGCCCCGCGATCCGGCAGCTCACCGCCGTCAACGACGACATCCTCGCCGGCAAGACGCTCGGTCAGGTCGAGGAGTTCTGGTACCCGACCGCCGATGGCATGAAGATCCAGGGCTGGATCGTGAAGCCGCCGGGCTTCGATGCCAAGCGGAAGTACCCGCTCATGCTGTCCATCCACGGCGGGCCGCATTCGATGTACAACGGGGCGTTCAACTTCGCGTGGCAGGAGCATGCGGCGAACGGGTACGTCGTCCTGTACACGAATCCGCGCGGGTCCACGGGCTACGGGAGCGCGTTCGGCAACGCCATCAAGAACGCGTATCCGGGCAAGGACTTCAACGACCTCATGGCGGGCGTCGACACGGTCATCGGCCGTGGCTATGTCGACACGCGCAACCTGTTCGTGTACGGGTGCTCGGGCGGTGGCGTGCTCACGGCCTGGACGGTCGGCCACACCGATCGTTTCGCGGCAGCCGTGTCAATGTGCCCCGTCATTGACTGGGTGAGCTTCGTGGGCACGACCGACGGCCAGGGGTGGTACAACAATTTCAAGAAGTACCCGTGGGAGGATCCGAGCGAGCACCTCGAGCGATCACCACTCATGTACGTGGGGAACGTGAAGACGCCGACGATGCTCATGACCGGCGTCAATGACCTCCGCACGCCGATCTCGCAGACCGAGGAATTCTACGAGGCCCTCAAGGTCCGCAAGGTGCCGACGGCCATGATCCGTTTCAACGACGAGTGGCACGGCACGTCATCGCGGCCGTCGAATTATCTGCGCACGCAGCTCTACCTGCGGAGCTGGTTCGAGAAGTACATGAAGAAGGGCGACAACGTGGCCGTCCAGTAGCGTTAGGCCGGTTTGGGCTGAGCCGGCGTTGGCTGCGCCGGCTTCGGTTTCGCGGTCGAATCGGGTTTGGGTTTCGCGATTGAATCAGCCGGTGGCGGGGCAGCGCGCTTCGCCGCCGGCTTTTTCTTCTTCTTCGCCTTCGCGGCTGAATCCGCCCGGGCCGAATCCGCCGCGCGTGCCGCTGCGGTGTCGGTCTTCTCCAGCATCTTCGCCGACTGCGTTTCCGCCTTTCGGATGATCGCCACGAAGACGTCCGCCTCTTCGGCCTCGATGGGGATCGTGAACGCCGACTGCGGGTTTTCGGAGAACCCCAGTGCGTACTGCGACTGCCCCGCGTCAACGGAGCGCGTCAGCGCCATCGTGGTGGTCGATCCGTACTCGGTGACTTCGGAGCGATACGTCCGCGGCGGGTCCGCCTTACGCGCGCGCGCTTTCATCATGCGCTGCGTCGAATCGATCCACGCCCGCGCCGCGAGCGTACGAAGCTGAAGAAAGATCGTTTTCTCAGGCCCCGCCGCCGCGACCTCGATGAACCCGTCATCTCTCGCGTTGACGATGACGCCCGCGTCGCCGAACACGGCTTTCGAGATCGAGACGCGCTTCCTCGCCGTGTTCGGGGCGAACGGGTTTTGAGGCGCCGCCTGCGCAGGCGGAGTGGCACTCTGGCCCATTGCCTGACGAGGCGCCGCCACCAGGCACGCGACCGTACACGCGACTGCGGAGGACCGAAGAAAAATTTGAATAAACACGCGGAACCTCGTGAACTCGATCACCGTTCGCTGATGTTGTTCGCCGTCGCGGGTCGTCTCACGTCGGCATCTGGTCGTAGTAGAATCTAGCCCGCGACCCGCGCAACCCGGGGGGCAGCCAGCCGGGGTCATACCCCTCGCGACCTCGTGGGCTCCCTGACGAGCCCGTCCAGCGCCGCCCATGTCGGGCAACACCTTACAATCGTTTCATGTCGTGCCACCGCTACGTAGCGGCTCTGGCGCTTCTACGTCATCGTCACGATTTTGTGCGTCATTCGAGCATGGTACCTTCCTCGCGCTCACGACGCACCATACGGCGGTGGCTTCAGCTCCCGCCCCCACCGCCGGCTCAGACATGCGCGGACCGGGGTCGTATCACCGGTCTTCACCCAGTCGACACGAGGTCAGGATGACCCGACGTTCGATCCGCCGCTTCCTGTGTCTCGCTCTCACCACCACGCCCGCCGTCGCGCTCGCGCAGACCGGCACGATCGGGGGCCGGGTAACCGACACGACGACGTCGGCCCCGCTCTCCGGGGCAATCGTCCGTGCGATCTCGGGGACGTCGACCGCCGGGGCGGACACCGCCAGCGACGACGGTGTGTATCGGATCACGAATGTCGCGCCCGGAACCTATGACATCATCGCGACGCGCCTTGGGTACATCGTGCGCCGCATCCCGGCGGTTCGCATAACCGCCGGTCAGAGCGCGCAGGTCGACATCCGGATGGCGGAGACCGTGACGCAGCTCAATCCGGCGGTCGTGATAGCGTCGCGCCAGCAGGAGAAGGTCCTCGACGCGCCAGCGTCCGTATCGGTCGTCGAGACGCGCGAGATCCAGGAGCGCGCGGCGGTGACGGTGGCCGATCACCTCCGCGGCCTGCAGGGTGTCGACGCCACGACGGGTGGCATCGCGCAGACGAACATCGTCACACGTGGGTTCAACAACGCGTTTTCGGGAGCACTGCTCACGCTCGAGGACTATCGCTTCGCGGCAGTGCCGTCACTCCGCGTCAACGTGCCCCTGCTCTTCACCGGTACGAACGAAGACATCGAGCGCGTCGAGATGGTG
>Ga0075418_10010472_pt1 | contig 10380 bp, 8 predicted proteins | sample SoiMetdeltSBSDD2_FD_81776 | JGI IMG/M metagenome (GOLD analysis project Ga0075418, IMG submission 81776) | Bulk soil microbial communities from a Populus tree surrounding site in Tennessee, USA - Soil MetaG P. deltoides SBSDD2 | ecosystem: Environmental > Terrestrial > Soil > Tree plantation...
TAGCCGGACTGGACGCGCCGGCGGTCGCCCAGCCGCGGGAAGTACTCGTACACGCGCTCGATCCCCTCCCGCAACCGGCTCCGATCGGCCTGGATATGGCCGCCGGCCACCAGGTTCTCCTCGGTGGTGAGGTGCTCGAACACCCGCCGGCCCTCGAACACCTGCACGACGCCCCGCCGGACCACGGCATGCGGCGGCAGGCGATCGATCCGGTCACCGCCGAGCTCGATCGCCCCCTTGGTGATCTCACCCCGCTCGGAGTGCAGCAGTCCCGAGATCGCCTTCAGCGTCGTCGTCTTCCCCGCCCCATTGGCCCCCAGCAGCGTCGTGATCCCCCCCTCCCCCCAATTCAGGGGAAACCCCTTCAGGACCAGGATGACGCCGTCGTAGATGACCTCGATGTTGTTCAGAGTCAGCATCCGACGCTCCGACGAAGAACCGATCGAAGAAGTGGTCGCGCCTGGCGCGAGGCGGTGGTGGTGGCTGGGTGAGAGGCAGGTCCCAGAAATCCGTTGGGTCTACCGTTCTCGAAGGCGACCGCCGACCCACTTCGGCTCCGCGCGATGTTACTCGCGGATTTCAGGGACCTGCCTCTCACCCAGCCGCCACCACCGCCGGGGTTCACGCGCGCCTACTTCTTCGCGCCGGATTCTTTGATGTGCTTGGCCACGACGTCCTGATAGGCCGCGAACCACTCCGTCGCCTTCTCGAACTTGCCGCCCTTCACCTGCCAGATCTGCACGAGCCCGCCACCCTCGTGGTCCTGGGCCGTGATCTTCAGCGGTGGTACCAGGCCGCTCAGCGTGAAGTTCGCGATCTTCTCGAACCCCTTCTTGGCGTCCTCGCCGGTGATCTTGCCGTCGGGCTTGGCCTTCACCGCGTTGCGGATCGCCTCGACGTGGAGCGCGGCGATGAGCACCCCGCGGTTGTAGAACACGGTGGAGTCCATCTCCTTGGGCGCCGGCTTGCCCTGGTTCTTGTACATCTCGCGGATCTCGTTGAGCACCGGGTAGTCCTTGCCGACGCCGGCGAACTGCATGGCGTAGTACCCCTCGGCCGCCGCGAAGCCCCCGCCGGCCTCGATGTTGGCCTCGGCGGCGCCCCACACGAACGACACCACCTTGCGCAGCGGGTAGCCCACCCGCTTGAACTCCTTGATCGACACCCCGGGGGCGCCGCCGAACAGGTGGGCGACGACGTAGTCGGCGCGGAAGCGCTGGGCAATATCGAGCACCTGAGCGCCCATCTCGACGCCGGGCGGCGGCACTGCGAACGTCTTGAGGGTGAAGCCTTCCTTCGCGGCCAGGTCCTCGATCACCTCGATGGGCTCGCGGCCCGCTGGGTTGTCGTAGAACAGGTAGGCGATCTTCTTGCCCTTCAGGCTGCCACCGAGCTGCTTCTTGGCGAAGTCCACGGCGGCGGCGCCCTGCGACCAGTAGGTCGCCGCGATGGGGAAGATGTAGGGGTAGCGGGTGCCGTCGGCGGCGGCGGCGCTGCCGAATCCCGGCGAGGTCCCGGGCAGGCGATCCTCGGTCAGCTTGGCCGCCAGCGCGTAGATGTGCGGCGTGCCGTAGATCGCCATCGTCACCGCGCCCTCCTTCTTGTGGCGCTCGTACGCCTCGACCCCGGGGGGCACCTTGTACTCGTGGTCGATCTCGACCGCCCTGATCTTGTGTCCCTCGACGCCACCCTTGGAGTTGACCAGGGCGACGTAGTCGTGGAATCCCGGGCACAGGACCGTGCCCACGATCTGGGTCGCTCCCGTGCGGTCGCACTGCAAGCCGATGACGATCTCGTGGTTCGCCGAGGCCAGCGCCACCGATCCCAGGATCCCAGCCATCGCGACCACCATCGCCATGAGAGCGGTCACACACTCACGCATAGGTCCTTTCCTTTTCCTCGCGCACGTCAGTACGCGAACGGCCAGACGCGGAAGTAACTGCGGATGTTGCGCCACAGGCGATTCAGCCCCTCGGGCTCGAGCACGAGAAACACGATGATGAGCGTACCGAACAGGGTCAGGCGTAGGGCCGGGATGAGATTGTGCACCGTGGCCTGCGAGAAGAACACCGTCCCGAACGCTTCCATCGCATAGCGAATGACGATGGGCAGCAGGGTGACGAAGATCGCGCCGAAGATCGAGCCGAGCACGGAGCCGAGGCCGCCGATGATGATCATGGCCAGGTAGTCGATCGACACGCCGATCTGGAACTGCTCGTAGTTCGCGATCCCGAGGAAGTACGTGTACAGCACCCCGGTGACCCCCGCGTAGAATGACGAGATTGCGAAGGCCAGGAGCTTGTAGCGAAAGATGTTGATGCCGATGATCTCGGCGGCGATGTCGTGGTCACGGATGGCGATGAACGCGCGGCCGATCCGGCTTCGCATCAGGTTCAGCGTGCCGACGATGGCCAGGACGACGAACACCAGCAGGAAGTAGTACATGTGACGGTGAGTGCCGAGCACCATCGCTCCCAGCTGCGGCCGGGGCACCTCGATCGACGCCTGGACGCCGCCGCTGATGAACGTCACGTGGTTGATCGTCCACTCGATGATGAGCTGGCCGGCCAGGGTGGCGATGGCCAGGTACAGCCCCTTGATCCGCAGCGACGGGATACCCACGACCGCCCCCACCAGCGCCGCCATCAGCCCGCCGGCCAGCAGGTTGACCGGCCACGGCGCGTCGAGGCGGGTGGCGAAGTTCGCGGCCGTGTAGGCGCCGACCGACATGAACGCCCCGTGGCCGATGGAGACCTGCCCCGTGTAGCCGACCAGGATGTTGAGGCCGAGGGCACCGATGACCGCGATCCAGACCAGGTTGGCGATGGACAGGTAGTACTCGTGCAGGGTGAGGGGGATCACCCCGAAGAAGAGCACGGCCAGGGCCACGATGGTGTACCGCGCAATCGGCAGCGGGTAGAGCGCCATGTCCGCTTCATATGACGTTTTCAGCACGCCGCACTCGCGATGGATCATGCGCTCACACCCGTTCGATGATGCGTTTGCCGAAGATACCGTAGGGGCGAATCATCAGGGCGACGATCATCAGCACGTAGGGGGCGAAGTCCTTGGTGCCGCCGCCCACGTAGGGGTCGACGTAGCCGGCGGCGACGTTCTCCACGAGGCCCACGATCAGGCCGCCGATGATGGCGCCGGGGATCGAGTCGAGCCCGCCCAGGATCACGACTGGGAACACCTTGAAGCCGACGAGCGCCAGGTTCACGTCGACCCCCAGCATGTTGCCCCACAGGGTCCCCCCGAGCGCGGAGACGATGCCGGTCATGGCCCACGCCAGTCCGAAGTACCGCTCGACGTTGATGCCCATGGCCATGGCCACCTGCTGGTTGTCGGCGACCGCCCGCATCGCGACCCCCTTGCGCGACTTGAGGAAGAAGTAGCCGAAGCCGCCGAGGAAGACGAGGCTGACGATGCCGCCGAGGAGCTGGATCGGCGGGATGAAGAGCGGGCCGATGATGAACGGCTCGTCCGACAACGGCAGCGGCAGGGTCCGGGTGCCCTGGAAGATGCCGAACGGTCCCAGACCGCGCAGGATCGCCGCCAGCCCGATCGTCGCCATGACCACCGCGATGACCGGCCTCCCGATGAGCTTGCGCAGCATGACCCGCTCCAGGGCGAACCCGAAGGCGAACATGCCGATCAGCGCCGCGGCCACCGAGAGCCACAGCGGCAGGCCGAGGACGGTGAGCGTGCCCACCGCGATGAATCCCGCGATCATGACGAACTCGCCCTGGGCGAAGTTGACGGCGTCGGTCGCCTTGTAGACCAGCACGAAGCCCAGCGCGATGAGCGAGTACATGAGTCCGATCAGGACGCCGTTGGAGAGCAGGAGCATGAGGAAGCCGAGGTCCTCAGCCATGGACGGCCACCCCCTCGACGTCCTCGATGTGGACGACCGATCGCAGCGAGCCCTGGCGCCCGTCCTCGTAGGTGATCGCGGTGGTCAGCTCCACGCTGTCGCGACCCGAGTAGAACGCCTCGATCACGGGCGCGTACTTCTCGGCGACGTGGCGACGCCGCACCTTGCGCGTGCGGGTCATCTCGGCGTCGTCGGCGTCGAGGTCCTTGGTGAGCAGCAGGAAGCGCCGGATCTTCTGCGCCTCCGGCAGCGTCTCGTTGCCGCGGTGGATCTCCTCGCGGATCAGCCCGCGGATCTCCGGCTTCTGGCTGAGGTCGCTGTACGAGGTGTAGGCCACGCCCCGGCGCTCGGCCCAGCTGCCGACCGTGTTGGGGTCGATGGCGATCATCGCGGTCACGAACGGCCGTTCGTGACCGAAGGCCACCGCCTCCCGGATGTACGGGCTGAACTTGAGCTTGTTCTCGATGAACTGGGGCGCGAAGGCGGTGCCGTCGGCCAGCGCGCCCACGTCCTTGGCGCGGTCGATGATGACGAGATGGCCCTGCGGGTCGAGGAAGCCGGCGTCGCCGGTGTGAAACCACCCGTCGCGGTCGATCACCTCGCCGGTGGCGGCGTCGTTCTTGAAGTAGCCCTTGAAGACGCCCGCGCTCTTGACGAGCACCTCGCCGCGCTCGCCGATCTTCACGTCGATGCCCGGGCAGGGCCGACCCGCCGTCGTCGGGTTCGCCTCGGCGTCGGGCTGCAGGGACACCAGACCGGTGAGCTCGGTGGAGCCGTACACCTGCTTGAGGTTGACCCCGAACGAGCGGAAGAACCGAAAGGTGTCGGGGCCGAGCGGCGCCCCGCCCGTGTAGGCCCAGCGTGCGCGCCGCAGGCCGAGCTGGTCGCGCACGGGGCCGTAGACGAAGAACTCGCCCAGCGCCAGGCGCAGGCGGAGCCCCAGCGGCACCGCCTTGCCCTCCGAGCGCAGGATCTCCGCGCGCTCGGCGGCGGCGCGTGAGCGCTCGAACGCCCACCGCTTCAGCCTCGGCGCGTCGGAGGCCCGCACCTGGATGCTCGTCAGCATGTTCTCCCAGATCCGCGGCGGCGCCAGCACGGCCGTCGGCCCGAGCTCGCGCAGGTCGCGCTGGACGGTCTCCGGGCTCTCCGGGCAATTCACCGTGAACCCCACCATCAGGTTCATCACGAGCGTGTAGAGCGAGTCACCGACCCAGGCCATCGGCAGGTAGGCCAGCCAGTCGTCGTCGAGCCTGACGTCCTCGGACCTGGCCAGGATCTGCCCGGTCTCGACCATGTTGGCGTGGGTCAGCATGGCGCCCTTGGGACTCCCGGTCGTCCCCGACGTGTAGGCGAACAGCGCGACCTCGTCCATCCGGCCCCGCTCGATCTCCCGCGCGAAGTACTCCGGGTGCTCGGCGGCGAAGCGGCGACCGAGCTCCTCGACCTCGTCGAGCGACCTGAGGTCCGACGCCCGGTACTGCGACATGCCGCGGGGTTCCTCGTAGACCACGAGCTTGAGGGCGGGCAGCTGCTCCTTGAGCGCGAGGATCTTGTCGACCTGCTCCTGGTCCTCGGCCACCACCACCGACACCTCGGCGTGGTCGAGGACGAAGGCCAGCTCCTTGGCGATGGAATCCTGGTACACCGGCACCGACACCCCGCCCAGGCAGATGGCCGCGACCTGGGACCAGTACAGGCGCGGACGGTTGTCGCCGATCACCGAGAGCTTGTCGCCGCGGGTGAAGCCGAGGGCGGCCAGGCCCAGCGCGATGTCGCGCACGTGATCGTGGTACTGGCGCCACGTGTAGGTCTGCCAGATCCCGCGGTCCTTCTCGCGGATGGCCGGGCGCTCGGCGTGCTGCCGGGCGTTGCGGACCAGGTAGCCGGGCAGCGTCATCGTGTCAGCCACGGGACCGCTCCGCCGGGGCGCCCTTGGTCTCGCCGAGATAGGCCTTGATGACCTGCGGGTTGGCCCGGACCTCGTCCGGAGTGCCGTCGGCGATCTTGGTGCCCATGTCGAGCACGGCCACGCGGTCGGAAATGTCCATGACGACTCCCATGTCGTGCTCGATGAGGATGATGGTGGTGCCCCACTCCTCGTTGACGTCGAGGATGAAGCGGGCCATGTCCTCCTTCTCCTCGTGGTTGCAGCCGCCCATCGGCTCGTCCAGCAGGAGCACCTTGGGATCGAGCGCCAGCGCCCGGCCGAGCTCGACGCGCTTTTGCAGGCCGTACGCCAGCGAGCCGGTGGGCCGCCGGCGCAGGTCCTGGATGCGCAGGAAGTCGATGATGTCCTCCACGCGCTTGCGGTGCGCCACCTCCTCGCGCTGGGCCAGTCCCCAGTACGCGAACGCGCCCAGCACGCCGGTCTTCATGTGGACGTGCCGGCCGAGCATGAGGTTGTCGAGCACGGTCATGCCGCGGAAGAGCGCGATGTTCTGGAACGTCCGGGCGACCCCGTGGGCGGCGATGCGGGACGGCGCCGCGTGCGTGATGTCCGCGCCGTCCAGCGTGAGGCGCCCGTGATCGGGATGGTAGAACCCGCTGATCATGTTGAGCAGCGACGTCTTCCCCGCTCCGTTGGGCCCGATGACCGAGATCAGGTCCCCCCGGTTGACCTCGAGGCTCACCCGGTTGACCGCCTGCACCCCTCCGAACGCCTTCGAGACCCCCTGGATCTGCAGCAGCGTGCTCATAGATCCTCGGAGGCGGCCGCCGCGGCGACCTCGGAGGGGGCCTCGACGGCCCCCTCCGATACCTCCCCCAGGACCGATTGCGGCGGCCAAGCCGCCGCTCGAATCGTCATATCCGAGCGCGTCATCGTCCCACGCGATCCTCGCCGAGTCTCCACCGTCCGCCTCGCGATCGCCCCTCTACCGAAATCCGATCGATTCACCGGCCCCCAACCCGCATCCCCACTTCGAGCCTCCGCTTCCACCACTCCGAGCGCCGGCTTTTGCCGGCGCAATCCTGCCCTGGGGGGAGGCAGGGAGGAGCGCGCCGCAGGCGTGCGACGACCGTCGGAAGGGGGGCGAAGCCCCCCTCCCAGCTACGAAAGCCATCGCTTCCGCCGGCGGTAGTGCTTCACGTCGCGATAGCTCTTGCGCTGCCCCACGCCCGTCAGGCCCAGGTAGAACTCCTTGATGTCCTCGTTGTCGCTGATCGTGCGCGCGTCGCCGTCCAGCACGACGCGGCCGGTCTCCATCACGTAGCCGTACTGCGCGTACTTCAGCGCCACCGTCGCATTCTGCTCCGCGAGCAGCACGGCGACGTTCTCCTCGCGGTTGAGGCGGCTCACGATCTCGAAGATCTCCGCCACCAGCAGCGGCGCCAGCCCCATGGAAGGCTCGTCGAGCAGCATCAGCCGCGGGCGGGCCATGAGCGCCCGCCCGATGGCCAGCATCTGCTGCTCGCCGCCCGAGACGTACCCGGCCCGCGTGCTCCGGCGCTGCGTGAGCCGGGGGAAGTACGTATACACCAGGTCGAGGTCCCGTTTGAGGGAATCGGCATCGCGGCGGGTGTAGCCGCCGGCCAGCAGGTTCTCCTCCACGGTGAGGTGCTCGAACACGTGCCGGCCCTCCATCACCTGCACGATGCCCTGCTGCACGATCTGGGAGGGGCTCCGGCGCTGGATGGGCGAGCCCCGCCAGTCGATGGATCCCTTGGTCACCTCGCCCCGCTCGGTGCGGAGCAGTCCGGAAATCGCCTTGAGCGTCGTCGATTTCCCGGCGCCGTTGGCCCCGAGGAGGGCCACGATGCCCCCCTCGGGAACCCGCAGGGAAACCCCCTTCAACACGAGGATCACGTGGTCGTAGATCACCTCGACGTTGTTGACCGCCAGCAGCGGCAGGGCCGTCCCGTTGCCGCTCACGGGCCGCCTACTTCTCCTTCGAGCAGTCGCGCTGACTGTAGCCGAGCTTCTTGCCCTCCTCCACCGCCGCTGTCTCGAGCTTGGGCCGTACCACGTCGCGCATGGGCTCGATCCAGTCGGAGACGATGCCCCACTTCTTGCCGTCCCACTGCTGGACCATCACGGGGCCGTTGCCCTCGTGGTCCTCGCACGACATCTTGACCGACCGCGTGAAGCCCTTCATGCCCAGCTCCTCGAGCCGCTTCTCGCTCACGTTGAGGTGCTCGAAGCCCCATCGGACCTGCTCGCCCGTCGGCGACTGGGTCTTGAAGTTCGTCATGGCCAGGCGGATCGCCTCGGTGTCGAACATCATGTTGACCACGCCGCGATTGTAGAGGACCTCGCCGACGGTGGTCTTGTCGCCGGCCCCCTTGCCCTTGTCGTAGACGTGCTTGAGGATGTCCTGGATCACCTTGAAGTTTTGGCCGGGGGCCGTGAGCGCCGTCGACTTGTAGCCCTTCGCCCCCTCACCGGCCGGGATCACGTCGGCCTCGCTGCCGGTCCACCAGTTGCCGACCACGTGGTCCATCGGAAAGTTGATCGAGGCGGCTTCCTTGACCGCGACCTGGTTCATCACGCCCCAGCCGGAGACGTAGATCCAGTTGGGGTTGAGGCGCCGCACCTGCAGCCAGGTGGCTTTCTGCTCCTGGCCGGGGTGGTCGACTGGCAGCAGCGTGAGCTCGAAGCCGTGCTTGCGGGCCAGCTCCTCGAGGGTCGGGTTGGCCTCCTTGCCGTAGGGGCTGTTGTGGAAGACGTGGACGATCTTCTTGCCCTTGAGCTTGTCGAGCCCGCCCTCCTGCTGGCCGACGTACTTCACGAAGGCCGACGCCTGGCTCCAGTACGTCGTCGGGAAGTTGAAGACCCAGGGGAACCAGCGACCGTCGGCGGCGGCCGTCATGCCGTACCCCATGGAGTGAACGGGGATCTTGTCGACGGCGGCCTTGGCGATGAGCTGGTACGTGATGCCGGTGCTGTAGGGGTTCACCACCAGGGGGCCCTTGCCCTTGAGCCGCTCGTAGCACTCCACGCCCTGCTTGGTGTCGTACTGGGTCTCGCACTCCTCGGTGGTGATCTTCACTCCGTTGATGCCACCGTCGCGCTCGTTGAGGAGCGTGAGGTAGTCACGCAGCCCGTTGGCCAGCGGCGTGCCGCTCGGCGCGTAGGGGCCGGTGCGATAGACCAGGAGCGGGATGTACAGGGTCTTGTCCTGCGCGGACACCACCGCCAGCAGCGGCCCCGCGGCCAGGATCCCGGCCAGCAGCGCCATGAACAGCGTGCGTCTCGTCATGGATCTCTCCTCCGTTCGGCGGTTAGTGGGGAAATGGCCACAGTCGCAGCTTTTCCTTGGTGACGGACCAGAGCCGGGCAAGCCCCCGTGGCTCGACGATCAGGAAGAAGACGATGAGGCCGCCGAAGACCATGAGCTCGATCTGCTTCTGGGTGTCGGTGGGCAGGCCCAGGCCGATCCAGCGCGGGGCGTTGGTGAGGAAGATCGGGACCAGCACGATGAAGCCGGCCCCGAGGAACGAGCCGAGCACGCTGCCGAGGCCGCCGATGATCACCATGAACAGCACCAGGAACGACAGGTTGATGTCGAAGGCCAGCGTCTCCACGCTGCCCAGGTACAGGAACAGCAGCTCGGCGCCGGCCACCCCGCAGTAGAAGGACGAGATGGCGAACGCGAGCAGCTTGGTGGGCAGCGGCTTGATGCCGATGATCTCGGCGGCGATGTCGCGGTCGCGGATGGCCATCCAGCAGCGGCCGACCCGGCCGCGCACCAGGTTCTTGGCGATGAACGCCAGCCCCACCACCAGCGCCAGCGCCAGCACGTAGCGCACCGGCGCGGTCGCCTGCGGCCCTGTGACCATCACCCCCGCCATCGTGCGGGGCGGCGCGGTGGCGGTGCCGGATGGCGCGTAGTTCACGAACCATCCCACCTTGTTGAACAGCCAGATCAGGAAGAATTGCGCGGCCAGCGTGGCCACGGCCAGGTAGAAGCCCTTGATGCGCAGGCTCGGGATGCCGAACAGCACCCCCACCAGCGCGGCGATCACCCCGGCGGCCAGGAACGCCACGATCACGTTGAGCCACGGAAAGGCCGTCGCCAGCTTGAATGCCGCGTAGGCCCCGACCGCCATGAACCCGCCGGTCCCCAGCGAGAGCTGCCCCGCGTAGCCCGTCAACAGGTTCAACCCCAGCGCCGCCAGCGCGTAGATCAGGAACGGGATGAGCACCGCCTGCAGCCAGTACTCGTTGGCAACGAGCGGCGGCACCACGAACGCGACGGCCAGGCCGATCCACACGAACCAGCGATCCTGGGCGATCGGGAAGATGGCCTGGTCGCTGGCGTAGGTGGTTTTGAACTGGCCGGCTTCCCGGTAGATCATTGCGTTCGGCGATGGCGATGAAAATGGCCCATCTGCGTCGTTGCCTCCTCGCTTCTCCCTGCGGCGTATGCGGCATACGCCTCAGTCGTCGCTCGTCGGCGCCGAGCATCTGGGCCATTTTGATCGCCGTAAGGGCGCGCGGAATTCGCCGTCATACTCGCTCGATGATTTTTTCGCCGAACAGGCCTTGCGGGCGGATCAGGAGA
>Ga0075418_10010473_pt1 | contig 10380 bp, 5 predicted proteins | sample SoiMetdeltSBSDD2_FD_81776 | JGI IMG/M metagenome (GOLD analysis project Ga0075418, IMG submission 81776) | Bulk soil microbial communities from a Populus tree surrounding site in Tennessee, USA - Soil MetaG P. deltoides SBSDD2 | ecosystem: Environmental > Terrestrial > Soil > Tree plantation...
ACCAGTACCTGCTGGCGCTGACGACGAGACAGCTTCGTTGCTGTGACGCCGTTGTGGTGACGCCGCCGGCGATCATCGAATTCGTTCCGGTCCTCTTCGTGCCGGCCCTCACGGTCGAGCAATCGCCAATTCCCGACCAGCCGCGTCCGCCGGAGCGAGAGTCAACGGTTGTGGCGAGACCGACCGCGACTGGCGGGCTCGGGATGTCACGTCCGGTGGCAGCGATGAACCTGGCGCAGGTCAACGAACTGCAGCAGCAACTGACAGCGACGACGCTGCGGCTGTCGCGGCAGATCACGGACGTGGGGAACGCGCCCGCCAGGGACGCGGAGTTCGTATTGCAGTCGCTGCTGGCGTCCGTTGTTGACGATCCACGGCGCGCGCGCACCTTCCGGGCGGATGCCAAGACACTCGGACTCAGCGAGAAGGAGCAGAAGCGTCTCGCCGCTAACCTCGGGCGGACGACTGATCGCGTGACCCGCTTCGACGTGCTCACCATGCCGGAGCCGCTGCTGCGTGCCGCCACCGGGCGCTCCGGCACCGAGCTCCTCCGTCTACGGCTCGCGGCGGCGGGGCTTCCCACGCGCGAGCCTTCGGCCGCAGCCGGACCGAAGGCGCCTGTGTCCCCCCCGCGTCGACAGCGTCGCAAGTGATCTGTGGCCGACGCCGTCGAGAATCCGACGCCACGCGACGCCCTCGTCGTCGGGCGGGATGGCAAACTCTACTTCGAGCGATTCAATGAGAACGGCCAGCCCCTAGGGCCGCCCGAGCAGGCGTCGGCGCTAGATGCGCTGACGTACCTTCAGAACCTCATCGCCTTCAGCGGGTCGGAAGTTCCTGACGTGCCGACACAGCGTGTTGACGGCGGCTACGACGTCACCAATGTCGCGACGCTGCCGCGCGAAGAATTGAAGACGATCATTCGCTCGCTCCTTGATCGGATCGCGAATGACGTTGTACAGGCCAACCCGAACGCCTCAGTTGAAGAGCGGACTCAGATCTTCGCCGACGCCATCGCGTCATCCGTCATCGATGCGAAAGCGGTCCGCGTCGTGGCAGAGGTGATCGCTGAGCGGAGCCCGGCCATTCTCGCGCGAGTATGGCCGAATCTTGCCGACGCGCTGGCGCGTCCGGGTGATCCGGACGCTGAGTGGCAGACACCATCGTTCACGGCAGGGCCCAGCCGCGCCATGGAGGGAACCGGGTCCACCGGGCCCGGCGGTCCACCGTCTCCCAGTCCCAGCGCGACGATCGCCAGCGGCGGCGCGGCGACTTCGCAGTCGCACGCTGCCGATCCGGTGTTGCCGTTCACCGGCCAGTTTCATCTGGAAGCGACCGATCTCGCGATCGACGGCATCGGCCTCAACATCGAGTTCAAACGGACCTACCTGCACGGCGCTCGATACTTCGGACCGCTCGGCCCGCGCTGGGATCACAGCTACAACCTCTGGCTCCGCGAGGCGCTCGAACCGCACGCCGGCGGCGGCTACGACCATGTGGTTTACCGATCGACCGGAAGCCTGCGCGTTGATTGCTTTCGTGCGGCAAGTCAGGACGCGCCGTTCGACGTCACCGACGTCTCTGACGCGGAGTTCATGCCGCCGGAAGGTGAGTTCGATCGCTTGCGCAAGCGGGGCGGCCGCTTCGTCGTCACGACGCAGGGCGGTCTCGAGATCCGGTACGACGACAGTCTTCGCGCCGAGACCTTGCGCGACTTGAATGGCAACGAGATTCGGCTGATCTACGATATGGCCGTCGATCGGCTCGACACGATCAGGGACACCTGCGGGCGCGAGATTCAGCTGCAATACGACGATAGCGGCCATCTCGTTCACCTTGTCGATCGAAGTCTCGATCGACATGTGTGGTACCGCTACGACGAGGACAGACGCCTCAACGCCGTGTGGAAGTCGGTGGGAAACGGCGAAGAGCCGATTCTCACCGCCGGCTACCGCTACTGGGGGGATGGCGCGCCCCCCGATCTCGACGGCAACATTGTCGGCGTGATCGATGGCCGTGGCCGGGAAGTGCTGCAATTGCGCTACGGCGACGAGCCTGGCTTCATCTGGTACGACCGCGTGGTCGAACAGCGCGACGGCGGCGTCACCTCCTTCGACTACGAGTTCGTCACCGACGACGATGAAGACGATCGCTTGAACGTGGGCTTCGTGCGCTGCCGGGTCACGCTGCCGTCCGGTGATGTGCAGTCGTACGACTACAACCGCCTCGGCCGGATGGTCCGGCTCACGGTGGACGATACCGATCCTCTGAATCCGCCGCAACTCGTCACGCGCTGGCGCTACAACGCGGACGGGAACGCCGTGATGGAAGAACGCGCGGATGGAAGCTCGGTCGAATACGTCTATCAGCGCGAGGTGTATGCGACGCTGCAGGATCCGGCGACGGCTTCGATCGACGATCGCGTCGCGTTCGGCCGCCTCCGCCGGATTGTAGAACGCCGGACACCCGGCACGTCAGTGCCTCCGACACGCGTCACTGAATTCGACTACGACGATCGGTTCGGGCTGATCTCCGAGACGCGCGGGCCGTATTATGGTGATGGCCTCGGCGCTCGCATGGATCCAGGGCCCGCGTGGTCGCAGCGGACGACGTTCGACAACCGCGCCAACTGCGTCTCCACCCGCGTGCCGAGCTGTACGCTGCCCGATGGCACGGTGCAGGCGGGCGGCGAAGCGATGTTCGGCTACGACGCGCGAGGTCGTCTCATTCGCCGCGCGATCGAGGCTTCGCCCGGCGAAGTGCTGGCGACGGAGTTCCGCTACGATCCTGGCCCCAATCTTTCTTCGGCTCCGATCGTCGAAATCGCCGATGCGGATGGCCTTGCGATCGAGCATAAGTATGTCGTCGATCGAGGCGGGCGCATGATCGAAGCGCTCTCGCCGACCGGCAAGCGCGTCGTCCACGTGTTCGACGATCTCGGCCGCATCCGGCGCGAGGAGACGTGGATGCCGGGCCAGCCGAGTGCGGCAGTGCAGGCGAATGAATTCGGACCGCTGCCGCTGCCGGTGCGAACTCGCTTGAACCGCGTGGATGCCAGTGGCGCTGAAGAAGCTGGCGCGGAGCTGATCGAAGAATTCAGCTTCGACGCGGAGGGCGACGTCGAGCGGTCACGCATGTCATCGGCCGACGGTGCCATCGATCGAGAAGTTCAATTCATCCGCGATCCTAACCGGCGTCTGGCCGCACACGAAGTGGCTGGCGTCCGGGTCGAAACCTTACGGAACTCGCGCGGACTTCCCACCGAACTGCGCGTCACGGCCAACGGCGTAGTGGCGTCGCAATCGCGCAGCCGTTACGACGCCCTCGGCCGCCTCGCGATGTCGATCGACGAGGCAGGTGATGTCACCGAGATCTCCTACGACGGCTTTGGCCGGGTTCGACAAGTGCGTCACCCCTCGGGCACCGAGGACCGTTTCGAGTGGAACGCTCGCGACAGCATGACGCGGCACCAGACGATCGGCGCGCATCCCGATCAGCCGGGCCCGGTCCTGCTCGCAGAAGAACGCCAGGAACATGACGAGAACGGCCGCGTCATCAGGCGCATCGAACTGGTGTTCGATCCCGCGGTGACCGGCGCCGCTCCGGTTCTGGCGACGACGACGATGACGCTCGATCGGGCCGACCGTCTAGTCGCCATGAGCGAGGCCGATGGCATTCGGCGAACGTATCGGTACGACGGACTGTCACGCGTGATTCGCGCCGACGATGGCGTGGCGTCGGTATCGAAGACGACATACGACCTGACGGCGAATACGTCCGATGAAGAGACCGTCCTCACCGGCACTGCGTCGGACGGCACCACGAGAACAGTCACGATCAACGTGCACACCGAATACGATGCCGACGGACGCACCATCGCCGTCAGCGACAGCCTGGGCAACCGGTGGCAGTGGGAGTACGACAGCCGGGACGCGACGCGCGCGCAGATCGATCCGGCAGGTGTGCGCACGGTTTACAACGTCGGCGCCGACGGTGCCCTCGATGCCATCGTCCACGCCGCGGGGCGTCCCGAATCGCTGACGACGACCTACCGGCGGGACGCGATGCGACGGCTGATCGGCATGGACGGCCCGCGCGGACCGATGATGAGCCTGGTACGCGACGTCTTCGGGCGCATCGAATCGGGATCGTCGGGTCCGGAGTTGATCGTGGCGCGATATGACATCGCTGGACGTGTCGCCACCTTGACTGACGGCACCGGCAGCATCACGACGTTCGGGTACGCACCCGGCGGGCTGGTCCGGATGATTTCGGTGACACCGCCACAAGCTGGTGTGACGTCGGCCCGCGCCGGCGCGTCTGCGCAGTTGCAATACACCTATGACGGTGGCGGACGTCTCGTCGCCGCGAACGACGGCGTGAATCCCGTCGCAGTCCGCCACGACTCGCGCGGCCTCGTCCTGTCTGAGACCACGGCCAACACCACCGCGCGAATGTCTTACGACATCGCCGGCCGGGTATCTGCGTTCGAGTTTCCCGATTCACGGGTGATCACGTTCAATCGTAGCGCCGACGGCCGTCTTCAGTCGGTGGACGATACACCGTCAGCAGGCACGGCTAGCAGTGAGCTGCTCCGCGTCTGGACCGTCGGCTCAGGCAACATCGTCGAGCAGACGTGGCGCGGTGCCACGACGCGACGGGAGCAGGCCGATCCGGCCGGACGACTACTCGCGATCGACGAACGTGATGCGCAGGGAACGACGGTCTTCGCGTTGCGGCAGGTGGCGGATGCGCGCGGCTATCCGGCGGCGCGGAGTGTGGCGATTGGCGCCGACGCTGAAGTGATGGTCGCCGAAACGGATCCGCACGGCCGCATCGTCGCTGCGACGTTCGGTCAGGCGGGGCCGATCGATGTGACCACGATCATTGCGGCGGGTGCAGCGGCGAGGCAGACCGATCTCGATGCGGTTGTCGCTGCGGTTGGCGCTGCGCTGCCGGCTAACGGGGAGACGCTGGACATCCAGCTCGATCCCGACGGCGCCCGGCGCGAGTGGGAACGGCTGCAGAACGGTGCGGTCATCGAGGATCGTCAGTATGCCGTCGACGCGCTCGGCCGAAGCGTCGAAGTGGGGAGTGGCCGGACCGGCGACTCGGAAGGATTGCCGATGGCCGATCGCGGGACGACGTGCCGCTACGACGCGTTTAGACGACTGTCCCGCGTCGAGCGCAATGGCGCACTCGTCGCAGCGCTCGGTTACGACGCCGCCGGCCGCGTGGCGACCGTGACGACGCCGCAGGGCACAACGCGACTGCTCTATGCCGACGGTGGTCTCGTCGAAGCGCGGTCAGGCAATCAGGTCGTGGGGCAGTATGTGCGGCTGCCGGGCGGACCGCTGATCGAGACGGGCCTTCCGGCCAGCCCACGGCGCACGCTCATCGATGGACAGGGATCGCTCGTCGGCCTGGCCGACAGTACCGGCGCGGTGATCGCATCGGCGCTTTGCGATCCGTTCGGTGAGGTTCGAACTACAAATGGAACATGGCCGGCGATCGGCCCCCGCTTCCAAGGACTGCTCGGTGTCGACGGTCTCGACGTGCTCCTCACCGACGTGCGCACATACGATCCGCGTATCGGCGCATTTCGCGAGATCGATCCTGCCGGCTTTCCGGACGGCCTGAATCGCGGGCTGTTTGCCGACGGCAATCCGCTGGCCTTCTGCGATCCGAGCGGACTTATGGCGCAGCCGGCCGACATGGCGGGGCGCCCTTCAGCGACGCCAGGTGTCGGCGGCATGTACGGCGAGTCGATGTTGGCGTTCAGGCCGAGCGACCGTCCCTACAACTGGGCCGAGCGCGCCGTCCTCGCGATGGGGGGGGCGATGTGGTCAGTTGTCGAAGGCGTTTACCAGCTCTTCTTGATGCTCGACGATCTCAAGAACCTCACGCTCGACATCGGGTTGCGCGCCATCGGCATCGACATCGACTACAAGGCACGGAGCGGTGTCGGTCAGATGGCGCAGGCCGGCCAGATCGGCTGGGGGCTCGACGTGTTTCGCGTGATGGGCAAAGGCTTGATTGGAACCCCCGGCCGGCTGCTCGACGCGATGGAGCGCGACGATCCGTTCGAAGCCGGGCGTGAGGCGATAAGCTGCTACATGGTCTGCAAGCCGGTGCTCGTAGTTCTTGCGAAAACGGTGTTCAACGGAGGCGTGTCGGCGCTCCGCATCGGCGGCTTTAAAGGCGGCCTCAGGCTCAATCGGAGGATCAGAACCTGGCAGGTGCGGCAGATGCGGGCGGACGGGGAGAAATTCGGCAGTGCGCAGGGACAACCGCCGATCGCCGTGCGGTACGTCGGACGCCTAAAAGCAGAGAAGGGACACGTCACGCTCGGGGAGTATCAGCCGGCTCGCAGCGTCATCCTGATGAGCGATGCGGCGTTCAACCCTGTGTATCAACTGAGCAATCTCCTCGCGGGGCTCAATCCCTGGACGTTTGGCGGTAGCTTCACCAGCCGTTTGGGACTGATGTGGGGCTCGGTATCGCGCGGCAACTTTGCGCTGCGGACGTTGACGCACGAGTTCTTCCATCACTACCAGCGCTCGACGAGCCCGTCCTTCTTCAAACAATGTCAGCTCGTGCTCGACTATAAGCTGGATCCCGCCGAGTTCACGCAGCCGGGCATCAAGGCGCCGTGGCCGGGCGCGTGGAATGCCGAACTCGGGGTTCCGCGCGGGCCGCTCCCGGTCGGCGCCTTCATGGGGCTCCAAGTGGGTCTGAACAGCTTTACGGGACCCCGGAACGAAACGCGGTGATTCGATCGCTACTTCAACTCGACGGCGATTCGGTCGGCGTGTTGATCGAGCTGTTATCCTCTACGTGTATCGCGGCGCCGGCCACGCGCACATCATCGACCTTTGTGCAGGCGCCTGGTCATTCAGGTAGACGATGCGGTTCAGCATGTGTTCGTGCGTCTGACGTTCTCGTGCGGTTCGTAGTGGACGCGAAGGACCTGGACATGTCCTCGTTAAAGGTATTCATCTCGCCGTAGGAGCTCGGAGCAGTCAGACTTTACCGTTCCCAAGTGCGACACGGCGAGCGCGTCCGCCGAACGACCTTGAGCGCTAACACCGCCTTCACGTAACCATTCAGCAGTTGGCTAGCCTCTCGAGCGCTGCCGTCACCGTCGCTTTATCATCGGTAGTTAAGCGGTCCCTTTACGCGGCCCCGCATCTCCGCGATGGCTCCCGGACCTGAAGCTCGCCAAGCGATTCCACCGGCAGAAGCTCGACGAGCTCGCCGCCGACCGCCAAGGGCTCAAGCAGTTCACGACTCCCCAACACCGCAGCTCCAATTGGATTCTCTCTTGGACGATCTCGTGTCGGACTACAGGGTTCGTAGGGTGAAGTCCCTTGGCTCCGCCGTCTCCCCATCAAGCCCGTACGAGATCACTTCGGCGACTGGCGCGCCGTTGATATCAACTACCTCGCGATCGAGGCCTACATCACCAAGCGCCGCGAGAACGATAAGGCGAACTCGACTATCAACCGTAAGCTCGAGCTGCTTCGTCGGGCCCTACGTCTCTCCCATGACCGACAGCTGCTGCCTTCCATCCCGAAGGTGCGGGCGCTGACCAAGAACAACACACAGCAGGGCTTCTTCGAGCGGCCCGATCTGGAAGCCGTCGTCGCTGCGCTGCCCGACTACCTGCGTGACTTCACTCGGTTCGCCTCCCTCACGGGCTGGCGGAAGGGCGAGATCACCTCTCTCCGATGGACTGACGTGGACCGGCACGCCGGGGCGATTCGCCTGCGGCCGGAAGCGGCCAAGACTGGCCGGGGCCGCACCGTCATGCTCGCAGGTGATCTGGCCGAGTTGATTGACCGCCGCTGGGAGTTGCGGCTGTTCGAGAAAGACAGCAATGTCCGCGTCACTGCGTTGGTGTTCCACCGCGACGGTAGACTTGTCGGCGATTTCAAAAAGGCCTGGGCGACCGCCTGCCGCGTAGCGGGCGTCCCAGATAAGCTGTTCCACGACCTCCGTCGCACCGCGGCCCGGAACATAGTGCGTGCCGGTGTCCCAGAGCGCGTTGCCATGGCCGTCACGGGGCATGTCACGCGGAGCATGTTCGACCCCTACAACATCGTCAGCGAGGACGACCTCCGGATGGCGGCGCAAAAGACCACGATGTACGTGGACACGCTGCCGACGAAGCGGGGCGTCGGATAGCAGGCTATCCTCTTCGGACTTCGGCAGACCGAAGGAGATTCTCTGCCTCCTCCAGGCCTGGTTGGAGAAGCCTAAGCCGTCCCTGCTCATCTCGATCGACGAGCCGGCCCAGCCTGCCTACGGCCATTTTCGCATTACCTTTCTTGAAGTGATGGCGCATCACCGCCGCGACCAATTCGTCCTCGGTCATGCGGCCCGGATGCTTATGCCATAGCGACAGGAGCGCCACGTCGCGCGCACTCGCTTTCGACACGTGGAAGTACACGCGGCCATCCACGTCCTCGATCAGCGGGTAGCGGCGCTGCGTTAGCCCGTCCACGAGTTCCCGCACTCGGGCAGGGTCCAGCGCGCCCTTCTGGGCATAGCGAAGCATCTCCGCCAAGATCCATGACGTCCCGGCCGCCACTGCCCGAGCGTCCATCTCGTTCGGGTCGACCTCGCCGGGATCGTGACGCGCCCCTCGGTTGCTTGCGATGTCGTAGGTGAACCGGCAGGCGCGTGGGATCGTCAGTTTGATCGAGTCGTCCAGGGACCCAGCGGGCAACTGCTCGAGTTCGGTCATCAGCTTGCCCGCCTTGAAGTCTCTCGCGGCCGGCAGGGTCTTCCCGGCATGAACGTACAGGGCCTTGAGCGCGGCCTCCGCGAACTTACCGCCCTTGCCGATCGCTTCCTCCCAGGCGCTCTGCTGGAATTCGGTGATCATAGCTTGGAAGTGTTTCAGAGCGGCCTTTACGTGCTTTGGGGGGAACTTCGCCTCCAGGAGCTGTTCCAAATCGGCTGGAGTCTGAGTTGCCATTTACGAGCCGAGCGCGTCCTCCCAACCGGGCCGGAGGGTGTATTGGCCAGTCTTCTGCGTGTCGACCCAGCCTTCCTCCTTAGCGCGAACGCCGTACATCGTGTAGAACTTCCCGCCCATAAGCCCACTCACTCGGTTCCACTCCTTCTCGATGTCTTTGACACTCACCGCAGTGGCGGGCTTCCCGCCACTCATTCTCGCCAACAGCGCCGTGAACTTCTGTCCCCCGCTTAGACCCTTGGCGTGACGCTTCACGAAGGCGCGCACAGGGAGGGAGAGATCCGGGCGGGTTCGCTCCGGTCGCGGCGGTTTGCCGCCTCGCGTCTGACGCCGAGGCCGCGCCCCGGAAGCTGTCACCAACGTCGTCTCACCCTCAAAGGTATTTCCACTCCCATCGGTCACAACCACGCGCACCTTCATGCTGTCCTCACCCGGTGTACACCCATCGCTTGTCCTGCTTCAGCCGCCGGAGGTTCCGCTTTCGCACCTGTCGGAGCATTGTTGGGGACAGCGTCGTAACTGGATAATGGTGGCCCATCTCCTCGAGCGCGACCTTCACCGCGGCGAGATCCTTCGGCTTCTTGAAAAATCCCCCGTCGATCAAGTTCGCGATGTAGTCGGTGATCTGAGGCTTCGACCGCGCCTTGATCTTGCCCCCAGCGCTGCGACCCTTGGGCTCCTTCATCTTTTGCCGACGGTCGATGACAGCGCTGATCTCGTCCGGCGTGCCTTCGAGCTTGACCGTGGTACCGTCGGGGAAGTTGATCTGGGCCTTAGCCATATTCACTTATTCATATCGTCAGTTATTCTCATCCGCACAAGAATACTTGAATACGATGGCGGCCTGCAAGGCGCTGTTTGCTGGACTTCGAATCGCCCTCTGCCATCCCGCCGGTCCGCTAAGGTCGGTTGGAGCCGCCAAGGTCTCGTACGGGCACCCTCTTACAGACATCTCCCCGGAGTACTGCCGCGGGTGTAGCACCGCTCTCCGCGGCGTGAGGGCACCTGAGTAGCGGAGAGGATGAGGTCCTGAGCGGCCGTGCGGGAACCCGCGGTCCTCGACCGCCTTGCGAGGCGGCGCGGATTCCTGGGTGAAGTCTGGGTAAACGAAAGGGGTTAGCGGCCTCAACGTCCGCTAACCCCTCGTTGTCTATGGTTGCGGGGGCTGGATTTGAACCAGCGACCTTTGGGTTATGAGCCCAACGAGCTACCGGGCTGCTCCACCCCGCGATGACCCACGCAGCGTACCCGACCGCACCAAACGTGTCAACCCGGCAGCGCGATTACGCCCGCGCCGACCGCGCCACGTACCCGTACCGTGCGTTGGTCCGCTCGCCGCCGGCCGCCAGATACTCCGCCTTCATCGCGGCGATCTTGTCCGTCGTGATGCCGTGCTG
>Ga0075418_10010474_pt1 | contig 10380 bp, 9 predicted proteins | sample SoiMetdeltSBSDD2_FD_81776 | JGI IMG/M metagenome (GOLD analysis project Ga0075418, IMG submission 81776) | Bulk soil microbial communities from a Populus tree surrounding site in Tennessee, USA - Soil MetaG P. deltoides SBSDD2 | ecosystem: Environmental > Terrestrial > Soil > Tree plantation...
CACGGTGGGGCTGACTTTAGCGCTGTGGCCCGCGAGCCGGCCGGCCTACATGCGGCAGCTGGCCCAAGCGTTCGCGAAATTCGACGCAGGGGATGCGAAGGAGGCCCGCAGGCTGGCTGCCGACTTGCTCTCCAATCCCAATGCCCGCTTCGACGACCAGGGAGGCGCCTATTTCATCCTCGGAGCACTGACGGTGGCCGAGGCCGATCAGCAGATTAGCGCCGAGAAGCGGCGGCTCTTGTTCCTCGTGGCCGCCCGCTATCTGGACGAAGCCCGCATCCGCGGCGTGCCTCAGACGCGCGATCGCCAGGCTTTGTGGCTGCACTGCCGCGCGCTGCACGACGGCGGCCGCTACGCGCGAAGCGTTCCCGTACTCCGCGAGGCCCTGGCGGCTGATTCGAATCCCGATCCGCGTCTGCACGCCCTGTTGGCCGACAGTTACTTGCGTCTGGCGCCGCCGCGACTGGCCGAGGCGCTCGCGCACAATCGGCAGTACCTGGCCGCGGCGGGAGCGCAGCTCTCGCCGCTGGACCAGGACGCGGCGCAATTGATTGCGGGACAGATTCTTCTCGCCCAGAAAGATTATGCCGCGGCGGCGGAAACAGCCGACCGCATTCGGGGTGCGTCGGAGCTCAAGCCCGCCGCGATCGTCCTGCGAGGCCGGGCCCAGCTGGCCCTGCTCAAGCCGCCCGCCGGCGATCCCGCCAAGCGCCAGGCGCTCGTGGACGAGTTGCGGCTGCTTAGCGCTCGCGAAGGGCTTCCTCCGGCCGTCCTGGCCGGCGCGCAGCTGCTGTTGGGACTCTTGTACGAGCAGCAAGGCGACGACCGCGCGGCCCAGGCGCAGCTCGACCGCACGCGGCGGGCCTTCTTTGGACAGCCGGAAGCCCTGGCGGCGACGGTGATCCTGGCCGACCTGGTGCGGCGAGAGAATCCGGAGCAGGCCGTGGCTCTCTATCAGCGGGCGATCGGTCAGGCCGGAGTGGCCGAGTCTTACGACAACGTCTGGCTCCCTGCCGAGGAGCTGCAAAAGCGGCTGGAGCAGGCCATCGACGACCTGGCCGACCGCGGGCATCTTGCGGAGGCGCGTGAGCTGGCCGGTGCACTGGTGCCGCTCTTTCCCGAACCGACCGCTTTGCTACGGCAGGCCGCGATCGATCGGGCCTGGGCGCGGCACCTCGAAGCGCGGGCGAGGACCGAAAACTCCCTGGCGCAGGAAACGACGCTGGCGGAAGCCCGCCAGCATTGGCGAGCGGCCGGCGTCCTGACCCGCAAGCTCGCCGATCAAAGGATCACGACGCGGTTCTACCTGGAGGACCTGACCCGCGCGGCCGAGGATTTGCGCCGCGGTCAAGGTTTCGAACAGGCGGCCGCGGTCTACGCCGATCTGCTGCGGCAAGACCCGCGCGAAGGCGAGCCCGAGGCCCTCGTCGGCAGCGGGGAATCGCTGCTGGCCTTGGGGCGCATCGACGAGTCGCTCGCCGCACTCGTGCACTGCCTGCAGATCTATCCGCGGCATCCGATGGCCTATCAGGCCCGCATCCTGGCGAGCCAGGCCCATCAGGAAAAGGGAGAGCTGGCTCCGGCCAGGGAGCTGCTAATCGACAACCTGTACCGCTTTTCACTCGCTCCGCAGAGTGCCGAGTGGCGCGACTCGCTGTTCGCGCTCGGGAGCTTGCTGTATCGCCAAGGCGTGGAGTTGGAAGCCAAGAGCCGGCAAGCCGGCGTCGATCGGCCCGATCCGGCGGGCCGCAAGGACGGCCTCGCGCTCCTGGAGCAAAGCCATGCGGCCTTCGACGAGGCGCTGCGGACGCTGAGTGAGGCCGTGCAGCGCTATCCGACGCTGCCGCAAGCCGCGGTGGCCCGCTATCGCATGGCCGAGGCCCACCGCCAGAGCGCGAAGTGGCCCCGCAAGCGCCTGCCGACCGTGACGATCGAAACTTCGCGGGCGGCCCTCGTGCGGCAGATGCACGAGCAGCTGCAACTGGCGGTAACCGACTACAGCACGCTGATCACGCAGCTCAGCGAGCAGTCCGACGCCACGCGCTCGCCGATCGAGGGCGCAATCCTGCGGAATTGCTACTTCGGCCGGGCCGACGCTCTGTTCGACCAGGGCAACTACGAGGAGGCGATCCAGGCCTACTCGGCGGCCACCAACCGCTACCAGCACGACCCCGAATCGCTCGAAGCCTACGTGCAGATCGCCAGCTGCTACCGCCGCTTGGGGCGGGCCGGCGAGGCCCGCGGCACGCTCGAACAGGCCCGCATCGTCTTGGCCCGCATCCGCGCGGACGCCGATTTCCTCCGCACCACGCGACTGACGCGGCAGGATTGGACGCAGCTTTTGGATTGGCTCCGCACCCTGTAACTCCAGACCATGCCGACGCCCGCTACACCTGCAGTTTCGCCGACTGGGACCGAGCGTCTGGCCGCGCTCATCGCGGCCAAGCGCCAGGTCCTGGAATTGCTGACGCGCCTGTCGCGGCGGCAGCTCGAGCTGATTGCCGGCGGCGACACGCCGGCGCTGCTCAAGCTGCTGACGGCCAAGGACAAGGTGCTGGCCCAGCTGCAGCTTTTGGAGCGGCAGCTCGATCCGTTTCGCAGCGAAAACCCTGATGAGCGAGTCTGGTCGTCGCCGGCGGCGCGGACAGCCTGCCAGCAGGAGGCCGATCGTGCCAGCGCCCTGCTGGCGGAAGCCATGCAGCTGGAACGCCAGGCCGAAGCGGCCATGATCGGCCGCCGCGACGCCGCCGCAGCAGCCGTGGCGTCGGCTCAAGTTGCCAGCGATGCAGCCGCGGCGTATGCCGCCGGCGCGATTTCCAGTCCGGCCAGCTTGCACGTCGAAGGATAGGAGCCCAGGCGTGGACGAACCGACCATCTTGAAATTTCCGACCCGCGAGCTTTCCGCCGCGCCGCTAACGGACCGGTCCGCGCCGCCGCCAGCCGACCAGCTCGACTTGCAGACGATCCTCGCGGCCTGGAATGAAGCGACCGACCGTTTGCAGCGGACGCACGAAACGCTCCGGTCCGAGGTCAGCCGACTGTCGGACGAGCTGGAAGCCAAGAACCGCGAGCTGGCCCGCAAAAACCGCCTCGCGGACTTGGGGCAGATCGCCTCGCACGTGGCCCACGAAGTCCGCAACAGCCTGGTGCCGATGAAACTCTACCTCAGCTTGCTGCGCCGCCGGCTCGCCGGCGACGGCGGCAGCTTGGACGTGCTGGACAATGTGCTCTCGGGCTTCACCGCCCTGGAGGCGACGGTCGGCGATCTGCTGCACTTCTCCAGCCAGCGCGATCCGCAGCGGAGGCCGGTCTCGATGTCCGTGCTCTTGGCCGAAGTCTGCGATTCGCTGGCCCCGCAGTTGGCCGCGCAGAACATTCGCGCGGCCATCGATTGCCCGCCGGACCTCGTTTGGGAGGCCGACGGCGACATGTTGCGGCGGGCGCTGCTCAATCTAGTGCTGAACGCACTCGATGTGCTGCCCGCGGGCGGCGAAATCGTCCTTACGGCTGTGGCCACTTCCCGCGGACTGGAAGTCGAGGTCGCCGACAGCGGCCCGGGAATTCCCCCGCCGCTCATCGACCGCCTGTTCGAGCCCTTCTTCACGACCAAACCCAGCGGCACGGGGCTGGGCCTGGCGATCGTCGAACGAATCGCCGCCGCGCATGGCGGCCAGATCAGCGCTGCGAATTGCCCCGAAGGGGGCGCAGCCTTCACGTTACAACTGCCGCGCGCGTCGCGCGCGCTGGAGAAAGCCGCATGACCGCAACCATTGCCCATTCCGGTTCGTGGACTGCTCGCAAGCCTGCGGCGCGTCCGCTGGCCGCCGCACCCGCCATTCCCGAGCTCACCGGCCGCGTGCTCGTGGTTGACGACAACGCCCGCGCCCGCCAGTCGATGGTCGAAGTGCTCTCGGCCGCCGGCCACGACGTGGCCGCGGCGGCCGGCGCGATCGAAGCGCTGCGGCTGGTCGTCGAGCAGGATTTCGATCTGATCATCACCGACCTGCAAATGCCCGGGATGGACGGCCTGGCGTTCATCCGCACCCTCGCCGAGCGGAAGAGCGAATCGCAGATCGTGATGGTCACGGCGTTTGCCTCGGTCGCCTCCGCCGTCGAGGCGATGCGGTACGGCGCATTCGATTACATCGAGAAGCCGTTCGACGTCGAGCAGCTGGAATCGCTGGTGGCCCGGGCCCTCCGCCACGGCGCGAAGCTGGGCCGCCGCTCGAGCGTTCCGCCGCCCGCAGCCGACTGGGCAGGGATCATGGTGGGCGCGAGCCCGGCGATGCAGCAGCTCCACCGCCGCATCGCGCAGATTGCGCCGACCGATGAGACCGTCCTGATTACGGGCGAAAGCGGCACGGGCAAGGAGCTGGTCGCGCGGTGCCTGCATGCTGCCAGCCGCCGCAGCGGCCGGGCACTGGTCGGGCTGAACTGCCCGGCGCTGTCGCCGCAGCTCATGGAGAGTGAGCTGTTCGGCCACGAGCGCGGGGCGTTCACCAGCGCCGACGCTCCCCGCGTCGGGCGCTTCGAGCTGGCCGACGGCGGCACGATCCTGCTCGACGAAGTCACCGAGATCGACATGCCGCTCCAGGCCAAGCTGCTGCGCGTGCTCCAGGAGCGGACCTACGAGCGCGTCGGCTCGAGCCAGTCGCGACGGGCCGACGTCCGCGTCGTGGCGACCACCAATCGCGATCTGGGCGCCGAAGTTGCCGCGGGCCGCTTTCGCCAGGATTTGTACTACCGGCTGGCCGTCGTGCCGATTGCCATTCCGCCGCTGCGCGAGCGGCCCCAGGACGTACCGCTCTTGATCGAGCACTTTGCCGCCCGGGCTGCGGCGCGGCTCGGCCGCCAGCCGTGCCAACTCGCCAGCGGCGCGATCGATCTGCTCTCCAGCTATCACTGGCCAGGAAACGTCCGCGAGCTGGAGAACCTGGTCACGAGGGCCAGCGTCCTGGGCGGCGGCCAGGTGGAGGCCGACGACTTGCGGCCGTGGCTGCTCGATCCGGCCGCACCAACTGCCGCCGCGGGCGCTGGGCACGGAGCTGCGAATCAGGGCGCGATCGATTCCATCCACGTCGGCACCAAGCTCGAGGACATGGAGCGTCGCCTGATCGAGGCGACGCTCGAACAATTCGGCGGCCACCGGGCCAAGGCGGCCGCGGCGCTGGGCATCGGCATCCGCACGCTGACCAACAAGCTGCGGCAGTACGGCTATGCTCCGCGGGCCCGCAGCTTTGGTCGAACCGCGTAATCATCAGAAAGGCCAGCGATGGAACTTCCGCAGAATCGGCCGGCCAGCGGCAACAATTGCCGCTCGGCGCCGGCAACGTTTGCCGCTGCTCTGCCGGCCCGCGCAGCGCTGCGGCGGAGGGCGATGTTTTCCCAATTCCCGCCGAAATCTCTGTTTGCGGCGATCGGGCGGGCGGTGCGGCGTCAATCTGTGCGGCCGCGGGCCGCTAGCGGCATGCGGCTTGCGAACTGCCGGCTGTGGCACGCCGTGGGAGGCTCCTGAAGCGATGATGCCGAACCTGTTTGCGGGCACGACCATTCCCGTTCTGGGCGAGGTGCTGAACTTCGCCCAGGCCCGGCACACGGTGCTGGCGGGCAACGTCGCCAACGTCAACACGCCGGGCTACCGCCTGCGGGACCTGAACGAGGCCGAGTTCCAGCAGCAGCTGAAAGATGCGATTCACCACAGCCAGCGGCCCCCCAGCCTGGCCGACACCGAGCAGCCAGATCCGCTGTTGAACGTGCGGCAGTCGCTGGAGAACTTGCTCTATCACGACGAGACCAACCTCGACCTGGAAAAACAGGTCGCCGAAATGACCAAGAACCACCTGCTGCACAACTTCGCCCTCACCGTGATGACCGACCAGTTCCAGCTCTTGCAAACAGCGATCAGCGAGCGGGTCTGATCCCGGAGGCAAAGAAATGATCTCGGCCTTGGACATCAGCACGAGCGCCTTGGTGGCCCAGCGAATCCGGCTGGACACGGTGTCGAGCAATCTCGCGAACTTGACGTCGATGACGCGCGACGAGAACGGCGAAATGCAGCCCTATCAAGCGCGGTTTGTGATCTTTCAAACCGATGAGGATTTGCAAACCAGGCAGGGCGCCATCGGCGTCAAAGTGGCCAACGTGGAGACGGAACAGATTGAGCCCAATTATCGCCACGACCCCAATCACCCTTATGCCATCAAGAGCGGGCCCAAGAAAGGATATGTGGCCTATCCCAATATCAATATGACCGCCGAGATGGTTGATGCACTCGTGGCAACTCGCGCGTATGAGGCCAATTTGGGTGCCATCGAGCTGAGCAAGAATATGGCCCAGCAATCGCTGCGAATTCTCGGCTAAGCGATGAGGTTATGAAATGACTCCAGTTGCCGGACTGCCAATCACGCCGCCGCCGCTGCCCACCATCGGCGGGCAGCAGCCGAATTTGCCCGCCGGAGCACAGCCCTTCAAGAACGTGCTGGTGGAGGCCTTGGAGCAGGTCAACGCCATGCAGAGCCAGGCGAACCAGGCCGTCGAACAGCTCGTGACGGGCGGCGACGTGAATCCGGCGGAAGTGCTGACGACCCTGCAGAAAGCCGACATGTCATTCCGCATGATGCTCCAAATCCGCAACAAGCTGTTACAGGCCTATCAAGAGATCAACAACATCCGGATTTGAGTTGAAGCGAGGGTCCACGGATGGACTTTATCAATAAAGCCTGGCTCCAGCTGGCCGAGCTGTTCCGCTCGATGAGCGTCGGCGCGCGTGTGGCGACAGCGGCGCTGCTCGCGCTGGTAGTGATGAGCTTCGTCTATCTGTTTCAATACCAGGTCACTGGCGGCGATGAGTTCCTGCTGAACGGCCGGCCGTTTTCGACCAGCGAATTGAAGGAGATCGAGGCCGCGTTCGCCAAGGCGGGACTCGGCCAGAGCACGGTCGTCGGCAACTGCATCCGCATTCCGCGCGGCCAGAAAGAGGTCTACCTGGCGGCGCTGGCCGACGGCAACGCGCTGCCCGCGGACTTTCACAACTATTTCGATCAGGCGACCACCGGCGACAGCCCGTTCGCCAGCAAGCAGTCCCTCGACCTGAAGCGCTGGAACGCCAAGCAAAAAGAGCTGGCCCTCATCATCGGCAAGATGCACGGCATCGAATCGGCGACCGTGCAGTACGACGAAGAGGTCAAGCGCGGACTCGTCCAGGAGAAACGCCAGACGGCGATGGTCGCCGTGCAATCGGCCGGCCGTCTGGACGAAGACCAGATCCGCTCGATCCGCAACATCGTGGCCTCGGCCTATGCCGGCCTCGACCGCCGGCAGATCACGATCACCGACCTCGCCACCAACCAGACCCATGGCGGCGCGATCGGCCCCGACGGCGTCCCCGAAGACGAAAGCCTCTACGCCTCGCACAAGCAAAAATACGAGCGCTCCTGGCAGGAGAAAATCTCCCAGCAGCTGTCGATGATTCCCGGCGTCGTCGTCGGCGTCAACGTCGAGCTCAGCCCCGAGATCGAGCACACCTCGGACCTGCTCAAGCTCGACCCCAAACCCGTGACGGTTTTGGCCGGCGAGTATTCGAAGGACTCGACAATCCAGGGGCCGGGGAACGGCGGGCGGCCTGGCGCCCAGAGCAACGGCGTTCACGGCAACACGCCGGTGAATTTGAACCTGACGGCTTCCAACGGCCCCCAGTCTCAGACGACCGAGTCCCGTTCCAACACCCACAACGTGCCGGGGTTCGAGCACCAGGTCCAGCGGAACGCGGCCCTCGTCCCGACGCGCGTCACCGCGTCGATTGAGGTGCCGGCCAGCTACTACGTCTCGATTTGGAAACAGCGAAACTCGCAGCCGGAAGGCCAGCCGCCCAAGAAGCCCGACCCGGCCGAGCTCGCCACGATCGAAACCGAGACGAAGAACCGCATTAAGGAGACGGTGCACAATCTGCTGCCGCGGGTGATACAGGGCACCGATCCCTGGCCGCACATCAACGTGCAGACCTACACCGACATGCCGATCGTCGCCGCCGCCGCGCCCACAGTTGCCAAAACCGCAACCACGTGGCTGGCCGGCAACTGGCAGACGCTAGCCCTGGTCGGACTGGGACTGGCGAGCCTGGCCATGCTGCGGGGCATGGTTCGGCAGGCGGCTGGCCTGCCGCCGGCTGCTCCCGCCGCGGTCAGCGAGGAGCCGCGGCCGCGCTTGACGATCCACGAGCCGCCCGCCGCTGAAGAAGACCCCGAACCGTCGCGGGCGCTCAAGCGCCGATTCACGGCGACCGGACCCGATTTGAAGACCGAGTTGCAAGAGATAGTAAAGGAGAACCCCGACGCCGCCGCGACGATCCTTCGCGCCTGGATCGGCGAGGCGGTGTAACCTGCGATGCCCCCACTTTCCCCCACACTGCGAAAGGCCGCCATCCTGATTTCGGCGCTCGACGACCGCACGGCCGACGAGCTGCTCGACCAGATCGGTCCGCAGGACGCCGCCAAGGTACGCAGCGCTTTGGTCGCGGCGGGCGACATTCCCGCCGACGAACAAGAGGCCGTGCTGGCCGAATTTCTGCAGACAAAAGGCGGGGCAGCAGCGGACGACGTGGCCTTGGAGATCGATCCGGCACGGCCTGAATCCGCGCCGCAGCACGCCGCGGGACCGACGCACGCCGAATCCACCGCAGCAGGCCCGCTGGCATTCCTGTGCGAGGTCGCGCCGCAGGCCCTGGCCCGCGTGCTGCGCACCGAGCAGCCGCAGGCGGTGGCCGTCGTTGTGTCGAGCCTGTCGGCAGAATTAGCGGCCGAGCTGCTGGAGCGGCTGCCGCAGGAATTGGCGACTGACGCCCTGGAGCGGCTAGCCTGGCTCGACGAGCCGGCCGCCGAAGCGCTCGCCGACCTGGCACGTACGCTGCGACAACAACTTGGGCCTCACCTTGGCAGTGCGGCCGCGAATCGCCAGTCGCGCGCCCATCAGAACGCTATCCGCACCGCCCTCGCGGCCCGCCGACGGCAAGTTGGCCCCGCGCTGGCTGTCAGCATCGAACGCTATCGACTGGAGTCGGCAGTGGAGTCCGTACAGCCGGCGGGACTCGTTGAGTTCGACGAATTGGCGCAATTCGACGAAGAATCGCTCCGCCGCGTCTTTGCCGCAGCCGATCCGCAGCTGGCCCTGGTGGCGCTCACCGGCGCCGACGAGCGCCTCGTGGCGCGCATCCTGCGCTCGCTGCCCAGCGGCGACGCCGCCGTGCTGCGGCAGCGGCTGGAGCACCCGGGGCCAATCCGGCTGCGGGAGATTGAGCACGCGCGGCAGTCGCTCTCAGCCATCGCCGCGCGGCTGGCACGCGCAGGGGAGATCACGCTGCCGCAGAGCATCCGTTTCGCCGCAGCCGCCTAGCCGCCGAGAAGTCCCGATCCCATGGCCGGAATCATCAAAGCCGCGAGCAGCTCCAACGTCGCGACGAGCGAGCCGGCGCGGGCGTTCCAGTTCGACGATATGGGGCAGTCGTACCTGGGGAACGTCAAAGCGGAGGCGGCCAGAATTATCTCCGAAGCCCGCCAGGAGGCCGCGCGGATCAAAGCCAAGGCGACCGAAGAAGGCAAACAGGCGGCGATCGCAGCCGTCGAGGCCTCGCTCCGCACTCGCCTCGAGCAGCAGCTGAAAAGCGGCCTGGCCGCGCTGGCCCAGGCGTCGCAGAAGATCACCGAGTCGCGTCATGCCTGGCAGCGGCACTGGGAAACCCATGCTGTGCGCCTCGCCGCAGCGATCGCCGAGCGGCTCTGCCGACGCGAGCTGGCCCGCGATCCGGCGATCACGTTGACCTGGGTCCGCGAAGCGCTGGAACTGGCCGCGGGCAACGCCCAGCTCGCCTTGCGGCTGAATCCAGGCGACCACGCAGCGCTGGCCACGCAGATTGAGCGCATCAGCCAGCAAATCGCCGGCCTGGCGCCGGTGCAGATTGTGGCCGACGAGGCGATTACGCCCGGCGGCTGCCGGGTCGAAACGCAGTTCGGTTCGCTCGATCAGCAACTCGAAGCTCAGCTGGCCCGACTCACGGATGAAATGCTCGCCTAGCATGTCAAGCGCCGTACAACTCGACGCGATTCTGCCGACGGCGATCGGCGGCAGCATCGTCCGCACCGAGGGGCTCGCCGCCGCCGTCGCGGGGCTGCCGGCACCGGTCGGGGCCGTCGTCGAGATCGAGCGGCTGTCGGGACGGCCAGTGGAGGCAGAAGTCATCGGCTTCCGCGGGCGCGAAACGATCGTCTTTCCGTTGGGCGAGATGGCGGGCGTGCGACACGGCCACCGCGTGCGATTGACGCGGACGCGGCGAATGCTGCGCGTCGGGCCGGAGCTGCTGGGCCGCGTGATCGATGCCCGCGGCCAGGC
>Ga0075418_10010475_pt1 | contig 10379 bp, 7 predicted proteins | sample SoiMetdeltSBSDD2_FD_81776 | JGI IMG/M metagenome (GOLD analysis project Ga0075418, IMG submission 81776) | Bulk soil microbial communities from a Populus tree surrounding site in Tennessee, USA - Soil MetaG P. deltoides SBSDD2 | ecosystem: Environmental > Terrestrial > Soil > Tree plantation...
AAACGTCAGCGCGTTCCGAAGCAACGTAAGAGCTGTACTAAGAACAACAGAGACAGATGACGCTGTAGCAGGGATGTTCAACACAAACAATCGCAAAGTTCTTCGGATAGGCTTCGACCTGTTTCAGGAAGTCGAATATTTGTTGCTGCATGGGCAACCCATCGAGCACGCCCAGGTCTCCACCCTTGATATTCATATAACCATGATGCGTGATTGGATTGTCGGTTCTGGCATCCCTTTAGCCGAAGTTCCGAACTGTCCGGCTAGCTTTGACTTCACGGTCTGCCTGACCCATGATATTGATTTCCTGAGACTCAGGGACCACAAGTTTGATCACACCATGTTCGGGTTTCTGTATCGGGCGTTGTTTCGTTCGTTTTTCAATTTTCTGAATGGCAAGATATCTCTGACCAAACTTTTAAGGAACTGGGTGGCTGTTTGCTGTTTGCCGGGTGTCTATCTAGGAATCGTAAAGGATTATTTTTTTCAGTTTGATCAATACTTAGAAGTGGAAAAAGATCTGGTTTCTACATTCTTCATCGTGCCTTTCAAAAATAGACCGGGTGTGGACAACACTGGACAAATACCCAGTACCCGAGCCGTTCGATATGATATTAACGATATCGAACCGGAGATCGAGAAACTGATTGCCGCAGGCCGTGAAATTGCTCTTCATGGTATCGACGCGTGGAGAGATACAACGGGGGGTCGAGAGGAACTTCAACGGATCTCTCGTATCATCGGCAATAGTAAGATCGGTATTCGATCACACTGGTTGTATCAATGCGATCGGTCTGCCCAGTATCTGGAAGAGGCAGGTTTCGTGTATGACTCGTCCGTTGGCTACAATGAGACTATAGGCTACCGTAGCGGTACGACGCAGGTGTTTCGCCCGCTCCAAGTAAAAAGACTTCTCGAACTTCCTCTCCATATTATGGATACCGCCCTATTTTATACGGGTCGTATGGATCTGGCTGAATCTCAGGCCATGGCTCTAATCGAGGCAATGATTGCCAACTTTCAACGGTTCGGTGGTGTTCTCACGATTAATTGGCACGATCGAAGTATGGGGCCAGAGCGTCTCTGGGATACCTGCTATAAGGATATTATTGCCCGTTTGAAGAGCCTCAGAGTTTGGTTTGCAACTGCCGCGCAGGCAGTCGCATGGTTCAATGCCAGACGATCGGTTTCCTTCCACGAAGTTCGCTTCTGCAACAATGAGTTGAAGGTAAAACTGTCAAGTAACTCTCATGACAGCCTTCCACTGCTGCTCCGCATTCATGTTCCCCAAAACAGAGATAATCAAACCGAGGACTGGCTCGCAGGGCAGTGGCGAACGGTTGAGGTCTCGTTTTCTGGCGACTTGACAACCTCTCTACCTCTATAGAGGGTCACATTAGCGCTCGTCCCCACTCGCATCGGCTTCTGCGTGTCCCAGGGAATCTATAATCGGCCAATTCACGGTAGCGGGTATAGAGGCCGCCGCCTGAGCCCCAAGAGGACAGGCGACGTTATGGACTGCCTTTCTATTCTGCATGAAGCAACTAATTTTCAAAAGACGAGTTATGAAAGCCAAGACAAATAAAGTCTGCATGATTGCTTATACGCAATATAAGTATGACAATCGTATACAGCGTGAAGCTGAAACCCTTGCCGCACAGGGGGCTTACACAGTCTCGCTTATCGTACCGAAAGAGGGTGATGACCCGAAAGAATATGAACAGCATGGCGTAAGTATCAGAGAACTGAATATACAGCAATACCAAGGGAAGAGTAAACGTAGGTATATAGTATCTTACTTAGAGTTTATGTTGCGTGCGTTTTTCGTTTGTAACAAGTTATTATTGTTACGTCAAGTAGACATTTTTCACATTCACAATATGCCGAATTTCCTCGTATTTTCTGCAATTTTGGCACGGTTGTGTGGGAAAAAGTTGATACTGGATATTCACGATTCTGTACCGGAAACCTACACAGCAAAGTTCAATAAGAACCATAATAAAATCCTGTTTTGGCTCTTAAGTTGCGAGGAGGCCGTTTGTTGCCGGTTGGTGCATAAAATTATTTGTGTGAACCATCCACAGCGGGATGCTTTGGTAGGCAGAGGAATAAATTCGGCAAAGATCACAGTGTCACTGAATGTTCCTGACCGAAAGTGGTATAAGGTAAAGAATAGTATTAAGTCGTATAGAGGAGATAGGAAGCAATTCAAGCTTGTCTACCATGGTACACTCGCAAAAAGGCTTGGAGTAGATCTTACAATTAAGGCAGTAGGGAAACTTATTCGCAGCATTCCTGAGATAGAGTTTCATATCTACGGTGGAGGAGACGACAAACCAGAACTCATGCAACTTACTAAGGAACTGAAGCTGCAGGAATATGTCCATTTTTATGGATTTCTACCATTTGCTAAGCTATCCCCAATTCTTACAGAAATGGACCTTGGTATTATAGGGAACAGAAAGAACATAGCCACTAACCTTATGTTGCCTGTGAAGATGCTGGAGTATATCGCCCTCAATATCCCGGTAGTCGTTCCGAGACTGCAGACCGTACAGTATTACTTCAGCGATGAGATGGTAAGCTACTTCGAGCCTGAAGACAGTGATGCACTGGCTGCGTCAATTCTCGCTCTCTACCAGAACAGTGAGAAGCGAGAAAGACAGGCACATTCTGCGAGAAAATTTCTCGACCAATTTGGCTGGGAGATACACCAGAAAGATTTTTTGGATCTCTACAGTTGTTTGTAACACATGGAGAGAGAGATAGCATGGAGAAGAAAAGATTCGCCATTGTCGGATGCGGAAACATAGCAAAAAAGCATGTAAGTGCCATTCAAGAGCATCTCGATCATGCAGAGATCGTTGCTTTCTGCGATGTTAATTATGAGCGTGCACAAGAGTTTGCTAAGCATAACAATGCACACGCTTTTACAAATATTACAGATATGATGCAGACTATGAGGAAAGACATTGATATTGTCAATGTTTTGACGCCCAGTGGCCTGCATACCAGTAATGTCCTTGAGCTCGTAGAGTATAAAAAGCCATTGGTGGTGGAAAAGCCAATTGCATTACGGCTAGAAGAGGCTGATAGAATCATTCGAGCCTGTGATGCGCATAGTGTAAAGATTTTTGTGGTACATCAGAACCGCTACAACACACCAATAGTCAAGGCTCACGAGGCCCTCGAACAAGGCCGTTTTGGCAAGCTGGTGATGGGAACGGTACGGTTGCGATGGAAAAGGGACCAGGCATATTACGATTCGGCCGATTGGCGCGGCACGTGGGCTTATGACGGAGGTGTTTTCATGAATCAGGCGAGTCACCACATTGATATGCTTACGTGGTTCATGGGCGATGTGGAGAGTGTGAGCGCTGTAGGAGTGACTCGCTTGGTTGATATCGAGTGCGAAGATACAGGAGCGGCTATGTTGCGGTTCACGAGCGGTGCTATAGGCATCATCGAAGCCACAACGGCGACCCGACCGAAAGATCTCGAAGGCTCAATCAGTATATTGGGAGAGAAGGGGAGTGTGGTTATCGGTGGGTTTTTCATGAACGAACTCACGACGTGGGAGTTTGAGAAAAAGCAGCCAATCGACGACATTATCTTTGAAATTGGTGCGAGAAACCCGGACGATTGGAGCTACAACCACGGCGAGTACCTGAAAGACGTCATAAAGTCCGTAGAGAGCAATCGAGCCGGTTTAGTCGATGGGCTTGAGGGGCGCAAGTCACTGGAACTCGTCAGTGCTATCTACGAGTCGATAGAGACAGGTAGGGAAATTACTTTGCGTTTCTCCCCAAGGAGATGCAAGCTAGGAATAAATGGCACTACCATCGTACCGTCTATAAGGGAAAAAAGCTTTGTGGCCTAGCAGGTTGTATATATGTCCTGCTAGGACGTAGACTCCCTGAAATGCTTCATATCCTGCACTATTCGGCATTCCCATCGCCAACAAACGTCGGTTCCTGGAGGTCAAGCTCGATATCTTCGAGCTTGTTGATCCCATCTTCTATGGTAACCTGCGCCAATCCGCGTTCCAGGTGCTGGGGTTAAATCATCGCGAGTGTTCATAGGTAGATAGACAACACTCTTACAACTCCTTGATTTGTAAGGAAGAGATAATCCATGCCACGTCAAAAGACGTTTTGGCCTATTTTCCCTTCTATATCAATGACTTGTGAGATTTTCATCTATCCTTGTACGAACACTCTCAAATTCTTTTATACTGGAACGAGAGCGAGATGAAAAGGCGAGATTTTAGCAACTCCATGTTCGTGGCAGAACAGCGCTATATCCAGTCCATTCACGAAACAACTGACCTCCGGAATCCTGATACGTTGATTCGACATTTCCTGCCAGCGTTGCGACGGTGGCGGTGCACATGGCTGAGTCAAAGGCAGCTCGCCGTATTGCGTTCTGATCCCTTTTACTACTACCTCGTCGCGCGAACAAAATATTACGATAGTGTATTCCTCGACGCGATTTCCGACAACGTGCAATATATCATAAATGTTGGATGCGGCAGTGACACACGGTCGCATCGATTCGAGCATATTTTGAAACAGAAAGGCGTCAGGGTCTTGGAGTGTGACCAGTCGGAAGCTATCTCTGACAAGCAGCAAATGGCCAAGCGATGGGGGTCCTTCGATCACATCGCTTATGTGTCTATAGACTTGAATGATGATGAATGGCCAGACTTCGAGCATTGGTTGGGCAAGAATAATACGGCGAAGGCACTGGTCTTGATGGAAGGGGTTAGTCCCTATGTCAACGTCGAGACTTTTGGTCGGTTTTTGAGCCTCCTCGCAAGGGAACTCCCGGCCGGAAGTCGGGTTGCCTATGATTACAAACTTCGTGGGGTCGCCGACGATTTTGGGCTTGTTGGTCGGACCCAAAGACCGTTCCGACTGACGGCGATAATAGAAGAGGTCGTTGGCTACCATAAAGAGCTCGGATATCGACTCGACTATATGGAGCGGAGTTCTGATCTCTCGGCGCGCCTTCTAACTGGTCTGGTAAAGTCTAGTGCCTCCTTGTTCACGGAAGACTGTCTCATCCAACTCGATGTGGCGTATTGATGCCGTGATGGTCAACATGGGGTTGAAGCTGTAGTCAGAAGTGCTAGAACACGGTGTGTGTCCCACAGAATTTTCTTCCCGACTATGACTATCTGGAACACATGCCTGAGGTGAAACAAACCGTTGTTGAAATGAGCTTTAATGCCAACTGCTTCTCCAAATCCCAGCAAAGCATGATATTGTCGTTGGCTTATTTGTTAATCGATATGCATTTGGACTATCGGTATAATGTGGCGATCTCCACATTTAGAACACTGCTCTGGAGAATTCGTTAGAGGATATTATTATGCCAGAATTAGTCTCTATCTTAATACCTGCTTATAATGCTGAGAAATGGATCAGAGAAACTATTGAGTCAGCATTATTTCAGACATGGAATAACAAGGAAATAATAGTTGTCGACGATGGATCTACTGATAATACCTTACAAATCGCAAAAAAATACGAATCCAATTTAGTTAAGGTAATATCCCAGGAAAACAGTGGGGCCAATGCAGCGAGAAATAAGGCGTTTGCATTTGCACAAGGAGATTATCTCCAATGGCTCGATGCAGATGATCTTCTGGCCCCTGACAAGATTGAGAAACAAATGATAGAGAAGGATCACGTTGGGAATACGCGGATATTACTGACCTCAGCCTGGGCAAAATTTTATTACCGGTATCAAAATGCGAAATTCTCACCGGATAATCTTTGGCGCGATTTAGACCCTATAGAATGGCTTATGACAAGATTCATAGATGATGTCTGGATGAACCCAGCGGTTTGGCTAGTTAGCCGCAAATTGACCGAATTGGCCGGTCCTTGGGATCAAAGATTAGTTAGAGATCAAGATGGCGAGTATCTTTGTAGGCTTGTAAGTCAAAGTAAATATATTAAATTTGTACCGGAAGCCAGAAGTTACTACAGGCAATGTAATCCAAAGAGCGTCAGCAGAAATCTGTCAGATAAGAGCCGCGAGTCGATATTTCTTTCGAGAATTCTATGTGTAGGGTATCTGCGATCCTTAGAAGATAGTGAAAGAACTAGAGCAGCCTGCCTAACGTATCTCCAGTGGTGTCTTTACTGTATTGGTATGGATCAAACTGCGATTCCTGCAAAGGCTCATGCTCTTGCCCAGGAACTGGGGGGTGAGTTGCAGCCCCCCGCTCGGAGTTGGAGGTATTCTATCATTGAGCAGCTCATAGGCTCGTGTGGAGCTAAGGGGGCCAAACGTATGATAGAAACATTTAAGACGCTGTTTCGTAGCAACTGGCATAAGGTATTCTAGAACCTTTTGGCGGCTACCCAAAACTGGATATTCTGCCTGTCCCATAACCAGAGGTTGGAGATCGAGGACGGCGACTACGCAATATGCGTCGACTCTTCTCTCGAAGACGGGCACTTGACATACGGGGAATCCTATTTGCGCGGTCGCTCTACCGACAAGGTTTTAATTTCGTGTCATGTCTGTCATCTATCGTTGGAGAATGACAGTCTTTCTGGGTTGAGTGTAGCCGCATTTTTGGCGCAGTTTCTGTCTAGACGAGTTCTTCGTTAACAAGCTGATTTTGAGGGAGTTATTGCAGCACTTGCTCAGGCGGGCTCGCAACCCGTATGATAATTTCCTCCCTTCTTACCTCTTCCTTTTGCTACTATCGTAAGCTCACATCTATTTTGGAAAGGCGTGTGACATGAGAGTACTGTTGACCGGCCATAAAGGCTATATTGGCGCCGTTGCGGGCCCCCTCTTGCGTTCCTGGGGCCATGAAGTGATCGGCTTGGACACAGACCTGTTTGCGGGCTGCGAGTTCGGCGACGTAACCTCGGATATGCCGGAGGTTCGTAAAGACATTCGCGATCTCACGAAAGCGGACCTCGTGGGATTCGACGCGGTGGTGCATCTGGCTGCGTTGTCCAATGACCCCCTGGGCAACCTCGATGCTGGCCTTACGTACGATATCAACCATCGTGCATCGGTCCGGCTAGCTGAATTAGCCAGAGCGGCTGGAGTGAAACGCTTCGTCTTCTCCTCCTCTTGCAGTACCTACGGTGCGGCAGGAGAGGCGATCCATGACGAGACCGCTCCACTCAACCCCGTGACGGCATATGGCGAGTCCAAGGTTCTGGTCGAGGGCGGCATAGCGCGGTTGGCGGATGAGCATTTCAGTCCAACCTCCTTGCGCAATGCCACCGCTTACGGCGTGTCTCCGTGCCTGCGGCTAGATCTGGTCTTGAACGATCTGGTGGCATCGGCGTATACGACTGGGAGAGTGTATATCAAGAGCGACGGCACGCCCTGGCGTCCCATTGTACACATTCGCGACATCACGGCGGCAATTTTGAGTGTACTCGATGCTCCGCAGCACGTCATACAGAACGAGATCTTCAATGTCGGCCAGACGGAGGAGAACTACCGTATTCGCGATCTGGCAGATATAGTCGCTGAAATTGTTCCTGGCTGCCGTGTCGAATACGCTCCCGACGGGGGCCCGGACAAACGCTGCTACCGCGTCAATTGCGATAAGATCCGCCGCGTGCTGCCGGGATTCCGCCCGCAATGGACCGCCCGCCAAGGCGCGCAAGAACTATACGAGGCGTATCGCGCGGTGGGACTGAGCTGTGCCGATCTTGAACTGGGCCGTTATACCCGCATTACCCACATACAGAAGCTCATGCAAGCGGAGCAGTTGGACAGTTCGCTGCGGTGGAGCACTCAGCACGCCGAGACAACGGTATAAGCAAATCGGTCATCTTAAACAATGACTCAATAGTGGACATGTAGACATAGCTCTTTGATGGCCTTGAAAGCTGAGAGAGTGTACGCATAGTAAGCCCCCCATCAGTAAATCAGGAGATGCGGACAAGATGATTTTCACGGAAACGAAACTCCAAGGTGCCTACATCATTGACATTGATTGCAAAGAAGATGAGCGAGGCTTCTTTGCGCGAGCCTTCTGCCAGCAGGAGTTCAAGGCGCACGGGCTCAAGACCATCATTGCGCAGGCGAACGTCGCCTTTAACCACAAGAAAGGCACGTTGCGCGGCATGCACTTTCAGTGTCCACCCGCGGCCGAGACAAAACTCGTGCGCTGCACGCGTGGCGCGATTATTGACATCATCGTTGACCTGCGCCCGGAGAGTGCTACCTACCTCCAACACATTACCGTCGAGTTGAACGAGGCCAATCACCGTGCTCTCTACGTGCCTGAACGCTTTGCACATGGATATCAAGTCCTTCAGGACGGCACTGAAACCAGCTACCAGGTGGGCGAGTTCTATACGCCTAGTGCCGAGGGCGGTCTGCTGTATAACGATCCTCGTTTGGGACTTATATGGCCCCTCCCTGTCACAGTGATTTCGGAGAAGGATCAGAGATTCGGATTACTCGATGAGATTGAGTCTGAACTGAAGCAACGCATGTGTCTCTGATAGCAGGCAAGATCAATAATTTGGCAGTAGAAGTAGAAGGAAATCACATATGATCCTGGTTGATAATGCCCTGAAAGATCGTGAAGAACAGGGCAAGCCCATCCGTGTTGCCATGATTGGCGCGGGCTTTATGGGACAGGGACTGACGAATCAGATCGTCAACAGCATCCCTGGCATGCGTATGGCCGCTGTTTACACCCGGCATCTGGAGAAGGCGTTCCACGTCTTCCAGTACGCCGGTCTTGAGGACGTCGTCGTAGCAACCACACAGGGGCAGCTAGAGGACGCTCTGCTTGGTGGAAGACCGGTGGTGACGGAAGATGCTTTCCTGCTGGCACGGTCCGAGCACATTGACGTATTGGTCGACGTGACCGGTTCGGTGGAGTTCGGAGCGCACGTGGTGCTTGAGGCGTTCAAGCATGGGAAAGACGTCGTCCTGATGAATGCTGAACTCGACGGAACCATTGGCCCCATCCTGCAGCGCTACGCGGAAAAGTACGGGGTCATTCTCTCAGCATGTGAAGGAGACGAGCCCGGCGTCCAAATGAACTTGTACCGCTGGGTCAAAGGACTAGGGCTTATCCCACGAGTTATAGGCAACATCAAGGGCCTCCAGGATCCCTACCGCAATCCCACGACTCAGAAGGGCTGGGCTGAGCGGTGGGGCCAGAACCCCGCTATGGTAACGAGCTTTGCCGACGGCTCAAAGATCAGCTTCGAGCAGACCATCGTGGCGAACGCGACTGGATTTGTAGTCAGGTCCCGTGGGATGTCCAGGGGTCTCGAGTACCGCGATGACATCATGCAGATTGGGAAAATCTACGATATTGACGAACTGCGTCACCTTGGTGGCATAGTGGATTACGTAGTCGGCACCCCGCTGACCAAAGTGTATTGCCTGGCTGAGCATCCCGATCCCAAGCAACAGCATTACCTGAACTTGTACAAGATGGGTGAAGGCCCTCTTTACTCATTCTTTACCCCTTATCATCTTTGTCACTTCGAAGTGCCGAACGCTATTGCACGGGTGGTGCTGTTCCGTGATGCAGTTACCAAGCCTTTGGGGGGCCCGGTTCTCGAGGTATGTGCCGTCGCGAAACGCGGTCTCCAGGCAGGTGAAGTGCTCGACGACTATGGCATGTATATGACCTACGGCGAGGCCGTCAACGTCCACGAGATGAGTGAGAAACACTATCTACCTGAAGGACTCGTTGAGGGCTGCAAGCTCAAGCGGAATATCAAAAAGGATGACGTGCTCACCTACAACGATGTGGAACTGCCTCCCAACCGCCTGGCGGATCGGCTGCGTGCCGAGCAATATCGTCACTTCCGCGGCGAGACCTGGCTGGATGAGCGTATTGGTGTTCCGGCTTGATAGGCACTTATCTTACTTGGTAGAACTGAAGCCTGCCTCACTTATCCGCAAAATCTCAGCGGCAATGCATTGTTGGCACAGTCCTGTAGGTAATTGAGGTATCCCCCGGCTATCGGCCGTGCCGGGGGACTCCCACAGATTGATAGTTCTGAGAGTCAAACTGGACAAATCCCCTCTGGTAACCCACTTAAAGTTCTACGAGGGAACTTGGGTGTGGAAAAGATTGAGACTCTACGCTATATGAACTGGATCCCAGGAGGTGAACCATGTCGTACCGATCGGGCGCAGTAGTCGTGCTCTGGATTTTAGCAGCTTTCCTCTTGATGGGCTCCTCGTTGGCGGTGGCGCAAACATCTGGCCTGGTCGCCGCCTACAGCTTTAATGAGACCTCTGGGACGACGGCCTTGGATGCATCGGGCAACAACAACACCGGCACACTCGGTAGTAGTGTCACCCGGACGACAGCGGGCAAGTTCGGAGGCGCACTGGTGTTCAATGGGACCACT
>Ga0075418_10010478_pt1 | contig 10379 bp, 14 predicted proteins | sample SoiMetdeltSBSDD2_FD_81776 | JGI IMG/M metagenome (GOLD analysis project Ga0075418, IMG submission 81776) | Bulk soil microbial communities from a Populus tree surrounding site in Tennessee, USA - Soil MetaG P. deltoides SBSDD2 | ecosystem: Environmental > Terrestrial > Soil > Tree plantation...
AAAGGGCAACTACGCCAGCGGTAGCGCGTGGGTCGATGACGAGGAATACATACGCACCGTATGCGCTCCAGCGATAGAGGAGTTGTTGCAGGTTGTCGAGCGTGCGGCCGTGACCTCAGGACTGCGGCACATGTGGTTATACCCGAGGCCCGATGACATTGGTTGCTTTTGGACGCCAGCAGCGGCCACCCATGGACCGTGGGGGTTCACCACGTTTCAGCCGGTGCTTTATTACGGAAGAGATTTCCGCGCCGGAAAGGGCGCTTGGCCGACTGGCAGGCTGTTAACGGAAGCGGCAGAGAAAAACGGCCATCCATGTCCTAAGCCTATCGGCGGGTGGACATGGCTGTTGCTTAAAGTGGCCCGACAGTCAGACGTGATTATCGATCCGTTCGCGGGTAGCGGGACCACTCTAGTTGCTGCAAAACGGAACGGTAGGAAAGCGATAGGCATCGAGATCGAAGAGCGGTATTGCGAGATCGCGGCGAAGCGATTAGAGCAAGGTGCGCTTCCGTTGGAGATGGGCGCAACGGTGGGCGCGGTAGATCCCCAACTTGGATTGATCACGGAATGACCACGCGCGACAGACTCTTCAACGCATTCTGGCATCGGGCGAGTTCCCCCCTGGAGGCGGGACAGGCGTGAGTAAAGGAAAGAGGCAAGACTGATGCGCGCTGGCGAAGACCTGCCCGACTCGACCGACCGTGCTACCGCGTCCACGGACGGTGACGGATCGTCAGGCGGTTTACTCGGTACTGGGAAGGTCGAGCCACGGATCTACTACCAGGACGAAGCGGTGACGCTCTACTTGGGCAACTGCTGCGATCTGATGCCCATGCTCGATCTGTCGGTGGATCACACGATTACCGATCCGCCGTATGCCCGTGACGTCTACATGCGCGTGCGAGGCCGGGACAGCAAGGATGGCAAGTCACCTGGGCCGCGTGGACTCAAGAGGCAGCGAGCGCTAGGCGCGTTCGGATCTGCGGCTGTTGGGAACGTGCCGCGCTTGCAAAAGCTCGCTGCTGGCGACATCGGCTACATCAACGAGATGCTGCCCTTCGTGGCGGCGGTGCTCCCTGGCATCACGAAGCGATGGGCGGTTATCTTCTCCGACGTTGAGTCTACGCACATGTGGAGGCAGGAGCTCGTGCGGTTCGGGATGCGCTACATCCGCACTGGGGCCTGGGTGAAGCCGGACGCGATGCCGCAGATGACTGGCGACCGGCCAGCGGTCGGTTTCGAGCCCTGCACCATCGCTCACGGGACAGCTCGCCCGATGCGTTGGAACGGTGGCGGCCATCAGGCGGTCTGGATTCACAACATCGCGAAGGGTGACGACAGACCGGATCATCCGTGTCCGAAACCTGAGCCACTGATGTGCGAGCTCGTTGTGCAGTTCACGGATCCGGGCGACTTGATCCTAGACCCATTCGCCGGTAGTGGGACGACGTTGTTGGCAGCGAAGCGACTTGGGCGCAGAGCGATCGGCATCGAGATCAACGAGGAATACGCGGAACTCGCGGCGAAGCGGCTCCAGCAGTCGGCGTTGGGTCTCTTCGTGGCGCCAGAAGCGGACATGAAAACGGTCGCGTTGGATCTGGACGGTGATCCCCCCGTCGCCTGACAGCTAGGAGAAGCGTGAAGAGGGAAGACGTTCACGCGCGTTGGGAGATTCACAGTACGCGGCACACCTGAGTACCGCAATGGACGAACGAGATGATTCGTGGCGCCACTCGCGATTGATTTGTTTTGCGGCCTTGGGGGTTGGACGGAAGGACTGATGAGCGTGGGCTATCGCGTCGTCGGCTTCGACATCGAGCGCCACGTCTACGGCGAGGCGCAGTATCCCGCGCAGTTGGTGCTGCAGGACGTGCCGACGCTGCATGGCCGACAGTTCAAGGATGCGGCGTTGATCGTCGCGAGTCCTCCGTGCCAGGCGTACAGCCACCGGGCAATGCCGTGGAAGCGGGCGAAGGCGCTACCCCCGCCTGACAACTCGCTGTTCGAGGCGTGCTTCCGGATTCAGCGGGAAGCGTGCGAGGCGGCTGGGCATCACATTCCGCTCGTGGTGGAGAACGTGCGCGGAGCGCAGCCGTATGTCGGGCGAGCCCGCTGGCATTTCGGGAGCTTCTATCTGTGGGGCGATGTGCCGGCGCTGATGCCGATTGCAATCGGGCGGAAGAATGGCGGCGGCTCCTGGTTCGCGGTGGCGCATAACACGACGAGCGGCCACGGGCAGAATCCAGACGGGCGGAAAGTGCTCGGACATTCAAACCAACGTGACGGCCACTCTCATACACGACATCTGACTAACCCAGCGGAGCATGATGGGATCAAGGTGCCAGGCAATAAGTTGTCAGACAACGGCTTCGCAATTCCTGTGGCCAGGCAGGTGGACAAATCCCTCAAGCAGAAGGATTGGAAGTTGGGCCCAGATGACAGGCGGCTGCACTTGTCGTTCAGCAGGAAATACGCTTCAGCGCAGATCGCGAAGATTCCGTTACCGCTCTCCACGCATATCGGGCGCGCCTGGTGGCCGGTCGAAGCAACAGTCAACGAGGTTGGAGCGTAGCAATGTCCAGCGAACGCGGTGGCGTAAGTCCTCCGAGCGCACCACTCCCGGAGTCTCGCGACTCTAACTCTTCTCTTTCTCACTCTTTGCGGACGCTGCAGGCGCAGTGGAGAGCAGACAAGGCTGGTTCCTGATGTCAGACGACAGCCGATCGGGTCAGGAGAAGGAGCGATGAGACTGTGCCAGCGTTGCAAGCATCCAGATCACTGGCATCGGCACGATGACGAGGCGTGCTTGTCGGCGCATCCGCAACCGTGCGCGCCAGACGGTTGTGGCCCTGGGCCTATTCATCCGTCCCCGTTCCGTTGTCTCGGTTACGACTGCGAGCGCCCAGGATCCCCAGGTGGCACGCCCGAGACTCGCTGCGGTTGTCCTGACTTCGTCGAGGCCGGAGGCTAGTCCGATGAGCGAGCAGGAGAGAAAACCCGCCGAGATCGTGAAGTGCCCAGGATGCGATCAGAAGGTTGTCTGGACCGGGATCTATGGGCCGTGGTGTCGTGTGTGCTACCCGAGGAATATTGATGTTGCGCCACGACGACGGGGAGGCCGGAGGCTAGTCCCATGAGCGAGCAGGGGTCAGGCCGACAACCGTCTCAGTGCCTCACGAGCGGCGCGATCGTAGGGTGGGGACAGTTCCAGCCATCGGTCACCGGATCGCTTCTCCAGGGCGCCTGTGCGGGTCAGGCGGTATTTGCGGGGCTGGCCGCCAAGGCGACCGATGCGCGAGAGTTCGGCGGCAGGCAGCAGGGAGCGAGCCTTGCCGCCTTTGCGGCCGAGGGCTACAGCGTGAGGGTTTTTACGCATGGCTTGGGCCTAAGGCGCGGAGTTCTTTTTGGATCTCTTCCCAGCGGTAGATCGCGATCTCGAATGACCAGACACCGGGCCGAGCCGACACGAGGCGGCCACCAGTTGCATAGGTTTCGATCAGGCGCCGAGCGCGTTCCGGCAGCTTCCAGTAGTCGGCCTCTGATATTTCGACGGTGTCGACGCGGAAGTCAGTTACCGGCGTGGCGCGGTTCATCCAGGCTTCCTCGGCGGCGGTGTAGCGCACCGGCCAATCGTCAGGCGTGCGGCTCACTTGGCATCTCCCTTCGCGAGCAGGCGAGTGACCAGCGCAGCGTAATGGTCGCGTTCGCGTTGGGCGAACCGCATGTCCGTCAGCGATCCGTGGGCGCGGCAGATTTCGATGGCGCGCTCTTCGTCGGCAAGCCTGACGCGGGCGGTGGCGAGTGCGTCGAGGCGGGCTTGATTCAGTGTCATGTCCGTCTCCCTGTCTGATGAGACGAGAATACCAGACGCTAGGTTCCGTGTCAAGCAGGAAAGACGCATCTGATACCGATTTCTGAAGGGAAAGCGAAGGGGGCGATGAGCGAGCAGGGGAAGAGAGCAGAGGGAGAGTATTACCGCGTCGAGGTCAGCGACCACGAAGGCCAGATCGTGTCCATTGAGCCCAGGATGCTCGCTGGCCGCGACATCGGGCCGCGTGAGGAACGTGCCATCCGTGAGTCGATTCGGAGCCTCTGCGGCTTCCTGGGGCTGTCGCCGTTGATCGGTGAGGCTCCGGAGGATGGAGACGGTTCGGTATCTGTGAGCGAGGAATCCCAACGGTCGACGAGCGGAGAACATGAAGAATGACTGACGCGATCCTCTCCCTGGCGGCGCTGAAAGAGCGGTTCCTGTCGGATGCGCAAAGTGATTGGAGTCCGCGGTGGACGGTTGCTGATGCGTATCGTGATTGTGCCGACGCGCTCACCCCACTCCTTCACCGAGAAGCCGAGCAGCAGAAGGAGATCGCGGCGCTCCATGTGACCGCCGAAATGTTCAAGCGGGACAGTTTTGTTTCACAGTGCAAAGTTGAATCCTTGGAACAGCAACTCGCCGAGCAGCAGGCCGAAGTAGAACGGCTCAACGAAGCGTATGACACTGCTGCATTACTGGGGCAGTCAATGTGTGAGCTCGAATCAGAACAGCGGGCTAGAGCGGAGGCGGCTGAATCCGCCTTGTCCGCGCTGAGGCAGGAGCACGAGGCCTTGAAGCAGCAACTACAGAAGAAGGAATTTTGTTTCAGTTGCGACCAGTGGGTGGTTCCTTCGGAGCCCACGCCGAGCTGTGACTGCGATCAGCGTGGCAATCCTGACGTAATGATGCACGCAAGTGACTGCGCGTGGTTCGTCAAAATTACTAGCCTTCATCCTTCTTCGGAGCCACCGCAGTGAAGGCAGGCACGCGCGTTCGTCAGTCGGAAGCGTTCCGAGCGTTCGTGGTAAGTCAAGTGCCGGAGCCTTGGCAAGCCGTGTTCGATGAGGAGTGCCGCCGTGATGGGGTCATCGTGGGAGGCTGGAGAGAACGCCTCGCCGAGTTCGACGGCTGCGTCGGCGTTGTCCTAGGCCCGGTGTTTCCTGGCGATGATCCAGAGGCGCCCGGTACGTGGGTTGACGTTCGGTGGGAGCCGTCAGGACTGCGCTACGCCTATTTGCCAGCGTGGTTGATTGTGGAGCCACCGCAGTGATCGAGTCCTCCATGAAGAACCAAAAGGATCAGAATGAGTCGCGCGTGGACAGCACGTCGCGCGCTGCTGGACCGCAGGGATCTACCGCGTCCGGCATCTGGGCAGTTCGCGCGCTCCTTCAGAGAGTGCCTGATGATATTCCGTGCCCTGAAGTGCTGGTTGAATCCGATGGGATGATCGGCTTTGACTGGCACGCCACGGTTCACTGCACGATCAGCATGCACGTCGATGATCATGGGAAGGCTGGATGGGCGGCACTGATTGGCGACTATAAAGCCCATGGGACGCTCGATCTAACTCTGGGGCTTCCCTCGCAGCAGTTAGATGAAGCGTTCAGGCTATACGCCGCATTCTCTGCCGGATTGCCCGTCCCCGACGCGGAAACCAAAGACTTACAGGAGAAGATCACGGCGCTAGAGAAGGCCATCGAGGCTTATCGGCTGGCCGATGCGATGGGCAATCGCCAATTGGAGGCCGCCGAGCAGCAGATCGACGCCTTAAAGAAGCTATTGCTGGAGATACGCAGGAGTCCAGAGGCACGTTATTGGAGAGGGGCCATCGATAAAGTGCTCGCGGGATCTCCCGCACCCCACAAGGAGAAGCCGTGAGTCTCGACGTCTACCTTTATGGTGCGGCGGATCAGACTCGGTGCGTGTGTCCGAAGTGCGGCGATGATCACGCGGCGGTCAATGAGCCGCAGTTGTTCTCTGCGAACATCACGCACAACTTGAACACGATGGCTGGTGAGGCCGGTATCTACGAACATCTATGGAGGCCGGACAAGATTGGTGTCACGACGGCCGGTCAATTGATCGAACCGTTACGCGCAGGGTTGCAACGGCTTAGAGAACGACCGGAATACTTCAAGCGATTCAACCCAGCGAACGGCTGTGGGACGTATGAAGGCCTAGTCAGGTTCGTGACCGATTATGCCGATGCGTGTGAGGATAATCCAGAGGCTACGGTGACGGTGAGCCGATGACTCCCGCACCCCACAAGGAGAACAAGGCCGCCTTATGAGTTATTGCCGATTCGCCTGGGAGGGCAGCGACGTCTACGTGTACGGCTCGAATCGCGGGCTGGAATGTTGCGGCTGCCGATTCGACGAAGGGTTCATCGCGAAAGAACCTGAGGAGATGATCGCGCATCTCGCGCGGCATCGGCGTGCGGGTCACTACGTCCCACAGAAAGCGATCGAGCGGCTGTGGGTCGAGATCCCAGGCGCGCAACGTCCGTCGGATGGCGAGCCGCCGACGATGACGCACGCGAGCATCGAGGCAGAGATCTGGCGATTGCAGCGCGCGTTGAAAGACACCGAGACGCGGATGAACGTCGAAGAGTCGGCACCCCACAAGGAGAACATCGGCTAAGAAGTATTCGACATTTTTACACCTGAGGCGCATACTGCTCGCACCTTTCCAAATGCGAGCCGCCGTCTTCGCGGTCTTCCTCGTCGCCGTGTGCGTCTCTCAGGCTGACGCACAACGGTTGGCGTGGGATTTCTGGCCTAATGAGACGGCGAGCTCGATGCTCACTGACCATCAGTATTTGCTGTCGATTGATAACGGCCCGTTCACGACGTCGGTCGCGATCACGTGTGACGACGCGACGCGGACGTGTGCCACGGTGATGTTGCCTGGCACGGCTGGCACCTCCCACACCGTCGACATCATCGCATTCTGGACGGCGCTCGCTGCATGGAGTTCTCCAGTCGGCGCCTTGCCCTACACGATTCCAGGCACACCGCCACCTCCGCCCATGCAGGCGCCGTATTTGGGGGCGCCGCTCGCCATTCCTGGGATCATCGAGGCTGAACACTACGACACCGGCGGATCGGGCGTCGCGTATCTCGACTCCGACCCGGGCAACAACGGCGGCGCGTCCCGCACCGATGATGTCGATCTCCAGACGTCCTCGGAATCCGGGGCGAATGTCGGCTGGATTTTGGCCGGGGAGTGGCTGGAATACACCGTCGTGGTGGCGCAGACCGGCACGTATACCCTGAATGCTCGAGTGGCCAGTCTTGGCCAGGGTGGTGTGTTCCATCTCGACATGGATGGCGCGGACATTACGGGCGCGATGACGATTCCAGATACCGGCGGGTGGCAAAACTGGACGACGCTGACGAAAGCCGTCTCGCTGGTCCAAGGGCCACACGTGCTGCGTGTGTCGTTTGACGCGCCGACCGGGCCGTCACTGGGGAACCTGAACTTCCTCACCTTTGCGACCGTGGCGCCATGCACGTTCAGCCTGGTGCCCACGAGTCAGGCGGTCAATGCGATTGGCGGGTCGAGTAGCGTGGCCGTGTCCGCGTCGGTCAGCACGTGCGCGTGGACGGCGATCAGCAACGTCTCATGGATCGCCGTCGTGTCTGGGGCTAGCGGTATCGGGAACGGCGTGAGCGGGTATCTGGTGGCGGCCAACACTGGCGCGCAGCGGTCAGGGACCCTCACGATCGGTGGGCAGACGTTTACGGTGGATCAAGCCGCGTATGTGCCGCCGCCTCAGCCGCCGTCAGGCTGTCTCTACGACGGAATGCTATATCCGACCGGATACATTCTCGGGCCGATCAGCATGCCGAATAACGTGTCGGATGCGTGGCTGCAAGCGCGTTTGAACGACGGATGGACGCTGTTCAGCCGGCGCCGGTCTCGAGGCACCACGACGTTTCGCATCAAGTGCGGGCCGTAAATGCGTGGTGCCTCAAAGAAGTGGACTGAGGCTCGGCTGGCTGAGGTCGCGGGCGTCCTCCGTCGGTGTGGCGGGAACAAGTCACGAGCGGCCCAGGAGCTCGGGATCAGCCGATCCGGGGTGCACGAGCTGGTCAACCGATTCCGATTGGATTGCGACCCGATCCAGCCATTGCCGCGGGTGCGTTATGGCGTGCAGATCCTCAGTCCGTTGGGCGGCTTCACAGTGGGGATGTTCCCGATGGAGTCCGTTGATCTACGCCGGCTTGAGCTGAATGTGAGGGCGGGGATTTGGCGGGTAGCGATGATCCAAGAACCTGTGCCAGTCGAGCGCGAAGACATCCAAGAACCTGTGCTGGCCTTTGCGCGCTCGGCGTAAATGGATTCGTACAAGAACTTCGCGTATTCAACGGTGGCCACGCCGCCGTCTCCGGCGACGTCTGGGCTGTCGCTGACGGTCCAGTCCGGCCACGGGACACGATTCCCAGCCACTCCCTTTAATGCTGTCGTCTGCGAAGCGAACGCGCTTCCGGTCCCCACTAATTCCGAGATCGTCCGTGTCACGGCCATTGTCGGCGACGTCTTTACAATCACCCGACAGACGGAGTCATCGAACTCTCGATCGGTCGTGGCTGGCGATCAGATCTACGCCGGCATCACGAAGAAGACTCTTGACGATCTGCTGTCTGGCGCCACAGGGCCAACGGGTGCCAACGGCCCAACAGGGCCGACGGGGTTAACGGGTAGCGCAGGTTCAACGGGGCCGACTGGAGTCACCGGAGCGTCAGGGCCAACCGGCCCATCTGGGCCAACTGGGACTGGCCCTACCGGGCCAACTGGGCTGACTGGCACTCAAGGCACGACGGGGACCGCAGGAGCTGCTGGCTCGACTGGACCGACCGGGCTGACTGGTACCGGCCAGACAGGGCCTACGGGCCCAACGGGTGCCCAAGGCGCCCAAGGCACGACAGGTGTCACAGGCAGCGCCGGGTCGACTGGGCCGACCGGGCCGAGTGGCGCCACTGGAACCGGACAGACCGGCGCGACGGGTGCGACTGGTCCGAGCGGGCCACAGGGCGATAAGGGCGGCCTACGGTTCGACTTCAGCACCACGACGACCGACGCGGACCCAGGGCAAGGGATCTTCCGCTACAACAACGCGACGATCGCCAGTGTTACGCAGATCTACATCGATAACCTGGAGGTGAATGGGCAGGACGTCTCGAGCCACATCGATCAATGGGACGACGTGCCGACGTCGCCGCGAGGGTATCTCTACATCAAGAGCAACCTGAACGGGGACATCACCGTCAACATCTGGCAGATCACCGGCGCGGTTGTCGACGGGACTGGTTACCGGAAAGTCCCTGTCAGCTTCGTCAGTGGCGCACTCCCGAGCAATGTGGAAGCGTGCGTCCTCGAGTTCAATCGCACGGGTGATCAGGGCACGACCGGATTAACTGGCGCGACAGGTCCCACGGGCCTCACGGGCGGCGGCGGTGTCACTGGCACGACCGGCCCAACGGGTCCGACCGGGCCTTCTGGGGCAACAGGCACCGGCGTCACAGGATCAGCAGGGCCGACCGGCCCTACTGGTGTGACTGGTCTGACGGGGCCGACAGGGCTCACTGGGACGCAAGGCGACAAGGGCGGGCTGCGTTACACCTTCAGCACCACGACTACGGATGCCGATCCGGGTCAAGGCGTCGTCCGCTACAACAACGCCACGATCGGCAGCGTGACGCTGCTGTTCATGGACAACTTGGAGGTGAATGGCGCGGACGTCTCAAGCTATCTCGATCAGTTCGACGACTCAACATCGACAACCAAGGGCTACGTCATCTTCAAGAGCAACGTCAACGGGACGGTTACGGTCAATGTCTGGCGTGTGACGGGCACTGTCGTCGACGGGACGGGGTATCGGAAGGTCCCGGTGGCGTTTGTCAGCGGGTCGTTACCGTCGAATGCGGATCCGCTCGTGATGGAGTTCATCCGCAACGGCGATCTCGGCACGACAGGAGCGACTGGTTCGACCGGGCTGACTGGGTCGGCAGGGTCCACGGGTCCCACGGGTCCGACCGGCACCGGGCCGACTGGCCCGACAGGGCCTACAGGGGCTACTGGTTCCGCAGGCTCGAGCGGGCCAACGGGGCCAGTCGGCGGCATCCCTTACGAGTTCGACGGCTCCACGGCATCGTCCGATCCTGGCACCGGCCGACTGCGATTCAATACATCCGGCCCCGGCATGACGAGCATCACGCGGATGTTCATCAGCGAGATGGACCGCAATGGTGGCGGGCAAACCGGATGGTTAGCCTTGTGGGACAACTCGAACAGCGTCAACGGCAAAGGCTTCTTGGATGCGCGATCAGAGAACAATGGGCCAACCGGATTCGGCATCAGGGTCCAGAGCTTAGTTGGCGATCACACGGGATGGAGCTCCTGGAACGTCCAAGCGGCCAACGGCCAAGGCACACTGCCGCTGTCTGGGCAAATCCTTCGCACGGAGTTTGCCTTCACCGGCAATGACGGCACGACTGGCCTTACTGGCCTGACCGGTCTGACTGGGGCTACTGGCCCGTCAGGCCCGACTGGGCCGACAGGC
>Ga0075418_10010483_pt1 | contig 10377 bp, 6 predicted proteins | sample SoiMetdeltSBSDD2_FD_81776 | JGI IMG/M metagenome (GOLD analysis project Ga0075418, IMG submission 81776) | Bulk soil microbial communities from a Populus tree surrounding site in Tennessee, USA - Soil MetaG P. deltoides SBSDD2 | ecosystem: Environmental > Terrestrial > Soil > Tree plantation...
CTCTACCAGCCCGACGAGTCGCTCGGCGCAGCGCCGGAGGGACGCATCTGGCGCGCGACCTCGCCCTGTTTCACGGGCGACGCGCTCCCGAGTCAGAGCTGGAGCGTCGGCGGCGGCTACGCGCTCGGCGATCCCGGAATCCTCATCGCCACCGCGTACTCCGACGCGTCGTGCACGACCGTCGGCGCCGGATCCTCGGAGTTCTCGAGCACGTTCGCGATGTCGGGAAACAAGACCTGGCTCGGCGGAAACTTCAGCGATCCCGCGAATTGGAGCGATAACACGCTGCCGGTCGCGGGCGAAAACTTCGTCGTCAAAGGCGGCATGGTCGACGTGAATACGGGAATCGAATACGGCGACGTGATTCTCGGCAGTCTCTACAACGGCGCAGCGATCTTCTTCAACGCCGGATCTTCGCTCCACGTGAACGACCTCACCTCGCCGAACGCTGGAAGCTCGATTCAAATGGCCGGCGGCGGCACGCTGCGCGTCGACGGGACCCTCGGCGTCATCGTCAACGGCGGCACCGGCACCGTGGAATTCGGCGGCACGTCGCAGACACTCCCGCCGTACGTGTACAACAACGTCACGATTCTCGGCAGCGTCACGAACGCGACCGGCACCGCGATCGTGAACGGCGCGTTCAACGTGCTTTCCCCGGGAACGTTCGCGCCATCGGGCGGAACGGTCGAGATGCACAGCGGATCGATCGGCGGCAGCGGAGCGATCACGTTCCACACGCTCACCGTTCCCGTCGGCTACAGCACGACCGCGAGCGTCGGCTTCGACGTCGACACCGCGATGACGATCGACGGCGCGTTCACACCGACCGGCAACATCGTGATCGGTGGATCGGGCTCGCTGACGGGGAGCGGAACCGTGAAGGTCAGCGCCAACTTCTCACCGGGTTTCGGCAACCAATACGCTCTCAACAAACCGGCGAGCAGTCTGACCGTAGATTTCGTCACGGGCTCGCAATGGATCGATGGACGAACGTATGCAGGGCTCGCGCTGACGAATCCATCCGGCGCGACGCTCGCCGGCGCCGTCACCGTGACCGGAACACTCGCGTTGAACGCGGGCAAGCTCACGACAGCCGGACAATCGTTCAGCCTGACCAACGGTGCACCATCGGCGGTCACCGCGATCACGGGATGGATCGACGGTGCGCTCGTGCGCCAGATCGGGACGGGCACCGGCGCGTATCTCTTCCCGATCGGCACAGCGTCCGCCGCCGCACCCGCCACCGTTACGCTTCACGACGTCACCTCGCCGGGAACCGCGCAGATGTGGGCGACGCAGGGAGAGCATGCGTCCATCGCCACGTCGGGACTGAGCTCGACTCGGGATGCGAATGTGTATTGGGCGCTCGAGATCGTGTCGGCCCAGTTCGCGACCTTCGACGTCGCGCTGACGTTCGGATCGAACATCGACGCCGGTGCAAGTCCAACCGCATTCGCGCTGCGCCGCTACGACGGATCATGGTTCGACGCCGCAGGCGTACCATCCTCGACGTCGATCAGCGCAACAGGACTGACCGGAACGGGCCAGTTCGTCGCCGGCAATCAGCTCATCGATCACTACGTCGTCACCGCGGACACGACGCAATACGCAACCGCTCCGTTCACGACGACCGTCGCCGCGCAGGATCTTCTGAACATCACCGCCAACGACAGCTCGACCGTCGTCACGATGTCGAGCAGCACGGGCAACGTACTGTTCGACAGCAACGGCCCGCTTACCAACGGCGTGCGCACCATCACGACGACCGACAACGTCGTCGAGACTGTGACCCTCACCGCAACCGACGCAAACGGCAAGACCGGCACGTCGAGCGCGATCACCATCCACCCGTTCAATCCGCCAACGAATCTCCTCGCGACAGCATCATCGACGACGCAGGTCGCGCTCTCGTGGACGGCAACCGCGGGCGCGACGAGCTACGAGATCTGGCGCAACAACGCGCTGCTGACCACCGTCGCCGCGACCTCTTACGACGACACTGCGGTCTCGCCTAACACGTCGTACGTCTACAAAGTGAAAGGCGTTCGCAACGGCGCAACGACCGGTTTCAGCAACGTCGACGCCACGACGACCATCGTCTTCAGCGACCCGGTGCTCAACAACACCGTGAAAGTGAAAGCCGTGCATCTCACCCAGCTCCGCACCGCGGTCAACGCCATGCGCGCGGCCGCGGGATTGTCCGCGGCGACCTTCACCGATCCGACCATCACCGCGCAAAGCACGATCGTGAAAGCCGTGCACATCACCCAACTGCGCACCGCGTTAGATCAAGCGCGCACGGCACTGGGATTGCCCGCGCTCACGTACACGAACCCGCTCACGATCATCAAAGCCGCCCACTTCCTCGAGCTCCGGGCGGGCGTCCTATAGGTCCTATAGGTCCTATAGGTCCTATTCGTCCTATGACACGATCGTCGTCCCGTCCTTCCCCTCCAGCGCTTCGCGAAGAACATCCACATCGGTGATCAGCACCGGCTTCTGCGTCGCGCGCACGAACTGAATCGCCGCATCGATCTTCGGTCCCATCGACCCCGCCGGAAACTGCCCCTCCGCCATGTGTTTCTCCGCCTCGGCGATGGTCATGCGATCGACGAACGTCTGCGTCGGTTTGCCGAAGTCGATCGCGACTCTCGGTACGCCGGTGAGGATGATGAACAGATCCACATCGAGCTTCGCGGCCACGAGCGCGGACGCGTAGTCCTTGTCGATCACCGCTTCGATGCCGCGCCATTGGCCGTCGCGACCCTTCACGACCGGCACGCCGCCGCCTCCCGCGGCGATGACCACGCTCGCGCTGTCGAGCATGCGCGCGATGGTGTTGATGTTGAGGATGCGCAGCGGACGCGGCGACGGCACGACGTGACGCCATCCGCGCCCTGCGTCTTCGCGCATCGTCCATCCGAGGTCGCGCTCGAGCGCCTCGGCGCGATAGCGCGTGAAGAACGGGCCGATCGGTTTCGTCGGCCGCTTGAACGCCGGATCGTTCACATCGACTTCGACCTCGGTGAGGATCGTCGCGACTTCACCGCCGATTCCAATCGATTCGAGGCGATTGCGAATCGCCTGCTGCAGCACGAATCCGATCGATCCTTCCGTCTGCGCGACGCACACGTCGAGCGACTGCGGCGGGATCTTCGTCGATGCCTCTTCGTTCTGAATCAGGATGTTCCCGACCTGCGGACCGTTGCCGTGCACGACGATCAGCTTGTAGCCGTGACGCACGATCTCCGCGAGCCAGCGCGCGGCCTGTTTCGCGCGCGCGATCTGCTCTTCCTGCGTGCCGCGATCTTCGGGACGAAGCAGCGCGTTTCCACCAAACGCAACGACCGCCAGCATCACAGGTCCTCTCGCTCGAGCGGCATGGTCATGCAACGCGGACCGCCGCGTGCGCGAGAGAGCTCGTTGCCCGCGATCTGCAGCGCGTACTTCTTGTTCGTCCAGGTCTCGAGCTCCGTGCGGCCGAGGAGGAGATCGTCTTCGTACACGATGTGATAGCCGTGTCGCGCGAGCGCTTCCGCCGTGCGCACGTTGCGCTCGTACAACAGGATGATTCCCGGCGCGAGCGCGAACGCATTCGCGCCGTCGGTCCACTGCTCGCGCTGCTGATCGAGCGGATTCTTTCCGCCGCAATAGATCGGCTCGAGATCGAATCGTTTCTTCTTCAGCGCGCCAAGGAGCGACTTCTGTTCGGAGTACGCGAGCGCGCCCTTCTTCGTGAGATCGACCGAGGTCACCTTTGCCGCCTGGCTTCCGCTCGGCAGAATGACCGGCGGATAGATCAGGCATTCGTTGCGATTGATGAACGTGAAGATCGTGTCGAGATGCATGAACGAGCGCTGGCGCGGGATCTCGACGATGATCACGCTCCTCACGCCCGCGCGCGATTCCTTCAGCGATCGCATGAGCGCTTCGACGCCGCTCTTGTTCGTTCGCTCCGTCACGCCGACCAGCAACAGATCGCGGCGCGGCACGAGCACATCGCCGCCCTCGAGCGTCGGCCGGTTGCGCGACGTCGGATGCTCGTTCGCCATGAAGTCGACCCAGAACGGCTCGGCGCGTTTGAGTCGCGGGTGATATTCGAAGACGTATTTCGACAGGAGCGCCTCGCGGCGGCGCGCCTGCGTGGCCATCGACGAGACGACGACGCGATCGCCGACGACGATCTGCGGATCGCGCATGAAGAAGAGATTCGGAATCGGGACGAGATCGAACTGCGGCAGTTCGCCGGAGACGGTCTCGCGCACGATGCCGGCGATCAGCGTCTCCGCGAGTCTGGCCGGCTTCTCTTCGAGCAGCGATGCCACGAGCTTGCGCCCGAGGCGATTGCGCTTCGCGAGATCGCGGACGATGTACGTCTTGACCTCTTCGTCTTCGAAGACTTCCTCGAGCAGATCCTGCAGATCGACGACGTCATCGGCGACGAAGCGGATCAGTTGCTGAAAGCGGCGATGCTCCTCGCGCGCGACCTGGCCGTAAAGGATGTCGTCGAAGAGGAGCTGGTTCATCATCGGCGGGATCATCAGATCGATCTCCCGCCCGGGGAGGTGGACCAGCACGCTCTTGAGGCGGCCGATCTCACTCGTCACATGGAGTCGCATGTGGGCGGGATTCTACAAAACCGCGTAAGATTCCCATCGGTCCGATGCGCAAATCCCTGGTCGCGCTGTTCTTCGTGCTCGCTCCGGGTGTGTTCGCGGCTTCGCCGCGCATCACCTTCGAGCGCATCGTCCCCGCCCCGCATGACCTCGGCGACGCCGAGGAGATCGCCATCGTCGAGGCCCCCGCGGACAACAGGAAAATCGAGACCTTCATCGAGCACTTCGCGCATCAGGCGAACCGCTCCGGATTGCTGCGCGTGCGCGACTCGCGCCGGACGACCGGACCTGCGGACATCTATCTCGACGTCAAATCCTTCACTTGCACGACCACGCAGCGCGAAGGCGAAGGAAGCACGCGCGATGTCGATCGCAATCGCGTGACGCGCCGCCAGGTGTGGATCGATGCGGTGTGCGCTGCGCGCATCGACGTGCTCTCGCCCGCGATGAAGCGCTTGTCCTCGTTTCAAGCGAAAGGCGAGGGAACGTCGCCGCGATCGGAAGCCGTGACGGACGATGAGCGCGAGACCGCGCTCGATCAAGCGGCGCGGTATGCCGCGGTCGATGCCGCGGAGCGCATCACCCCGCGGCGCGTGCGGGAGTGGATTCTGCTCGATGAGACAGCGCCCGCGTTCGTGGAAGGGATGGCGATGATCGAGTCGGAGCGCATCGTCGAGGCGCGCGCGTTCTGGGAAACGAAGCTGAAGAAGGATCCGCGCTCCGCCTCGCTGCACTTCAACCTCGGCGCCGTCTGCGAGGCCCTCGGCGACCGGCGCGCCGCCGAACAGCACTACGTTGCAGCGCGGAAACTCGCGCCTTCCCAGACGCGATACGACGACCAGTTTCGCGTATTCATGCGGCGCGTCGCGCCGCGTCGCTAATCGATTGTCATCCCGAAGCGTAGCGAGGGACCTGGGCGGGTGGGAGGCACGATACGCGCGCCACCGCCCGCCCAGGTCCCTCGCTACGCTTCGGGATGACAAGGGGGCGTTCCAGTGTTTCCACCCCGCGCATGACAGCAGCCATTGAACTTACCGACGAGCTGGGCCGGGAGGTCGCCCGGCGGCGGACCTTCGCGATCATCTCGCATCCCGACGCCGGAAAGACGACCCTCACCGAAAAGCTCCTCCTCTACGGCGGTGCCATCGAGGAGGCGGGATCGGTGCGCGCGCGAAAGGCACAGCGGCACACGACGTCGGACTGGATGGCGATCGAGCAGAGCCGCGGCATCTCGATCACCTCGACCGTTCTGCAGTTCGAGTACGAAGGCTCGGTTCTCAATCTTCTCGACACGCCGGGCCACCAGGACTTCAGCGAAGACACGTATCGCACGCTCGCCGCGACCGACAGCGCGGTGATGGTGCTCGACGGCGCGAAGGGCATCGAGCCGCAGACGCGAAAGCTCTTCGAAGTCTGCCGCATGCGGCACATCCCGATCCTCTGCTTCGTGAACAAGCTCGATCAGCCGGCGAAAGAACCATTCGACCTTCTCAGCGAGATCGAGCGCGAGCTCAAGGTCACGGCGATTCCGATGAACTGGCCGATCGGCGACGGTCCGACGTTCCAGGGCGTGTTCGATCTGCGACACAAACAGGTGCTGCGCTTCGAGCGCACCAAACACGGCGCGTCGGTCGCGCCGATGACGGTGAGCGGTCTCGATGATCCGAATCTCGCCGACGCGATCGGTCCCACCGCGTGGCAGGACCTGCGCGATGCCGCGGAGCTCCTCGAAGGCGCCGGCTCCGCATTCGATCGCCGGCAGTTCGAGTACGGACGCGTGATCCCGGTTTTCTTCGGCAGCGCCGTGAACAACTTCGGCGTCGAGCCGTTTCTGCGCGCGGTCATCGAGCTCGCGCCACCGCCTTCGCCGCGACATGCGAAGAAGAACGGCGAGGATTTCGAGCTCGAGCCGGTCTCGGAGACGTTCACCGGATTCGTGTTCAAGATCCAGGCGAACATGGACAAGCGCCATCGCGATCGCCTCGCGTTCATGCGCATCACCTCCGGCGTGTTCGAGAGGGACATGGCCGTGAAGCACGCGCGCCTCGGCCGCGAGGTGCGCATGACCCGTCCGCATCGCCTCTTCGCACGCGAGCGCGAGACCATCGATCGCGCGTTTCCGGGCGATGTCATCGGCTTCGTGAATCCGGGACTCTTTCAAATCGGCGACGCCGTCTCATCGGGCGAGACGATGGAGTTCGATCGCATCCCGCGATTCGCGCCGGAGCATTTCGCAACGCTGCGCGCGAAACAGGTCACGCGGCAGAAGCAGTTTCAGAAAGGACTGGAACAGCTCGAAGAAGAAGGCGCGATGCAGGTCTTCGTGGTGCACGATGGTCTTCGCAGCGAGCCGATTCTCGCCGTCGTCGGCGAGCTGCAGTTCGACGTCTTGCAATCGCGTCTCGAGACCGAATACGGCGTCGAGACGTCGATGACGAGCCTTCCGTACAAGATCGCGCGCTGGGTCGACCGCGACGTCGACGACGTCGCGAAGATGACGCTGCCGTCGCGCAGCCGCGTCGCCACCGATCGCAACGGACACGCCGTCGTCCTCTTCAGCTCCGATTGGGAGCTCGACCTGGCGCAGAAAGAAAATCCGGGCCTGGAGTTCAAGTCGGCGTCGTAGAATCTCTCTATGCCCAAACTACTGACAATGTTGGCACTTATGGCTATCCCTACGTCCGTCTTTGCGCAGTCTGCGGAGACGATGCAGAAAGCGCTCGACGCCGAGGCGAAGAGGCTCGAGGCCTGGGGCAGCGACCCCGCGGTCGTCGCCGCGGTGAAGGCGCAGAACGCGAAACGCACGCCGCTCACGCAGATCCAGAAGACGGACGAACAGTGGACTGCGGGTAAGGCCGAGGCTCTCGTCAATCAGATCACGACCGGCGCGTGTGCGGACCGGCTGCGCGAGCTCGTGAGCGCGAACGCCGCCTATGCGGAAACGTTCGTGATGGACGATCAGGGCGCGCTCGTCTGCGCCACGGTGAAGACGTCGGATTACTGGCAGGGCGACGAAGCGAAATGGCAGCGCGCATTCGACGGCGGAAAAGGGGCGGTGTTCATCGATCGCCCGAAGTTCGACGACAGTGCGTCCGCGCGCCTCGCGCAGATCTCCGTGCCGGTGATGGACAAGGGCGTGGCAATCGGCGCGATCACGATCGGCGTGACGCTGCGTTAACCCCGCATCTCCTCCGCATCCACTCCGCGCGACGCGCACCATTCGCGATAGGCAATCGGCGAGATCTCGCTCGGCTTGATCTCGCTGCGGCCGCCCCAGAACACATTCGTGTACGAGACGGGGATGCCCACCTTCTCGAGATGCTCGTCGATCGCGCGCTTGTGCGCGAGCACGGCGTCGCGCTCCGTTCCGTGCGCGACGGCCATGATGTTCACGTTGCGGAACTCCGGTCCGCCCTCGCGCCAGTAGCAGTGCGTGAGGATGTGGAAGCGGCCAACTTCGCGTCCCGCCTCGATCTCACGTCCCGCCGGAACCGCCCAGTGGAACAGCGCATTGAAGCGCGTCACGCGCTCGCCGCCCTCGAGCGGCTTCACGTGCTCGAGAAACGTCGAGAAGCGTCCGATGACGCCGCGATGACTGAGATTCTCCGCGACCGCGTAGAACACTTCGTCGACCATCTCCGCTTCGTGCGCGCGGTTCTCCCAAAGATCGCGAGCGACTTCATCGGGGGTGAGCTCGCGCTTGAGCGCGGTCAGCACCTGCCACTCGAGATCGGTGAGCTCGACTTTCGCGGTGTCCTTCACCTCCGCCAGCTCCTCCGACTTGCTGCCAGGCTCCATTCCTTTCCGCCGAACATGGCCCACGCCTAACGCGAAGATGCGCTTCGCCGGCATGACCCGGAAATGCTCCGCGCCGGTGAGCTTCGCCAGAAATGCGCAATGCTTCTCGATCGAATATCCCTGCGGCACTTTGACCGTCGTCCAGAGGCGGTAGTTCGATCCCGGCGTCGCGGCATCGGTCGATCGAATGACGACGTGCCCCGAGAACGGATCTTCGCGGAACATGAAGTCGAAGGCGTCATCGAGCTTCTCATTCGGGAACTGCCACGCGACCAGCGCGCCTTCCGCGAGGTTCGTCGCCATGAGCGTCTGCCGCACGCGCCGGATCGTTCCCGCGCGCAGCATGGCCCGGATGCGCTCCATCACCAGCTCCGGATCGAGCCCCGATTTCGCCGCGATCTCGCCGAACGGGTCGCGCACGAATCCCTGAATCCGATCCTCGGACACCGCGAGGATCTGCGCGTTGATCGGATCGGTGTGGGTGGTGGGCGTGTCGGTGGCCGTGGTCATGGCGTGGGATGATAATGCTTCGCATGATCCTCGCGCTTCTCGCGGCCGCGGCGTTGGCGCAGCAACCCGACTTCGTGATGCAGGTCGGGCTGCCCGAATCCGTGCTGCCCGAGGCGAAATCGTTCTTCGATGTCGCCATGGCGAATCGCGGCAGCGGCGGCACGAACGTCAGCCTGCGCGTGGTGTTTTCGCCCGGAACGAAGGTGCTCGCGATCGACACCAGCAAAGCGCCGTTCTTCACGTGCAACGCCTTCGCGCAACGAGTCGTCATCTGTCGCGGAGAGAGTTTCGCGCCGCCGGACTGGCGTCCGCCGCGGATGCGCATTCGCTTCCAGGCACCTCCGCTCTACGGAGGCGGAATGCTCGCCGCGCGAGCGACGATGGCGTCGGCAGAACCGGATCTCGTGCCGGGCGACAACACCGTGTCGGCATCGGCGGTGATCGATCCGTTCTTCGGCGTCACCACGACGGCGGACGACGGACCGGGATCGCTGCGACAGGCGATTCTCGACGCGAATGCATTGTGCACGAGCCGGTGCACCGTCGGCTTCCGCATGCCGAGTCCTCTGCCCGATGCAGGATTCTTCACCGTGCAGCCGAAGTCGCCGCTGCCCGCGATCGAGTTTCGCGGCACGATTCACGGAGCGGCGCAGGCGAACTGGCTCGACATCGAAGGGACCACGCCACGCGTACGGCTCGACGGATCGCGGCTGGCAAGCGGCGACGGCCTGACCCTTCGCACGTCGGCCGGCGTCAATGGTCTCGCGATCGCGAACTTTCCCGGCGCCGGCATTCGCATCGATCCCGTTCCTGGCTCCAGGCCGATCGATACCTGGACGATGATCGACTACGTCGATCTCACCTCCAATGAACACGGTCTCGTCGATGAAGCGAAAGCGGACTCGCGGCTCTTCGTGCGCAACTCCGTGATCCGCCGCAACCGCCGCAGCGGAATCGTCGTGATGTCGCGCGCCGTCGACATCTTCAACAATGGCATCGAAGGAAACGGCGCGAGCGGAATCTACCTGCCGGGCGACGACGAAGGTCACTCGCGCATCGAGCGAAATGTGATCGTGAATCATCCCCACGCCGGTATCGCGCTGCAGCCGACGCGTCCTCGATCCGTGCTCATCACCGAAAATTTGATCCACGACAACACCGGCGGCGCCATCGATTACGGTCTCGACGGCCTAACACCGAACGGCAACGACGCGGAGCGCTTCCCGAATCATCCGACCGTCGAGGCGCGCTATCGCGAGGACTGGCGCGGCACGACGATCGACGTCCATCTCGACGATGTGCGCGCGCGCACGTCGTTCTTCTGGGGCAAGCCGCTGAAGTTCTTCGAGTCCAAGGCCGAGGTCGAGCTCTACGCGAGCCGCGATCCGAATCGCCAGCTCGAGCGCTTTCTCGGCCGCGTCGAGTTCTACGATCTCCTGTCCGAGCGTCC
>Ga0075418_10010486_pt1 | contig 10375 bp, 9 predicted proteins | sample SoiMetdeltSBSDD2_FD_81776 | JGI IMG/M metagenome (GOLD analysis project Ga0075418, IMG submission 81776) | Bulk soil microbial communities from a Populus tree surrounding site in Tennessee, USA - Soil MetaG P. deltoides SBSDD2 | ecosystem: Environmental > Terrestrial > Soil > Tree plantation...
ATCAGCGACAGGCCGTAACGCACATGCTGGGTATGCGCGGCGATCGTCGCTCCGCCGTTGGTTGAATGCGACGCGTCGGCGGCGGACAGCTTGTCGAGCGATCGCAGCATGCCGCTGTCGCCGGTGTTGAGCATGAACCCGCCGCGGCCGGAAGTAACGCCGTCAACGAGTTCCGAAAAGAGATGTGCCAGCGTGCGGGCCGAATCGTCAGTCCTCATCTTCATGCGGCCATCCTACAACTGGAGTACGATTGGGGGCCATGCGCACGCTGATCTCCGTGCTCTCCGTCATCGTGGTCCTTTGTTCCTCCGTGCGCTCGGGAGCGCAAGTGCGCACCGCGTACCCTGACAAGCGCGGTGTCGCGCTTGCGGAGTTCCCGCGGACGATTAAGCTCGCCGAGAACGTTTACGGCTACGAGGACATTCGCAATCCCGGCTTCACGACCGTCAGCATGTTCGTGGTTGGCAACGACGGCGTGTTGCTCGTTGACGGGCAGGGAAGTGTTGACGCCACGAAGAAGCTCGTCGATGCGATCGCGAAGGTGACACCCAAGCCGATCAAGTGGCACGTCGTTGGATCCGATCACGGCGATCACACCGCCGGCAATTCAGTGTTGCCGAAAGATCTCACCTACATCGTCACGCCGTTCTCGAAGGCGCAGATGAAACTCGACGTGCCGGCGATGATCGGCGACCGGCAAGTGATCGACATCGGCGGCATCGAGGTGCAGGCGCTCAATCTCGGCCGGGCGCACACCGGCGGCGACCTCGTCGTTTATTTGCCGAAGCAGAAGATCCTCTTCATGAGCGAGGTCTACCTGAATCGCGTGTTCCCGGCGATGCGGTCGGCCTATCCGACAGAGTGGCTGGGCGTCATCAACTGGGCGCTGCAGATGGATGTGGAGCGCTACGTGCCGGGCCACGGCTTCATCGAAGAGCCGAAGGCGTCACGCGAAGAGCTGATCGAATACCAGAAGGCGATGCGCGCGGTGATTGCGGAAGTGAATCGATTGCACAAGCTCGGATTGTCGGCGGACGATGCGGCGAAGCAGGCCGACTGGGGACCGTACAAGGAATGGTTCCTCGTCGAACAACAAGGCCCGATCGCCGTTCGAAAGATCTACGAAGAGATCGACGGCAAACTCAAGTAGATAGTTACTGATTGCCGATTGCTGATTGCTGATTGCTATGGCAGAACAGTCATTCAAGAACCATGCGCATCGTCCGATGCTCACCACGATCGCGTGGATATTCGCAATTCTGGCGCTGACGTTCGAGATCCAGACATCGTTCTTCGGCCGCGAACGGCGCGGCTGGGCGGTCCTGATGCTCACGCTCTCGGTGATCATGCTCGGCTGGATCAGCCGCGCCTACACCGTGCGACTGCAGGATCGAATCATCCTGCTCGAAATGAAGGTCCGCGCCGCCGAGCTGCTGCCGGCAGGCCAGGATGCGCAGATGGCAAAGCTGACCAAGCAGCAGATCATCGCCCTGCGTTTCGCGTCGGATGAAGAGCTCGGTGCGCTGCTCGATCGCGCGGTCCGCGAGAACATGGCGCCGAAAGATATCAAAGCGGCGATCAAGACCTGGCGGCCGGATCTCTATCGCACCTGACGGACAGCGTGACCCCCGAAGAACAACAGGAAGTGCGGCGGCTGATCGACGCGCACGAGCACACGCTGCAAATCTGCCGCGCCTGCGCCGAGACGACGCGCGACCTCGCGTGGGAGGTCAAGCGCGGCCACGTGCCCGCTCCGGAAGCGTTGTCGTCGACGATCGCCGAAGTCGAGCGCGTCCTCGAAGATCTCGGCAAGGTGGAAATCGCCATCGCTGAAATGAAGGCGGCGCTCTGGTGACCGACAACCGCCTTCGCGATGACGCTTCGGCGGGTCAGGCGCGAAGCGATGAGCGGCTGGCCGCGCTCGTCAACTTCAGCGCCGACGCGATCGTGCTCGTCAACGTCCAGGGTGTTATCGAGTGGGCGAACCCGTCGACCGCGGACGTGCTCGGATACACGGCTGACGATCTGGTCGGCCTGCACGTACAGAGCGTCGTCGAGCCCGAGGATCGCGCTGCGTGGCAGCAGCTGGTGAAGAAACTGTTCGACGATCCGTCGACGCCGCATCACGGCTCGTTCAGGTGTCGTCACAAGGACGGCAGCATTCGCTGGACCGAAGGCGTCGCCCGCAATCTGCTCAACGAGCCGCGTGTCGGCGGCATCGTCGTCTACTACCGCGACGTCACGGCACGAAAAGCCACCGAAGAGCAGTTGAAGGCGACCGAAGATCGCTACGGTCACCTGTTTTCTTCGGCGGCCGACATTATTTTCGAGGCCGACGCCGAGGGTTATTTTCGCTTCGTCAATCCGCAAACACTCAAGGTGTTCGAGTTCGAGCCGGACGAAGTGATCGGGCGTCGCTTTACGGAATTCATCCGTGCCGACTATCGCCCGCAGATCCTCCAGCATTACTACCGGCAGACGACCGAGCGGCGGCCGACGTCGTATATCGAGTTTCCGGCACTGACGAAATCAGGGCGCGAAGTGTGGCTGGGCCAGAACGCGTGGATCATCACCGATCCGGCGGGCAATCTCGTCGGCATGCAGGCGGTCGCCCGCGATATCACCGAGCGGCGCCGGTCCGAAGAGGCGTTGCGCGCGGCCGAAGCGAAATATCGCGCGCTCGTCGAGCAGTCGCTGATGGGCGTCTACATCATGCAGAGCGAGCGGCTGGTCTACGTCAATCCAAAGGCCGCCGACATGCTCGGCTATACGCAGCAGGAGCTGATCGATGCGCCGTCATCGTTCGAGTTCGTGCACGAGCAGGATCGCGCGATGGTGCGCGATCAGCTGGCGCGTCTCGATCCCGAACGGCTGCCGAGCGTGCACATGGCGGTACGCGGTGTCAGAAAGGATCGCGAGCTGATCCAGGTCGAAGCGTTCTGCTCGGTGACGGAATTCAACGGCCAGCGCGCGATCCTGGCGACCGTGCACGACATCAGCGATCGCGTGAAGCTCGAAGATCAGCTGCGCCAGGCGCAGAAGATGGAAGCGGTCGGCCGTCTCGCCGGCGGCATCGCCCATGACTTCAACAATCTGCTGACGGCCATTCGCGGCAACGCCGAGCTGATGTCGCACCGCGTCAAGAAAGATCCGGCGATGGCCGCGGAGGTCGATGAGATTCTCCACGCCGCCGATCGCGCCGCGTCGCTGACGCGGCAGCTGCTCGCGTTCAGCCGCAAGCAGGTGTTGCAGCCGGTGCGGCTCGATCTCAACGAGATCATCCAGGGCGTATCCCGAATGACCCGGCGCATCATCGGCACCGACGTGCAGTTGCGCCTCGAGCTCTCCGACCACATCTCGAAAGTGCTGGCCGATCCGGCGCAGGTGGAGCAGGTGCTCCTCAACCTGATCGTCAATGCGCGCGATGCGATGCCGACCGGCGGCACGATCACGGTGCAGACCGAGAACGTGACGCTCGATGCGCAGGCGCCGGAGATCGTGCAGGCCGGCATTGCGGCTGGCCAATTCGTCCTGCTGTCCGTGAGCGATGATGGCATCGGCATGGATCAATCGACGCAGGCGCGCATCTTCGAGCCGTTTTTCACGACCAAGGAAACCGGCCGCGGCACCGGCCTGGGTCTGTCCACCGTTTACGGCATCATCCGGCAGACCGGCGGCGCCATCACCGTCGAGAGCGAGCGCGGCCACGGCGCGAGCTTCAAGGTCTACCTGCCGGCAATCGCGGGAGAGTCGCAGTGATTCGCAAGCCGGTTGTGTTGATCACGGGAGCGGGCGGCGAGATCGGCCACGGGCTGATCGCGCATCTCGCCGAAGAGGGACGTCAGCCCGTCATTACGCTCGACGTCAACCCGCTCGAGCCCGCACTCGGAAAGATGGTGAAGCGCGAGTTCACCGGATCGATCATGGACAAGCCGCTCCTCGAGCGCGTGTTGTCCGAGTTCGAAGTCGAGACCGTGTACCACCTTGCGGCGCTGCTGTCGACGCGTTCGGAATTCACGCCGGTCAGCGCGCATCAAATCAACGTCGAAGGCACGCTCAACCTGCTCGAGTTCTCGCAGCACGAAGCGGAATCGCACGGCCGCCCCGTCACCTTTCTGTATCCATCTTCGATCGCCGCGTATGGCTTGCCGGATCTCGAAACGAAGAATCGCGCCGGCAAGGTGAAGGAAGACGACTACAACACGCCGTCGACGATGTATGGGGCGAACAAGTTGTATTGCGAGCAGCTTGGCCGCTACTACGCGAAGTTCTACAAGCAGCTCGCCGCGGAACCGCAATCGGGTCGAGTGGATTTTCGCGGTGTGAGATTCCCCGGCCTGATCTCGGCGTTGACCGTGCCCTCGGGTGGAACGTCGGATTACGCGCCGGAAATGATCCACGCCGCCGCGAAAGGCGAGCCGTACTCGTGCTTCGTGCGGCCGGATACGCGCATTCCGTTCATGGCGATGCCCGACGGCATCGATGCGTTGTTGAAACTGGCGCGCGCGCCGAAGGCGAAGCTGACACGGACGGCGTATAACCTCGCGGCGTTCAACCCTTCCGCGGAAGAGATTCGCAACGAGGTGATGCGCGCGTTCCCGGATGCGCACATCACGTGGGAGAACGACAAGAAACGCCAGGGCATTGTCGATTCGTGGCCGGCCGATGTGGACGATTCGGCCGCCAGGCGCGACTGGGGTTTCTCGCCGGCGTATGATTTCCAGCGCGCCTTCCGCGATTACCTGATCCCAACGATTGGAAAGCGATATGCCAAATGAATCGTTCCCGGTTCCCGGATCCCGGTTCCCGACGTTGGCGGCGGCGCTTGTCGCGGGTGTTCTTGTGAGCGCGCAAGCGCCTCCAGATCCGTATCGATCGGTCGCCGAACAATACGTGAAGCTCGTACTCGCGGTCGGGCAATTTGACGCTGATTACGTCGATGCCTATTACGGGCCGCCGGAGTGGCGCAAGGAAGTGGAGGGCGCCAGAACCTCGCTCTCGCTCATTGATTCGCAGGCGGCGGCGACGGAGAAGGCGCTGGCGGCGATCACGTTCAAGCCGGCGCCGCGCGATGCGGACATGTGGAGCCTGCGCCGCCAGTACCTGACGCGGCAGCTCGCGGCGATGCGATCGCGGATCGCGATGTTGCAGGGCAAGAAGCTGACGTTCGACGAGGAGTCGAAGGCGTTGTATGACGCCGTCGCGCCGACGATCGCCGAGGCCGAATTCCAGCGGACCTTGAACGAGCTGTCGGCGAGGCTGCCCGGCGCGGGATCGCTGATCGATCGCTACGATCGATTCAAGCAGGCCTTCATCATTCCGAAGAACCGCGTCGATCGCGTGTTTCAAGAAGCGATTCGCGGCTGCCGCGGCCGCATGCCGGGCCTCGGCCTGCCGACGGAAGAGCGCTTCAGGATCGAATACGTCACGAACAAGTCGTGGTCGGGTTACAACTGGTATCAAGGGAACTTCCAGAGCCTGATCCAGGTGAACACCGATCTGCCGATCTACATCGATCGCGCCGTCGATCTCGCGTGTCATGAAGGCTATCCGGGCCATCACGTCTACAACGCGCTGCTCGAACAGAACCTCGTCAAGGATCGCGGCTGGATCGAGTACACGGTGTATCCGCTGTTCTCGCCGCAATCGCTGATCGCCGAGGGCACGGCGAACTACGGGATCGAGGTCGCCTTCACGCCGGTCGATCGCCTGCGATTCGAAAGCGATGTGCTGTTCCCGCTTGCCGGGCTCGATGTCAAGCGCGTCGCCGAGTACTACGCGGTGCTGGCGCTCGTCGATCGGCTCTCGTACGCGGGCAATGAAGCGGCACGTCAATACATCGACGGCAAGATCGATCGCGTCGGCGCGATCGCGTGGCTCGAGAAGTACGCGATGTATACGACGCCGCGCGCCGAGCAGCGGCTGAAATTCATCGACCAGTACCGCAGCTACGTGATCAACTACAACCTCGGCAAGGATCTCGTGCGCGCCTACGTCGAAAAGAAGATGGGACGCGAGAAGACCGCGGCGCGGCGCTGGAAAGAGTTCGCGGCGCTGCTGTCGTCGCCGCGGCTGCCGTCGGGACTGAAGTGAGAATTCAACACGGAAGCATTACGGAGTTGCGCGAATCTCGCGGATGAACATGTTGCGGTATTCAACCGTCTCGCGCTCGCACTGAAGCCCGAACACCCCTTCACGCGGTAACACGTCTTCCGCCTTACTCAGCAGGAAGCCGTTGACCCATACCGTAATCCGTCCGCCCACGGCGTGGACTTCGTAGTCCACCCACTCCCTCGTCCAGTCGTTAATGGCGGCATAGGCCAGGTTGGCGGCGCGGTAATCAAACATCGTGTCTCCCTGGTCATTGGTCGCGCCGCGCATCAGAATTCCATTCCACGGCAGCATCTTGTCCTGCATCGCGCGAGTTTCGACTTGATTCCAACCACCCTGGCCCGGCGGATGACTGCGCAGGAAGAAGCCGCCGACCGAACCGTTTGTCTCGAAGCGCGCCTGATAGCGAACGACGAAGTCACCAAAGGATTTTTCCGTCCAGATGCTTCCGTTGCAGGTCTGGCCCGTTTGGGGGGCATTGTTCGCAGCACCGGACGGGCGTCCGTGCACGACAAGCGCCCCGTCGCGGATCTCGTATCCCTGCGTGCCGGGATTCTCTGTCTTCCACCCCGCGAGCGTCTTGCCGTCGAAGATTGGCACAAACCCTTCAGAGCTGCGGCCCGCGACCAAGCCATTCACGCCTTCATTGATCTCTATGCTCCGGAACTCGATCCCGCCAGTTTCTGCCTGCAGCCCGATGAAACCGCGCGCATTGCCGCCGGCTGAGGCGGTACCCAAGTAATTGCCGTTCAGTGTCACGTGAATCGCATCGCCTACCGCCTGAACCTCCATCGTCTGCCACTCGCCGGTTTTGGCGTACGACTTCAGGGCTGTGCGGGTGTCAAACGACGTCGGGCCACCTGGATTACCGTGACGGAGCACGGCTCCGCCCCAACGCGCATCACCAGGAATCGCCGGGCGGCCGCCCTGACGATTGGCGAGCTGAACTTCAAGACTGTTGTCGGGCCAACCCGACTGGTAAGTCGACGTTCCCGGCGTGCGCAGGAAGACGCCACTGACACCGACTCTCCCCGTGCCGGGATCGTCGGTCAGATAGCGAAACGCCAGACGCAGTGTGAAATCGCCGTACTGGCGGCTCGTGCGGATCCAACCACCCTCGCCTTGAACGCGCAGCATCCCGCTCTGCACCGAGAAATTCCTGACGTATTGAGCGCTGTCCACCACCCAGTTGTTCAGGCTCTTGCCATCGAACAGCGGGACGAATCCCGCGCCCGGCGATGTCTGGGTCCAGGTCGTCACGCCAAGCAACGCTACGCCAACGCATCGAGTAAGGGTCTTCATCATTCTCTGCTCACATTCACATGGCGCGTAATCGACGCAATGGCCAGCAACACGATGAACATGAACGCCGCCCACGTGAAGAAATAACCGGGCAGGCCGCCGCGGTCGATCGCGATGGAGCCGGCATAGGCTGCGAGCACATTTCCGATTCGACCGATCGCGACCGACGTTCCAACACCCGTACTGCGCATCTCCGCCGGAAACACATGCGCCGCGAGCGCATACATCGTCGTCTGGACGCCGTTCACACACGCGCCCGCGAGCAGGATCACGATCAGGAACGGCGTCACGCGTGACGCATCGAGCGGCATCAGGCCGAGCGCGACGCCGCAGGCGACCGCCGCCCCGGCCATCGAGACCATCGCGACCCGTGAGCCGACTCGCTGTATGACGACCGCGCCGAGGATCGCGGCGACGACACCGCCGTAATTCCACATCGCGAGCGCGCGGCTCGCCGTCGGCTGCGAGAATCCGACGTCGCTGCCGGTCAGCAGGGCCGGCAACAACAGGACCACGACGTAGTACGTCATCAACCCGAAGAAGTACGCGATGCAGATCGCGATCGTGTCGCGGGCTCGTCCTTTTGCGAGCAATCGCGCAAAGCCGCCCGCCACCGTGTGACTTGCGGCATGCGAGCTGAACGCCGCGTTGTCGGCAACCGTATGGCCGGCGCGCCGCAGCACGCGTATCAGCTCGGGCCACCGCTCTCGACGCCGCGCCAGGACGATCGGCGATTCCGGCAGCAGCCACCACAAGACTGCTGCGACCGCGACAGCAATCAATCCACCGGCCGCAAACAATACGCGCCATCCCTGCGAGGGGATCACCCGAGCCGCGATCTCACCAGCAAGCGCACCGCCAAGCGGGATGGAGACGATCGTCAGCGTCACGGCGAGCGGGCGACTGCGAGCCGGCACGTACTCGGAGGCGAGCGTCGCCGCATTGGGCATCGCGCCGCCGAGTCCGAGGCCGGCGAGAAACCTCAGGATGGCCAGCGCCGTGATCGAATCGATCAGCGCGAGCGCGGCAGTAAAGGCGCCGAACGCGAGCACGCTTGCGAGCAGGGCAGGGCGACGTCCCCAGCGGTCACCGAGCCAGCCTCCTAACAGTCCGCCCAGCATCATGCCGAAGGGGCCGACCGCAAGCGCGTTCGTGAACTCGCTGCGCGGCAGGTTCCACTCCTTGATCAGCGTCGGCACCGCGTTTGGCAGCAGCTGGTTGTCGACGCCGTCCAGGACGATGGTCAGCGCCGTCGCAAAGATGAGGAATTTCTGGTACCCGGTCCACGGGCCGTGATCCAGGAGACGTGCGGGATCAATGGCGTCGGCTGCACTGTTCGGGGCGGTCCCATCAGTCATTCGGCACGTCGGGACGCATTGTGCCAGAAACCGTGTATCGCACACAATGTGCGATTATCGGCTATAGTAGGGCCGTGCCGGTGGCGACCAAATCGCGCAAGAAATCGTCCAGGACTGCTGATCCGGATTTCATGCAGTCATTGGCACGCGGACTCGACGTGGTCGGCGCATTTCAACATGCGCGGCCAAGCCTGACGGTCGCGGAGGTCGCCGGACTGGCGAACATCTCGCGCGCGGCCGCGCGCCGTTGTCTGCACACGCTGTCGGTGCTCGGCTATGCCCGGGCGAACGAGGGATCGTACCGGCTGACGCCGAAGGCGCTGTCGCTGGGCTATGCCTATCTCTCGGCAAGTCCGATCGCCCGCGTCGCGCAGCCCGTGCTCGAGGAAGTCTCAGCACGTCTTCATGAATCATCGTCGATGACGGTGCTCGACGGCGATGAGATCGTCTATGTCGCTCGCGCCGCCACTCAACGCATCATCTCCGTCGGCCTGTCGGTCGGCAGCCGGTTGCCGGCGTACTGCACCTCGATGGGCCGCGTCCTGCTGGCATTCTCGAGCGTGCCCGAGATCGACGCGTTTCTCGATCGCGTTCCGCTGACGCGTCAAACGCCACACACGATCGTTGAAGCCGCGCTCTTGCGGCGCGAACTTCAACGCGTCCGCGCCGAAGGGTACTCGCTCGTCGATCAGGAGCTCGAACTCGGCTTGCGTTCGATTGCCGTGCCGGTGCGCCAATCCGACGGCAGGGCCGTGGCCGCGATCAACGTTGGCGCGCAGGCCGCGCGCGTTGATCTTGCGACGATGACGCAGGCCTATCTGCCGACGCTGCGTGAGGCGGCGGAACAGATCGCCCTCGGTATCGCACGGTAATTCCGTCTGCGCGGTAATCGCACAACAAATCCGTTAATCGCTTTGACATTCCGCGCAAAAGGCGATAGTTTCCCCTCGCGGAACTTGGCTACTTGTCCATACAACTGGACGGGGTGTCAGAAGACACATTCGCCAAGTGGGGAGTACACAGTGGCCCGACGTTTTGTCTTGTACGTGGCGCTCCTGCTCGGTCTGTCTGCCAACGCCTCTGCTCAAGGCGTCGCGGCCGCGCAGTTGTCAGGGACGGTGGTGGATCAGTCCGGCGCGGCACTGCCGGGAGTGGAAGTCACCGTCATACACACAGGAACCGGGGCCTCCCGATTCCAGATTACCAACGAACAGGGAGCTTACGCATTTACGAACCTGCCGATCGGTCCGTACAAGCTGACGGCGCAGTTGTCGGGCTTCACCACGTTCGAACAGACAGGCATCGTGCTGAACGTCGGCGATGCGCGGTCCGCGAACGTGTCGATGTCGCTCGGCACCGTGGCTGAGACACTGACCGTCGTCGCTGATGCCGGCCTCGTTCAGACGCGGACGATCAGCGTGGGTCAGGTCACCTCGGAGGAACTCATTGTCGGCCTGCCGTTGAACGGCCGCAGCGCAACCCAGTTGTTGCTCCTCCAGGGCGGTGCCGTCGAGGGTGGTGTGACCACCGGAAACCGCGGCTTCCCCGGCCAGGTTGCGATCTCGGTTGCCGGCGGCACCGGCAACAGCACGCAATATCTGGTC